>Ga0307376_10000535_pt1 | contig 46367 bp, 58 predicted proteins | sample TR2MG_FD_202536 | JGI IMG/M metagenome (GOLD analysis project Ga0307376, IMG submission 202536) | Soil microbial communities from Risofladan, Vaasa, Finland - TR-2 | ecosystem: Environmental > Terrestrial > Soil > Coastal area > Acid sulfate soil | place: Finland: Risofladan, Vaasa | collected...
GTCGAGGTCGGGGTCGTGGTCGTGGTCGAGGTCGAGGTCGCGTTGACCAAAACCCAACCCAAGCTGTCCACACTGCAATCCCTCGCTCTCCATTTGCGTGGAGACTGGTGGTGGGCTGACGAGCTGGACAACCCCTTCGGTGAGGCCCTCCTGGTGTGTCCGCACCCTGAGATCGGCACAGACGGTCACGAGCGTGTCGCCTACGCCGAACTATACACTGTGAAAGAGGCCAAGACAGGAACTTCCGCCGCCCTGGTAGCAAAAAACGATCGCCGGATGCCTTACGCCCGTGTTGGATGGACGATATTTAAAAAAGATCGTCCTACGACATGGACCCTCCCCTGGCGATTCGAGTACGATAACCTGATGCCCAGGATAGAGTGCCGTCTGGCCCAGAGGCTAGAATCCACTTCCCGGTAGTCTTTTTTACAATTCCGACAAAGTACGTGCTACAGTAGCCCTCATGAAACTTCGACGTCTAGATCAGACCGGTGCGTTCCAGCGGCTGGCCTCGTATTTCAATCAGCGCGCTGCGTCCATGGCGCAGCTACTCCAGCAGCAGCTCGACAGCTTTAGCTCGCGAAGACTCGTTGATGATCCCTACGGCTCCTCACGCTTCGTGATGGAGCCCACCGGGCAGAGTGTCGGCGAGTTCGTCGTCGAGCCTGTCCCCTCCGAGACCCCGGGACAGGAAAAGGCCTACATCCGTGAAGGCGCAAACGAAGTCATGGTGGACTCGACAGTGGCCTTGGAGTACCTCCAGGCACTTTCCCTTCCGGTTACCAACGAGCAAGTTTGGGAAGCTTTGAGCGCAGCGAGTTCCGATACCGCCGCGCAGTCGGAGTGGGATCAGCAATTTACGGCCCGGAGGCGCAGATGAGTTACGGCAGAATATCGGATAGTGGTTTTGCGAGGATCGCCCAGGCCACCAACCGGCACGAAGGTCAGTGGTTCCAACAGCTGAAGGACCGGTTGATGCCAGGACAACAGCCTGCACAGGCTGTACCACCGCCGCTGCCAGCCCAGCAAGGCCCGGAGCAAGACTTCCAGGCTGACATCTCGAACCTCTACCAGCTCATAGAGTCATACGGCGAGAGTATGACCTTGACGCAGACCGAGGTCGAGGAGCTGAAGTCGCAGGTGGACTTCATCGAGTCCTACGTGTACGACACTGCCAACCAGCCCCGCCCTGATACCTCGCAACCCGCGTCCCAGAATACCGACACGGCATGGTACGACGAATACTTGAAGCAGGTATCAGAAGTTACCCCCGGTGAGCCGGTTCCCAGCCCCGCTCAATTCTTGGCTACATGACCCGTTTTTAGTTGAAATCCTCTCAATTTTGTAGTACGCTTCAAGTCTCTTGGAAAGGAGTCAACAATGTCTACCGTAATCGTAGAAATCAGGGCCGCCGAGGGCGGCGACGATGCCAAAATGCTCGTGACCGATCAGCTAAACATCTATGCTAAATTCTGTGCTCGGAGGCATCTTTAGCTTAGAGGAAGTCGAAATCAGGCCAGGGTTTGTCTGCGTGCAGATCTCCGGAGAGGGGGCTGCCGAGCTGTTCTCGCACGAGGCTGGCGGGCACAGGTGGCAAAGAATCCCCCCTACCGAAAAACGGGGCCGGCGCCACACCTCCACCATCACCGTTGCGGTCCTCCGCGAACCCGACCAGCACGAAGTGCAACTAGATCCTACGAAGCTCAAGATCATGACGTGCCGGGGGTCGGGTAAGGGCGGTCAACACAAGAACGTGACCGATTCCGCCGTACAGCTGCAGTATGGGGACCTGGCTGTCAGATGCGAATCCGAGCGCAGCCAGCATCAGAACAAAGCCACGGCGATGCGCCTGCTCAGGGCTAGGTTGCTGGAAGCACAAACTGTTAGTGAAACGCTAACAGTCAACAAAAAGAGGAAAAACCAAGTGGGCAGCGGCATGCGTGGGGATAAGGTAAGGACAATCAGGGTTCAGGACAACACGGTAAAAGATCACCAAACCGGGAAGAAAATGCGATATGAGAAGTATGCACGGGGGGTTGTCGAGGATCTGTTCTAAGTTTCTAGTTGAAATCCTCTTGTACTTGTGTTATATTCTGACTTTACTCCGTAGGAGGTAGAAAAAGTGACAACTAAAAAAGTCGTAAAGCCCCTCAAAGAGATGACAAAAGCCGAGCTGATGGTGCGTGCACGTGACTTCGAGAGCATGTACAACGCGGCACGCGAGACCGCAGAAAAGACGCGGTGGGCGGCGTCGCAGGCCGCAGAAGAATTAAGGCTGGCCGGCGTATCTCTGGAAGCATATCGTCGGGAGTCCCTTACCCACGAGTTCATGAACCTGGAGCTGCGGCAGACGAGTAAAGCCCTGTACGAGGTCAATAAAGGGCTACGAGGCTCTCTTCTCCTCCGAGAGAGGGAGGTACGCAGGATGACCAGCGCGTTGGTTGCCTTGCGCCCTCTTCTCAAGCGCCCGGTGTCCATTTGCCCACAGTGTGCGACAGTGGAATACAGCGATCTGAACTCCGATGTTCTGTGTGACGCGTGCATGAAGTCTCTTTCCGGCCTTAAAACTTCCCAACAGCAATGTGGTATAGTAGTCGACGTGGAGGACTGAAATGTATGAACGTGTACCTGGAAGATGGGCCCCTCCCATCGAAAAGCCCACGGAGTTCGCTGTCAGCAACTCACAGAGCGCCATCGACCGCATTCGCGATGCGACGCCCGAGATGGCGTTCCAGATCGCCGCAGACCGCGCCCACGCTGCGGGCCTACCCTACGGCGATAGTGGGGTTATAAACCTCCCTGGACGCGGAGGAGGGGGCTCTGGTGGACACGGAGGCGGGGGCCGGGGCATCCAGGCCAACTTCGACAATATTCCGGACGACGATGATTACGGGTATCGCGTCGCTCAGGCGCTTTACAATACTGGACAGCCCGACGCGCAGGTCCAACTTCCGGACGGGACGAGTGCGGAGCTTTACACGAACGATTTAGCCATCTTATACGTCAAGGAGGGCCGCACCTTGGACCACGTTGACATCCAGACGTTCCGCTCTGTGCGCGGCCTAGACGGTGCCTGGAACGATCTCCTCCTCGACGCCGGATACTGATCCTTCTTTAATAATCAGAACAGTTTAATGCTATAGTACCTTCTATCGAGGAGGCACTCCATGCGTAAAAAGGGACTGACGAGCGCAACCGCGCAACATCTCCAGCGGCTCGCACGCGGGCCGGTTGTCACTACTCCTGTCGAAAAGCCGAAGGAGCGACCCCCGGTATTCAACCGAAACGCCGGGGACTACCAGGAAACCAAGGACGACGAGCCGAAGAAGAAACCGCCGTTGTCTGATAAAGAACTCATCCTGACTGTCATGGGCGGGGAGGGGGAAGACTCCGAGGGACTGGCGGAGATCGACAGCTACAAAACCGGGCCCCCCGAAGGCGACAACCACGGAGACTCCATCGCAGAGGACGTTCCCGGGGAGCCCTGGAACCATGACTGGCAAGTAAAGTAGACAGCCATGCCGGGTACTACCAGACTCATATCAATTTACAACACGCAGTCGAGCGGTAACCTCTCGTTCACAGGGAACAACGGTACCCCCAGCGTGCTGGTCACCTCCAAAGCAACTGTCTCGTTGGATCTCCTGGCTGTGCAGCTCGACGACGCCTTCATCGACTCCCTGCTCCCCCTTGTGCTGGACGGACGAATCGAAGTGAGCCTTGAAAGTGTCCTGTTGTCCTACGCCGAGGTTGTTGACCTGAAGTACATCGCTACCGTAGGTGGCAGGGAGTTTCTGGAGACTCAAGACGAAGACGTACCCGTTGTCCTGGGCACCACCAAGTTGAACTTCACGGGTACCGGGGTCACGGCTACACAAGATCCCGTCGACCTGCACAAAGTAGATGTCGCCATCCCGGGAGTACTGTCTGAAGACACTTTCGTTTTTGTAAGCGGTAGGGGCGCCCCGATGACCGACGCGTATCTACGCGCTGCCGGTGATGTTCCGACCAACGTGGCAGGCTTCATACTACCATTCAACGCCACTATAACGGGGCTCGGGGTGGCAACAACCGGAAATGAAACCTGGACAGCGGAAGTCAGGAAGAACAATCTAGCTGCCGTGGTCGCCTCCATCAGCATGGTTGCGGTGGCGAAGAAGTACGAAGCCAAGAACGTGGATGTAGACGCAGGGGACGAGATCCAAACGTATTGTAACGGAACTGCCGTCGATCATCCCCTTCTTTCTGTGTTCATGAAGCGGAGACTATAATGGGCATCTTCCTCACTACTGTTATTACCACCACAGTAGCAGATCTGGGCGCTCGTACGTTCACGCACCCCACCGTCAGTTACGATCTGATCCCTGAGTTCACTGAAGGCGAAATCAAGGCTTCGGTCGATCTCCAGTCTGCCGTGACCGCAGGTGAGGTTACTCTGGCAGATGACGACGGCAATAACATTTCCACATTGAGCGAATACGGACCACACAGCCACAATGCCAACCAGGTGGCGTACGCCGATCCTAATAACTGGAACAAAACCAATGTAGCAGACATCACAGATACGTTAACTCATCATATCGGAGAGATTGGCTTTGCCTGCAGGACGTCTCCGGAAGAGTCTCTTAGCCGTGGTGGTCCAAATCAAGTAGATGTTGCTGAAACTACTGTAGACATTTCGTACGAGGGTTTTTATCGGCACTTCGTAATTTCTGCCACCAGCATCAACACAACCGGCTATTTGGAGGGCACCTACTACGTTTATGTGGATAACACCGGTACGCTGCAGCACTCTACGACTGAACCCAGCAGGTATACCAACGCAGTGCTTGGATTCTTTTACCATACTGGCGTTTATGTTGGGTTGGTACAACAAGACGGCGCATACGGCATGTCGTTCTTGGGCAGGGCTTCTGACTGGTTCAGGCGGATGGGTGTCTTTCTATATGAAGACGGCGGAATACAAGTAAAGCCTGGTGGAAGTACTCTGAAGATCGTTAGTCCCTCGTGTAAGGCACAGGACGGTACAATCTCCGTCAATCTCTCTGAGCTAGATTCGGACGATGTGGGTACCAGCTTCTTCTGTTGGTTCAAATCTGCTGATGACGGGTGGGAGAGAAACCACTTCTGGGAGAATTTTAGTAGCGGTGAGATACCCACTCTCTACTGGAACGACAAAACCAAAAATAGTAGCATCGCGCTGTCTGCCAACTGTACTTTCACCAACGGAAGTGCCAACGTCCCAACAGCAGTAGACTTGACCTCAGAGGTTTCTGTGGGCGATTATGTTTGGTTGGATGCTGACGGGCATACCTTTGAAAATAGAGTTCAAGCAATCAACGCTACCGACATTACATTAGAGCAGAACTACGGTGGAACGGGTGGCGCGGCTGGTGCGTCTACTGTTGGAAAAGCGGTTCCCAATATCACACCGACCAATTGGGTAAAGCACATGCTCATCAGAACACTTGATGGGAATATGCACCTCATCTTGGGCCAGGAGGAGTACGCGACTGAGGCGCTGGCACAAGCGGCGGGTATCCCAGAAATTCCTGTTGCGATTACTGCCAGTAATGCTAAAATGGCATACTTCATCGTTGAGCAAGGGGAGACCGACCTCACTGGGCAGATACAAGACATAAGACCGTTACCCTTCAGCAGGAATGTTGGTGGTAGCCAAGGTGGTGGTGTAGTTACCGCACACGCGTCCCTTTCTGGATTACCCAACGATGATCACACTCAATACATATTAGCCAACGGTAGTCGAAATTTAACTGGAGTTCAGAGCTATAATTCACATCCGGCTTTCAGCGCTGATGAAGAGATCATTGATAAAAAATATGCTGATGACGAATTGGCCACGAAGTCGGATACAGGACATACACATGTAGCTGCAAACGTCACGGACTTCGACGTCGAGGTGAGTAACAACGCGGATGTGTCGGCCAATACTACTCATTCCACCGGTAACGGATCCGACCATGCCAACGTAGCGCTCAATGACGCACACCGGGTGAGCACCAGCAACCCGCACGTAGTTACGAAAACACAAGTCAGTCTGGGAAACGTGACTGATGATGCTCAGTTGAAGCGTGCGGCTTCGGACTTCAGCACTTTCACGGCAAAAGCCATACCTGCGGCTGCGGATCTTCTGTTGGTGGAAGACAGCGCAGACTCCAACAACAAGAAAAAGATATCAGTTGGCAGCTTGAGTGGCAATTCAAGCTCGCTGTTGATGTTTGGCAATAGCAACGTGAGTGTCACGACCGCTACGCGATACCTGTCTCCTTATTGGTCGGACAGCGCGGCGCAGACCGCTGTACAACAATTTCGTATACATCGAGCAGGTACAATTCGTAGTATGCGAGTTCATCACAACTCTCCTGCCGGAAACGGTAACGACATCGTATATACTTTGATGGTAAATAGCATCTCTACCGCGCTTACGGCTACACTGGCCTCTACTGGAGCAGATGCGTCTAATCTGGTGAATTCCGTGACGGTAGCAGCGGGAGATCTGATAGGTATCGAGGTGACGAAGGCGTTGTCTGTAGGAACCAGCCCTTCAGACGTTACGTTATCGATGGAGTTCATATGATGAATAGCAATGACAGCGTAATGCCAGAAAAAATTGGCAGGAGTTCATCGTCTCTCGGGTGGGTACGTCAGGAACTCGACAGGCTCGAAGGCCTCAAGGCCAATAGAGAGACTGTCAAGTCCGAGATCCGCAGGCTGGAGGCTACGATGCTGACCTTGGACAAAGATATTGAGGAGGCTAAAACCATGTGCAAGGAAGCACAGCAATCCGCTGATAAACCACACGACTGTCTGCAAGAAAATACACTGACAGACCTAAAGCAGCGTACCACAGACCTACTCCACTCCACGGAGAACATGGGACTGGAGGTGGGCCGCTGGGTCTGGTTCCGCAAGGCTCTTGTCCCGCTGAGTGGCGCCGTCACTCTTCTCGCGATTACTGCGATCATCGCCTTCGTGCGCCTGGGCTCCGATGTAGTGGATACCAAGGAGTCCGTGCAGAAGGTAAGCTCCGAGGTAGTGGGCTTGAAGACCGCTGTAGAAAAAAAGCGCGCCACAGAGGACAACCAGATCAACACAATCACGCGGGAGGTGCGGAAAGCCATCTCTGATGCGAAGACCTTAGCACCTGTTTCTGACGAGGTTGAAGACAAGCCTCGCAATAAAAGACCTCGCCGATAAAAAATTTCTTGCCTTTCGATCCTCTCTTGTATAATAGTAATGGGGGCTGTTCTACAAGAAAGGTGTAATACATGTCGGATGCAGAACTAAAAGTAATTGAAAGCGCTGATCTCAAGGGGATAGTCTCCTCTGCCACGAAGGTCGTGCTCGACAACGTCGAGGCGTCCGTGCTGGGAGCCTTGGCAGCCATCAACGCCACTGTGACTGGCTGTTCTGACCACGAGCGCCAGAGCATCGAGGCATCCATCTACGAGGAAGTGGCGCTCGTCTGTTCTCAGCGTATCGTGCAGATCGCTATTGAACTGAAAGAGGACGGCGACGAGTCCAGGGCCGACCTCATCCACCTTTCGCTAGCTGCGGGTCTCCGTGAAGTCGGACTCCGGACGGGAGAGGCTGATGAGTCGACGGAAAATTAAACGACCCAAGATCAGGGTTTCAAAAGAAGCTATGCAGGCAATCGAATCCCTGAATGGTGAGGGCGCTTCTCAGTTATCAAATGCGGAGCAGCTGTTGAAACTCCCTCAGCGAGTAGACGCTCTGATGAATGTTAACGTTTCCCTCGTGCAGGAGAATGAGCGTCTGAAGTATGAAAGCGAGCGCCTCAACGGGGAAGTCAGTCGCACCCTCGAAGATCATCACAACGACATCGAAGCGCTGAAGAAAGATGTTGCGGAGCTGAAGAGTCAGCGCGCCGCAGCTGGTCTTCCCTTGAGGACTCAGACGTTTACCGGAGGAGAACAATGACAGCCCCCTACATTCATGTTCTGGTCGATCCGGACCCACTCGAAGAGCGCGGCCAGCTCATCTGCGACGAGTGCAAGCTCGAAGGTACCATGGAGGGCTGGGAGAACTTCCTGAACGGGGAGTGGGTCGTTGACGATCCCGTCGTTGAAGGGGATTATCCTGTACTTCTACACATCGAGGGGGTGTACGCGGTCCGTTCTGCTAGAAAAAACAAAATCGTTGAAGATCGGGTTGTCTGGAGTGACCCCCGGACCCGGTCCCAGGTTCGCAGACGCTGGAGCCTACCGCTTCCGCGAGTTCCCAAGGAGGAATAAAGTGGCGAAGCTTTCTGTTCCGTTCATCATCAAGACCAGTGACAAGTTCGGCTCGGAGTTTTGTTCTCACGAGTGCGAACATGTCGAGCGCTACATCAAGTTCCCCCTGCAGCTCATCTGCAAGGCGACGGGGGGTACTATCGTCGTGGACAAGCACGAGCGCTACGTCCGCACCAGTGGCTGCAAGTACCTGTACGGGGAAGAAGTGCCTGACCGGTTCTGGAGCCCGATGAAGGGTACCTGATGTCGCGCCTGTCACCAATTTTTGAGAAGCTCAAGGCGACACGTGCGGAGGACGACAACGGTTTCCTCAAGGAAGTCACGTATGCCGACATATCTCGGGCCCTGATCGGGGCTAAGATCTCCGATATAGACATCCTGCAAGACTTCAGAACAGTGGTGATCACAGACATTGCCGCAGCCGTCCATGCCTACGCAGAGAACGAGGGGCCGCACTCACAAGGCACCTTGGAAGCCAAGGACGCCCTAGACCTAGTGAACCTGTACAACGCGATCCTGGAGGCCGCTGAGCGCCTCTCACGGCTACAGGAGGGGGCACCTGTGCTGGAGCCTCCTCCCCTGGAAGAGAAGGACGCACCTGCCGATCCAGATCTTATGCCGGATCACCCCGATCCGTACCGTTGAATCCCTTTTTGCACCAACCGTAATCTCCTTTTACATTTTTTGATATTTTTGTAGATCTGAAAGTATGCGGATCTATTAGGATTTCTTTGCGTTATGCGCCGATTATGCGTCAAAAAGGGTACAAAACCGACCATGTAATGCAAACCAACCTTGTATAGTAATACGAAAGGATAAGTCTTTCGTAACCCGATGGACCGCCGCAAATTTTATCTCCTCTCAGGGATCACAGCTGGTACTCAATGGCTCCAATTCTTGCGATTTTTTGCAAGCCTTCGGTCGTAATACATACTCCGCTTCGCTCCGTATGTATTACTCCCTACGGCGAGAGTTAGAACACCAAATACTTGTTCGTACTTAGAGATCCAGATCTTTTTGTTATTGTTCGATCTCTTCTTCTTGTACAAGAACTGACCTATCGCGCGCGTGACGTGTTAGTGTATGTCGTGCGTGCACGTCGTGTACGTGTATAGTAGTTGTGGGTAGTTATTTTGCTCGGGCGAAAAAACTTCTTGGTATTATCAAATTTTCTTGTATACTGTGGATATGGAACAACCACGCCTGGAACCTCGTTGTAGAGTTTGTGCGATCTTCACCCGTGCGCCTAAGCTCTGGCACGAGCTACACGAGCAGGTGCTCTACTACAGGTACCCCATCGTCGAGGTAACGAAGTGGCTCAACTCCCGTGTTGCGTCCCTCAACGCAGGTCTCGACTCTGCTGATCCCACTTTTGTTGCTGAGTTCTCTGCGACGAACCTTCGTAGGCACTTCAAGGCGCACGTTACCGACATGGAGGCTGTGAACGCGGTGATGTCGAACGGCGGTGTCAGTACCGGAGAAAAGCCGGCCAGACACGAACCTCTTCGTGAAGGCCAGCTTGAACTGCCACCGGTGGACGACGCGGTGGACGACTATCTTCGGCTGCACAAGTTGGTCACGGCGGCTGAGTGTCGCCTGGACGACTACGAAAATCGATACCAGGCGGACAAGCAGGGGGGCGAGGAGCCCATCGTCATCGATTTGGCTGAGATTCAGACTTTTCAAAAGCTCGTCAAGGAGCTGATGGGGATGAAGAAGGAGCTGGCGGTTTTTCAAACGCGCGAGGCGGTGGCCGGCAGCGCGATCCGGGAGACCATCGAGATTCTTGCGACCCAGATGATGTCCCAGCTCAAGGACTCGCTCATCGAGATGGAAACCAACTTGGGCCGCGAGATGCCAGGATCTGCTCTCCCCAAGCAGATGAACTCCCTCGTGTTGAACAAGACCGGCAACTTTATCAAAGACCTGGCTCCGAAAGTTCTGGAAGAGATTTACCTGAGGTACAAAATCAAGTGACGGAATTTCCAAAGACCTTCATGCACGATCACGTCGTTCGCGACGTGCAGGGCGTCCCCCTGGGTCGTGCTATCTTGCTCATGGACGACTCCTACCGCGAAGGGGAGTCTCTCAGGGTAGCGCTGCTCACCGTTTCTGTGGCGAAGGCCAAGAAGGTGCAGTCACTCGTGTTCTACCTGGACGGGTTACCGTATCGGGTATCGCCCGATACCCCGGCGCTCAGGATTCGACAGCACGGCGCCGTGCACCGTGTCAACAACTTCGTGCTGGAACCGGTGGCACATGGGTAATGACCTTAACCTGGAATTCCTGGATAAGCTCTCAGCGGGCATTGACCAGACCATCGAGTCGCACGCGGGTGGGGGGCTGGATAGCGACGAGGCACGGTACCTGCGCTCTCCAGCTCCAAACGTCTGCGAGTGGGTGAACAACGTCGACTACTGGAACGTGCCGTCCACCATTTCCGACCACAAGCGTCAGTACCAAATTCTACGTGATGTTTTTGCAGTGCGGTGTCCGATTTGCAACTCCATGAAGCCGGAAGACGTTGATTGCTGGGGGAAATCGAGGATGTACCTGGAGTCGGAGGTGCTTCTCACGTGGAAGGAGGAGGCTCAGGACTTTGTGTGCCCCAAGTGCGCGTACACCCAGCGCGAGCTAGTGAAGGACGGGATGTTCACTCCGTACAACGAGATGATCATCCTGGCCGGAATGCGTTCGGGGAAGTCCTATCTCGGGGCCCACATCGGTGGGTACTTCGAGCACTTTCTCTGTACCCGGGCGATGCACGGGTCGGGCTACTTGCAGAGGTGGCTCAAGCAGGAGAAGGCCGAGTGGTTCGAGGTGACGTTCGCCGCAAGTACCGCGACGCAGGCCGCGCAGACCATTTACGCGAAATATCGCGAGATGCGGCGGAACTCTCCCTGGATCCAACGGTACATGGAGTGGGTGGTGGACTTCGAGAAGCAGCAACGCAGCGGGGATGCATGGACTTACCGGATGAACGACGACGCGGTGCTCGACGGCTGGGCCAAGGTTCGTTACAACCGCATTGCGTCCGATTCCTCCGGTGTTGCCGGGAAGACCAGGATCGCGGCGGGGATTGACGAGTGGGCGAGGCTTTCTGATACGGAGGGTACCCGGTCGGCCAAGGAGTTGTATCGTGTGCTCAACCAGTCGTTGAAGACCATTCGCGCTGCCGTGGAGCTGAACGCGCTCCCCTCGTTTTTGGGCTTGATGATCAATGTGACATCTCCCATTGCCCAGGATGACCCCGCCATGGAGACCTACAACAAGGCGAAGGATGGGGAGCTGACGCGAACGTACTTCTGGAAAGGGGCTACGTGGGAGTTCAACCCACAGATGCCTCGACACATCTTCGACGAGGAGTACGTGCGGGATCCGGTGGCTGCTGAGCGGGACTTTGCGGCGAACCCGCCGAACGCCGAGTCTCCTTTTGTGGACGATCCAGTTCGTTTCTGGAAGAGCGTTGACTTCGAGCGCAAGGCCATCGCCACGTTCAACCCGGTGTATCTTACGGACCCCACGGGCAAGGCGTACATCGCGTCGGAGCTATCGTCCTGCGCGCTGGATCACACGAACCAGCACTACATCTTCGGGGATGCGGGGTTGACCTGGGACAGTTTTGCCATGGTGTGCGCGCATCCCGAGTGGATCGACGCCCGTGAGCTGGAGGAGGAGCTGGACGAGGACGGCAATCCTATTCCCCGTGCCGCTATCGTGGCGCCGGCTCTGGGGCGTATTGAGCCCCAGTCCGCGTTCGACGTGGTGTTTGCTGAAGATTTGGGCACTTTTATAGGGGCCGACATCCCTGTTGGCGCCGATGGCCCCATGATCCGTGAGGCGCAGATGAACCGTCGTAGGGCGAACGAATACTCCAGCGTGAGTCAATCGAGGAATCAGCCTTTTGACCACATGGGCGAGATTCTTTGCACGGTGATCGACTTTGCTATCCGCATTGTGCCTACACGGGACCGTGACATCTGGTTCAACTCTGTGGTCGATATCGTGCAGGAGCTGCAGAAGAAAATCCGTATTGCGGGAGTGGCTTTTGACCACTGGAACTCGGAATCCACTATCCAGCAGCTGCGTACGATGGGGATCTTGTCGACGAAGGTCTCTCTCAAAACGGAGCACTTTATGGGCTTTCTCCGCATGTGCTATAATGGTCGAGTGAAGATGCTTCCCCCCAACGAAGAGGCCGGGGACGTCCTGGGCATTACCGACACAGGGGCCCTCGTGATCGGGACTCCGCAGGAGGAAATGCACGGGCAGACGGTGGCCTTGGTGGAGCTGTTGAAGCTCACCAGGTCGCCAGATCTTCGGAGATTCTTCAACCCGAAGAAGGGCACGGTACGCGGGAAGGACTCGGACGACTTGGCCCGGTGCTACATAGGCGTACACCACCTGGTGCAGGATTCTATCGTGGACAGTCAGGCCAACCGGAAGCGTAGATTGGACATGCGGAAGAAGCAGTTGGCTACCGACACCAGCATGATCGGCCAGGTATTTGGAGGAAAAGGGGGCTGGTGAGGCTCACCTCTTTAAAAAATCCAAAAACCCTGTGGTATACTTGCCAGCACATACGGAAAAAATCCTCAGTAAGGAGCAAAAGTCATGAATCTGTATATCAAGAACACGTCCACGGGAAATGTCAGCATCTCAGGGGACAGGGGCACGCCGAATGTCAGCCTCCAGGGTGCTCTCGACACCGAGACTGTTTTGGTGGGCGAAGTTCTCGGAAACGTGCTGTTTTGCGATAGCTGTGCTTCGCTGATCACCGGTGGAGACATCGAGGTTCGCGTGGCGAGCGCCACGGGTACCGTCCTGAGCGCTGCGGACATGGAGTCCGTCAAGAACGGTACGCTGTTCGACAGGGATGAGGACGGTATTCCGGATGAGGCCGAGAACCTCAACGTTGTCAGCAAGACCGACATTGACAACACCGATTCTCCCTACACGGTGCTTGCTACCGACACTGTCGTTCAGTGCGACGTGACCGCCGCGCTTATCGCGATCACGCTGCCTGCGGGGATCGACGGGCAGGTCTACGAGTTCAAGGACACGGTGGGCAGCGCTCTCACCAACAACATTACGATCACGCCGGACGGCACGGAGACCATCGAAGGTGCCGCGACCTACACCATCAACGCCGATTACGGTGGCGCGAAGATGTACTACGACGAGGCCACGACCGACTGGAAGCTCATGGGCGCTGCGTCTGGGGGCGGTGGCGGTATCACGGACGCGGACTTCGCTGGTACGGCGCTCGGTCGCCTCACCCGTACGGGCGCCAGTGCCTACGCAGTCATCCAAGACAACCTAGCTGCGGCTGTGGCCCCGGTGGTCGGTGACGACAATACTGGTGGTTACGGAATCGGGTCGCTGTGGTTCGATACCACAGCTCACCGTCTGTACACCTGCACTGACGCCTCGACGGGTGCGGCCATCTGGATCGGATACCTGGCCAAGAACACCGTGGCGGCAATTGCCCCGGTGGTCGGTGACGACGACTCTCTCGGATACTCGGTGGGTTCCATGTGGTTCGACACCACAATCGTTCCCCCGCGTGCGTACCTTTGCACCAGCGCGGCCACCGGTGCGGCTGTTTGGCGTCAGGTCAATCACTTCGACAACCTGGCTGCGGCTGTGGCTCCCGCAGTTGGTAACGATGTTACGGAAGGCTATGATGTCGGTTCCAAGTGGATCGACACTACAGCAGACACGGCCTATATTTGCCTCGACGCCACGACCGGCGCGGCTGTCTGGGTTTCGATCGATGTTACGGCGGTTACGGTTGCCGCAGCCACTGCTGTTATGGATGCGGACTTCGCAGGTGCCACTCTCGGTACGATGGTTCGCACCGGTGTCGGGGCCTACGCAGTGATCCAGGACAACCTGATTGCCATCATCGCTCCCGTAGTTGGTGACGATGACACGGCTGGCTACGAGGTCGGTTCCAAATGGATCGACACTGTGCTCGGTGACACCTACGTGTGCGTGGATGCCACCACGGGCGCTGCCGTGTGGGTGCTGCTCAACGCACGGGAGACTTTCGATGCTCGCGCAGGTGCGGCAGTCACGCAAGACCTCCGACTTTTCAGGGCGATGGCCCCGGGTCGGATCGTGGCGGCAAACGCGGAATGCCGAGTCATCCCGGCTGCGGGTGAGAGCATGACCTTCGATGTCATGATCAGCGTCGGCGGTGTTGGGGCGTTCGCTACGGCCCTGACTGGCGTGATCACTCTCGACAATACCGCTGTGTCGCTGGTTCCCGAGGCAGGGGTCATCGATGGTACGGCGAACACGTTTGCCGTTGGGGACGTGATCATGGTCCGCGAGACGTATGTCGCTGGTGGCGGACCCACTCCGATGCTGGACACGGTATCCAACATCATGGTTCAGTACTCGTAGTCCATGCGTGTAGAAAGAAGGAGGCCATAAAATGGCAGGCGATCCAGTTTACTTGGAAGAGAAAAATCTCGTTCAGACCCTCGCGTTCGTTGCGACCGGGTTCATGAAAGTTGCCATCACGCCAACAGGCGCCACGGGTGGAGCTACCGCAGCCAGCGTGTCCATCCAGGTGAAGGACCTGACAGGTGTTGACCTGCTGGTGACGAGGCGGTTTCGGCTGATTCTGTCCGACACGGAGAAGTTGGGGAGCAAGGACGCGGCCGCCACCGCCCAGGTAGGCGCGGCTTCGACGGGGACGGTGCTCTTTGGTGCTGGGACCGCTGAGGCAATCATCGAAACGGACTCCAATGGTCTGTACGAAGGGGCTCTCGACAACGCGGCAGATGAGACGTGTTGGGTCTGTGTGGCTCAGTCCGATGCGGGGTCTGTCGGAAACACTCCCCAAATCCTCGCGGCGGGTCCCGAGGCGAGCGTAACCTGGTCCGCGTAGTCTGAGCCAGTTGGTTACCCTCCTGTAGGCTATTCACCTACACTGCTACCACTCTGTTATTTTCTTGCATAACGCAGGCACCTGTGCTACTGTGCCCTTGAGGTGTACTGTGGCAAGAAAGAGAAAACCTGTCGATGTGATCAAAATCGACAAAGCTGCCAGCAAAGTTAAGACTGAACAACCTCCGCCGTGTTATAGTAACAAGACGGAGTACTGCCGCGAGGACTTGTGCGGTAGGTGGTTCGCAACGTGCGAGACGGAGGAGCAAGAGCATGATCACGCTGGACGAAGCGATGGAGTCTGCAAAGATCTCGGCGGGTGACGAGAGGATCCTGCGGCAGCAACATTATGATGACCTTTTGCAGCAGCTTGCCGAGGAGGAGCGCTACCCGTTCACTTTAGCGCTCGCAGAACTCAACATAGGGCCGCGCACGGGCCACAGGGAGGCGTCTGCGGCGGTAGAGGCCTTCCTGTCCTCGGAGCCGGTGAAGGAGGCCCTGAGGGACGGCACGGGCTTCTCTGACGGCATGATAGAGGACAAGCTCGTCTACGCGTCCATGCACAGGGATGCTCAGTGGTGGCAGAACCTGAAGCAGAAGTTCAAGGACTGGTGGCAGGGTGGTCCGGAGGACGAGTACGAGGAGGAGTTCGGGGAGCCCTTTCCAGTGAGAGAGCCGGGTACGGACGAGATGTACACCCGAGAGCCGGAAGAGGTGATCGGTCCCCCACCGACCCCTGAGCCCGAGCCAGCCCCTCTCCCGCCTATCGAGTTGGGCCCACAACCTGTATCCCTGCCTGAGCCTGCGCCACTGCCTGTTCCCATGGAGGCGCCGACTGTTCCAGTACCGGAGATTGCACCGGCACCCGCGCCAGAGCCGTCTCCAGAGCCTGCAATTCCTCCGGATGTTCCTTCACCAGAGCCGGGCTCCGAGGGGAAGATGCCGGAAATGGTGGCGGTGGAGTCGTCCAACCTGGAGTCTGTCGGTCACGATCCCGCTGAAGACCTGCTGTACGTCGTTTTCAAGGCCAAGAGATCCACCCCGCGTACGCTGTACCGGTATACGAACGTTGGCGCTGACGAGTTCAAGGGCCTAGTCGACGGCAGCATAGAGGGTTCGGTAGGGAAGACCTTCAACCAGACGATCCGCAACAAGAAGCACTATACCGGTCCCCTCTCCCCCGATACGTACGGCGTCTAAAGACCCTCACCCTCTTTAAAGTTTCCAACGGATTTTAGGGTATACTTGCTCCTGGACAAGGATCGAGGTGTATCTGATGGCGATTTGGCCTTTCCCTACGGGGTATCCTACGGCTCTCGACAACTTCCTCGTTGCGCAGATCGACAACGTGGACATCGTTTGGGCCAACCATCCGAATTCGTTGGCTTCTGCTGTCATGGCGTTGCAGTCGAAGCTCAATATCGATAACTTGCCGATCCAAGGGGTTGGCGGTCTGGAGTTTGATCCTATCGGAGTTGCGGCGAACCCTGGTGCCCCCGGCAACCCCACGATTTGGTCGGATAACTCCGGTGGTGCCGGCTTTCCTCTGTACTACACCGACGATCTGGGAAATACCTACGATCTGCGAAATACGGGTTCTACCGGGCTTGGGTATACTTGTCCAGCGGGGACGGCCCTGGGGGAGATGGTCTCCATCAGCGCAGCGGACACCGTTGTGCTCTCGGACGCTACGACGGCGCTCAAGGCGCACGGCATCGTGATCAACGTCTACGGCGGCGGTACCTCTTGCGACGTTGTGTACCGAGCGGAGGTCGCCGGTTTTGTTGGATTGACGTCTGGTGCGGAGTACTACCTGGGTGACGCGGGGGTGTTTGTGCTCGAAGGGGCCATTCCAGGTACTGCGACGCTGAAGCAGGCCATCGGCTACGCGCGCAACACTACAACACTCGTGTTCAACCCCACCCTCGAAACCGGGGTGTAGCCGGAATGGCGCTCACGAAGTTCAGGATCAGCCATGACGGGCTGCCGAAGCACGTTCTTCACGATCATGAAGACGGGGAGCTGCTGCGGATCAGAATCACCACGAGCTATGGTGTCCGTGATCTGGCGCTGAAGGCTGGCACTGTGATCCAGACGGAGGACCCACTCGTGATCGCCCAGCTGACGCATTATGCGCCACCGAGAGTGCCGAAGATTTTGCGAAAGGCCAAGGGCGCAACGCATTCGGCGAATGTTATGTACGATCACGATGATCACAAAGACTTGAGACCGTTCTCGGTGGTGGACAACGATGAAATCCACCATATTGAGTTGTAGGAGAGGGTAAGCAAAATGGTTACACCACTCGTTCGACCGGCAGGGACCGCACGGGACTACGATGAACTCCAGGCGGTATACGCTGATGTTTTGAATGTCCAGTACATGGATCGTTCTATCGCGGGGGCGATGTATATCGGCACTGTCAACGCCACTACCATCGTTTTGGGTGGTGTGGCTACAGGTATTCAGATTCCCGGCACGCTGATCCTCCTCGACAGCAGTACTCTTGTTGTCAATAGCGGCACTATTACCCTGGGGGACAACGACGGCGACTCCATCACACTGGGTGGGGGCCTGGCAGACTCCGTGACTCTTGCAGCTGATATGGGCATCAACAATGACGCTGACGTCAGGTTTACCAGGGGCGGACCAGGTACGAGCGTCTTTGTACTTCCTGACGCCTCGGTTGGTGAGGTCGGGGCTATCAGGGTCGATCCCGGGAACAACTTCCAGTGGTGGAATGGGGCTGCGTGGGCGACTGCCGGCGCTGCCACTCCGGATACTCTTCAGCAGGCGTACGAGGCGGGGAACACGATCACCACGAACGGGATCGGTGGGGATCTCGTGTTCACGGTCTCCGTCAGCGGAGATTTCGATATTCGCGGGTTGGCGGGGACCTACTGGCACTATGACTACACCGCATTCGGTGTGTACGCTGACGCCCTCTTGGCGGGTTTCGATGTTCAGACGTTGGCGGGTTTCGACATCAACTTACTCAGTCAGAACGACTTAACTCTGCAAGCTGACGATGACATCTTGCTCTCCTACGATGCGAGCAGCATCAATGGGACTTTTTATGTATCGAGCACGGTTGGCATCCACCTGACTATGGATCAGCTCGGCGAGGTGTTCTTCACTCCCGGGAGTGGCGAGGACTTCGTTGTTCAGTGCACCGGGGCGGCTTCTGGCGCGATGGACTTTTCCACTAATGACGCTGACATAGATTTCCGTGCGGGGATCGGCGGGGGTTCTCTCGGTAGCATCAACGCGCACGCCGGTGGGAGTGTCGAAATAGATTATCGCAAGAACGTGACGAGCGCGGCGACTTTCACTGTCAAGAGAGGTGCGGTCGATCTTATCGAGTGCAACGACAACGGACGCGTCACCATTACTCCCACCACGGACTTGGTGGTTATCACAACCGGTATTACGGGGAATATCTCCATGGTGGCTGGCAACGACTTCCACGTCGTGGCCACGGGTGACTTCATTTTCTCTACCAATGGTGCTACAGACTTCACGTACGACTCCGACAACGACGGAGACGCTTTTACAATTCAGCGTTTCATTTCAAATATCGTAGTCCTGGACGGTGCAGGTCAGATTACGCTTACCCCCGAGGCGGGTCAGGACTTCAATGTAGGGGTCACGGATGGCGACATCGTCATACAGATTGACGATGATACGAACGGCGTCACGGCAGGGAGCTTTCTCGTTCAGAAGCTAGCTGCGGGGGCTCCTACCGGTGCGGCGCTTCTTTCTATATCGACGGACAACGCTTCGACGGCGGATGCGACAAACGATTCTACCTTGTCGATTCTGGCGAACATCAGTAATGTCGCCGGACAAGGAGAGTCCACGCTGAATCTGGACGCGTCGAATGACGGGTTGAGCGACGCTACAGTGAACATCAGGGCCACAGCTGGAAATGCTGCTGCGGGTGAGGGCTCTGTTGTCATTAACGCTGTGTCTACACTGCTTCCTGAGAACCATTTTCTTTTCTTAGGACGTAATGGCGGATACGGTGGCTTTTATGGCGGCGCTTTCTATACGCACGCAGCGGAGACCGCGCGCTGGCGGGCCGACGTTGACAACGCGGGCGGCGGTCCCAGCCTTTATAATATCAACGTGACCAATACAGGTGGTGCGAACGCCGACTTCAAGTTGTATGTGACGTCATCGAACGGCAGCACGTGCACGGCGTTGATAGATTCGCGGGATCACGTCTATATAGACTACAACTCGAACGCTCTTGGTGCTGGAGACTTCGAGCTGCGGAGGGGCGGAGTCGCGGTACTTACTGCTGACTCTGCGGGTGCGGTTTCGGTCACGCCTATTTCAGGTCAGCACTTCACAGTGACCACCGCAGGAGTTGGCGAGATCAGGTTCACAGATGGTTTTCTTCCTGTATCGTGGGCGCTAGGACATATCCCCCTCTCCAGCAACGCGGGAGAGTGGGTTGCCTTCGAGGCCGCTTTTGGTGAGGTGTCACTCCTCAACTCCATCACCCAGGCGGGCGTAGCTGCGGTTGCTGTTTCCCTGGACGTGGCTTACAACCAATTTGGTGCCAATCCAGCTACCGTTGTCGTGGATAACGCCGAGGGGCAGGGCGACGTTACGTGGGACTTGACGGGGGACTTTTCGTTTAACATCGACTTGTCGAACACTACGAATGCCGCTGACGGTTTTCAGGTATATGACACGGGGGCTGAGTATTTCAGGTTGATACGCAAGGGTGCTGCCACGATTGATTTGGAGTCTCAGTTACAATCATTTACTCTTACTGGTTCTGCAAGTAGCACGATCCAGACTACTGGTGGTGACGTTATCCTTACAGCAGCCGGGGACATCACAACCGGTTCCCGCATTGTAAGCACCATTGCGGATACTTCCAATTATATTGCAGCTTCATTTACGCAGAACGATAACACTAACGATGTTAACTGCGTAGAAATCAATACGACAGTTAGCCAAGCCGTCCCGTTCTCACTAAGCGGGTCCGCGTTGAAGGTAAGCTCTACCGCTGCGGGGGCTAACTGGGCTCCTGCGGTGGAGATCGAGTATAACAGCACTGCCGGTTTTTCGTTGATTTACACAGGGGATGCTACAAATCTTGGTAGTGGGGCTATTGATAAGGATAGTGTTTCTCAATTCGCTATTGCCCAGGCCGCGCCAGGTGTTGGTGTTCCCACTGACATCCGTTCTGCTGTCAACGCTTATGCCCTGTCTGCTCTTAGTAGTGCTTCTACTGCTACTCTTACAGCTGCTCTGGAGGCCAGGGGGGAGACTGCCACCATTGGGGCCACCACTGCTGAAATTGTTGGGCATATTACTCACGCCACGGCCTTTAGTCCGACTTGGGCTATTGTCGATTCATTGAACCAGGGGACTGGTTTTGCCTATGCTCGCCTGAAAGCGGAACAGACGGGGACTGCGGGGAACGCTGAACTTGTTATTAGCGCCAGTTCGATAAATGGCACGGCAATTATAGATATTGATGTCACCGGCACGTTTGATGTCCTTGCTACTACCAATTTTTCTATTGACGGTGCCACGGCTTCCAACGTTACGGTATCTGGTGCTACTGCGGACCTCACGCTGGGTGCCAGGGGTACCACGATCACGTTGAATGAGTTGGGGGATACCGCTCTTGTGGGCTACACCGCTACGAGTATTATCGGAGCGCTTAACGAGGCCAAAACTAACGATACATGGCAAGCTACTTCCGGTGAGGCCATCGCGGTGGGTGAGGCCGTCTGCGGTCCTCCTCCTCCTGGTGGAACAGCCGACAGCGTGTATGTAGCGAGCGCTGACAGTACTGATACAGGGCGTCAGTACTGTATAGGCTTCGCGGTTACAGCTGCGGGGGCTCCTGCTACTGCACTGGAGATCCGGTCTACGGGCCTTATGTCGGTCATTTGTCCCACTGGGCAAGCGTGGACCATGGGTGATGCCATCTTCTTGGATGACTCTGCGCCGGGACAAGTGACCAACGTGGTTCCTGTTGGTGTTGGTGACGTTGTGCAGCAAGTGGGGTGGGCGGCGGAGACGAACTCTACCCTAACGCCTAGAACGATGTTTATTGCTCTCAGTAAAGTAATCCCGGTCCTGTAATGAGGAGAATATAAAATGGCAGCTAATTACCGAGTTTTTGGTGCGACAGATCCACCGACTGATAAAGTCCCCCATGGGAGTTTCTTAGCGGCTGATGCTCATATTAATATAGCTAGTATCAATCGAGGACTGGGGTCTGTTGGGATCGATGCTACTGGAGGTATTAACGTACAATCCAACACAGACAACGATGCGTACCTTCAAGCTCCCGGTACTGCGGCTGAAGTCAGGGTACGTCAGTCTTCCGGTGCTGATGACTATATAGATTTCAGAGGTTACATTAGTGGTAATGACTATGTAGCCCACTTGAATTCCAATATTAACGTTGATGCGAAAGTAGCATTGGTCAGCATCACGGCAGTAAACCGACATATAACTGGTACTGCGTCTATTCAGATGTCCAGTGACAACGATATTGGAATAAGCTACAACATCGATGATGGCGCTGCGGCTACTGATGTTTTTGGTATTTATCACGGTTCTGCTGCTACATTGGTTGCCGAGTTTGATGAAGCTGGTGCTATCGCTTTTACTCCTGTTACTAATCAAAATTTTGGAGCCACTACGCTCGGAAATGGTTCAATAACTATCTCTTCGGCAACCTCATTTAGTATTTCTGGACATGATGATGGTGAGATCACTGTAGATAACAGTGCTCTCACACTCAGTACAACTTCTGGTGGGAATATTATTATTGATGCAGAGGATGATGTTATTGTAGATGGTACGGTTGTTACGGTCACGGCTACCGATGGCGACTTGTCCCTTATATCCGAGGGAGAACTTGGGGGTGATGTATATCTCACCAACAACAAAAGCTCAAAAGACATATTCTTTACGGCTCGGGCTAGTGGTAATATTCCATTCAACGAGGCTGCTCCTGATAACGCTTTGGTTGGGTTCACGGCAACCAGTATTATTGGTGCCCTCAATGAAGTAAGAGCTGCGGTAACGCTTGAAAATCTATGGGACCGTACAGGCACGGATCTATCTCCACACACTGTAGGGGATTCTTTACTGTTTACCGCTGCTACGGGGATCACCCTCACGGCTAATGACGACGTAGCGGACGTTGCTTTGACTATCTCGGCCACGAATACCGGGACGAAGAATGGACAACTCGTACTGGATGCTGACGGGGCGGTTAGGGTAGGTGTGGGGGTACCGGGGAGCGCCACGGGAGCCGGGGATCTGTATGTGAAGGATGTGCTTGAGGTGGACGGGGTTGTGCATGGATATTCGTTCCGATGCAAAAACGCAGCCTCGTATGGAGCTGAAGACACAACAAATTTAGGATCTTTTATACCCCGAAGCGTAGCACAAACTCCCAATACGTCAATACTATCGACGGGAACATTGGCAAATTCGTTTGTGATATGTGAGGCCGCAGACAGCGCTATCGACTTCGCCAACCAGCAGCAATCCAACCCCACGCTGATTTTCCAGAACGCCGACGCCAAGTCCATCTACGGTCGCGGCTACATCGCGCATGACAACGACGACTTCACGTTCCAGAGTCACAGGGGCGGCTTCTCGTTCGAGGTGCCTGCACAGTACGCGCAGGGGACGCTCACACTGACGGGGTTACCTTCCCCAGCAGAGACATTTAACATTAACGGCCAAGCTTGCACAGCGGTTGCAGCTGCACCAGGGGCAGATGAGTTTGAGATTGGTGGGACTGTAGCAGCGACCGTTGCGAACATCGCTGCTATGATACTAGCAGGTAGCGAGACGGCGAATGTCAAAGCTTGGGTTAATGATACTGATGATGCAGTCGTGTTTGAGTGGAAGACAGCGGGTGTTGCTGGAAATAACGTAGTCTTTACCGAAGCCTTGTCCAACGCAACTATAGACGGCGGGGGCTTCCTGGGTGGTACGCATTTGGGGGTAGTTGCTTATACTCCGTTGCATGTATTGGAGAATGGATCTGTCAGAGTAGGCACGGGCGTGCCGGGGACCGCCACGGGAGCCGGGGATCTGTATGTGACGGATAACCTTGAGGTTGACGCTATTAGTTATTTTCACACTGGCGGGATATATGACGATGACGCTCCTCTCGTTTTGGGCGTAACGGGAACGGGTGCTAGGCTTGAATATAACTCCTCTCAAACCGCAGACGCATTAATGATAGGACCTCCAGATGCGTCGAAAGTGGTTGTTTTTGCTGACCGTGCTGATATATTTGCAAACTACAATTATGCCCACGCATCGCAGCTGAACCCGACGATCTTCATCCAGTCAGCGAATCAGAGCGCAACGGAGTGGATCGGGTTGACCCATGACCAAACGGACGGCGCTATCACCACGGGCGCTGGTATGCTTCGCCTCAAGCCTGCGACGGCGGTTGCGGTGGGGACGGGGGTTCCTGCTGTAGCCGTTGGTGCCGGTTCGTTGTACACTACGACACAGATTGAAGCACACGGAGCTATCTATACCGACTCTGATATATACATATCGGGGCGACTCAAGTGGGGCGGCGGAGTTACAAATATCTATCGCCGCTCAGATGATGGTTTTGTGATCGCTCTGGATCCAACGGACGGCGCGGGTAACCGCCACATGATCATCACAGACCAAACAAACGACGCGAAGGATCACGACCACGACACGCTATCTGCTAACCCTACGGTTTTTATTCACAGCGTAACAGATCCCGACACGAACAATACACAATGGCTGAGCCTCGCACATAATCAGACGGATGCAGTCAAGGGTATTGGAGCAGGTAGCCACGTAACTAATCACGAAGCCCCTGTAGAGCTGGCTGACGATGGAACATTCAATCTACCAACCTCCTCGGCTGGCTTCGGTGTGTTCATGGCTGGTGACGGAGAGGAGCTGGCCAAGATCTCATGGGACAGTGCCGGGACGGTAACGCTGCTGGATTGGAGCGCGAATGTGGCCACTGCGGACACGGACACGAAGTTCTGTTTCATTTCCGGTGCCAACCCGGTAGTGGTAAAGAATAGACTCGGGGCGGCTAAGAAAATCATGTTCGATTACCACTACACAACTCCATAGGATTTGATATGGCGCTCACTACCCCACTGAAATTCGGAACATTGGCTGACCCGTTGCAGCTCAATGAGCAGGTTGATGACTACACGTTGGTCCTCACTGACGCAGGCAAAAAGATCAACATGAACAAGGGCACCGCTGTGGTGCTAACGATCCCTGCCAATGCCTCTGTGCCTTTCCCCATCGGCACGCAGATCCTCGTGGAGCAAAAGGGTGCGGGACAGGTAAGTGTTGTGAGCGCGGGGCCACCTCCGACGGTGAACATAGCCGGGGGAGCGTACAAGACGACAGCTCAGTATTCGGTGCTCACACTCACCAAGACGGGCACGGATGTATGGATGATGACAGGGGACAAGGTTGCTGACGTGGCCGAGTTTTCGACGACGGACACGGGGAGCTTGACGTTCGTCACGCGCGGCCCGGCGTCCACGGGCATGTGGATCGATTGGGGCGACGGAAACTCGGAGTGGATTCAACACATCGGCACCGGCAGCGATGTCACGACGGTCCACGACTACGCGGGAGCGCCGGGGACGAAGACGATCACTTTTAGTGGTGTTCTTTCTCTCGTGACGAAGTTCAAGTGTAGTGATGCTCTGTTCGCCGGAAATGTGAGCGAGCTTGCGGCGTTTGAAGGGATCACGTATCTGTATCTATACGGCCAAACATCGTTAACTGGCGACGTATCGTCTTTGTCCGGGTTGACGGGGCTCACTTATGCGCTGATTGCCGCCACGGGTGTCACTGGCGATCTGGGCGCATTGAATACGCTGACCAGTTGCGAGACGTTCCATCTATACGGAAGCGCGATGACTGGTGATATTGCCGACCTCGCCTCAATGACACAGGTAACCTCGTTGCGCGTCGAGACCACATCGGCGTCCGGGAACATCGGAGCGTTAAAAACGCTGACATCTCTGACAATACTCAGGGCATCAGGAACATCAATCACCGGAGATATTGGTGAGCTTGATACACTGGCGTCACTAACCGATCTGAGAGTTACCGATAATTCGATGAGCTACGGGACAACAACGCTTCCTGCGTGGGGTGGGACTGTGTATTTGTACAGTGATGGATTTTCTACTGCCGAAGTCGACAACTTCTTCATCGACCTCGACGCCGCTGGTGGGACGGGCGGCACGTTGAACATCGGTGGTACGAACGCTGCGCCGTCCGCTGCGGCTATCACAGCGATCAACAATCTCATCGGCAAGAGCTGGGATTTGACGTTCACGGTCGGCGCGGAGCTGTTAGCTGACGGCGACATGGAGGCGGTGGGGACGGCGGCGTGGTCGGCTGGTCTCGGCGCAACATTGAGCAAACAGGGCTCCGCTCACGGAGGAGCACAATGTTTGCGTGTGCTAGGGAATGTCAGCTGCTCGGCATATCAAACGATTCTGACGGTTGGTAAGATTTACCGCGTCGCAGGTTGGGCAAGAGGAGACGGAACAGCAGCTCCGGCGGTTGTTCATCCAGGCTCCCCTCAGTTATGGATTGGAACGTCATCTACAATCTGGCAAGAGTTTGATGTTGTATTTACGGCGACAGGTACGTTGATGCAATTCGAAAAGTACAGTGGGGCAGGTGCTACATATATAGAATTCGATGATGTCTCCGTCAAGGAACTCGTATGACCGCCTACGCCACCCAGACCATCGCCGTCGATGGATTCGATACAGACGACAAGGCAAAACTCGACCAAAAGATCAGCGATGAGAAGCTGAAATCAGCGATCAATGAGGTGATGGAACATGCTTACTAAACCAGTTAGTTTCGGGGATTTGTCTCCGCTGATTCAGTTCAACGAGCAGTCCGATGACTACGAGTTGGTGCTCACCGATGCCAACAAGCAGATCAACATGACCAAGGGCACCGCGACTACACTGACCGTGCCCACCAATGCTGCCGTGGCCTTCGAGATCGGAACGGTGATCATCGTGGCTCAGCAGGGAGCTGGGCAGGTGACGGTCGCCGGGGCTGGCCCACCGACGATCAACAGTGCCAACGGCGACTTGTCGCTGTCCGCGCAATACTCGACGGCAGTGCTGATAAAAGAAGACACGGATGTTTGGACTCTTTCAGGAGACCTCTCCACACCATGAGCGCGACCTACACAGTTGGAGACGGGAAGACCTACGCCACGCCACAGGCAGCTTTTGCTGCAATCGTCGCCGCATTGTCCGGGGACATCTCGGGCCAGGGGGTCCACACAATCGAAGTGTACGCGAAAGCGGCTGGGTATGCTGACGGGGCCATCGATCTAAGTACCGGGCTGGTAGGCCAGAGCGCCACGGATTATGTTGACGTAGTTGCGATGGAAGATCACGGCGGGATGCGCGATGCAGGTATCGTGCTGGACATCGGGACAACCCTGACGAATCAATATATCCTACTTGGAAATTACACGCGCTTTCATGGTTTTTGCGTCACTGGTTCACAATGGGAAACTGGCGGGGCCGGGTGGCACTCGATCATCTCTGGGCGCGTGGACTTCGCCAGAATTTACGATAACATTGTATATGACATGTATTGTTACCACGGCGATACAATAGCAGCGATAAATATCTGGAAGGGTGGCCGGTGCTACAATAATCAAGTGTTTCATGTGGGTGCTGATAACACCGCGTATCCGACTGGTTTTGGTATACACATAAGGTATGGCACTATTGGCGACCCGGTGCTGGTACACAATAATACTATCGTTTCGCCGTCGTCTGGGTCGGTAGGTGTTATTCAAGACGGAATCACCATAGCAGACGGCTACGCCCACGTTCACAATAACGTGGTAATGGACACAAACGGGCTAAGTGCAGCGGACTTCGTGAGAATAAGTGTCCTAGGTACGTTCGAGTACAACGTCTCATCCGATGCTACAGCTGGCGCGGCTGATGGCTGTTTGAGTAACAAGGTAGCTGCAAACCAGTTCACGTCGCTCGTCGCCGGATCCGAAGACTTCCGCCTCCTCGTCGGAGCGGACTGCAATCGCAACGGAAGCGACCAGTCGTCGTTGTTCACGGACGACTGCCGAGGCTACACCCGCGACCCGGCTGGGTTCAACACGGGGGCCTTTGAATATGAAGATTACGTACCAGCGGCAGATCTGGACACTCTCATACAACCAGCGATGCTTGGCGCTATCGCTAGCGGACACTAAGGGGGTGGTTATGGCAACACCAGAAGAAAACTTTGCATATCTTGTTGAAGTCAACAATCACGTGGAGCGTACCAGCTCCACCACCCCGTAGCCTGGAGGGCTTTTGATCCATTATTTTCACATAGTTCTTGACTCTGCCTTTTATGGTCTCTATAGTGAGAGACTCGAACCTCTAACAAAAGGCAGGTAAAAGATGACGAACGAAAAGCTGATGCAGATCGCCATGGCGCTGTCGGGTATTGCCAACGGGAACGGTAGCGCACGGCTGAAGTACGCGGCGAACATGAACAGAACTCTCATTGAGGGCCCCCTGACGAACCTGGAGAAGGTGCGTACGGAGAACGTCAAGGGCGAGAAGGAGCTGCTGGCGTTTCGCGAGAAGACCATTCTGGAGAACTGCCTTCGCGACGAGAAGGACGCCCCCGTTGTCACGGCTGGGGGCTCTTACCAGTTCGAGGACAACAACGCGTTTCAGGCAAAGCTCCTAGACCTCCTGCGCAAGGAGTTTCCCGAGGTTCTGCTGCTTCAGGAAGCCCGCGAGGAGGAGTATCGTACTTTGTTGAAGGAAGAGGTCGACGTTGTGGGCTTCCCGTATCCCGTCAAGTGGAGTTTCATCGATATGGATGAAAAGGGCCGGCTCGTTGGCCTCACCGGTGAGCAGGAGTACGTGCTCATGTCGGCGAACATGTTCGACGGAGAGCCTCCGTGGCTGAATGACGACGCCCAGCCGGCACCCAAGCCCAAGGCCGTCAAGGATACCGAGGAAGATAAGGGGAAGAAGGAGTAACGATGCCCGATACGTCTCCCCCCAAGGTTCAGCGTGCGCACGTCAAGCTCGACAGGGCACAGCGGGCAGAGGTGCAGCTCGCCAGCTTGACCATCGTGGAGGCGGAAACCAGAGTGCGAGCTGCCGTGGAGGCCCTCGTGCGTGCCAAGGCCGATGTAGGGATCGCGCAGGAGAAGGCACAAGGGGTCCAGGACGGGATTCTGGACGAACTGGGCCTCTCCCCCGCGAACATCATCGACGTGAGCCTGCTGGTAGTCCTTCCTCCACCAGGTGAGAATTTCGTAGAGGATCTATGAGCAAATTTATACCCAATCGTCGCGGGGAGGACTTCAAGCCCCGCATCGTCTCTTCCGATCCCTCTAACGGGCGCCGTGAGCTGGCTGCCAGCGTTTTGCCGAAGAATGCCACCTTGGCTGCGCGAGGCTTCGGCCCGCGCCAGGCTGCTGGCTTTTTCGGGGGCAACATGCCCATGGGCGTGACCCCTGTTGGTGGCGGAGGTGGTGGGAGCGCTGCGTACCATATGCAGCGTCCGTACCTCCCTGGAGTAGAGTCTCCAGATCGAATACAGTTTCCCAAGTCGCGGATCGAAGCCAACCGGGCTTGGCGGCTTTTTCATGAGACCGATCCGATCTTCGGCACGGCCATCGACATGTATGCCGAGATGCTTGTCTCGGACTTTGACCTGGTTGTGGGGGACGAGAAGAGCCGTGAGATCAAGGACACTCTTGAGTACATGTGCCAGACCACGCAGCTGATTGACCGGCTGAAGTACATTGTTCGCGAGTACCTTACGATTGGTGAATGCGTTCCTCACTGCTTTTTCGATGATACCCTGGGCATCTGGACGTACATCGCGATGCACAACCCGGACTACATCGACATCGTTGATACGCCCATCGTCAACATGGACCCGATCATCAACTTCGTCCCTGATGAGGATCTCCGGCGCCTGATGTCGGACGGCTCTCCGGAATCTCGTGAGTTCCGTTCCAGACTTCCTGCAGAGTTCGTCTCCAAGATCATGGCCAGACAAAAGATCAGGCTTTCGCCATTAAATTGCTCATTTATTGCGAGAAAATTGCACCCGTACCAGGTGCGAGGTACGTCAATGGCGAGCAGACTTTGGCGGATATTTATGGTGGAGGATGCTGTTTACGCGAGCACGATTGCCACCTTCCGTAGGGCGGCGGCGCCGGTAAAAGTCCTAAAGCTCGGCGATCCGGCCACAGGGTGGATACCCGCACCTGGGTCAGAAACCAAATTACTGGAAATGCTGAATAGAGCGGAAACTGACCCTCAGTGTTTTGTGCCCGCGACCCTCATTACCAGAGCTGATGGGACGCAGACCCCCATAGGGGAATTGGAACTCGGAGACCGTCTGCTGGACAAAGACGGGAAGCCGTGTGAAGTGCTTGCGCTGGAGAGGGAGGAGACCTCGCAGCTCGTGGAAATCGATGTGGCGGGTACCCCCTTGATCGAGTGTACGCCTAATCATAAGTGGCCTGTGTGGGGTGGACCCCGCACGTGTTCTTGTGGGTGTGGGGAACTCTTGACGACAAGCGGGAGTAACTTCATAAATAGGCATGGAAAAACCCCCGGGGGCAATAAGTATCAGGAGAAGAAAAAAGGGCAACCCCGCAGGTTTAACTTCCTTGAGAACTTTGATCCGTATATGAAGCTGAAGGCTACGGAGATCCGTCCCGGGGACTACCTAATGATTCCTAGGAAGTTCGAAGAGAAAAACCCACACGACATATCTTTAGAGCAGGCGCGGCTGTTAGGTTATTATGTCGCGGAGGGTTGTGTTTTCAATAGCTACGTGCGAAAAGACGCCTCAGTGTGTTATGGCATGCAGCTGGCGTTTAGCGATGAGGAAGAGAATACGCTGGCGGAGGATTCTTGCTACATCATCGAGATGCTAACGGGGGTTAAGCCCACTCTTCAACGAAGACCTACGTCTTGTAACGTTATGGTGCGCCGTAAAGATCTGAGCGAGTTCTGTGAATGGTTTGCTGCGCACGGGGGCAAGTACGCCGCGCAGAAGATGCTGTCCCCCGATGTGATGGCTTGGCCGTTGGATCTCAAGTACGAATTCTTGAAAGGCTATCTGGCGGGGGATGGTTGCGTTTTGTTGGGCGGTAATGGTTGTCGCATCTCTGTAAAATCTGCTTCTCGTGATCTTTTGAATCAGCTTCGGTTGATTCTTGCTCAGTTTGGGGCTTATGGGCTTTTTTATGAATATAAGAGAGACGCGGGGTGCTACAAGCCTGGGGACACTGCCTACATGATGAACATCCAAGGTCCTTTCGCGGTAAAGTTGGCGAAGGATCTAGTACCAGACGCAGTGATACCTGACTACAAGTTCGAGGTCAGTGGAAGCTCGTGGTGGAGCGATGACGAGCATTTGTACGTGAAGGTCCGTGGGATCAAAACCGCAGAGTGTGAAGATCCAAGAACGGTGATTAACATGACCGTCAGCGGGGACCACTCGTATCTTACCAACTGTGTAAGTACCCGAAATTCTTGGTTAATCTATCATTACGGAGTCAACTTTGAAAGCTGGGGTAATCAAGACCGCGCTATTTCTATCAGCAAGGAGCACGACGTCATCGAGCGCGTCAAGCTCTTGGGCCTTGGGTTATCCAAGGCGTTCATGACGGGGGAGAGCACGTATGCTAGCTCAAAGAGCGGACTACAGGTCTTCCTTCGCCGTCTCCTATCCCTCCGACAACATTTGGAGAGCGTTTGGCTTTACCCCAAGTTCTTCCGCCCCATCTCCGAGATCAACGAATGGACCACCTCCTCTCCAAGCGAGGTCAACCACAAGTACCGCATCAAGCGGACGGCCCAGGAGATCCAGGAGCAAAATCTCATTCTGATGCCCACCATCAAGTGGAAGAACAAGCTCGATCCCTCTGTGGACCTCGACATCCTCAACGCGTACAAAATGCTGGAGCAAGGCTTCGGCCTGAAGCTCTCCAAGGCCACTGTCGCAACTCCTGTCGGTATCGACTGGCAGGACGAGCTGGACAAGAGCCTCAAGGAGTTCAAGACGGAAGAGGAAATGAAGGAGAAGACCCTGGGCAAGGCACAGCTCGCGGAGTATGAGCAAAAGAACGCCCCACCCCAGGCAACGCCTCCCGGGGCTCCGGGATCTGGCGCTAAGCCTCCGGGAGCCGCCGCCAAACCTCCGGGCGCAGGTGGGGCTGGTGGCCTACAACTGGGCGGAGGCGGTGGGGGTATGGACGATGCCTCACGTCCGCCAGGCAGCGCCGATGGCGGCGGTGCCATGGGCGACAGTATCGAAGCTCCTTCTGGCGGCGGTTTACCAACAGGTGTGGTCTAGGCTCCTCTCACAATCTCCTTGACTTCTGCTGATCGCTGTGCTACGGTCTTTCTGTATATCCTGGTATGAGGAGGGCGAGCATGAATGATATGAGTGAAATCAAACCGAAGTTTGTGGATGGGGAGGCTCGGTGCTCCCGTGACTGCCCGTCGTTCGTTCCCCGAGACTGGGCAACTACAACACGAGACAATAGTTATTGTCGGATAGGTCCTAGGGATGGAATGAGGTGCTGGTCCTACTACCGAGCCGCTCTGGCAGAATCGCAAGCGGAGAACGTGCAGCTCTCTAAAGGCTGGAGTGACGAGATTGATAAACGCGAGGCTGCGGTGGACAAATATCTTTCAGGGGCTTCCGTTCAAGCCGACCGCGCCGACCGCGCCGAGTCCGCCCTCGCCGCCGCGCAAGAGATACTGTCCACAATAAAAGCCTGGGCCGAGACGACCATAGAGGAATACGGCGAAAAGCTCGCCGCCGCGCAAGCGGAGTGCGAGCGGTTGGCGAACAGGTTAGAAGTCCGGCTAGAGGCTGGAAAGTTGTATGACAAAATGAGCCAGGGTGACATGCGCTCACTAGTAGATGAGGTGAACACGGAGCGCACCCGCGCCGAATCCGCCGAATCCCGCGTTGCCAAGTTGGAGGAGGTTATGGAGGGTTTTAGGGGGTGGCGAGAACCTCTTGGTGATGTGAATGGTCCGATGAGCATCCCGACAGAATACATGAGGCTATTCGACGGGATTCTTTTCAAAGTACGCGCCCTACTCGCCTCGCGAGAAAGCGAGGGGTCATGAGCAAGTTCGAATGCGGTTGTGGCAACGATGATTGCAGCGTGAAGTGCGATTGGTGCGGCGAGGAGTTCTGCTCAGAGCACGACCCGTGTTTGGCGGCTGCGATGCGTGACCGCGACGAGTGGAAAGAGATGTGGGCCGAAGCCGTTGTCGAGCTGAATGCTTTGAAGAAACAGGTGGCAGCGAATGACCAACAAACAAGCTGATTATATCGCCAAGTACGAGAAGGCTGAGCGTCTACGGAGGGAACGCTGCGCACAGATGTCCCAGGACGGGCCCGAGGCGCCCTCTCCGAACCTCGCGCTGGCGTATGAAGAGCTATGCGTCAAGTACCGGGAGGTTGTGCGCGCCGTGAGCGACAAGCTGTCAGAGTTTGAGGAGTGGATTGTGGACGCGGAGGACGCAAGTAGGGGGATGGACTTCGACAACACGGAGCTGCTAGAGCTTGTCGATGATCTCCGTTCCGTGCTTGACTCTCACGATACGGAGGAGCTATGACACCAGAACTACAAGAGGCGCTCTACAAGGACTTCTCTGACCTTTTCCGAGAGAAGGATTTGCCCATGACCCAGACTTGTATGTGCTGGGGGTGTGAGGTCGGAGACGGTTGGGAGCCTATCCTACGCAAGGTCTGTGAGGACCTAACAGCGCTAGATTTACCCCACCTACGCCTTACCCAGGTAAAAGAGAAGTACGGGACTTTAACTATCTACGTGAATGATTATCAGGATGAAGTAGAGGATATATTAGACAAGGCTGAAATAGCTTCTAGCAAGACGTGTGAAGAGTGCGGGAAGCCAGGGACTATCAATAGCAGGGGCTATCTACAATGTTTGTGTGATGAGTGTCGGTTGTGTATGGGTGCGGGGCGTACCGTAGAGGGCGGTAGTGGGATCTCTATTTATGAATTAATGTTCGGTTCTTTAAAAGAGGGCGATAATGAGTAGTCGCGCAGTGTGTGCGCACGGAACCTGGGATGCGCGCCCGTGTAAAGAGTGCGAGGCCGAGGGTGCTGCTCGGCGAGCCAAAGTCCAGGCTGGAGATGAGGTTTGTCCGGTCTGTGAGAGAAACTGTGGTAAACTGAGGGCTGACTTTGTGAGGGACTTGCTGGCGTGGATCGAGGAAATCGAACAGTGTGAGGAAGACAAGGATAATCAGGTGAAGCATTTTTATCCCCAGGACAGCACGAAGTTCCGTGCGCTGCTCGCTGCGTACTTGGCCACGTAGGTGAATCTGATGGATAGGTGGTGGGCGATTGCATTGATCCAGGGGGTATCGTTGGCCGTATTCGCGGCCATGATTATTGTTGTCTACCTGATGACGTGGCTACTTGGAGGGCTGCCTTGATAGGTGATTGGAAACTACGGTAATGACGATGAAGAATAACGAAGGTACGACACACTGGGAGGGTTGCTACAAGGAGCACCACGAGTGCGCGATTGCTCAGGTGGAGCGCTTGGAGGAGGAACTTCACCAGACGCGCCTTCACGTGAGGGAGAAGATCTGGGTGGACGCGGCCCCCGATGCAGGTTTGGTGAAGCGGATTCTGTCCGCCTACATCGATGACACCACTGACACTGATAATCTTCTGGGGCTGGAACCGGAGAACTTCCTGTGTATCGAGATGAACAAGGCGCGTGCTGAGAGAAATCAGATTCTTCGTGGTGCCCTTGCCGTGTCCGGGAGCGCTGACGAATGAACGATTTCGATCATCCCTCTGAGTACACACCCGATGTGCATGCGCAGCTTGCTACGGCTCTTGCCCGCATCGAGGAGCTGGAGGAGGAGTACGGGTCTAACTTGTCCTATGCCGTGAGGCTCGCGACGGAGGGTTGCCAGGACAAGAACCTTGTTGCGTTGACCGAGGTGTTGGCGGAGAGGAACATCGAGCTGGTGGAGCGTGAGCGGCATCGGCTCCATTTGTACGAGTTGTGCGAGAGTATGATGGATGCGCTGGGTATTGATCAGGATGAGTTACCTCCGCCACGCACAGCAAATATCATCAAGGCGTGCAGAGACCTCCGGGCTGAGCGTGACGATCTGGCTAAGGTTCTTGAGGCGACGCGCGAAGTTATCGGGGGCGGCGGTGCGCTGAGAATGGCGCGAGACGAGCATATTGATGAGGCGGCGGACTGGGACAAGGCCTTGTGTGACGCCAGTGGTATCACGGTAAGGACTGCGATGGACACGGACGAGGGGTGTTGAGGTGATCTTTGTGGAAAAATCACAATACGTGGCTACCACGGTAACGACTGTTCGACAGGGCAGCTGTGTGACGGTGAACGTTCAAGGACGTCCGATAACAATTGGTGAGGTTATCGCCGCGCAGGCACCTACACCTGACGGCTGGGTCTGCCCGACGTGCAGGCATCACGGCGGCGGCATCAACTGCGCCAAGGGCTTTTTTATCGCCGTGGCTGGCGGCAACACCTCGGGCTGCTGCGGTTGGGAAGAGGAGCGAAGGAAGGCGGGGAGGCAATGACCCTTTCCCCCATCTACATCCGCGAGCTTTTGGAGGATTACGAGGAGAATCTCGCGGAGAGCGGCCTCTGCGCTGAAAGTTCTGAGATCATCGAGGAGATCCTGGAAGCCCTTCCTGAGCTGCTTGACGACCATGAGGAGCTGGGGCGACAGATGGCGATTCTGAAGGAGCGCTTCGATCGTAGCGAGGACTCCCCGGAGGGGTGTGACGATCTCAACCTGGCACGTCGCGTTGCAGAGCTGGAGTCGGAGGCATCCGAGCGCGAGGACATGTACATGAACCTGCTCCGGCATCGGAACGCGTTGACCTACGAAGCCGAGAGCAAGGTGGCGGAGCTTCAGGAGGCGTTGATCGAGTGGCACGACTCTGTAGAGAGGGCGATGCGGGGAGAGTGTGGGCACTCGGACGAGGTGCATTGTTCCTGCTACCCAGTTTTGAAGAAGGCGATTGAGTCTCTCAACGCGGAGATTGACCGGTTGCGCAAGGGGTGGATCGCGCGAGACTTCTTGCTTACGCGACTTGACGAAGCAATGGCAAGTCCGGAACGGATAACCGAAGACACTGCGATAGTTGGTGGGTTTGTGTCTGGGCTGGATCTTACGGAAACCGATGAACAAATTATCGGGCGGGCTATCAAGCTCCTGGGTGAGCGGGCCGAGGTGGAAGCGGAGGTGGAGCGGTGCGAGGAAACCATCACAGCGATCACGGAGGGGCAGCACTTGCTCCTTGACCGCGCGAGGAAAGCCGAATCCGCGCTATCCATCGAGCAGGAAGTCTCTGCCGCGATGGGCAAGCAAAGCAACGCGCACGAAGTCCGTGTGGTTGAGCTGGCAGCAGAACGCGACAAGATGGCTGCCGAGCTGGCAAAAACATGGAACGCTGTAGGGATGTTGGGAAGTCGTGACTGGACGGCTAAAAAGGTTATTCGCGGAATTCGGAAGGGGGAGTGATGGTATACATCGCACTGGCGTTGCTGGCAGGGTCGATCTTGGCCTTGGTGGCTGTGCTAGCCGAGCTGTGCAGGCTAGGAGCAGAAGAAGAAAGGCGGTCCCGCGATGAGTAAGGTGTGTGCGCACGGAGACGAGTGGGTTTTCAGGCATCCCGAATCCGGCTCGTGGTGTGTCGCTTGTCTCACGAAAAAGAACGGTGACTTGAGTGCTCTCCTAGCCGCCTCGCAAACAGAGAACGAGCGGTTGCGGAGAGACGCGGACTTGGAATTACAGGAGCAGTGCGCCCGATGGATGCGTCGCTTTGAGTCTGCCGAATCCCGCGTTGCCAAGTTGGAGGGTGCGCTCGCGGAGCGGGACATGAGGATCGAGGCGGTGCGGGAGTACCCCAATGTATCCCACGCGGTTCTTTCCGTTCTCAACAGCAGCGTGGAGGGGAAGTGATGAGTGACCAGCGCAGCAACACGGAAAAGGCAATACAGCGGGCCGATGGTGCGATGGCCCGATGCGGCTGTGAACTAGCGGATGCTGTTGAACAACTGCGACAGGTGTCTGTGGCAGAAAACTATCAACGAGACGACGTGCGAGAGTTGCTTGACGAAAAGGACGCCCGCATCGCCGAGTTGAAGAAGACGATAAGGGCGATACGGGAACAGGCTGAGTACGCGCTGGAGGCGTTAGACGAGCGCGGGGAGGGTGCTGCCATATTTGAAGCAAGGGATCTTCTCCGCGTCCTCCTCGCGGGTGAAAGTGAAGCGAAGTCGTGAACGCCACTCTCGAATTGGCCTTGAAATCGGTGAAGCTCACGCTGGGCGAAAACAGCCGAGCCTACGTAGCGTTCGTTGAGGCGATTCGGGAGCGTGACGTGCTGTCCGGGATGGTAGCGGCGATGGCGCAGGAGATAGCTGACCATCGCTACGATCCGAAGAGCATGATAGGGCCACCCGATACCGTTGCTGACGTTATTGAAGACTATCGTGACTTGATAGAGTTCGCTCCGGGAGTCGTTCCGGGAGCCAACACGGAAGCAACAAGACTGTGCCCACATTGTGAAGAGGAGCAGATCTCGCTCAGTCGCCCTTGCTGTCGTAGTTGTGAGAACGTATATCGTAAATCTCAGGACTGGGATTCTCTGGAGGAGCTTGAGGCGCGGTTGCTGAAGTACGAGGCGAACTCGGAATGATAGGCCCTTTTGAGATGCCGGAGTGGACGCTGCATAGGTACGATGCGGTAATTCCGGTTGAAGAGAAGCCGCTCAAGGTTGGAGAGCTTTTCGGTATCCCGATACTCGTGAGCGAGAGAGTTCCGAGGGGTGAGGTACAGTTTCAAGACCGTGATGGCAACGTACTTGGAAGAATTATCAACGTGGGGCAACGAGATGACTGACGAAGCAGAGCTACAGAAGATTTTTGACGAATGGCCCGTCGAGGAGCCCCTCCTGCCGTATGACGACTTTTTCGTCGGGGGCTCGTCGGATTCGGAGCGTCCTGGTCAAGGCACTCAATCGTTTGCCGAACAATTGACGAATATCTCTTCCGTCAAGGACCTTCGCGAACCACCTACCGAGCACATCATTCCCACGAACGATGACCGTCACGAGTTCGTGCTGGATAAGGTCGAGCTGCTGGATCCCGAGCAGTACGCCGCGCTGTTCTTTGCGGCCAAGCGGGCTGCGTTCAACGTCTTCGGCTTTTCTGCCATTCGTTCGGCGTCTCTCGGTGACGTGCCCATGCAGGAAATAGACCTGGTGATGGACGAGGACGACTACTACACCGTCGATTACCTCAAGACCATCACGACAGACTACTACAAGGTGGCCCACGTTGCCGTCCTGAGCGCGTACAACGACATGGGCATACCCTGGGTCAGGTTTTGCCAGCACGACTCCTGTGCGCTGTGTCAGGCCCACGACGGGCTGTTCTACGAGACCCGGGCGCTCCTGGAGCTGCTGGGGTCGGAAGGCGATGTCCCACATCCCTACTGCGAGTGCATATGGTCTCCCGTGATTCAGCGGGAGAGGTACGTGGGTCCTCTGACCGGCCACCTTGATCGTGATAGCGCGGAAGGCGCCTTACTGAACGTTCCGGTGGAGTTCTTTGAGGAGATTGTAAAGATCGCCGGGGAGCTGCCGTATGCCGTGATCAAGTTCGTCGATATGGTAGACTACCTGTTGAACGAGACGACAGCCGTGAAGGATTCGTCAGGGGTTGTGGCGTTTATTCAAGGGGAAACGCTGCTGGTGCATAACAGCTACGTGGGGGTTCACGGGCCCTTGCAGTTCCTTCAAGAGGTTGCCCGGGAGAAGATAGTGCCCGCTACGATGGATGTGCAGGCCACGGACGACGAGGAGATTTACTACGTAGGCGGTCGATCTGCGGTGAAACGTGACGGGAAGTTCTGGGACGTGGAGACCGGGGAGCGGTTGGCGTAGAGAAGTTCAAGTGATCAGTGGAATTCTACTGATCAGTGGAAGAAGCTGGAGATAAAAGTGGAAGAAGTGCGTTGCGAATGTGGAAACCTGGTGTGCGAGGACGACAGGCCGGAGTGCTGCGGAAGGTGTCCGGGGTGCTGCTATTGTGAGTTCGAAGGTATGTCGGAAGAAGAAGTCATGGAGATACACGTGGACCAGGTTGCGAATATGCGCTGCGGGAACGTGTACTAGGCATGTATCACCAGTGTAAGCTCAGGTGTGATGACTGGTATACGTACGGGTGGGTACGAAAGGCAACAGTGGGAGACACGCTTGACTTCAATGGCAGAACGTGGACAATAGAGGTCGTGCATTCTAGGATCGGACGACCGCGAGATTTGCTAGGTTGGGTAGTGAACTAAGGAGGCTATCGATAGGGTATGGGAGGCATACATAACAAAAAAGGTGAGGTAGAGAAACATATAGAGGACGCTAGGCAGAAGCTGTATAATATGAGGTGTTCGGCTGCTGGGGTTTTGGAGAGCCTAGCATTTGTGGAAAAGGAACTACACAAGACTACCAAAAGGCGTAACCTTGTGGAAATAGCCCAGTATTACGCTAAGGGGGCAGTAGACGATAGGGGAAGAGTAAGGGCAGATTGGCCCAGGGTAATGAAAGACTTCGAGTGGATTCAACTACCAAAGAGTTGGCTAGACGAAATACTGGGTGTTTTGCTGAGCATAGAGGGGGAGAAGCCTAAGAGTAGGAGTAGTTATGGGAATACCTTACTGGGGTAATAAAGAGCACGGGTTACAGCTTTACGGGGGCGATTGCCTAGAGGTGTTAAAGACGTTCCCAGATAACTCAGTAGATAGCGTGGTTACGGACCCACCTTATGGATTATCTTTTATGGGGAAAAAGTGGGATTATGACGTTCCCTCAGTAGGTATATGGGAAGAGGTTTTAAGGGTACTCAAACCGGGGGGACATTTACTAGCGTTCGCTGGTACCAGGACACAGCATAGGATGTGTTGTAATATTGAGGACGCTGGGTTTGAGATTAGGGATATGATGTGTTGGATGTACGGAAGTGGGTTTCCAAAGTCTCTAAATGTGAGCAAGGCCATACCAGCCACAGACCTAGCCAAACAATGGGAAGGATTTGGGACTGCGTTAAAACCCTCCATGGAGCCAATTACGCTAGCCAGGAAGCCCCTAAGCGAAAAGACGATAGCTAAGAACATACTAGAGCACGGGACGGGCGGGATCAATGTAGATGGGTGTAGGGTGGGTTTAGAAGGTAAACAAAATCACTGGGATAATTATTCCCCGAGTAACAAAATAGGCTTCGGCGGGGCCGACGGTAATCGAATCGGCGGTGCGTATAACCCAAAAGGCCGCTTCCCCGCCAACGTAATATTCAGCCACCACCCTGAGTGTAAGGAGAAGGGGGTGAAGAGGGTTGAGGTTCCTAGAGGGAAGCATGCTAAGGCATATGAGCCATCAGGTAAGAAGATGGAGCGTAGTATATATGGGGAGACAGGGACTTTAGGTAGGGAGTGTGGGTATACAGATAAAGACGGCAAAGAAACAGTAGAGGATTGGGGTTGTCATGAGGATTGCGCTATCAGGATACTAGACGAGCAGAGTGGGGATCGGTCATCTCCGTGGGTTGGAAACCCACGAGAGTCTGGTAACAAAGGTGGGAGATTTTTTGGGGGTGGCGCTCAGGGTTCCGTAACTGAGAAACCAGAGTACAAAGATAAGGGGGGCGCTAGTCGCTTTTTCTATTGCGCCAAGGCTTCAAAGAAGGAAAGAACCATAAATAAACAGGTAGAGTGCAACCATCCAACGGTCAAACCTATCAAACTCATGCGTTATCTTATCAGGTTGGTAACCCCACCTAATGGCATTGTGCTAGATCCTTTCGTAGGGTCTGGTACAACTATGCTAGCAGCCTACGAGGAAGGGTTTAGGTGTAAGGGTATAGAGAAGGAAATGGAGAGTTTCAGGACTGCTATGGAGCGTACTGAGGCTACGGTAAAGGGAGATCAAAATGAGTAATTGTAAATTGTATTGGTGTGCTACTGAAGATCCCGATGAAGATTGGTTTGTGGTAGCTAAGGATGAAGAGGAGGTTTTGGGTGCCGTATATCAAGAAAGAGGATCGGAAGAAGTTTTTTGGAAAACAGTCACGGGCGGCTTTTGTTGAGCTTTGCGAAAGTCCTGGAGATTTGAACTATCTGTTGACCAGTATTTTGACTCGATATGTCCAGGACAAGGGCGAGTCTTATGCGACGTACAACGAGGTGATCGGTGTGCTGGAGTGCGCGAAGCAAGAGCTTTACAGAAGGCAGATCGCGCCGTATGAGGATAAGAAGTGTGACGACAACGGTGACGTGTATTTAGGAGGATCGAGATGACATTCAAAAAAACAGGCGATGCGCCCGTAACGGGCAAACCCTTTACCCCCAAGACCGATGACGAGAAGAAGAAGCCGGAGACGAAGCCCGAGCCGAAACCCAAGCAGTGAAGTATTTCGTAGTCAATAGGGAAGAGGTGCCGGTCGCCGTGGTTTTTCATGATCACGTCGATCAGGTACTCTACTGTCGATCCAAGGTCACTTCTTTTCAGGTAGCCTTCGACGCGATGTGTGCGAAGCTCGGCGTGGAGCTTGTTCGTGAAGACGATCAGGGGGTTCTACGCGCGATCCACGCGGGCCCGGAAGACTACGATTGGGCAAAAAACGTGCTTGATCGCCTATGTGACGGCTTTTGGTCGTTAGGCGATGTAGGTACCACGATCAATGCAGACCCCGGTATTCATTCGATAATCCAGCAATATCTGTCCTAGATATTCACTAAATCTGTCCCTTTAAGATCCCTACATACAGTGGGCGTATAATTACGTTTAAGTAATGGACTACTGTAATTGAATTATGACCTTTCGTAAAACAGCGAATGTTGATGTACTTGGGGTTGCCGGGATCGACAACGACTGGCGTAAGGTATCGGATCGTAGGGTCTCTTCAATCTATATGGACGGTGGTAGTCTCATCAGCGTGGAGGCCGCGCTTGACTCTGTCGCTGACACCTACAAGATTTCCCGTGATCCACGAGACTACTTGCTGATCCCTACCCGAGCGGTTTCCGCTGATCGCCCCAATGAGAACATGGACGGCTTCCAGCGCGAGGAGCTGCTGCGGTTTGATCCACGTCTGGGTCGTCGCGTTTACAGCACCTTCAACCTCAAGCCGCACTTCGTCAACCACAACGCGCAGAACTACGCGCTGGCCCGGGGAGTCTTGATCGACTCGCACTTCAACGATCAGAACCAGGCCGATGATCGCGTGAAGCGCGCAGTGTTCGACGCGACGGGTAAGGACGCGACTCTCGACGAGTTTGTTGAGACTCTGATCGCGGTGGACATGTCCAAGGATCCGCACCTGGCGGAGGCCTACAAGAACGGGTCGGTGTACCGGTTCTCGATGGGTTGCGATGTGGAGAACACCGAGTGCTCCGTTTGCAACAAGGTAGCTTTCAATACGATTCAATTCTGTGATCACATCCGCGCGAAGCACTCCCGCGTTGCATACCCCCTCGAAGGTGGTGGGCGGCGGGCGGCGTTTGAATGGTGCAAGGGCACCGTCTTCGCCGAGGAGTCGGCAGTGGATGATCCGGCTGACAAGTCCGCTGAGATCCAGGATAGCATTCTACGAATGGCGGCGATGCACCCCTCGGCTTCGTCTTTTACTGATTCCGAGGTGGGCGAGATCCTGTCGTTCACCGCTCGACACGCGAACACAATTCCCGAGCCCTTGGCTGCTCTGATTAACTCAGCGCTTTCGGCGCGTTAGGAGAACGGTTGATGTCAACTTTTACTCAGCGGTACCAACTCTTCAAGACGGTTGCTGATCTTCACAGCCAGGGCAAGATCAAGCTTTCGACCACGGAGCAAGCGGAGATCGAGAAGCAGACGATGGATCTCGTTCGCCGGTCGGTGCTCAACCGCACCGCCATGTCGGCTCCAGCTGGTTTCGAGCAAGTCCTCATGGAGCTGGAGAAGGCTCCGGATGCGGATACCGCGTACAGCGTTCTCGTAGACTTCATGAAGTCCGAGGGTGACCTGGGCGGGGAGTCCGATCACGAAGAGCATGAGGAGCACGAGTCGGAGGACGAGGAGGCTGGGGAGCATGGGATGGAGCTGGGCGGTGACAAGCCGCCGATGGACAAGCCCCCGATGGACGGACCGATGGACGGCAAGCCCAAGGGCCCCCCGATGGGCGATAAGAAGCCCAAGGGCCCCCCGATGGGCGACAAGAAGCCCCCGATGGACGGACCGATGGACGGCAAGCCCCCGATGGACGGTCCTTCGGACGGACCCGACGACGGACTGAAGGGTGACAAGCCCAAGGGCCCCCCGATGGGCGATAAGAAGCCCCCGATGGGTGACAAGCCCAAGGGTCCACCCGAGGGCCTGGACGAGCTGAAGAAGGAGCGTGAGGCTCTCGTGCGGCGCGCTCAGGCGAAAGACCATGGAGACATTTCTGACCTGCAAGAGCAGGCTCACGGCGACGGCGAGCCTGTAACTGCCGACGAAATGGGCCTCGAAGACAGCGACGACACGGAAGGCCCCTCGATGGCCTCGGAGGACACAACGATGTCGGCCAGAGCTAAGAAGATCAAGATCGCTATCACCAAGAGTGGAACTCTCGTTGCGCAGCATGAGGACCATGGTCCCGTATTTCACGCGATTCCGTCTCCGGAGCTTCGCACCAACCGTGAAGCCCTTCGCAGGCTCGCCAACCGGATCTACGGTCTAGCGGTTTACGAGGGGTTTGCCAAGGCCGCAGCGTTCTGTAACGCCAAGCTGCTGATCGCCGGTGTCGATGACGACGTCGAGCTGGACCACGCAGAAGAGGTTCCGCCCGAGAACGATCCTGTCACCGCCGATGAAGAGACGGATACCCAGGACAAGCACGAGGCTGACGAGACCACAGTGCTAGAAGACAACGATACCGACACTCGCGAGAAGCCCGACACCGTGACCGCGCGGCGCCAGGCCGTACTGCGGCGTGCTCGTCTGGAGTACGAGCGTCGGCTGAAGGAAGCCAAGGACGACATCTTGGACGACGCCGAGAATGTCAGCGCCGAGATGAAACCGAATAAGCCTTCGATGGACTCGAAGGATGACGCCAGCACCAACTCCCAGGAGCAGCACGGCACCGGTGAGGGCGATGTGCTCTCGGCTGGTGATGACGTGATTCGGAACGCGCACACCAACTTCAAGAAGCTCTACGAGCAGCGTGCTGCTACACGGGTCTTGGAGGAGAAGGAAGCGTTCGTACGCAAGTTCACCAAGGCCATGCGCGTTGCGGCCACCCGCATGCTCCTCAACCACGACGAGCACCCGTTCAAGGTTGCGGCTGTCGATGTCCTGGCGGACCCCGACATCCTGTTCAGCAACGGCGACGCATTCAGCGGCATGGACCTGGCCGCTGCCATCGATCTGACCGAACTCATCGTGAGCGAGGGTCACGACAACTTCATCAAGGCGCTTCTGGAAAAGAGCGCTGACCTTATGGGAAGAGACGATGCGTATCTGGCGGATGCCGAGGCCGATCTGAAGGCCTTGGTTCCACTGCCGGTTGACCGCATCGCTTCGACAGGTGATCGACGTTCTTCCCAGCGTTCCGACCGCGTCAGGCGCGAGGCCGCTGAGGGGAATTTCGAGATAGACGGAAACAGAGGGGCTCCTGCATCCAGCCCCGTACAGAACATGGAAACTACCGCTCTTCGCAGTGCGCTTGGAGGAAGCACCCACTTGGGTCGTCGCATGAATCGACTCAATAGGGCTCAAGGCCTATAGTGCTGCGAACGCGGAAACAAGAGAAGGAGAGGTAGGAAATGGCATTTTCACCTCAGTTCGAAGCTTTCAGGGTTTCGAGCCGCGCAATCGGGATTGACCTGATTCGCTCCGTGTACACTCGGAATCTGGGAACGTACGTTGCTGCCCCCCTGACCACGTTCAGGGCCGGCATGCTCGTGCAGTTGAACGCCAGCCAGCAGGTTGAGATCTGCGGCACCGGTGGCGTGACGCTCCCCTTCGGATTCACGAAGTACACGAAGGCTACCACCCTGTTTGCGTCAGTCATTGGCGAGCAAATCCAGCTCAACGGAATTGCCGCCACAAACCTCGCGCATGCGGCTCTCAGGACGCCGGGCGCGACTGGCGGAATTCGTGTGTGGAACCTCACCACGGGAGTGAGCTACACCGAGGCCGTTCACTACACCGCGAACTACGTCAATGGTACCGTAGTCCGTATCGTGGCTGGTGGTAGTCCCGCAGACGGCGAGATCGTGGGTTGCGACTACGCGTACCAGGTTACGGAAGCGGAACTCAAGTTTGAGGGCCGTAACTTCTGGAACCTCCAGAACGACGTCGACATCCAGGACGGCAAGATCACCGTCATCAACGACTGGTCAATCATCTTCACAACTCAGTACGACCCGTCCCAGACCTACGAGGTCAACAACGCCCTTACGGCTGGTACCTCCGGTGACGTCCTGACGGGACTCGTGACCAAGGGTGGAGCTGGACCGTTTGTTGGTCGTGTTTTCCAGGTTCCGACTGCGGACGATCCCTTCTTGGGCGTCAACTACGTCGGCCACCTGAGCGCCTAGGAAAGGAGCATAGCGATGAATCCGTATAGAGACATCAGCAAGAATCGCCGCCCCGTTTCCGCGCAGTCCGCTCGGAGGACGCAGGGTGGTCAGGCCACGAACCGTCAGGCCCAGCGTCAGGCTGCCCCGCAGCCCAATGCGCAGGAGCGTATGGCGGTTCGCCCCCGGAGTCGTTTTGCCAGCAAGCAGGACGAGAGCCTCCGTCAGGGTGATGGAACCTTCAACCCCCAGCGGTATGACTCCCCGACTTCACGTGGGAGGACTGCGGGTCGCACCGACCGGCGCATGTTCGACAAGCGCGGTGAGACCAACGCGTGGGACAAGCGCGATGCCATGACTCAGATTCATCAACTGATGAACGAGGTGACGAAGAAGAACGCTCAGGCGCTCTCCTTCTACCGCCCCGACACTGAGTCCGAGGGTATCTCGAAGGAAGCTCGGAGAGACGTGCTCGGCGCGGCGCTCCAGGATCCCACTGGTCAGGGCTTCCACATCGTCGGTCAGGAGCTGGCGCTCCCGATCAAGGCGATCCTCGACTACGAGGGCTTTGCGCGCAAGGTCTATCGGGTCCGGAAGCTGGCGCAGGCCGAGCTGTTCCGTATCCCGCTGGACATCCGTTCGACGGCGTGGGTTGTGGGGCAGGACGGCCAGTCCCCCGAGTCGCGCATCAAAACGAAGTGGATCACTCCTCCGGAGTGGAAGGTCACTTCGTTCCCGTCCATCGACATCATGGACATCTACCAAATGAACTTCGATGTTCTTGACCGGGCGCAGGATACGGCCCGCCAGGAGATCGAGCTTCAGGAGGACAAGGCTGCCATCTCGCTCATCGACGAGGCGGCCCAGACGGACAACGCAGTGACCACGTTCGCGACCCTCGGCATCGGGGCTTTCGAGGACGTCAGGTTCCAGGTCGAGCGGCACAGGTTGATGGTGGAGAACTTCCTCATCTCCAGGGCCGAGCTGTCTGACATCGTGAAGACGATGTCGACTGCTGTCGATCCCGTGACCGAGCGCGAGTTGATCCTCGCGGGTTACATCGGCAACGTCCTCAACGCGCAGATCCTGACCGCCGCTGGCACCGGTGTCGAGGAAGTCATCCCTCCGGGGACCTTCTACGCGACCACCGGCGCCGACTACATGGGCGAGATGGGGATCCGCATCGAGCTGTTCAGCGAGCCCTACAACAAGTACTCCCACCAGGAGACTGTCAAGGGCTGGGCGTTCATCGAGATGGTAGGTTTCGTGATCGCGAACGCTCGCGCCTGCGCGAAGGGCGAGAAGTAGAAGATCTGGTGATGGCAGCGTAGGGCTCCCGCTCTACGCTGCCTGAACTGGCAAACCCCGTCTGAAAGGGCGGGAGGTGAGGCTAACGCCTTGGCACACCAAAGGTCACCTGGATGGCGCGTACGACAGGATCCCGAGTTCCGGTATTGGACTCACAGGACAGGATTCTGTCGTA
>Ga0307376_10000537_pt1 | contig 46238 bp, 62 predicted proteins | sample TR2MG_FD_202536 | JGI IMG/M metagenome (GOLD analysis project Ga0307376, IMG submission 202536) | Soil microbial communities from Risofladan, Vaasa, Finland - TR-2 | ecosystem: Environmental > Terrestrial > Soil > Coastal area > Acid sulfate soil | place: Finland: Risofladan, Vaasa | collected...
GTGCGTCGCCTGCGGCAGGCCTGCGGCTACCGCGAGCCCGGCCCGGTCCGGATCCATCTCATTCAGGTGAAGTTGACCGACGACGGGCTCGATCAGCGCGGCGAGGCCTCCGGTGCCAGCCGAGGGCTCGATCGCGACGTCGGACGATTGTGGGGCGGCCAGGCGCGCCACGAGGTAGGCGATAGTCGGAGGGGTGGAGAACTGCTGTAGGTCTATCTGCTCCTGGTCTTTGACCGTCTGGGTGGCCAGGCGCGAAAGGACTCCCCTCAGCTCCTCCTCGGTGGCGTTAAAGTCCTGGGTCAGGAGGCGTTGACCGTTTTCTCGCAACCAGCGGTTGATGGCGGCTTCCTGCGCTTCGTAGATGTCGCGCTTCGAGAAGGCACCTTCGGCCCGGGTGCCGGCGTAGATCTCGCGGGCGAGGGTTTCCAGGCGGAGTCGGATGTCCTCACCGTTGCTGATGGCTTCATGGATTCGATCAACGAGCAGGAGCTGCGGGGATTGAGCCTGCGTCTCGCCCGACGGTTGATCTGTGGCCGGTGGGGCAACGTCTGTGCTGGCTGGCTCCCCGGTATCCGCCCGTAGATCCTGGGCGTCGAAGGGAACGTACTCGATGGTGGTCGTGGCCACGGTTGATCCGCCGACTTCGCCTTGGGGATGAGCCCGGACGCGGTATGCGGTGCCGCTGACTGAGGTGATGAAACCATGCAGCTTCCGTCCGTCCGGGGCGGTCCACTTGATGCTGTTTGCCTGCCCGAAGGTGGGCTGAAGAGTCGGCGCTGCCCCCCACTTCGCGTCTGCCGCCTTCTTGAGAGCCGCTCCGTCCTCGGTAAGCATGCCCCAGCGGATGTTTGGGTAGCCGTATTTGTCGACGAGCGCCCCGAGCATCTGCATGGCGATGCCCTGCCTTCGGAGGGTCGGTTTTACCGTGATGTTCTCGATCCGAGCCACACCCTGTTCGGCAGTGGTCTCGGCGTACTCGATAGCCCCCACCGCGTGTTTCGCTTTGTCCCTGGCGAAAAGATGGAATTTGTTCTCCCCGTTGCCAGCGGAACCAACGAAGTCTACGTGCTCGTCGTGGATGCTGTAGGGGCCGGCCTCTTCGGAGGAAGGGGCTGAGGAGGCGGTGGTCGGTTCGGGCTTGGGATAGAGCTGCCGCAGGGCGGCGCGCTGGGCGTTCTGAAGCAGGATAGGGCTCTCGTTGAGGAGTTGGCGGTCGCCAGAAATAGTGACCTCGACGCCGTAGTGCGCCTGCTCCGGATCGACAGCGGTGAGAACGGGGGCGGCCGGGTGTGGAACTATATTGACGCTGACTTCGCCACGGACCGCAGTGCCGCGGCGCTGAAGATCACTCAGGCTTTTCTCTATCTCCTCGGTCGGGGCGCCGCTCATTCGCTCCAGTTCCTGTAAGGTTGAGGTCCAAGCATCGGTTTGAGCTATTGCCCACAGGTGGGGCTTCGACTCTGTCGGCTTCTCGATACGCCCCTCGGTAACCAAGCCGTTGAGGGCGGCCTCTTCAGCCGCTGGATTGAAGCTGCGCCAGCCGATCTTGAAGCTGATCCGGTTGACCGCCTTCCTCTTTTCGGCAGTGTCTTCAATAACCCAAAGCTTCTCGGCTGGGTGCCATTTGGCCCCCAGCGCCTTGAGTTGGTGCCGGTGCCGGTAGGTATTTCCGGTCAAACCGAGGTAGGTCGGGCCTGTTTCAGCGGTGCTCGGTTCGGGAGCCTCCGCAGGCTCGGAAACTGGCTCAGATTCGGGCCGTGGGAGCCTAACAGGCGACTCAAAAGGCAGTGGGCTCGATTTTACAGAGGCGCGCTCAGGGCCGATTTGCGGGGCGGGAGCGGGCATTTCCACAAATCCGGCCATTGGCGGGGCTGGGGTCACCAGATCCCTCTCCTCGACCGGCGCCGCCGCGACCTTCCCGCCCGGGCCGACGACGTGGTTGCGGATGAGCCGGCTGTAGATTTTCTGGGCATCGGGTCTCGCCAGACCAAATTCCTTTTCGAGCGTTGCCCGGAAGATCCGGCCGCGAGAGTGGGCGAGTTGGACAGCCCGATCATACAGGGCTCCCACATCAGCCTTCTTGGGCTCGATCTTTCGCATCCGGGCGAGCAGCTCGTCGCCCTCGGGGCGCGTTAGAAGCTGGGTGGATTCTTGGCCGGAAACCTCCCGGACCAGGGCGCGGAAGTCGGCTTCGGGTAAGGCGAGGTCGCTCTTGAGGGCAAAGATAGCGGCGAGCTTCGTGTTGGTGAGCGGCTGAGTGGCGGGAGCGGCCGGCGCTGCCTCCGGAGGGGTGGTCGGCGCGGCCGTCTTCGCGACGGGCTGGGGTCCGCGCATCCGGTCGGCTTCAGTCTCTATCCGGTCGCTGGCCTCATCGTAGAGTCTCCGGGCGTGAGGTCTCACCCATTCGCCCAGCTCTGCCGCCATCGCGTCCAGGAAGCGCTCCATGCGGTGGTAGCCGGCAGTTATCTTCCATGACGCGACGAGGCGCAGATCGTCCCATATCGCGCCCAGCTCCTCATCGGAAATGGACTGCGGCGTGAGTTCCCCGCGCGTGTCGCTGGCGAGCCGCTTGAGGCGGTCCTTGATGCGGGCGGCAGCCGCCTGGCCTTCTGTCTGCCGAATGGCGCGCAACTCGGTGGCCACCTCAGCATCTGTTTTCTGTGCGGCGGGAGCAGGGCCGGCTGTAGGCTCTGCGATCGGCGGCGCTGAGATGCCCTCCGCGCCGGCGAACAGCGGAGGAGGAACCTCTACTTGAGGGGTGCGTCCGGGGCGCCGGGCCGGTTTACGGGCTGGCGTTGCGACGGGCCGAACAGCTTCTCCAGACGGGATTCCTTCGCTTGGCGGGTGTCCCTGTTCTGGAGCAGTTGGCGGAGCTGCCTCACCACTGATTCTCTCGGCGGCGCGAGGGGCGCGCGGTTGTTCTGGGGCATTGGCTTTTGCCTCCTTCTCTACTACGTAGCCGCTGGCGGCGGAGAGCAGCTCCGCCTTGGTCGGGGGCTGATTCGTCCCGAAAAGTCCTTCTTGCTTCGGGTCTCCAAGCTCCTCGACGGCGTTGGAGTAGGCGATGAGGATGTCACCGATCCGGCGCGGAGCGCGGCTATGCTCGGCGAAGACTTGGAGGAGGGTTCTGGCCTCGGGAGAAATGTCCCGGCCCAGAAGGCCCTGCTGGGCGAGGTAGTCGCCGATGGTGGTCCCGGTTTGTTTCAGCCAGGCCACTTTTCTGGCTGCTTCGGCCACGTCCGGGGCGAGGTCCAGTTTGTGGAGGCTGCCGGCCTTGATGCCCTGCTTGATCTGGGAGAAGGCGGGGGCGGCTCGAAGCATCCCGTTCGTGATGGACCGGATATTCGAGTCGGTGGACTCGGTGAGTGTCTCGATAGCTGTCGGATCCCCGTAGGCGTGAGCGAAAATGGCGTTCTGAATCCGCTGGGCTCCAGCCTTTGAGAGCGTTCCTTCAGCCGTCATCAGAGACGACTGCTCGGTTCGACCGGCGACGTGCTGAACAAAGCTGCGCGGGAAGGCGCGATTAGAAGGCGCGGTTATTTCTGCCTCCGGATCGAAGTCCTGGAGCAACCCGCCGATCCTGCCGGCGTCAACGGTCGCCACTTCGGCTGGGCTCATCCTCTGCTGCGGATCGACGTTTGCTTCGCGCGCAAATTGCACGCGGTTGACCGGGCTGCGCCGAACACGAACGATGGCAAAGTCACCCAGCCGGTCGAGCACTTCCGGCGCGATGCCGAGCTGCTCCGAGTCCGCCTTCGCGGCGTCCTTGTATCGCTGGTAGACCTCGGGCCGATGCTGGCGCGCCCATCGCAAGGCATTCAGGCGACCGGTGCCGGCTTCGCTCACCAGGTCCGGGCCCACAACGGGAGCGCCGAAATTGACGAGGGGATCCGCGCCGAGGCGTCCGTACTCGAGGCGGCCGCCGATGTCGGCATATTGCACCTGGGATGCGGCGCGATCGCGCTGTCTGGGCTGGACCGCTTTCGGGTAGGCGGGGTTCTCGTTGCCGGCCAAGTCATGAGAGGCCAGCGGAGCGTCGAGAGGTACCGCGGCAAACTGATAGTCGATTTGAGTGCCCGGGACGGTTGCGGCGCGTCCTTTCGCTCCAAGCTGGAGGGGTGAGAGGCTGGCCGGTTTCCCCTCGGGCAGATCGACGGGCTCAGCTATGTCGAGGGTCGGGGCTTCCGACTCGGCGGGACGGTACTTCCCCGACGAGGCAATAGTCCCTTCGGCAATCAGCTTCTGAATGAGGTCTCGCGCCTGCGCGCTCCGCAGGTTGAGGGCGTTGCGAATGCCAGCCGCTGAAATCTTGCCCTCGCGCTTTGCCAGATCCCGGGCCTGCTGATAGACCTCCTCGGGGAGTGGACGCTCAACCCACGGTGCCTTCTCCTCTTTCTAGTCGGCGGTATCATCTGATACCGCTTCCGGGGCGGGAGTGCCTTCGTTCATCCAGGGGTAGGCGTCGGACGGGGCTTCCGGCCGCGCCGCCTGGTCGCGTGTCGCTGGCCCGGCGCCGGTGCTCTCGGCGGGAGCTGTGGCTTGCGTCTCGCGGTACCAGTTTCTCAGTGCCTGCGGATCTATTCCGCCAGCGCGCAGGCGGGCGCGGCCCATGCGGCTGCCGGCGAGCTTCATCACAACGTCGAGGAAGGCTCCGACTCCGCCGCCGCCAGCCAGGTCAGTTTTCCACTGCTGTCCAACGTCGCCGGCGTCGAGTCCGCCATAGCTCGCCTGAAGCACGTCCTGGCCGAGACCGCTGAAGGTCTCCTGTCCACCCTCCGCCGCCGCTTGGACGGCGGCCGAGCCGAGGTAATCTCGCCAGCGCGGATAGAGCTGCTCCGCGAGTTCCCTTACCCCGAGGGTCTTGCTGGCTACCCGAGCGCCCTTCCAGAGATCGAGCAACCGCTCGAAGGGAAGGGCTTCGGACAGGCCGAGCGGCACGGCGGAGGTCAAGACGGTGGCCTGTTCTCGCGGGGTTAGGGGGACTCCGCTTCGATCGGCGCGTGAGAGCGCGTCCTCGATGTGCATGGCCACGCCGGCGAGAGGCATCCCTCCGGGCAGAACGCTCGCGGCGAGGAAAGGCACCGTGGAGGTCAGTACGTTGAGAGCTTGAGCGGTGCCCGTGACGGGCGGTGGAACCACGTCCTGGACGGCGACATCGTGGAGGAGTTGCCGTTGCTGCTTGGCGGTTGTGGTGGAGGAGGGGGTTGTCTCAACGGGCTCGGGCTGGGTTTCCCCTACTGCGCGACGGGCAGCGGCCTGCCGGGCCTCGTCCGCGCCGCTGAGTTGCTCGATGAAATCGGCCAGCGGTACCATGCGGTCCGCTTTGCCGGCAAGGTCGAGCGGTTGGCGTTCGGCTGTTGAAGGTGTGCGGGCCTCATTCTGTTTCCGGATCAGTTCGTCGATTTGCGCGGTTCCTCCACTCATGCGCGAGATGGGATCGACCATCTGGAGTGCCCCTCTGAGGGCGCCGCCAGCGAAGCCGCGGCCGAGGACGTCGGCGAGAATCGACGGTCTATCAACTTCGGTGGGAGTGATAGTGGGCGCTCTGCCGGCGCTGGGCAGCCCGGTTTTCTTTGTACCGGCAATCGGCTTGAATCCAAGCTTGGAAAACAGGTCTGAATCCTCAGAGATGAAACCGAGCTGTGCCCAGAGATCCGGCATGGTTTACTGGACCTCCTGTGCCCCAGCAGCTTTGGCTTGGGCGAGATTCGCGCGCGGGATGGTGCCAACTTGTCCGTCTGGCCGTTTGATCATGACGGTATCGGCGGAGGCCTGCGGTGTGGCGTTGCCCGCGGCTCGGTAGACGGCGTCCTTACGTCGCTGGATGACCGCGCGCCGCGTTTGGAGCGTCTCGATGCGGGCCTCGTTCTCGGCGATCTTGGCTTCGAGCGTCCGGCGCCGGTCATCGAGGTTCCGGAGGGCGGTTTTGTCCTGCTCTTCCGCGTCTCTACTGTTCTGCGCGTCGATCTGCGTGTGGATCGTGTTGAGTTCGATTCCCGCGGCCTCATTCTGCGCGTGGAGCGTGTTCTCCTCGTCGAAGAGCTGGTCGTGTTCGGCTTGCCACTTCTGAAATTGCTGCTGCTTTGTCTCGGCGGATCTATCCACGGCCGGCGCGCGTCCGCCCTGTTGGTAGGCGTTCGCCCGTTTGAGCGCGTCCTCATACCTGGCGCGCTCTTCGGGGGGGCGGTTGGGATCTCCTGTCGCCAGCGCGAAATCAAGGACGGTGTTGGGAACCGCCTGCTGCTCCGCCGTGCCCCGCTGGCTCGGCGTCATGCCGGCCTGCTGGAGCCTGGCGGCGACGTCCTCGGTAATTGCATCTCCCACAAACGGGCGGAGGCGTCCTTGGGTAATCTCATGGAGCGTTGTGGCCCCTTCCTCCCCGCTGAGCAGAGGGGCTAGGCGGCCGGCGATGTCGAGGGACTGGGTGAGTTGTTTGTACTCATCCTCTATTTCCTTCTGCTTCTGAGCAATTGTGTCGGCGAGCCCTTGCGCCTGGGCGGTCTGCTGCCTCAGCCAGAGTGCGGCGTTGGTGTCGTAGACAGGCCGCTCGTCGGCGTCGTCTTGGCTCATGAGCCCCTGTTTGACAGCGGTATCGAGGAAGGCGGTCCAAGAGGTCTGGTCTTTGACCGTCTGGCCGAGGGCTGCGGCATTGGCGAGGGCCTGGGCATGTTTGTCGTACTCGAGCTTCTTGAGATTCAGGTCATCGGTTTTCCTCTTTGTCTCCGCCGCCGCCGCCGCCTGATCCGCCGTTGCCCAGTCAGAGACCTGGTCGGCAGCGGCAAGGCGATCGACGTGGAGCATATTGTCGAGCGTGGACTTCCGGTCTACCGTGCCGTCGTCGGAAACGACAAAGGACCGGCGTAGAGCTTCCTGCTTGGCTTGATCGCGGGCGGCGGCCTCAGCATCGCGGCGGGCCTGATCAATTTGGAGCTGGCGGGCGTCGCCGAGCCGCGCCATGTCGCGGAGCCTGAGCACCTGTTCGCGCCCGGCCCCGATCTGGGGTGCGGCGGGCGGATTGAGCATCAAGGGGATTCGTGCGTCGATGGGCATGGCGTCACCTGCTGTAGGAGGGAATCACGTACGCGTATCCGGACTGCTGCTTGTTGGCTGGAGCCCCTACGCCGAGCTTGAGCATATCGGCCAATTTGAAGGTCCCGGAATCGAACCCGCCGGCGAGCAACTTGTCGCCAGCGCTTCCAATTCCCGAGAGCATGCTATTCCAGGCGTTGGCTCGGCCCATATAGTCCGCTGCCTTCACATCGCCCAGATCGGTGTAGTAGTTGCCCACCTGGTTGGCTAGGTTGAGGGTGTTGCCCGCCACGTCGCGAGCCGCGCCGAGTTCGGCGCCGGACGCCAGCTCCTCGCCGCGCATTCCGACGTCGCCGGCATACGCGGCGGAATTGACCAGATTGCCCGAGGCCCGATTGCCGTAATTCTCTCCAGCCGCTATCTGCTGGCCGGTGGCCGTCTGCCCCATCCCAGCCAGAGAGCCGAGCACGTTGCCCCGTTGCTGGCGGTCAGCCAGGAACCGCTCGAAGGCTGCTTGGTACTCGGTTGAGGCCATGCCCTGGCCGTAGCGGGTGAGGGCCTTGAGAGTGCCCCCGGAGTTGAGGCCGCCACGCGCCGCGGCGGAGGCTTCGAGAGCCTTCTGTCCCTCCTGAAGCCGAAACTGGTAGCTCGGATCGTCCTGGGAGAACTCGAACTTCTCTTTCCCCAGGTTCACCAGGTCAGCGAGGCTGGACACACCCGCTTCCGCGTAAGGTGACGTCGCGTCGACGCCCTTCTTGTAGATGGACTCGAGTAGCGCGTTGGCGTCGGTAGTGGCTCCCTCGACGCCAGCGGCAGCCGTGCCGGCCGCGCCGCGGACGTTGCCGCCATAGGTGCCGGCGGCGTCCAGCATCTGCTGGTTGACCTCCGGGACGGTCGTTTCCAAGCGGTCGATAGCGCGATTGACACTGTCGGTTTGGGCGGCTGCCGCCTTCTTGGTGGCATTGCGGCCCTGAATGCCGCCGATGATCGAAGTCACAAGACTGGGCATGATGTCTCCTCTGGTCGCTTGGCACTAATCCCGAATAGAAGCTGGTCGTGCATCCGGCCGTCCTTCAGGAAGCTGCGCTCATTTCTTCCGTAGCTACTCATACCCGCCGTAATCGCCAGAGCGACGGCCAGGCGGTTGTAGGCTGGGATCGACGCCACGACGCGCCGGCACTCGCCCTGCTCAAAGACCCACTCGATTGCTCCGCGAAGGGCTTGGTGAGAACGTCCCCAGGCGACGGGGAGCAGGGCACAATGGACCTCCCAACAGATGGCGTTCTGAGGCAGGAAGCTCAGAATCCCGAGAGTGGCGTCGGGATCGAGCGCGAGCACGTACCAGATCCGGTCGTCGCCGTTCGGTCGAAACTGCTCGGGAGCTGGCGCCGCATCGTCCGTGGCCCAGCGGTACTGAGTCGGATGCGTGAGGATCCGGCGTACCTGATCCAGGTCGTGGGTGCGCTCGAAGTGCATAAGAATGGCATTCCAATGCGATTGTTATTCCCGGCAGCCCCCGTAAACTACTCAAAACACGTAGTTAGGGGTTTTGTCCTCGGGCGCGGCCACTGTGCCGTCGCCGGTCACGCACTCTTCTCCGGTGCCATCTGGGAGCGTCACAGTTCCACCCCATTCCCAGACGCCGGCGCCCTTGGCGTAGCCGGTCACGCGGCCCTCAGCCTCGCCCCCCCATTCCCAGTCGCCATCGCCGGTCGCAGTGTGCGTGGAGTCTACGAGGCCGAGAGCGGTGCCCCCCCATTCCCACTCGCCCACCGCTTGGCCCGGTATCTGGCCAACGGCGTGTCCCCCAAACTCCCAGGTCCCGTTGGCCCTCAGGGGCTGGTAGATAACGGCAACCGAAAGCGCAGTCGTGCGCGCCAGGCGCGTGGCTTCGTGGACGATAGCCGCGGCTGAAATCGCCGTGGTCCGGGCTTCGCGGTCACTTACACCAATGACGACAGCCGCTGAAATCGCCGTGGTCCGGGCGTTGGTAGGGACCAGGAGATTGCCGGTGGCCGTGCCCGACCATTCCCAGACTCCGCTTCCTCCGGAAGATGGGGTGCCAGAAGCCGCGCCCAGTCCGAGGACTATGTTTGACAGCCGGCTCTCGGCGGTGCCGAGCTGCGCCGTGAAAGCCATAGGCGGCTACCCCAGCGCCCAGTGGAAGCAGGACAGGTTGGTACCCAGAGACGAATGGTTGGCGTCAACGAAGAGGCCGACCTGGTCACAGGTGCAGAAGTCGGTTCGGCTCCCGGAATAGAGCTGTGTCCAGTGGAATCCGTCATCCACACTGAAGGAGAAGACGATGTTTGTGCCGTCGTCCTGGGCCTTGAGGAAAATCTTGCCGGGCACGGACAGGTAGACTTCCTGTGCTCCCGCGTACACTCCGCTGTAGCCGGTTGGGGAGTTCATCTTCGTGATCTGTAGAGAAGTGCCGGCATAGAGTGTCAGATTCTTCATCTTGCCGCTCGCAGCTTCACGAGTGGCTAGGCCAAGGCGGTTGTAGTTCGCGTGGTAAATGAGAAAGTTGAATCCAACTACAAAAGTCCACGGGGAGCTTGCGGCAGTCACGAGCACGTATTCGTGATCCCCAGACTGAGCCGGATGAATCATCGTGAGCATCCCGCCGTCGTTGTCGGAGCTGCACGTGTCTTTGTTGACTTCGGTCAGCGCCGCAATCAGTGGAGGGGCTGTGCATTTTCGGATGGGACCGTAGTGCTCCCAGTTGGTTCCGTCGCTCCGGAGTAGGAATGGGGCATCCGTTGGGAAATACAGATCGCCATCGCTGTGGGTTCCCGGCGCTGAAGCGTAAGCCCCCGAGGATATGGTATGGCCTCCACTGCCGGCCAGTTGCCCGAGGGCTCCAGCGGTGAGAACATGCGTCGCGGCCGTGCTCTCCGCGTGAGCTGCCGCACTCGTGCTCTCTGCGCCGCGCGTGCATGCGGTGATGGAGCTGCCTGAAAAGGCAGTGACCAGGATAATCTCGCTTTCCACGAGGAGCCGCCACTCGCCGCTCGCCAGCGCGGCCGGGGGCGCGTCGGCCAGGCCGATGGTGGTTTGGCTGTCGTCAATCCCGTCGCCCCCATCCGCGATAGTGGTGTCGAAGTCATTGGCAAACTTCTCGGACATTACGCGGTGACCTCCACACCAATCTGGAGGGCGTCAATATCGCTGAGCTGCCACGCGAGAGCGGTGTCCGGATTCTGCTCAAAGAGGTCGGCGCGGCTCAAGTAGTCGGAATCCAGCGCTGTTTCTTCGCCCTCAAAGTTGGAGGCTCCAGTCCTAATCAGCCCGTTGATGGAGCGGGTACCAACCGCGTCCTTTCGGGAGCGGTTCTGGAGCATCACGCCGACGATGCCGGTTATCGTGGCTGGCGGGTCTTGGACGTTTGAGAGATTCACGTGGCCGACTGTGCCGCTCGATATGTAGGTGCTGTCGGCGTCTGGGCCCACATCATCGACAGCCTCCCAGCGAGTGGCGGCTCCGGTCGGCGTCCAGTCGAGGGTAGAGCCCTCAGCATTCGGGAAGCCCGTCCAGATTGCCCTTTCGGTGAGATGCCCGTTAAAAGTGGCTCCGGAGGTGTCCATCAAGAAGAAGTGGTCGATCAGCAGCAGGACGTTGTTCAGGTAGACGTTGGTGGCCTGAGCGGTGGCCGTGTTCTTCGTATCTACACCAGTCAGGTTGAGCAGAACAGTCCCGTCGCCGTTGCGCACCTCGACGATGCCCGTAGTGTCGTGGATCACAACGCGAAGCGAGATCCAGCGCCAGATGTCCGTGAGCAGGTAGGAGGCGACCGTCCCCAGGAGGGTCCCATTGCGGGTCACCTGGAGATCGGTTCCGGAGGCTCGAAGATCGATCTGGGTAGAAGAACCATCGCGGAGGGCCAGGAAGGTGGTGTCTCCGCCTGTTTTCTTGACGGCCATGCCGAGGTAAATTTCCGAGAGTGGGCTGGGGAGATCTATCTGGATTCCAGTCCCGATCGTTGTGGTCCGGCTGACAGCGTACCCGTGGTAGCGGCCGCTGGACCGGGCAACGTAAGTCCCGGCCGAGGAAATAGTGGCTCCACTCCAGAGGTAGTTCTTGTTGAGCAGCCCTTCCCCCGCCGTGCCAATGGCGTCGAACCCTTCCGCCACGATCAGCCCCATGTCTATGCCCCCTGGCTCTGGAGAGTAATGGACAGGCCCGAGGCCGGGATTTCAAAACCCTGCCCGCTGTCCACATATTGCGAACTGGTGAGGAGCTGCCAGCACTTCAGATTTCCACCCGAAGACGCATCCCAAAATCCGACGCCGACTATAGTCCCGAGAGCGGCGCTGAAGGCCGCCCAAGTGATGACTGTGCCATTCAATTGAACCCCAGCGGCGGCGGCCGGGAAGTTGGTGCTGTTGTTGGTGACCGTGTTGCGGGCGTAGCCGCCGCCAGTCGCTTCGGTGAAGCCCGTCCCGGTTGATCCGGGCATCACCGTGCACAGGCCGACGTACCACGAGGCCGGGCTCCCGCTCCCGAAGAGAGCATCCAGGATGTCGTCTGCGTGGTCTGGGTGTATTCCGCCTGCCATATTTCTCTCCTTATACGATTCGGATCCACAGCGACGCGGCTGGGGCGTAGTAGGTCCCGTTGCGCGCGACGCACAGGTAGTGCTCGGCCTCGCGGGAGACGATTTCTCCCTTCGTGGCGTCGCGGCGCATCACAAAGGCGTTCCAGAGTTTGCCGATGATCCGGCTCCCCTCGTCTTCGTCCAGATCGTCCCTGGTGGCCATGACGAAGGCATTCTCAATGAGGTCGTCGCCGGCCGCGTAGGCGAAGGGACCGTTGTTGTACGAGGCGCAGACCCCCGGCAGCCGGAATGCCGGTGTGGTGCCAGGGAGCTTGGAGGTGAAGACGTGGTTGACCGCCGTGGCCACCAGTCCTCCGCCCCAGACGAACGTGTCCCGGAGCATGAACCCGCCGCCGACGATCGCGGCCGTTGTTATTTCCTTGTCCTCCCAGAGGAAGGGCAAAAACGCCATGATGTTGGCCCAGCCATAGTCCGGGTTCCAGAGCCAGAACTGATACCGCGATGCCACCAGGTGGTAGGTGACCGTGCCGTGCGGAGTCGGAGACAGAAGCGGGTAGTCGATCTCCGCTCCTGATGTGCCCACCTGAAACCGGAAGATCAGCCCAAAGGTCGGCGCCGGATAGGAGGATACCGGAAGGCCTGCGTACAGAAACAAATGCAGCGTGGTGGATTCATAGGTTTCGCTCAGGTGCCAGCCGGCCCCTCCGGTGTATCCAGCGACGCTCCAGTAGGCGGACGGGCTCCCGGTAAACGTTCTCTCTCCGCCGAGAGTGAACGGGGCGAGGGCGGTACCCTCGGTGCCCTCAAACTCAATGACCCACCAGCCAGCATGAGCTGGCCTGAGGTAGGGGCTCCCAGCGACAATGGAAAGCTCTGTCCCGCCCGCGATGGCCGAGGCTACCGCGGCTACCGTCTCGGAGACGCTCAGCCCCATGGCTATCCAGGTGACCTCCGGGGCTGAGAGCGGGTTCTGGCGGTAGGGGTCGTAGAGGTGAAAACGAGTCCGATCTACGAAAGCCTCCCCGGAGTACTCCTCCCAGGTGGCTACCTCCACCCCTGCCGAGATGTCCACCTTATCGACTGGAGGATCGGGCTCGGTGGTGTACGGCAGCCCGTAGGGCATATCCAGGCGGTAGGTTGCGACGAGTTCCTCCTCGAAGGTCCAACCGGCTGCATACCGGAGTTGCTCGTGGACCTCGTTGAGGAGGTGAATCGGCTTGGTGACCTCGAATTCCTGGTGGGTGATGCCCTCTGCCTCTTCGACGCTGAACGTCTCAGTAGGCATAGTTGACCTCTTCTGCTTCGATGCCCCCTACTGTCTCGCCGGTGGCGAGGCAGAGGCAGCCCAACCAGGTGGCCGGAATCTTGATCGTCTCCAGCTCTATCTCATGGCTGTAACTCCAACACTCAAATTCGACGCTGAACGGCTCGTCCGTCTCTTCATCCACCTCCTCGAGGAGGAAGGTTTCTCCCAGATTGAGCGGCTTCGTAGACCACACCGCATCCCAAATCTGGCCCCGAATCTTCGGCGGTTCGCCGTGCCCGGGCTGGCCCCAAGCAATCAACGGATCCAAGTACAAAGGCTCACCGTCTCCGTAGACGACGGCCGGGAGCGCCGGGTAGGCGGAGTAGGGATGGTTCTCGAGCGCGATCACCCGCGCCTGAAGATGCCCGCCGCTTCCGGTGGTGTGCAATCCATCGGTCGACCAGTAGCCGGCCCAATTCCAGTTCCCGTGTGTGTGCGCGTTCCGGAAGCTACGCGGGCCGGATCCGGACAGCCACCAGGCCGAGCTGACATCAGTGGAAAGCCGATTTAAGCACGGTCCCTCCGCGTCCTCTGGCAGCCAGGGAATCCCACCGGCAAAGTGATGGCCCCAGAAACCATCTGGAGCGGCCTCGCTCGATACCTCTGGGAGCGAGATGAAAACTTGGCAGACGCCGGCGAGCACGTCGTAGCTCCGGTCGACGCCAGCGACCAGCTTCTGGGTTGCGCTGGCGTGGTCGTTGTCCGCGCAGCTCATCCGGATGGAGATCGCGGGCCCGTAAATCGACAGCATGGTCTCGCCGAGGTCCTGAAGCCAGATCTTCGCCTGAAAACCCTGCGGCGATGTGGCCATCATTCGCCAGCCGTTCGACAGCTCCTCCGCAGACCAGCCGGCGTCTTGCAAAATCTCGGCGATGGACAGGATCAGCGCGGCGCGGGTCGATCCAGTAGCAGTTGCGCGGACGATGGGCTCCTTGGTGAAGGCAATGCCCATCATTCCCACCGGATGACGACCGTGATGTCCTGCCCGGGAAGGGTGGACCCGCACTGGATACAGTTGATCCGGAGCAAGTCATCCACGTTCACCCGAGCGATCAACGGTTCATCGTAGAAGATGCTCCGATCGAAAAGGATCAGCGTGTCGTCGCCGTCCGGGATCTCGAGGTACCCCGGCGTCTCCTCGTCGAGCGGATTCAGAACAGTGAACCAGGTTCCGCCCTCATCAGTGGAGCGTTCGATGACCAGGCGCGCCGCGGCGTCGGTGGGGGCTGTTTTGGCCTTGATCGCAGCGTCGTAGAAGGCCCCAGGCGCGCGAACGATGTAGTGGTTGGTCAGATCATCCTCGACCTCGAGCTCGCGCTTCAGGACGAACGTAGCTTTGCGGTTCGTGTCCCCCGCCGTGTTGTGAATCTCATCCCAGCGGCCCAGTCGCTCAAAGAAGATGATCCACGTTCGGCTCATCGCCCCATCTTTCTCGTACATGGGCGTTTTGTGAGGAACGCATGGCGTGACGGTGGGCATCAGGGTGCCCCCGGTTTTGCCTTTAGCAGGGCGGCCACCCAGGCCTGTCGCATGGCGGCGGTGGACGTCACGCGGTAGACCCGATCACGAGAGGATCCCAGGCGGCGCCAGAGAATCCGGGCGGTGTAGTCTCCGATCGCGCCGGCCGTCGCCGTTTTGGCGGTGCCAAAGGTCCGCCCGCCATTGTTGGACACCTCCAGGGAAAATTGGGGGCTGGCCACCTCGCCGACTTCGACATCGAGCTGTAGGCGGTTGTGAAAAACGCGGGCTCCCTCGGCGTGGAGGTGGGGCGCCGTCCTCATCCTGGTGATCGGCGTGCCGTCATCGGTGTAGATTTCGACGCTCTGCTGGTAGATGGTTCCCGTCGTGTGGTCTCCCACGAAATGCTTGCCGAAGGTGAACGCATGGCAACGGCCGCGGTGTCGATCGAGGCCTGAGCCATAGGCTCGCTCGTGCCACATGTCCGTGCTCAGGTCATACGCCCAGGTGGCGTTTTCGGTGGGGAAGGTCCAGACGATGAAGGTGTGGCCCTGCTCGGTGTAGATGTAGCCGATGGTGTCGTTTACCGTGGAGTACTTGCTCCAGGCGGCCTCTACGGCGTGGTTCGAGATGCGGACAGGCGAGAAGCCCGACACTCGGTAGGCCACTATCCGGCCCCGGGCATCGCCAGACAGCCAGGCCGGGCCGCCTCCGGGAACCTTCACCGGTGAGTAACTCGACACGATTCCCATGTCGATGAAACCACTGGGGTCCGTCCGAAAGACCTGGTCAATGTCGCCCTCGTTGCGGTAGATCTCTATTGTTTGGTCCCCGAACGACCACAGCTCGCGATGGTCCGCGAGGAGGGCGTAGATGTTGTCCGGATAGGCTTCCTGCGATTGGAAGTCGGGCTCGTCCCAGGACGTGAAATCGTTCAGCGCCGAGTAGAAGAACTGTTTTGAGTAGGGCGCATGGACAATCCCGTAGCCATCCAGAAAACAGCCGGTGAGCGCCTCAACGTCTCCGCCCTCGCTGAACTCGCACTGCTCCGGGCCCGTACCGCTGTCCACGTAGGCCAGGCCGGCCGAGATGATCAGAATCTGTGTGCCTACTCCATTCGGGAAGATCATCGCCGGGGTGTGGCCCGCGTCGTCGCCCACGGGCCCGCGAAGGTCATAGCTCGCATCGGAGTACACCTCGTAGAGCGCGTCGCCCCCGACCGCGAAGAGTCGCTCCTCGCCGGCCCAGAGACAGCGGACGGGAGCTGTGGGAAGGGTGGCAAAGGCGACCAGCCCGGGCGTGCCGAACAACGCCTTGACGGCTTTCCCGGCCCCGGACTGGTCCACCTCTGGGTAGAGGTTGACCGTGCGCTGCGCGTCCAGCCGCAGCGAGCGCGCCTGGTAGGTTGGGCCGACGAATCCGAAGTCCATTACTCACCCGTCCGATAATCCCAGCCGGATCTGCCCCCGAAAATCGGCTCACATCGCAGGGGGCGCTTGACCCTGTTGATGCGCTTGATGTCACCGAGAGAAGTGCGGGCAATCGTCTGAACTATCGCGAGCTGGTCGCGGGAGATGGCGAGGGCCTTTGGGAAGAGGCCCTTGAGACGGAGCGCCAGGTTGTACTTCACAGCCTCTTCGTAGCCTGGAGGTTCTGGGACAAACTCAAGAATCTCGTTCAGCGCGTTGATCCTGGCCAACCCCTGCCGGGTGAACAGCTCGATAGTCCTGGTTTCTGTTGGCACCGGCCAGACGACGATCTGGCCCAACGGGAAGAACGGCGCATAGTAGAGCTTCGACGGGATGGTGCTTTCGAGCGTTGGAAAGGCGACGTCGGCCCAGTTATGGACTGTAATCACTTCAAGGTGAGTCCGGTACGGAGGAGTATCTGACGTGAGGAGGTTGGCGCGGTTGATGGCGAGGGGGCGGGCGGCGTCGAAGTCTCCGCCCTCCCCTATGGTGTAGGTTTGCTGGTCAGCGACCAGGTTGTACTCGTCGCTGCGGACAACCGGGATGGTGAGGCCCTGAGTAGCCCAGCCACTCAGCATGGAATTAAGGGCTCTGAGTGAGACTTCGGAGTCTGAAGTGTTGGCCCCACGTCCGGGGCCGAGCTTCCCGGCCAGGGTGAGGGCGTCTTCGATCAGTTCTTGCGCTGTCATTGTCGCGGTGCCTCCGGAGCGGGCGCTGGTTGCGCCGATCCTGAGACCGGCGCCGGCAGCCCGAGCACTTGAGCGTTGAGCGCCGCGATCGCGTTCCGCGACTGTTGGGCTGGACCGGCCACGAGCGCCGGGTCAGCCCCGAAGCTCGACGCCCAATCGAGGGCCGTGTTGAACACGAGCGCGCGCTCGTAGCCCGGAGGCAGATCAACGGTAGCCGAGAGGCTCGCGAAGCCTTCGAGGGCGTTGAGGGTGAGCAGTTCAAGAGTGCCTGCAGCCGGGGAGGGAGCCAGACGGACTGTGCCGGTAGGCCAGCCGCCATCGTAGAACAGCACGCGGGCGAAGCTGCCGCCCTCGCCTCGTTTGAGAAATGCTGCCCACTTCTCCGCTGTGACGATCTCCACCTCTTTGGCGATTGTGGAGCCCGCGAGGATAGCGGCGCCGGTGATCTCCGCTGGTCTCTCGGTGTCAAAATCCCCGTCGATTCCGATGGTGTAGCTGGCTGCCCCTTCGAGAGTAAATTCCTCGCGGTTGGCCATCAGCCCCTTGCCTATTGGGCGAAGGCTGAGCAACTCGAGAGTCCCGGTGGCGACGAGCGGCGCGATGTGCACCTTGGCGAGGGGATAGCCGTCTTCGAGATAGAGGATTTCGCCGAAGTCAGCGTCTCCGGCTTTGTCCATGTACGCCGCCCATGCCGCGGCGTCAGCGATGTTCAGGGGCATGCTTACGGTCGTAGTGACCACCACGGAAGCAGCCCGGATCTTGAGTGGCCTGGTGGGTAGCGAGTAGGAAGCAGCCCCGGTCAGAGTCACCTCCGATCGCGTGATCTGCGGGATTGGCAGAACTTCGGCGTTCCAGCTGGCGATGAGGCGGTTGAGGACGCCAAGGCCGTCAGCAGACTCTGAGGCTGTCGGAGTCTCCTCCGGGTCCATCTCCTGGAGCGCAATCAGCGCCCCGTTGATGACGTCCTGGGCAGTCATTTCCGGCCAGCCTTCTTTCCGTGGGGCTTCTCGTGCGGCTTCGGTTCAGCCTTCGGTTCCGCGTCGGGTACCGGGATGGACGGTTTCTCCGGAGGCTTGGCCGGCGCATGGGCGGCCAGGACCGCTGTTTCTTCCTCCTGGTTCCGGACCACGATGCCCGGGTGGCCGGGCACGGGGTAAAGCATTTTCGGAAACTCTTTGAATACGTACGACATGGTCGAGGCTCCTAGCTCAGATCCACCCATTCGAGGGTGACCGTGCCCGTAGCCTTGAGCCCCGTATCGTCATCGGCCCAGGTGTCGGCCACGTTGAGGTACACGGTGTGGTCGTCATTGGCTTGAATCGTGAGTGCCTGATCGGTGACGCCTTTGACTGTGGCTGTGCCGTCGCAGTCGTCGGTCGTTTGCCCAGTCAGAACGTTCTCGGCTCCGGTACCGACTGCTTCCAGGGTGGCGTTGGCCCCGCTGGCTATGGTTGTGCCCAGCCCAATATCGGGAGTGTCGGCGTCGATGTCTCCATCGGTGTTAGTGAGTTCGAGGTCAAGGTGGGCAGCTCGTAGCAGGACAGCGCCTGCGGGGAACGTATAGAGCAGCTTGCCAACGGCTTCCGCGCCAGCCGCGGCAATCGCGCTGACAACGAGAGCGGAAAGGGTCAGCTTAGTGACGTGCTGTTGGCCAGACTTGCTTTCGGTCGCTGTGACGCCCGTATTTGGGGTTCCGTCGATGGTGGCCCGCGCCATGGATGCGACTTGGCCGGAAAGGGTGATTGTGGGAATGGTGACACTCATTTCGTAAGCCTCCAGGGGAAAACTGGGGCGACCGCTGCCGGCCGCCCCACAGGGTTCAAGGGGAAGGAATCAATCGAGCAGCGTCCACTCCAGCCAGACGGTACCCGTAGCCGTGATGGTGCAGATGCCGGCCCAAGTGTCCGCCGAGTTCAAATACACCGTGTGAGCACCCGCTGTTTCGACGCCGAGTCCCTGGCTCACCGTGACGAGTGTGACGGTCCCGGTGCAGTTGGTGGCCGCCGTGCCGGTGAGAATACTCTCGAATGTCGCCGTGCCGCTCAGTATGGCGGTATCGCCGCTGGCTGTTACAGTCCCCAGCCCGACTTCGGGAGTATCCGCGTCGCAATCGGTTCCTGACCCGTAGACCCCCACCGACATGGAAGCCGAATTGACAACCACCGCGCCAGCGGGCAAGGTGTAGATCAGGATTCCCGTCGCTTCAGCGTCGGCAGCGGTGACGGGAGTCATGGTGAGAAGCGTGAACGTGAGCTTGGTGATGTGCCGGCGTCCGTCGCCGTACTCGACAGCCGTTACGCCGGTCGCCGCAGTGCCGACGTTGGCTGTGACGAGAGGGTCCGGTTCGATGTTCACCTCGACCCAAAGGGAGCCCTCACACTCGTAGTGCCGCCCGGTGGGGACCACTATCATCGGGCTGTATCCCTGATTGGTGCCCGCCGTACAGGCCCCACCGAGAGGCGGAGCTATGTTCGCGAACGCCCCGGGAGCCCCAACGTAGACGGTAGCCCCGGAGGCATGAGCGTGCTGCCTGCTGCCGGCAATGCCGCGCTGAACCCGTGCTCTCGTACTGGAGATGGAGATTACCTCCATTGCCTCCTGCCCGGAGTAGAGGATCGTCGCGCCGCTGCCGCGGCCGGTTACGCCCGTCGCGCTGGTGAGGTTCACATACTCGTCGCCAGCCGCAACGGCCGAGGAAAAGGTGGTCGAGGTGAGAGACGTCTGACCGAGGGCCAGAAGCGCCGTCAAGGCGACCAGCAAGGAGAGTTTCAAAATCGACTTCATGGTGTGTTCGTCCTTCTTTCGTTTGTCTTCTTCTGGATGGGGCTGGCAGTGAACCAGCCCCTGCTCGGTCTAGCTCACCACGCGGCAAGCGAACTCAGGAATCAGCGGCGCCCAGCCGTACAGGATGTCGCACCGGGTGTAGAATTTGTCGCTCTGGATGTCGTAATCCGAGACGGTGCGAATGGAGACGCCGGTTTCTTGGTCGATGGACGAAGCCGCTTCTTCGACGCCCCGAGGCAGAACCAGGGGAACCATCGCGAATCCGAATGCTTCCTTGTGGAAAGCGATGCCCTGCGGGCTGGACTTCGAGGCCACATCGCTGTGGCTGGCCGGTGCCTTGTCGAACACGTACACCTGAGCGTCGTTTGCCGGAGCATTCGAAGCGTTCTTGTAAGGACCAGTGATAGTCAGCGCCGGGGTGATTTTCAGAGTAGCCGCGCCACCCGAAGTGGACGCGATGTCTTCGGTGACGGTGAAGCGCGCCAGGTCGGCGAGGTTATCACCGGACACCGGACCAACCGCATAGACGCCGGCAAACCCGACGACGTCGCCGGCCTTCAGGCGATTCGCGGCAGCGGAGGTCCAGGCCTCGGTCAAGATTGAGGATCCGGTCTGATCGGCCCCGTTCACAAGCGGTGTCCCGCCGCATTGGCCGGTGGTGTGGGTCCGGACGTTCTGGTCCATGATCCAGTTGAAGCCAGCCGCTTTGCCCATGCGGCCTTTCTCGTACTGGGAGGCGATCTGAGTGGAGCTCTGAAATAGTGCTTTCAGCGCATCCACGATTTCAACCTGCATGTCCGGGCTGATGCACACGGATCTGTTGTTGTCGAAGGGGCAGCCCATCTTGTCGAGCCAGGCCCCAGCTTGGTTGTAGGTCTTGATCGCGCTCGGGATTGTGCCAGGAACCCCAACGAAGTTGTGCGTGTTCTTGTAGGCCATGATGAGCCCGTCGACGTCCACGATGTTGGCCAGAGCAACGGCAGCCGAGTCGAGATACCGCTCCGCGAAGCGGTCGATGGACAGCGTAAGGTCCTGAGACGTGAAGGCAAAAGCGACGTGCTTGCGCCTGTTCAGGGTGATTGGGACGCTGCGCTCTTCGACGTCCTGAGGAACCAGATCAGCACCGTCCTCGGCCACAAACTTAACCGGGACTCGGGCGTTGACCGTGTCGCCGATCTTTCCGCCCTTCTTGGCGAAGCGTTCGTCGTACTCGTGATGGGTCGCCGAAGCGAAACCCAGATTCATCTTGAATTTCCGCAGCAGCTCGTTGGTATAGACCTGCGGCGTGATGATTGTGTTCGGCATGGAGAAAGCTCCTTAGAGAGCAGCCTTTCGGGCTGATTGGTTGGGGCAGCTAAGCTGCCTTGAGTTGCGCTCGGCGCCGGTTCTCCCAGGCTTTGTAGTCATTGGCAAGTTCCGTGTCGTAGACAGATTCGGAACCGCCAGCTACCCCGCGCGAGATGGGAGTAACGGGTTTTGGAGCGCTCGTCACTGTTCTTCGTTGTGGAGCGTGATCGGATGAAGGGGTGGAACTTCGCGGTGTCAGCGAAGCCTCTATTTTGCCGAGCGCGAGAACCGACGCCACCGGCGTCAGCTTCGCGATTGCGGCCGTCTCTTCGGGATGCGACCCAAGGTAGTAGGCGAGCTCGGCTCCCAACTCGGAATCGAGAAGGGCCTGCTGCATGGCCATGGAAATATCCAGGTCACTGGCGACAACCTCGTCGTAGTCCTCATGGACCGCGCGCGCCTCATCAAGCCGCTGGGTCCACTTGTCCAAGACTGCGCGTTGCTCTGACTCAAAGGTCTTTTGCTTTTCCGCGTCGGCGTGCGTCTTCTCCCTCTGGTCGACCGTCCAGGTGGCTACAGCCTTGGTGTATTCCTCGTAGGTTTCAAAAGCTTCGGGCCGTGGCTCCTCGTTCGTATCCGTTTTCGGTCCCGCGGCCTCGGTGGCCGGGGTTTCCGCTGGCGTCGGCTTCGGTGGGGCGGGCTTCAGCCCCTCCTCAATACGGCGCAACCGCTCCTCAAGCTCGCGCTTGTCCCGTGTGAGCTTGTCGATGCGTTTCTGGACACCGGATTTCCGCGCTGGCTGCCGCTGGGGAGACTTCTCTTGGGGCTCCTCGCCGCCATCCTCATCCTCTTCCTGCTCCGGATCTTGGTCGGAGGTGTCCGCGTCCTCCGCGCTTTCAGGCTCTCCAGCTCCCTTTGGAGCCGGTTCGCCCTCGGATGTTGCTTCTGCCGTTGCGGTCTTTTGGGGCTCCTCGCCCCTCAGCTCCGCTTGTCGCTGTTGTTCCCAGGCCGGGTAATCTTCCGGGCTTGGAGTCATCTCAGCGCCCTCTGCGGGCGCAGGTGTAGCTTTCTCTGCCATGGATTGCTCCCTTGGATTCGATCCGGGTCTATGAAGCCGGCCCGTAGGCGGAATGGTGGAAGCGGGGTAACTTCACCGCCTCCGCAAGTTCCCTACTCAGCCCGAGTAGGGGAGCTTGGGTTGAAACTCTATGTGAAGGTGGTCTCCCTCTTCGACGACATCGAAGTCGTCTCCGAGTTGTTCCCTCAGGTCTTTGAGCAGCTCAGCCAGAATCGTCGCTTCCACGTCGCGCTTGCGAATGTCTGCGGCCAGCCCCAGGTAGTGCAGCGAGGCGGTCATGTGCTTTCCCTCAACTCCGCCGGTTACAGTAACTTCCGATCCCTCCCGTTGCCAGAGCCCCTCGGCAATTCCGAGAGCGAAAAACACCTCTGGCCGCATACCGAAGATCCGGACGCCTGGCTTGACTCTCATTACTTCCTCTTCTGCTGGGGCTTCTTGTCGAGGTCTTTGAGCATCTCTTGGATGTTGTCCCGCGCCGCGGGCGCCGTGTCGCGGAGGTAGTTCTGGCCCTTCTGTCCCTCGCGGACGAACTTGTCCACCGCTCCCGCCCCGCTTCGGCTGTCGCGGAGGAGACCTTTGAGCTTGGTTTTCCCCTGGTAGTAGGCGTTCCTGGCGTCGTACCACCCCTGCCGCGCAGCTATGCCCATGTCGTCGATGAACTGCCGGAGCGTCTTTGTTTGGCCTGCCATGGCACTCAGACGTTCCGCCAGACAGTAACTTCAATCGTTTGCGAGCTGGCCGCCGCGTCGAACCAGAAGTCGGTCGGTCGGATCAGGTTGCGGCCCTCATTGCCGAGAATCGGGTTGAAGACGCCCGCAGCGGCGACGGCTTGGATGACGTTGGCCCCGGTGGTCTTGTTGAGCCCGGCCAGACCAACGTAGATGGCATTCGCCGCATGTGGGTTGTAGGCGAAGATCGCGCAGCACGGTTCCGTGATCGTGCATTGGACCGGCGTGCCCGCAGCGGCCACGGTGACAAGTTCTGTTTGTGCAATCAGCATAGGATTCGATTCTCCTTACGCCGCCTGTTGAAGCGGCTCGGTTTCTGTCCCAGACTGCGCTGGAGGCCTCGGTTGCGGGGCGGCTTCCGCGCCCTGCTCGTCGCTGACCGGCTCATTGGCCCGCAGCATGTCGAGACGCTGCTCAATTTGGTACCGGAGGGTCGCCAGCTCTTGACGGAGCATCTCCCTGCCGTCTTCGCTGTCGAGCTTGGCTTGGGTGATAGCGAGCTGGGCTTGTACCTTCAGCGCCTCGATGCGCTCCCGGCTCTCCAGCTCCATACGCTTTCCGTTCACCAGTTCCTGAGCCTCTTTGAGCGCCGCTGTGAGCTGCTCGTGTTGCTGCATCACCGCTTTCATCTGCGCTTCCACCTGTGGCGGGATCTTCGTCTCGCCGCCCTTTTCTTCCTCCGCTGTCAACTCCGGTGGCAGTGCCTTCTTCAGGCGGTCGGCAAGCTCGTCCGCACCCGGGATGTCCGAGTTGCGGAAGATGATGTCCCCTCCGAGCTTGAAAAGATCCGGCCAGGACCGGCCGAACTCAGTCAGCGTTGCGAACGCCTCTTGGCGTTTCGTGGCGTAGCCCGGGCCGGTGGAAACCCTGACGTCGTACTTGCCAACACCCAGCGCGTAGTTGTGAGTCTTGCCGTCCTCGTCTTCGTACTGTTGATTGACCTGTACGATGCGCTGGGTCATGTCCTCGCCGAGAATGCGGACCCAACGGACGGTGTCGTAGATCTTCGGGATGAGATCAAGGATGATCCTCCCGAGGTGCCTCTGTGCCCTCGCCAGGTTGTCGATGAAATGGAAATTGGCCGTGTCGCTCTGATTCTGCCGGCGCTGTATAGCCAGCCCGGAAACCTCGTTGGACTGCGAGCCGAGGCTGGGGTCGAAAATCCCCGTGGTTGCTTTGATGTCGTCGGCCGCCTGCAGGGCGGAAACACTCAACGCCTGTATAGGAGGCTCGTACGCGTTTCGACTAGGTGCCGGCGCAGGCTCTCCGTTGAGATCGACGCGCCGGTACTCCAGGTACGGGAAATTGACGTTGTTGGCGTCCTCCCACTCGGACTCGTGCCCCGCGAACTGCCCCTCTACACCGATGAACGGCGCCTTGGGCGCGATCTGGAGCGCTTCAGCTTGAGCGGTCTTGTGGAAATTGTAGAGTTGCTGGGGATCACGAGCAAAACGGATGAGAGAGAAGAGCTTCCGCTTCCCCTTCACTATCAACTCGTGGCCGAGCACCGGAATAATGGGAATCCAGCGGCCTGGCCAGTCGTACTTCTCCAGCACTTCCACGCCGTTCGTCTTTACGCACTTCACTTGCCTCTGGATCACGTCGCGATCTCTGACGACCGTAACTCCCTGCTCTATCAGTTGATCCAGCGCCTCTTTGCCGGCGTCCAGAACGACTTCTCCAGTTGAAAGCAGCAGGAGCTTCTTTCTGGTCGTCGCGATGTACCAGTACTCGGCAACCCGGATGGAGTCGTCCGTTAGCCAATCCCCAACTCCCTCAATCCCTGTCTCAAAGCCGCGCTCCGCCACCTTCGACTCAGGCCAATTCTCCTTGTACTCGTCCCGGGAAAGGCGCTCGGTGACTATGCCCCAGCCGGCATCCGAACGGTCCGCTCGGCGGGCATGAGGATCGAAGTACACCGAGAAGGGATCGGGAATAGCCTCGATTTTCAGCTCCTGGTCGAAGGAGGAATCCGAGACGTGCTCGGTGAGCACGCGCATCGCGCCGAAGCCGCAGGAGGCCGCATACTCGAAGGCCGTGTCATAGGCCACGTCAGCGTCTGAGTCGTACTCGATGTGGCGGACGATACCTCCGTAGACCTCCGCTGTGTCAGGGTCTGCGCCTGAATCCACCGGCGAGAACTTCAGCGATGGCTTGTTTTGCCGAGCACTGTTGACCACCTGCCCGACGAATGTAGGGAGGCGGTTGATGGTCAGACAAGGACGGTCGGCAAGCTCGCGTCTACGCTTCGCTCCCTCATCCCACTGCTCACCGGAAATGAACTCGAGGTCCTTGGTGGCCTCGGCGCGGATTTCCCTTTCCGCGCTCGTCGCCTCGGTGAAGCGGCGCCGGATGAGGGCGAGAAGAGCTTCGTCCCCCGAATCGACCTTGTCCTGTTCTTCGGGCATCTTGCGTTACTCGCCGCCCCACGTCGCAATCGCTACCTGAAGCCAAGTGTTGGTGTCCACACAGACGTACAGGTAGTCGCCGTCGTACGCTATCTGGCCCGCCGTCCCCGCGGAGTCGGCAGCAGCGGGCGCCGCCACGAGCACTGGGATGGTGGGCGGAATCCAGGCCGCGTCGAGTGTTCCGGTTCCGTCAGCCTTTGGGATTGCGCCCGCCGCAGCGGTTGCCGTGGCAATCTCGTCGTCGCCATCGGCTTGGTGAGAGGCCGCGTGGGCTACCGGGGCGACCTCAAGCGCAGTGACCGCATCGGCCAGCGTGTTGAGCTGCTCGACAACCGCGTCTCGGATGGATCGGTCGAAAGCTCCTTGGAATATGCGTGTCGTGTCGATCTGTGGCATTTCGTCAAACTCCTCGTTTCGCTTGCACCAGGCTGTCGCTGATGGCGCGGATTGCCTGTTCTATCGCTGTGTCTTCAGGCGTGTTCACTTCAAACGTGTCGAATGGCGCGAAGTGAAGATGGAGCAGCTCGTGGACCAGCGTGGCCTCCATGTCCTGCGGCCAGCACGTATCCGGATCCCAGTCCATCGGGTTCATCAGGCGGATGAATGCTTCCTTGCGCGGCAACGTCCACTCACAGCGTCCTTGCACTCCGCATGGGAGGTCCAGCCCGTTTCCGCGAGCCACCTTGACCTTGATGTTCCAGTCCTGTAGCCGAAGCCGGTGCTTCCATTCGACGAGCAGCCCTTCGGCTTGATCCTGGGTTAGATGCACTTCTTTCAAGGGCATCAGTTCATTCCGTGGCGCCCGAAGGCACCGTATAGCGCCCGCTCGAAGATCTCCCGGCCATCCCAGGAGTTATGCACCAGCAGAGCTGTCTTCCCATCCGTGAGCCGCGGTCGACACGCACAGGCGGCAGACATCTGATGAGGAGAGGAGTCCCTAATCGGTACGGTATGGACGGACGGATCCCAGTCGGCGACGAAGACGTTGGCCCATCCCCGACCGAAGACGTGTCGCGTTACTTGGGTGGCCGGCATAGGTGCGCTACCCCACGCGGCGGCAGGCAACAACTCCCGGTACGGATTCCGCCCTCGAGCATTTCTACGGCTTGCCAGACTGCCTCTTTCTGCTCCTGCAGGAGGTCGCCTAACCGCTTCAGTTCCTCCCAGGCGGCAACATCCACGCGCTCAATTTTCTGGCGCAGTTCCACGTCGATGAACGCTTTGCAGTCAGCGTCAGCCACCGCACTGACACTCGCGATTTCGGAGATGCTGACAATCTCGCAGACAAAACCTCCCGAAGCGCAGAAGTGCCGCGTCTCTTCGGCGGCCGAGGCCTCCGACGTTGCGAGAATCCGGGCTCCATGGACGAAGCATTGCAGGTCTTGTCCGTCCCAGAGCTTGTACTCGACGCGCCAGAGGCGCAGCGTAGTGCCGTCTGGATACCTGATCGGAATGTCCATGCGCCTACTTCGCCTTGCCCGGCGCGAGTTCAGCCGCTGGCTTGTTTGTTAGGTGCCCGAGCGCGGCGATGACTGTCCCGGTGACAATCGCTTCCACGCTCCCGGCCATCGCGTACAACGCGCCGGCCACAGCCCCCAGGAGTGTGGTCTTGCCGTCCGCATCCGGCTTCGTGGAGAGATAGCCCAGCGCCGCTACCAGCAGCGCAGCGGTCAAATGCGCGATCTGATCGACGTCGCCGGCCAGCAGCTTCTGGAAGTCCAGGCCCGGCACAGCAAGCACGATGGCCGCGACAATTCCAGTGATCGTGGTCCGCGTGTCTTTGGACGTGGCCAGAGACTTCAGAGTGGTAGAGATGGCCATGGCGGCCAGCTTCCGCTTCAATCCATCCAGCATCACGACCTCCCTATTCCGCCCAGCCGATCAGGACCCCGATGATCACCTGGTACCCGCTCCCGTTGGAAACAGACGACTTGACTGCGCGTATGTGCGGCATCAGACGCCATTTGTCCTTGATTCGCGTCACCGCCATCGCTCCGGTCGTCCAGGCCCACCCCGTGTTCTCGCCGTTGTAGGAGACACCGGCCGAGGTTGGGACAAAGATGGGGATGTTGTTGATTGTGAGGACTCTCTGGGCAACGCCGGCGGAGAACTGAGTTGTTACCGCGAAGGGCTGGACCGACGTTGGTAAAGCGTCGACGGCGCTGAACAAGTAGGTTCCAGATCCGTCACTCACCAGCCGGGCGTACAAGCCCGTGCCGGCTATCTTGGGCGACGCCCCGGGATTGAGAGACACGCCGCCCGCATAGATGTTCGTTGGCAAGGTTTCCCCGAACGCCATGAGGCACCCGAGAAGGATCATCGTTGCAAGTCTTAGATAACGCATAGGTCGTACCACGGCAGAGCGCCCGCGAAGCTGCGGATGTAGCGCTCAATGCCCAGAAAGTGTAAGATCCGTGTCATGGGAAAGCCTTCATTCGTCGAGTGGTTGGCGCGCCGGGTGGCGGACCACCTTCCGAGGGCTGTCGTAGCTTGGTCGGCAGTGCGAATGTTCGCAACAGTCTCGACTTCGGAGAAATATGCCTCTAGGACGCCTGATTCAATCTCGATTTTCGACGCCCTTGTCGAGTGGAAAGCCCTGGGAAGGGAAGGGCACTACCCCATCCAGCCACCAGGCCGACCCCGGCCGCCCCACCGCCGCTGATCCTGCTTTTTCACCACCGGAGCCACCGCCCGCGCAAACGTGAGCGCCAAGGCGTCGGCGTCGTCTGGCGAGGCCTCGCCGCGCTTCTGCATTTGCTCTTTCGACTCCAGGACCACCTTGTTGCTCCGGTTGATGTGGTAGCCCGGGCCGCAGAGCCCCCGCTCGAGCTCGGAGTGCTCGTCAATGGCCCCCTTCAGAAGCCAGTCCTTGCTCTCGGACCACATGTGGGCACGCAGGTTCGCGCAGTTGTGAGACGGAGAAGGCCCGCCGAAGTTGATCTCAAAGACGTTGCGAAAACCAAGGGTGTGCAGCCGCTCGACGATGGCCGCCCCAAAGGCCATATCGACAAACATCGCCTGGACTTTGTGGCCGCGATGCTCCTCGCGCATCACTTCCGCCGCCCGGGCAATCAGCACCGACCGGTCCCGGCCGTCTTGCCCGCTGATCCGGATCGGAGGGATAGACCGCGCATCCAGTCCGCGGCGAAACCGGATCACGTTCCAGGCCGAGCCCCCTCCGGACACGTCGAAGCCCGCGATGAGGGGCTCGTCGTCGAGCACCTCTACCTGTCGCTTCTGCGCCTCCCAAATGCGCGCCGAGTCAATGAACTGAAGCTCCGACGCTGTAGGCGGCTGGCCGCGAACACGGACGCGGACGAAATCCGAATCCTCCCCGTAGTCGGCAATCCACTCGGCTATCTGCTCCTTGTTCGGCAGCCGGCAGTCGCGGGAGTCGATCGAGCGATGGGTCCAGCGTTCCTTTTCGCTCCCAAAGCAGATTCTGTAGAACTTACCGCTTGACCTGGTCGGATTGCCGAAGGCGAAGATCATCGGCTCACCGTCAGTGAGCCCGCCCTCAGCCACCTCCCAGATGCGCTCCGGAATGGCCGACGCCTCGTCGAAGATGTAGAAGCTCGTCGAGGTCGCCGCATGCTGGCCGGCGAAGGCCTCGGAATTTTCTTCGCGACAGGTTTGCGGCGTACAGAACCAACTGCCAGGCGAAACCTTGGCCCTCATCGCGGAACCGCTTATCTCAAACCAGTGCGCGTTCAGAGAGCGTGCAACCCACGTTTGAATCTGCGGCCACGTCTTGCTCGAGAGCTGCGTGAAGGTGTTCGCCGTGACCGTTCCGACCGCGCCAGGCCGCGTCGACATGATCCAATGCACGAGCCAGGCGACCAGCGTAGACTTGCCTATGCCGTGTCCGCTGGCAATCGCCAGGCGAATCGGGGCTACCGCAGTTTGATGATCAAAATTTCTGTTCCGGACCTCGTGCCCTACGATCTCGAGGGTTTCGCGTTGCCACTCGTCTGGGCCGGAAAACTCAGACAGGGACCCAGGCTCGCGCCACGGGTACATGCACTCAACGAAACTGAGAGGGTCTGTGGCATAGCCGGCAACCCGCTCGATAAGCAGCTCCTCCGCTTTTGCATCGTTGAGTGCTGTGGCTGTCCCACTCATCTACATCCGTGGCAGGACGAGCACTGCCGGCACGCGATCTGGGTTCCCTTCGGAAGCCCCCGGACCGGGAAGATCATCTGGTGTTGTCGCTTAGCAACTGGTTTTTCGTAGCATCGCTTCATGACTTGCCAAGAGCCTCCATACGTGCCCGCGCGGCGAGAAGCCGCTCGCCCAAGTTCAGGGTGCCTGAGTGCTCAATCTTGAAGTTGTCCCGGTACTCCGGCATCAGCTTTTTCGCCTTGAACATCAGGAGGATGTCGGAGTACTCGCGGACGGTTGAACAGCGGACCCCTTGGTAAAAGACCGGCTTCAGGACACCAGTTACACCGCGCCTGAAAATCTCCGCCTCGACAAGCTCACAAGCCTCGATGTGGGCTTCCTTGGCGGCAGCCGCATACTCCGGGTCCTTCATCCACTCGTAGTGCCGCTGGCGCGGGATGCGGCAGGCCTTCGCGGCCAGCGAGACGTTGCCCGTCTTCGCGTAGGCCGCGAGGAAGGCTCGCCTCCGGATTGGTTCCGGCCGCACCCGGGCCGTTGACTCGGGTGGCAGAGCCGCACTTTTCCGCGCATCTTTGTGCGGAATTTTCGGCGTCACCGCACTTTTCGGCGATTGCTTCTTTGGAACCTTCGACTTAGGAGAGGCTACTGGCTTTTTCTTCGGCGGATGTTTCCGCGCCGGTCGAGTTTTCGCCGGACTTTTCGCCCGACGGTTCTTCGACGCCTTTGTTGCCACCGATTTCGCCTTTCGTTTCACCGACATCAGCTTTCCCCGCTCTCCAGTCCTCAGCCCGCATGAAGGGTATGCCCGCCCCTGCCGCGCACAACTCGTCTTCCGGCCGATCCCCCACAAACAGACAATCCGGGAGATTCACCGGATACCCGATGACCAGGGCCATGACCATGCCCGCGCGTGGTTTCCGGCATCCACAGTTGGCGTCCGGATCATGGGGGCAGTAGGCGCCGCCGTCGAATACGTCCCCGAGCAGTTCCTCCGTCCTTTCGAGCCCAGCTATGAACATCTCGTGTGTGGTAAAGCCACGAGCTATCCCTCCCTGGTTGCTCACGAACGCGAGCTTCCACCCTGCACGCACAAAACGCGCCATCTGTTCCGTCGCCTCGGGATACACGGCAACGTCCTCGGGCTTGTTGATGAAGCCGGACGGATCCAACGAGTAGCGCACTGTCCCATCGAGGTCGAGAAATAGAATCCTCATCAGAAGCTGACCGCGTCGATGCGTTCGTCCAGTCGGTTTCTCTCCGACTTACACACTCCCCGAGACTGGTAACGGCCATCCAGCTTGTCTGTCAGTTCCGCCAGGTCCGCCCGTATGCGCAGTTTCAGCCAAGCATTCCAAACTTGGCCTCCGATCGAGCTGACGGAGATGCCCAACGCCAGATAGGCTATGTGTATTTCGCTCATGATTCCGCACTCAACATCGTCCCCGTGCCCCACACTGGTCGCCGATACACCTCAGACGCGTACACTGCCCAGAGCCCGGCGTACCACCGAGCCGTTCGCCGCCGCCGCGCCTCCCGGCGCAAAGCCCGTAGTTCGATCTCGTTCACAGGACGCCGGCAGAGCACGCACCGCCTATCCCGGCAGGAACAGTCGAGCCGCCGCCGCGCAAAATCCTGCGCGCGCTCCTCAGCAAAAGATCCGACGAACCTGTGATGCGGGCAAGCCCTCGACAACCCGCACTCGCACAGGTCTCCTGATAGAAGTAACTGCATGGGAAAATCCGATCAGGCAGCCCGGCAGAGAAGCTGTAGCTTCCGAATGGCGCAGCCGCGAATTTGGCTCACCCTTGACTCGCCAATCCCGAGGTCGCGGCCAACCTCTTTCAACCGCTTTCCCTCTACAAGTGAGGACACCACTATGCTGGCTTCACGTTCCGTCAGGTGGCCTCGTGCCCTTCGGGCGACCAGAGCCATCTCGGCTCCCTGCTCGATTGCCTTCGCGCCCTCGCCGTGGTCGCTATCCTGAGTTGTGGTGTTTCCATCCTCGACATTCAGATCCACATCGAGACTCTCAGGCAGCACCGCTGGTTTCTTCTTCCGGTTCCAAATGCCCTGAGTTCTCATTGCGTCGATCAAGGCTCCGCGAACCCGTTGGCGGGCGAACAGCCAGAATACCGTGCCCCTTGCCTCGTCGTAGCGGTTGGCGGCTTCCCAGAGGGCTATGCGCGCGACCTGCTCGAGGTCCTCAAGGTCGATGGCGGGCTGAAGCGATCTCGGGAGTTGATTGTAAAATGCTCTGGCACAGTGCAGCACGATTCCCTCGTGCTTCTGAATTGCTTCAGTGACACCTTGCCCAGTCACGCCGCCATCCTCTCCCCCAGTTCCGCTCCGCACTCGAAAGCTACCCCGGCAAAAGCCGCTCGGCTGCGTTGAGGGAGTAGCTTCAACGTCCACACCCCCCGCGGATTCTGGTCAGTCTCCCGATCGTGCGAGTAGCGAGGCCCGCGAAAAGTGCCCGAGCTCTTGTACTCATTCCGATCCTCCGGCACCAACTGAATGCCCCGGACTCTGCCTCGTTTCCCTCGCCGGATCACCGCACCCCCACGCCCGAGAAGGTCCCACGCTTCGCGGCGCGACACTCGCCGGAGAAACCGGCCGGCCCCATCTCGGATGACAAGACGCGCCGGTAGCTCGTGCCTCAATTCGCGTGCGTTCATGGGATGGCGAGCCTTTGGCGGTAGGGTCTCGGGATGGGTGGATTAGCGTCGCCCCGTGGATCGCGACAGTGGCCCTCCCGGCCGGGCTCTGTACGTCTAATCGGACACTCGCGGAAAAGTCTCTACTCACAATTGGAGAGCTTGCTGAACGTTGGACATCCTGTTGGCGATAACCCTCAGCCTGTCGGTCACTTCGCGGATACAGACGCCCACGGGGGTCACTGGCTCCTTCTGGCCACCGTCATCGCCTGGCGCGATCGGCCTCGCCTCCATCACCGGAGACAACCTCCCGGTCAGATGCGAAAACTCCTCGTCCAGGATCTCCGCCATTCGGCCCAACTCCCTCAGTTCGCGTTCCACATCGAGCGACGGAGTAGCCGTCTCACACGGAGGGCAGTCTAGCGCCAGATTGGCTCCGCGCTCACTCCGCTGGCTTCGTAACAGGTCGGTCGCCGCGGACTTCATCTGCTGAGACACCAACATTAGCTCACCCTGCCTTTCGCTTCCGCACAACCTTCCGCGACACCCTCACGACCGTCCGGAGTCCTGACTGTGCCTCGGAGATGTAGATCGGGATCTCCTCTTCCTCCAGCAGCTTGTCGAGTACCTTGACCGGAAAACTGCACCGCTCCCAGAAGACCTTGCCCAGCTTCTTGGCCAGCCGGGCCAGATCCAGGATCGTGCGCTCGGTTCGCCGCGCCGACACCTCGACGGTGTACGTACTCCCAACAGCAACAAAAGCCTCGCCGGCCGCGCTGTCGTCGAACCAGGAGAGAATCTCCCTCTTCAGCTTGTTGCACCGATCCGTCACCGCCTTGAATTCGGCGACCTTCCCCTCGAGCTCGCCGAACTCGTCCACTATCGCCCGCTGTTTTGCTGTCAACTTCTCAGCCATAGCTACGAACTCAAGACCCTGAAACCCTCAACTACTTAATAATTCGGCATTTGGGGGAATTACTCAAGCGGAAACAGCACTACAATCGGCGTATGAGGGACTGGATCGAAACGCGAGTCTACCGCTGGGAGCGGTCGGAGAACGCCTGGCTGTTCTGGCCTCTACTCCTCGCCGAGCTCACTCTGCTATTCTGGCCCGAATCCAGGACTGCAACGAAACGGTCCCACTCGCGCCTTCGCCAGAGTCTCACGTGCTCCCCGAAAGGGCCGCGGCCTTCTATAGCCGCCGAACTCCTCTGGCTCAATCAAGCCCTTTCCAAAGTGAAACCTGCCCAGTTGGCCAAACTCAAAACCTCCCATCCCTGACCTTTTGGCTGCCTCCATCAGCCTATCCGTGACCACAAAATCGAGCAGCCACAAGAACGGCCTTCTGATAGCCTCTTCAGCGCGGTGTCCTCAACAAAGACATCCCGCAACCACCGGCAATACGCTCCAGGATGCATCGTCAGAACTATGGTTGCGGGCACCACAGGCTGAGGCACAGGAATTGAGATGTGCTTGCGCCCGGGCACCCAGACCAGCCGCTCCGGATCGACCGCAGCCAGAGCCAACATCGAGAACAGAGCACGACGAGTCATCACGTGCGCCACCTCCCCTTCTCGCCGTCCCTCCGAGTCTCGCGGTACGTGCCCGGCGGGCAGTCCGAGCACCAGTCATAGTCGGGCGATGCACCAAGTCCCACTCTCACAGCGATTTGACCGCATGCTCCTGGAGCACTTTGACGTCCGCGATCGCGCTCTGCAGAGTCTGATGGACTCGGGCCAGCTTCCGCTCATACTTGGGATCTTCTGGGACCAATACAGCGGTCTCCTTTGTTGCCGTGTCTATCCACATTCTGAGATCGTCCAAGAGCATCACCGTGAGACTTCTCCTGTCCATCGCACCATCCTACCGCTTTGAGTCCCCGCCATCCTGGATCCGGATTGGCGGGGACTTCGCGCCGATCGCGCCCGCCGGCGCCCTCCTCTACAATCGAAGGTATGAACGCACCCGACTACAATCAACTCAGCGATGAAGCCAAAGGCACGCTGAACAAGCTGTTCACTACCCGCGAAGAAAAGCTCTCGGATCTGGTGGAACGATTCGGTGCACGGGCCACTCTCCGGATATTCGAAGCGAGGAAAGATGCACTCTACAAGGAGAAGCCGAAGAACCGCTGACCTCGGCCGCGCCGCGCCGATCGCGCCGGGCCCGGTGGGCGAAACGTGAAGCCGAAGAGGCAAGAAGCCGATAGAGGGGCATGGATGAACGTCAAACGAAGGAACTACTCGATCATCTTCGGCGCATCCGTGACGCCGTCGAGGCTCTGGCGCGCAGTGCGGTGCCGAGTTTCAGACCGGCGGTTCTCCATCAGGAGCGGGGAGTTCAGGATCGTCTGGGGCGTAGGAAATCGGAAGGATAGCCCAGAGCGCCTCGACGATTTGGAAGGCCGCCTTTAACTCAACATGGGTGACCCCGGAGTCCAGCACAAGGGAGACGATGCGGGCGGCCAGCGGCAGGCTCACGCCGGAGCATTCCACGAGCCGTTCGACGTCCCCTTCCATGACTGTGTCTCGATTATCCCACCTCGTGATGACACAAAGGTCGAAAACGGTTCGCCGCTCCGAGATCGCCCGGAAGGCGACCGCGGCGCGCTGGAATCAAGCTCACGCCGCCAGCTTCCCTGCCGCCAGGCGCTCCTCAATCCCCCCCCCGCGCCGCGCCGACCGCGCCAACTGCGCCGGGGGCACGCGGTAACGCCAGCAATTGAGGCCGGGATCACGGAAATCAACCGTTGCGGATACCTGCTCTTGCACGGCCACCACCACAGAAACATAATGGGTGTGGCCGCCTAGTTTCGGCTTCATGAACCGGGCGAACGCGGGAACCTTGACTCGCTGGCGGCCAGATCCTCTCAAGGAATCGCCGACAAGGGGGCGGATCAGGGTGGCCCGTGTCAAGAAGTTGCTTCGGAAAATCGAAGGGAACGCCCTTTGGTGGTTCCTTGAAAAGGCCGTGGGGCCGATCGTGCTTACTGCTGTGATCTGGCTGTACCAATCTTCGTTCTCACGCCCCGACCTCGTTATCGCAGTACTCGTTCTTGTCGGCGGCGTGGCGCTGATGATCGCGGCACCATGGTTGCGGCGAGTCGCACAGGACAATACCTCCGAAAATGTGCTTGCCCGCGCTCCGCACCTCCTCGTCAAGTACCGGAAGAATGATGGGGAAGGGCGCGAGACCCTCACGTTGTCCAACGATGGGCCGGAGACCGCTCTCCATGTACACGTCGGTCCGTTGAAATGGGAGCAAGAGGCCAGGAGCATACAGCTATACCGGGATGTGGTCGCCCTTCAAGCCAACCACGAGGAAACAGTGCAGATAGCTTTCTCAAGCGGCCCGCGAAGCTCGACATCCCTCGACGACTTCATGCGTTCTAGCACCCCGAACAACGCTCAAACGACCGTTCTTGTAACGTTTGAAGACGTGAGGAAGCGGCGGTTCCGTCAACGCTTCCTCCTCACCACTCACATAGATGGAACCCTGAGTTGGAATCCGGAGCCGGTGCAATTCGCCCAAGACCAGATCAGCCATCCTTCAACGCACTCCTAGCCCACCCCCCGCGCGCCCCGCGCGCCGGCCGGGCCACCGACAGACCGTCCCCCCACCGGGAGACAGTTGGCCTCACGCGCCCCCTGTAGCGCGCCAAGTCCCCGCCGAAGCTCCCCCCTTTTTTAGGTGTCACGTTTTGTCCGGTTTTCGCCGCCCGCGCCGCCGCCGCCGATCGCGCCGCGGCCGACGCCGGCGACGCGGACGTACCAATACCCCAGTACCGAAAACTGTAGATATTGAACGACTTAGAAGTTTTACTTTCGGCGCTTTCTTTGCAACGTTTGGACGGGGGTTCGGAACACGGGTTTTGGTACACCCTGTTTGCCGCGTTTTTTCGCTCGTTTTGGCTGTTCCCGCAGCGCCCGGGCTACAGTGCTCACCGCGACGCCCAATTCGGCGGCAATTCCTCGTACGCTCTTCCCGGCATCCCGCAGCTCTAATGCCCGATCGCGCCGAAACACCTTGCGCGGTCGCCCCACCGGAAGATCCTTCCCAGATCGGGTGTGCAAGTCCCTGCCAATACGCCCAAGCTTCAGGTTCACCTTGTGCTGCCGCATGCCCGCCGCCACCCGCTCCCGGATCATCTCCCTCTCGAGCTCCGCAAAAGCGGCCAGGATGTGCAGGAGGAATCGCGCCATCGGACTGGTCTCGTCCGTGTCGATGTTCTGGGTCACTGCGATGAACCGGACCTGCAAGCTCACCAGCTCTTGAATGCCGGCAATGGAGTCGGAAACACTTCGCCCCCACCTGTCCAGCTTCCAGACCAACACACAATCAAAGCTGCGCCGCCGCGCATCCCTCTTCAGTTTGTCGAGCGCCGGCCGCGAGGCCTTCGCCCCGCTCCACCCCTCATCGACGTACTCGGTGACAATTTCCCAACCCCTCGCCTTGCAGTAGGTACGCAGCTCCGTCAGCTGCATCTCGCACTTCTGGTCCGACGTCGACACTCGGGCGTAAATCGCTGCTCTCACTACCTCACTAATCGGCTCTCAGCCGCGTTCTTGAATTGCTTCATAGACCCAAAGTACCCCCACTTGTCTGACCGTACTAGGCGTTTTAGCCAATTCCGGATGTTGTCAGGACGACGTATGCTCGAACACGGGACGGCTCGGTGCGCCTACACCGGGCCGCCCCTACTCCACCACAGATCGGAGGTTCGGTCCGATCATGCAGCAGAGCTTCTGTCAGAATGTATCTAAACAGGGTCCACGTGCAAGTCTCATGTTGCCCTCGACCGCCCGCCGCGGCGAACCTCTCATTTACATCCGCGTGCTCCACGAGGTCTGGCCCAACTCCCGCGCCGGCGGCTGGCGCCTGAAGGGCCGGCTCTATCGTCCCGGTCAGCGCGTTTCTCGCGACGCTCTCCCTGATCCCCTTGTCGTCGTCGAGGCCGCCGGCAGATCAAAAACAGGACGGGGCCACAACCGCAGCGAGTATCTCTACATTCTCTGGCATTGGGACGGGGAATGGCGGGAAGTGGCCCGGGCAATCTCGCCGAGCTGGGACTGGCAGTGGATCCTCGGGCCCGCGGCGCGAAAGCTTCTCACGACGGCGCCAATTCAGGAACGCGCCGCCCGCCATGTTGACGAGCTGCTCACCGCGATCGACTGCGCGATGGCCGATGTGGATCCGGAACTCAGGCCGCTGGTCTGCGCGGGAATTGAGGAGCGCCTGGCGGCGGGGAAGGTGGCGGCGTGAGCTGACTCCACCGCGCCGCGGCCGCCTAGCGCGCGATCTCGGAGCGGCGCGCGGGCCAGGAAGGCCTTGGAATCACTCAGTGTCCTATAATCTCAGTGAAGGATATGAAGTCCCTCTCGCCTTCGCCCGGAAACAAGACCAATAGCGCCGACCGAAAGAAAGCTGCCTCTTCCGGAAATCCCCTCGGCTCACCATACCCGAATTCCAGACCCTCCGGCAGCCGGAGCGCCAGTTCGGAAGCCGTGTCGTCCGACAGCAGTTTGATCTCTGAATCCGTCACTGCCCGGACCCGGCCGCGCAAACAAGCCGCGAAACGCGCAAAACTGAAATCACAGCGCAGCAACGCTCGCTCGGCGGCCCACTTGCGGAACAAATCCAACGCTTCGGCCCGGCCTGCTCTCACTGTGAATCCGCTGCCTCCAATCGTTTCCCGCCTCGCTGGGGATAGCTAGTCCCTCTTAGGTCTCCTCCCCGCGGCCCCTTTCCGCGGCTTCCACCACCGCGCCCCGGCCGCCTTCCGGGCGATCTCGGAGCGGCGCTCACTTCCGTTCGAGCTTGGCCTGCTCGGCCTGCATGACCTCGAAAACGGTGATGCCTGGCCTCTTCTGGGCGTGAGGTTGCACCAGATCTATCAGCGCACTCAGTTGGGCAAGGCGAGGGTCTTTTCTCTTGGAGAGGAACTGCCTATGCAACCTGAGCTGCTTCAGCGTGGCCTGCTTCAGCCGGGCGAACCTACCATCCGGAAGCTTGAGCCGCTGGGGGAGTCTCTCGAAGCCGGGTAAGGAAAGCTGGTTGGCGGGGCGGATTTTGCGGCGCTTGCGGTGCAGCATCCAGATCAGACGTTCTATCATCCAGGGCTTCTGCAGCCGCTTCATCAACTCGGGCTCAGAGTTGTAGATTCTCTCCGCGAGATCCGGCGTCGTGATGCCCGGGGCAACCAACATCAGCGCGCTTTCCAGTGTGATCTCCAGCTCCCTATCCTGTTCGGTGGTCACAATCAGACCCTCCTGTTTCGTCAAGCTCGAATACCCCCAGGCCTGTGAGACCGCCCAAACATATCAGGGGGTATTCGAGCCGCCCTCTTCGCGCTTCCCCCACCGCACCGCGGGCGCCTTCCGCGCGATCTCGGAGCGGCGGCCGGGCCCGGGCGTCGCTCAGTCGGGCTCGTCTGTCCAGTACGCAAGGGCGAGTTCAGTCACTACCATCCCCAACAAGATCAGCCAAATCCAACGGAGAGGATCGCCCGTCCACCACGACGCGAGCCCGCAAACTAGAGCAGACGCACCGGGAAGGAAGAATGCGCCAATCCCGGCAATTATCCCCCAGTCGGTGTAGGCTTGTCCGATTGCCATCAGATGAACCACTATCCCCGTCACGACCTGCGCGACTAAAACCCACGGCCGCACCGTCCTCCTCACCTGGTTCCTATCCCCCGGACGCCTCTCCATGCATCTCAAGGCACACCCACAATCGCAGTAGTCCGCCGTGTCCTCGTTCACGGTCTTACAGTGGGCACACTCTTTAGACATTTTTCCCTCCCCCGTTGCGATTGGGCCCCGCGACGACGCGCAAACAGTAGCGTTGTCAGAAAGAATACGCCCGTTCCGACGTCAATCCAGAACCAACTCGCGCGATCGAGTGAGATCGGTGCCAAGGGGTTGAAAAGGATGGCCACTCCGATAAAGAGCCAGGCAAGCACTCTTGCCCCACAATGAAACTCCTCGTAGGCCGAGACCCCAGCCACACCACAGACTGCCCAACGGAGAAGCTGATAGTAGGCATAGGGCAGTGGGGCCACAGCCAGGAACAGCAGCCCAGCCGGAATGAGGCGGTACGTAGGCATGCCCCTCAATCGGCAGGCGCGTCACTGGACTTTAGGGCTGTCTGCTTCGCCCAGCGAGCCTGAACCGCCTTCCGCGCAATCTCAGACCGCCGCTCCGGCGTGAGCTTCGCCGCACGTGCCTTGCCGCCCGCTAGCCCCGCCTTACGCCCGGCCTCGCTCAACTGCTCTGAAGTGAGTGCTGCAGCGCGGGCCTTCCCTCCGAGCGGACGAATCCTCCTCAGGTGCTCCTCGAGTGTGATCTCCGTTCCGCCTGCCACCTAGGTAGCTTAACGTACAAGAGCACAAAAAGCAACCTAGCGCACTTGACATGCTACACCATGACATGTAGAATCGGAGGTAGAAAGAACACGAACAACGATGGACCAAGAATCAAACGCGCCAACGGCCGAAGAGCCCAAGTTCGCTGAAGTTCTCCGGCGGGTCGTTGCGTCCGCTCTCCAGGAAAGGACACCACAATGACTGACATCAAAGCACTGGCGTGGGAGGTCGAAAACCACGCCGTCCGCGCGCCCACCACTGACGAGTTGGCCCTCGATCTCGCCATCGAGCGCGCCCGTTCCCGAGCCCGCCAGCGCGCCCACATCGCCATGCTCGAGGCCACCCTCTCAGCCCTCACAAGACCCGTCGAGATCTACCACGACAACGAGGGGGACGTCCTCCTCCACCAGTTAGCAGCAGCCAACCCACGAAAGGAAGCAGCGTCATGAACAACAATTTTGCTGCCACTACAGGTGCCGAACCTGAGACGGCAAAACGCCGCGACGAGATCACCTTGGACCTTAACGTCCCGATCGAGGCCGCGCTCCTCTACGACCAGCCCCTTGGCCCCTACCGCAACAGGAAGGGCGACCGCTATATGTATACCCTCGAGACCGCCAACGGCGACAAGGTGATCTTCGTTGACGCGGAGGTCCCGCCCATGATCGACCGTCTCGGACTGACCCGCGGGGATCGTTTCCGCATCGGCAAGTTCGAGACCCGGAACGGAGTCCGCAAGGGTCCGCTTCAATGGAAGGTCGAACGCGTTGAAGCCCAGAACGCGCAAAGGCCGGAGCCCGCTCCCCCAGAGCCTCGACAGCAGAGGGAAGCGGACCCGGCCCCTAACCAGACGACTGGTCGGCCTCAGGCTACCACAGCAACCCAGACCGACACAAAAGCGGAGCCGTCCAACTCGAAGTACGGCGCCATCATGTTCCGCTGTCTCGTTTCAGCCCTCGAGACGGCAAAGCAAGCTGAAGCTCATGCCGCGGCCACTTCAATTCCCATCCGTTTCACCAGCCAGGACATCCAGGGCATCGCCTCCACGTTCTTCATCCAGGCCGCTCATGATGGCTGGCTCAAATTCAACGGAGGCTCCCGATGAACGGCTCTCCCGTAAACGGGAAAACCCAGGGCGGGGAAGTCGTCTACGCTCCAGAGACCCGCTTTGCCGCCTCCGCCGTCGCCCCAGCCGTTGACCTGGCGCTCGCCACTTTACTGAGCCCGTCCCAGGTGAACACGTACCTGGAGTGCCCCACGCGCTGGTACTTCAAATATCTGGCGGACCTTCCGGATCCAGCCGGATCCGCCCTCGCGGTGGGGAAGGCCGTAGACAACTCCCTCTCCTATTACTTTCGCGCCAAGGCAGAGGGCATCGAAGTGCCGCCCTCTGACGTCCTCGATGCGGTCGACACGGCCTGGGCGGACGAGGAGGTTATCACTCAGTTCTTCGACAATGAGAATGCAGACGAGTTGCACCAGCTTTGCCGCCGCCTAGTCGAGTCCTACCTGACACAGATGGCCCCGAAGATCCAGCCGGCGCTCATTGACGGCGTACCAGCGGTCCAGCTTCCGGTCAGCGGCGAGATCGCCGACGTGAAGGTCCGCGGTTACATCGACATCCTGACCGCCGATGGCACCGTGATCGATTTCAAGACCAAGCGCGACAAACCTTACGGCATCACCGCGGACCACATGCTCCAAGTGACCACCTACTCCATGCTCTGCCCGCACTCCCGCGGCAAGGCCGAGCTCCACTACATGGTCAAGGGGCGCTCCACTACCGCCCCCACCAAGAACGTGCCCTTCACCCTCGACATCGGCTCGGCCGAGGTGCAGTACGCTGAATCCGTTTACCCGGCAGTCCAGGAAGCCATGCGCGACGGGCTCTACCTCCCCAACCGGAATGCACGGCTCTGCTCTCGGAGGCTCTGCCCGTTCTGGAAGGCCTGCGAGAAGGAGTTTGGGGGACACGTAAAATGAGCGGCCTCTACTCCGCCACTTTGGCCACTTGGTCCCGGACCATCCGGCCGCCCCAGTTCTTGTCCCGGAGGGCCAGGCTGTCTTTGCTTGTCCTCCCAACGCTTCCATCCAACAGAACAGAGCAGCTCGAGTACGACGACCCCTCGTCTGCCCAGATGGAAGCAGAGCGCAACGAACCCGCTTTTGAATACGACGGAAGCGGCGGCTACAGATAACCCCTCCACCAGGTGGGGCGGTGCGGCTTTTCGCACTGCCCCACCGCCTTCCAGCCGGCCTCCAGCCTCAATTCCGCGCGGCAAATCGCACGGGAGGGGTGCGGGTTTCCGCACCCCTATCATTATTGAAAAGAAAAGAAGAAAGAATAGCTAGCTGGCTGGCTGAAGGGATGCGGAATTCCGCATGGGAGAAGAAAAAGCGAAGCAAAAAATAGTACTTAGAACCCTTGACGAACGCCACCAAAATCGAATACAGTCTGAACTACCGTGACCATTTGCGGTATTCTCATTTCAGCCGGCGACGGCCGGTGCGGCAACCAGGGTTGGTCCGTGGCCCTAGAACTCGGGCCAACTCGCCGCCATCTAGGGAGAGAAAGTGTTCCAGCCTCAAAGTAGCCCCCCACAATTCCACGAGTTCATACCGGTTCCCAAGTCTGTACGGAAAAGCCCAACTTCCGATAACAGATATAAGGTAACCCTTTTTTTTGACGCCTCCACCCACACTGGGGGTGCCCAGTGAGTTCCCTCCCCGCCGTCTCTCCAAACGAACCTCGCCCCGGCTGGCTGGACTTCAACCCCAACGGGTTTCTCCGCCTCACTCACGCCGTGAGTTTGCCCATGTTCGGCGCCTGCACCGACGCCGAACTCGCCGTTTTAGTTTTCCTGATGGTCTGCACAGAAGGACTCGGTAAGAAGGAAAATTACGTGGCGCTGGACTTCATGGAGACGATCTTCAGAGACCGGAAAAAGAGGCGCACTCTACAAGATGGCTTGGCCGGCCTGCGAAACAGGGGCTTTATTGTAGCGACGGGTGAGCCTGGAGAGATCACATGCTTCCGCGTCGTCTGGGAAGCCATCATTAACTCGGCCCCGATAGCTGAACTGGAGACCGAGAAGAAACAGGGGGCAAAAGCAGAACCTGAATCGAAAACCAGAACAGTCCCCGCCTTGGTAGAGATCCGGACCAAAGACGGCAAGGTGCTGCCCCGCCACCACTCAGGCCCCTTGACTCTGGCCGCGGAGCCAGGGAGAGCCACTGTGAGCCGTTGCGGTGCCTGTAAGTTAGTCGCAATAAACGAAATGGTCCCAGCTTGCGACCTTGACTGGGAGGGGGGGTGCGAAAATCCGCACCCCCGCAAAGAAAAGGCGAAAGTGCAGCCGATCCGTGCAGAAAAGCCACCTTCTTCCGTTTCTCCGGGGGTGCCCCAGCCGGCAGTGAGCGCCCCCCTTCTTTCCCCTCCCGCCAAGTCCAAGACACCGAAACCAAAAGCAGACCGCCACCAGTTGGCGGACGAAAAAGCCAAAGCCCTGCACAAATACCTCTGTAGCAACTGGAAGGACCGAGCGTTCCAGAAAAAGGCCCCGACTGCAAGGCAGGTGAACATAATAGCGGAAGCCCTAGGGGAAGCCCCTGTCAGCAAGCTGCACGAGGTGATGATGCGGCGCAGTATCTATCTGAGGGGGGAGGCTGAACACTACGGCGTAGTCCGAAAGATGGCAGTAGACGCCCTGGTGGAGTGGGAGGCTGAGGTCGGCGTGCTGTGCGGGTGCGAAAAGCAGACCCGGCTCTTACCGGGAGATGTCTGCTCGAACTGCGGCCCCCATCCGGAGGCCCCTCCCAGTCAAGAGAGGCCCCCCCAGGAAACATGGGACCTGGTGAAGCGGCAACTGGCCGACCGCCTAGAGCACCTCCCCTACGAGAACTTTTTCCTACCTACCTGGCTCGTTAAGGCTGATGGGCGGAAGCTACAAGTGGCCGTTCCCGGATCCCTGACCCGAGATCACATCTCTGAGGTCTATCCACTCACGGTGATCAAGGCGGTCGAAGACGCCCTTGGTCCCGGTTTCGAAGTCGAGTGGCTGCTAGAGGAGGGGGTTGAATTGGCGGGCTAAAACAGGTAGGCCGCCCCTGCCAGGGGGCGGCCGGAAAGGAAACACTTCTACGATGCAGCCACAGAATAGCACCTGCGCCACCCCGGTGCAAGCGTCCTCAGGGAAGCAGCCCGTAGACATTGGCCGTTGGAGAGCGAGGCGATTTGAGGAGTTAGATCGTCTACTCAAGGCGGGGGTGAAAGTGCGCCGCTGTGCTTTTTGCGGTGAGTCCCTCAGCACAGGGGAGTACGAGCACGTCCATCACTTCCGGAACCGCTGTCCGCGGCGGATGCCCGGCCAAAAACGTTTTCCGAAATTCAGGCTGAAATCACCGCGCCGGCGCGCTGAAGAAGGAAAGTGGCGCGCCCGTCGCAAAGAATACCTGCTTGAAACCGGACGCGACGAGCTCCTCGTCGCGGAGTTTGGGCGGCGCGCGCGGGTGGCGCGATGAGATTCCGCAAGGGGCGGGCAGCGGCTTCGAGCCGCAACCGGAAGGGTTTTCGCTCCCGGGCACAGCGGAGGTTACCGGGAGATAGTACCGTGTTCTGGCCAGGGCGAGTCTCCTCCCGCCCCCTGGAGCACCGGCGCACAACGAGTCCCTCCGTTTCGGGCCCGCCCCACTTCTCCACCCAGAGGAAGGGGCGCAGCCGAGCCCCTTTTCCTTCAATGATCGTGGTCTTTAGACGGGAGAAATCCTAATGCCCATCCGGCGCGACGAACGCGACCGGTACGGCGAAGAGTACCGCGCGGCCTGCCGGGAGGCGGATAGGCGGGCCATGGGGATGTGCGGAAGATGCACTGCTCCGAAAGATATGCGAATCACGCGGATTTGTGGAACCCTGCAACCCCGGAGAGGCCCCAGACTGATGTTCTGGCGCCTGCTGCGGTGTGAATGGTCGGACGCTCCATGGATCGATCAGCACGGCAAGGAATGGAAGGGGCGTCTGCCCGAACTATGGGACGGGTCCCGAAGGGCGGTGCGTAAAAGGGTCTGGGTGAGGCTGACCCATGCCCACCTGAACCAGGACAACCGAGACCACCGGCCAGCGAACATCGGCGTGCTCTGCGACGCTTGCCACAACAAATACGATGGGCCAACCCGGGCCAAGCACGCACGCCTCACCAGGCAGAGAAACAAGGACGCCCGGCGCCCCTTCCTCGAGGTCTACCGCGACAACGAGGGCGACGTCGCCATAAGGAGGACCGACTCGTGACCACAAAAGAAGACTTCATGCTGCTGGTCGATACGGCGCAGCGAAGCGCCGTGGTGGGAGAGCTGGTGGAGATCCTAAGCAAACTCCAACAGAAGCAGCCCACCTACCAGATGTTCCAGGAACTGGCCAACCGAGCCCGCTCTGTTCGAGACGGTGGCCCGCTGCGGTTCTTTCCTTTCGACGAACTGATGAGAGAGGAGCCTCCTCATGACCAAGGCTGAGACTACTGCCGTGCTGGCTGAGCTGGCCTTCATGGCTAAGATCTTCAATTCTGTTCCCTATTCTTCAATCTCCGGGGCTGCGGTCGATGCCCTCCTCGTTCGACGGGCGCGGTTGGCTAGTGGGCAGTCCGAGCCCGCCACATTCTCCGCTGCTGATTTCAAGTCATGGGTGAGCAAACGAAAAAATGGTGGGATACGAGGAGTTGGCTTAGAGGCCGAGGCGGAGCAGCCCGCCGAGGCTGAGCCGCGCGAAGATGATGAGCCCGAGGAGCCCTCACCGGACATCCGTGTGCTCGGCCTCATCGTCGCAGACATAGAGCGGTTGAAGGACATTTTCAGAAAGCTGCACGCGACCGAAGACTACCACGGAGACCTGCGCATGGCGCTCGCCGCCGTCATGCGTCTGAGGCACCGGGTTACTCGCCTTATTGAGCACGGGGAGGCCGGCTGATGGGAGACACCGAAAGAAAAGGGGAAGTGATGGCAGAAGTGAACGATGTTCTGGAAGATCCAGGCCGGCCTGTAGACCAGGAGCCGGTTGAAATTGGACCGTACGACGTGATGCAGCTCGAGGCGTCGGCGGAAGACGGCGCCGCCGAGGAGACAGACCGGGAGATTCTCGCCAGAGCCTATGAATTGCAGGGCATGGAGAGAGCCCGACAGGCCCGCATCGCGGCCGGCGTAGAAATGCAGTGCCGCGTCTGCGGCTGCTCTGACAGTAGAGCCTGCGACGGTGGGTGTGTGTGGGCGGAACCCTTCCTCTGCTCCCAGTGTGCGCGGAAAGGGGAGAGGCTTGTGATCGTGCCCGTGCCCGAAGAGAGCGGGATACTCTTTGACTTCGACCCAGGCTTCGACGACCCGATGTATCCGGACTAGTATGGCCATCAAACGCTTCCCGGATGAGCAGCCCAGGGAGGGAGACATCATCCTCCACTGCGCCCACCCATATGGCCGCGGTCCCTTCCGTTGGTATTGGGTTCAGGAGCCGGACGGCGGGCCGACGGAGGTAGAAGCTCCGACGGGCGTAAGGCTGCAAGTTCACTGGATCGCACTCTGTTCGGATTGTGAAGTGGAGAGTATGAGAACGGGTAGGGACGTGGAGGCGTTTGTGCGCGGCCATCGCGTGTGGTCTGGCGACGCGCTGGTGATTCAGAAGGACATAGTTTCATAGAAAAACACGATGAGAGGAGATGGCCGATGCTTGAGTTATCCCCAGCTCAATCCCGCGAGTGCATACGGTTGCTCGGTGAGCTTCAAGACCAGTTGGAGTCGGCGATCGAAAGCGAATTGGTCCCCGGTACGGGCGAGCCGATGCGGGGCAGGAAGCGGCTGGTGGCCGACCTACGCCGACAGTGGAAAGAGGCGGAGTTGGTGGTGAAGGGGTTGGAAGGGCAGATAAAAGGGTAACGCGCATGAGTGAAGTGCTGAAAGTCGCAGCCTTCGGAATTGGTGTTGTAATCCTCGTCTTCGCTGTACTACTCGGCCTCTGGGCGCACGTGTGGAGTCACCGCCTGGACCGGCACTACAAAGCCCTACTTGAACACGTAGCGAGTCTGAAAAGGAACGGAGGTGACGGCAGATGAGCGGCACCCCAGAGCAGTTTATGGCCTTACACTGTGCGCTGGAAGCCCAGCGCGCCTGAGGACTACGTTTTGACAATCGACGGCAAGATACTGCTATCGATGGAGGACGAGAGCGAAGTTCCCGCCGGCAAGCTGCAAGTGCTTCTTGCGCTGCTTGCTAACGCCAGCGAGGACGGCACCGCGACGTTCGACGTCCTGGATTCTGCCCAGGACACTG
>Ga0307376_10000541_pt1 | contig 46105 bp, 66 predicted proteins | sample TR2MG_FD_202536 | JGI IMG/M metagenome (GOLD analysis project Ga0307376, IMG submission 202536) | Soil microbial communities from Risofladan, Vaasa, Finland - TR-2 | ecosystem: Environmental > Terrestrial > Soil > Coastal area > Acid sulfate soil | place: Finland: Risofladan, Vaasa | collected...
ATCGAAACACCCGCGAGGCTTCAATCCCCAGGAAGGACCCGCTTAACTCTCCCGGCCATCAGCCGATCTACATTCCCAACGAATGGCAGAGCCCGCAGCTCATCGCGTGTCATCACCCGGTGAATCCGATCATACGTGAGCCCGTTCGATGAATCAGGCTGGCTGAATTCATGCGGGGCCGTGATTCGAATCGCCGTCTTGTGGGCATCGCTCCAGACGGCACGCCCCTTACGAATCAGCCTATTAGCCGATTGCACGGAGGCATACCGAGATCCATGTGGGGCTGGGTTTAGGATGGGGATTGAGGACATAGGATGGGTGTCCGCGCCCTACTCGCTGGGAGCCGGGCTATTGCCCGGAGGTTGCCGTTTCGCTGACGTGTTCAGACTCGAACATTCTACAGCCGTAGCTGATGCTTGACATCCCAATCATGGCATAGAACAGAATCACCGTCAAATGTTTCTGATCCGCCCGAGCGGGATGTGATAGGATACATCCGCTCGCCTTTAACCGGGTGAGCCCCGGCGCCCTGCTGATGCTTGACAACCTCACTGGGCGCCGGGCAGACAGCAAACCGGATCACAAACCGGATAGTCTCCGCAGAAATCCAACCAGATCAGCGCTGCCTAGAGGTCTGCAAAACCTTTATTCGCCGGTTCGATTCCGGCCCGCGCCTCCAACAACTTACCGTATTATCAACACTTTCCATCATCATACTCATTCACTGCCGATCACTCTGAATCGGCGAAGAGACATCGAAACTGAAACAACCGACCGGATCACCAACCGGAACAGTAACCGGATCACCCCTCCGGACCGCATATCGCGACGTGAACACAAACTCCAAATCCTCAAACTGAACCGCAATGGTGTTTTTCCCGCCACGCACCAGCACTCGACAGCGGGTGCCCTTTCGCTCCGGCAATCGACAACGCCAATACCAGACATAATCAAACGGTCCGGAGGCATTGCTGAGCCAGGTTGGTTCCGCAGGTCTCACCCCCCCACCACCTTCAGCGCCGGCCGTAGCAGCTTCTCGTAGCGCTCCATCGCGGCCCGCCTATGCTGCGCTGTCGGGTGGACATACCTCATGACCATCCGCAGGCTCGAATGCCCCAGGATGGCCGCCAGCGTCGGTAGATCGCACCCTGATTCCGCCATCCGCGTCGCGAACGTGTGCCGCAGATCGTACATCACGAAAGACACCCCGGCCGCCCGACAGACCTCATCGTGTTGACCGTTGAGCTTTGTTAGATGCCGGCCAGGATACCGCGGCGAAGGAAACGCCCACCTGTCCGGTGTCTGCATCCGGCGCCGGAAGATAGAAATTGACTCCCCCATCAGATCCAACGTCCGCCGAGCTGCTCGGCTCTTCCCGCCGCGGATGTGCAACTGCCCGGCGTCAAGATCGATGTCATCCTGCTCGAGCGACATAATCTCTTCCGGCCGGCAGCCCTGCAGCAGCATCAGCCGGGTAACGTCATGCAGAGTTGGCTTCCTGGAAGCCGCACAGAAATAAGCCCGCTCTTCATCCGCCGCAACAACATGGATCCGGATTGCATCCTCATCGGACGGGATTGTCACTTCCTTTACCGGGTTCGTCTCACACCAGCGGTGTTTCAGCACATATTTCCGGTAGAACAGCGAGAGGTTACTCAGATCGTGTCGGAGCGTGATGTCCCGGACCCCATGCTCAGTGATCCGCCAGGCCTTGTAATCGTCGACGTCGCCCGGGGTGATGTCTTTCACCAGGCGGTCACTAAAGAACGCCACCAGAGACGAAAAGGAAGTCCTGATTCTCTTCGCCGTGTTCTCTTTCCGCCGGTACTCCACATCCCGGCACCAAGAGACGAACGTCGCCGCCGCCTCACTGAATCGTGATGATTCGATCGCGATTTTCCGCTCGGCAAACTCCGCCCGCTTCTGTTCCGCAATCCGTTCCGCCGCGCTCGCGTTTCGTTTCGTGGCGGCCAAACCGGTGCTTCGCCGATATTCTTTCCCGTCGACCCACACCCGGTAATACCACCGGCCGCCGCGCGCTTCTATTCCCATTCTCAGGCTCCTTCCTCTGGAGCATCGATTGTAACCATTCTTCCACCTGACATTCCGGGTATAGAATGTTTCGGCCCAATTTGAGCCACCCCGGGCCCTTCCCCTCGCTCCGCCAATTGGCGAGCGTGCGCACGTCGACACCAGCCAGCTCGGCGAGCTGTTCCGGCGTGAGACGGCGTTGGGAGAGGAGTTTCATTCAGATTCAAAGCCCGGCACTTCCAGCCATTGGCGGCCATCCAACTCCGGTTTCTTCACCAGCCGCCCGCCAATCATCATCTGTTTCAGGAAGAATGGCACTTCAGTGGCTTCGGCCTGATCTCTCAGCGAGCGAATGTGACTGATCTCGGTTGGCCTGCATTTGGTGCCGGATTCACAACCGGCGATTGCCCAGCCAAGCCCTCTCGGTATTTCTTCTCTACAGAGGTGGTGATCTCCGTTGATCGCTTGATCTATCCGGCTGTAACCGCAGGCCTGACAATGAGGCACGAGCCACGGTTTCAGGTCCAACTCCCCAAACAGAGGCTCACAGGAGGCGAAGTACAGAACCGCCCCCGCGCATCGGAAAATTTTTGGGATCTGATCATCCGCCGTCACCTGACTCCCAGCCGTGGCTCCGTACCAAACATTCGCCGGCGGCCCGTCACCCCACCCGATCTCGTCAAGCATCCGCGGCGCGTTCTCCCAGCGCTTCGAAAGCAGCATCCAAATCAGGCACGGAGTCTCTTCCACTAGCCGCGCCCAATCCATCCTCCACTGCGGATCGACGGTCCGGTGATCGTCCCAAATATCGCTCAGCGAGTTGACGAAGACGCGCTCCCGGATTCCGGTTCGCGCCGCCCTTCGGTTCCACTTCCGCGGCTCTTCCAGCCGGTACCGCTCGGAATTAGGCACCCTCTCCGCTTGCGGTCCCCACCCGATGCCATGGAGTTTGACTGAATAGTCCCGCTCCGCATAGCAGTGGAAGCATTCCGAGGCCACCTGGCCGTTGTCGAGGACCTTTTTAGTACAGCCCCGCCAGATGTTGTGGGTGTGATGACACCACTCTATCTTGCTGTTTTCAGCCACGGTCGGCCTCCTCTGTCGCTGATTCGATGGCCGCCCTCAACTGCTGGCACCAGAGCCTCGAAATGTCAGCACTGAGTCGGTCGCGGACCACGCCTAAATCACTGACGGCTATATTTACTCGGATCTGTTCCATGGCTGAGAGCGGACGGAAGATATCCACGTTCTTCGGGTACGCCCGCTCCCTCTCATCCAGCCACTCCATGACGGCGCGGAGTTTCGCCGTGTCCGGGTGCTCGTGCTCCACTGACAGATCAGGTGGCATTGAGTGCCACTCATCACGACACGGGTGAAATTTGTTTGGGCCTTCCCTCACCACTCTCCGACACAGCTGTTTTTCCGACTTGCACGTCGGGCATTTGTCTGAATGCTCCCCGGCGGCCGAGAGGGCGGCGGTGGCAAGGTCGAAGGCGCTCAACGCAGCCGTGATGGCGTTTGCGTAAGCTTTGTCGTATTGGGTGTTGCCCCAAATTGTGCTGGCTGGACCCATTCCTCCGTAGCAGTTTTTGATGCCGTTCCGAGCGTTCGCCAGCGCCGCCCGCAGCCGGTCGCGGTCGGCCTCCAGTTCCGCGATGCGGGTGGCCTGGCAGTCTCGCGCAGCTACAAGCTGGCAAATGGCTTCGTCGAGAAACTGGCCTTCTTCCCGTGAGCCTATTGCCGTCCATGCGCTCGCGAGCATCTCTTCGTGGCAGTCGAGTTGAGCCTCAAAGTCCGCTGTCCGCTCTCGCCACGCCTTGGCCCAATCTGCCAAGCTGCAATCTTCCGGCAGCACAGCCGCCTGTTCCTCTTGGAGTGCTTCCAGTTGGGATTCGATGAGCTTTGAACGTGCGCCCATCCGCTCCACCACCCGCGCAAACGATTTCTTTGATTCCAGCAGTTCGACGATACGCTGCTCCAGTTCCGCGATTTGTTCCGCCATCACACTAGCTCCTCTTGCACGGGCCCGCTATCGCGGTCCGCTTCCAATTCCTGATCCAACCTCACATATTCCTTCGTGAAGTGGACCTTGACCTTGCCCACCGGTCCATTCCGCTGCTTTGCCACATACAGCAGCGTTGGGCACGGTGTCTTCGTCTTGAGGCACTCGTCACGATCCTTTTGCTGTTGCCAGACGAACACCACAACATCCGCATCCTGCTCAATCGATCCGCTATCCTTTAAGGTCCACAATTCAGGTGGTTTTTCTTCCTCTCCCGGGTAGCGCTTCACCATCGACAGCAGCACAATCGGAATCCCCAACTCGCGAGCAAACAGCTTCATCTGTCGCGTGATCGTCGACAGTTCCTCCGCCCGGGAGCCGTGTTTTCCCGGCGCCGACATCAGTTGAAGATAGTCGATCGACAGCAAATCCAACTGCAACGCGGCCGCCCGGTGGCTGTGGACCGTCTTCCGGATAGCACCCATCGTGCCACTCTGCGAGTCGTCAATCCACACCGGCTGTTCGTCGATCCGCGCAAGCGCCGCCATCAGCCGGCGCCGTTCTTCGGCTGACAGCTTCCCCTTGCGCCAGGTCTGTAGATTCACGCTAGCCGATGCAGCCAGCATCCGGCGCCAATTCTCACTGGCTCTCATCTCGAGCGAGAATATGCCGTTCGGGCTCCCGAGTCCGGCGGCGTACGAGGCGATCTGCCCGGCCGCCGCGGATTTTCCGTGAGACGGACGGCCGGCGATAATAATCAACTCCCCGGGATGGAATCCACCACCCAACAGGTCCGACAGATTCGGCCAGGGAGTGGCAATCGCCGGTTGCGATCGGTGCGGGTTGAGAAATCCATCCAGACCGCCGGCCTCGTCCCTCAGAAATTCCCCCAGCCGCTTCAACCGGCGCTCCGGACCAATCTCTCCGGAGAGATCCCGGTAAAAGTGCTCCGCACTCTCGACATCGGACATCGTCGCATCCGGAGAACAAAACCGGTTGATCAGAAGCTGTGCCTGGAACACTCCCCGCCGTAGAACCGCTTTCTCGCGTATCCGCCGCGCGTAGTTGTCGAGGTCGAAGATCTTCGGCAGCCCTTCATCCAGCGAGACGAGGTAACTGGCGCCGTCGACGGATTCCAGCTCTGACCGCGACATCAGCTCGCGGATTACCAACACCCGATCCGGGAAATTCCCCCGCTCCGTGATTCTTTGAATCGCGGAATAAATCCGCTGGTGTTTGTCGAGGGCGAAATCCTGTGCACTCAGTTCCGCACTCAGCGCCTGGGCCGCCTCGCGAGCGGTCATCATCGCCCCAAGTACGAGCTGCTCGCACTCCGTGTCCATTGGCAAGCCGGCATCCAGTCCGATGTCCTGTTTCATTCGCCTTCGCTCCGCCCATCGGCGCCGGTTTCCTGCTGCCAATGCACCTCGAACTCCCGGCCGCATTTCGGACACCAGCCGTCCGGTGAAGTGCTCCGGACCAGGTGCCCGCATTCACACGGAATCTCGTACAGCGAAGTCATCCTCACCGCTCGCCCTCCACCACGTCCGGCTCGTACAAATCCGCAAACGGATCCGGCGGGCTGGCGCCAGACGCACCGTTCCCAGGGGGAGGGTCTTTCCGGCCGATCCGGATCCACTCGTGAAGTTTTGGAGCAAACCTGCCACCCTCTTTCCGCCAGTCCTCACTCGCCGCAAATGCAGCATGCCTCCGCTCGATTTCCAGGGCCTCCCCGATCATCCGATCCGCCGGCAGTTCCGTGAGCACATCCGTCCAGGTTTGCTCCGCCAGAATCTGAAACAGTTTTTTCGGGTGACGGTCCCACACCCGTTCGAAAATCTCCGCCAGCATTCGGCCATCCGCCGGCTCGCGCGCGTCGTCTCCGTCTCCGTCTCCGTCTCCGTCTCCGTCTCCGACTAGGCCGTCATCGCGCGGGCATTCCGCCGTCATCGCGCGGGCATCGCGCGGGCATTCCGCCGTCATCGCGCGGGCATCGCGCGGGCATTGCGCGGGAAACTTGCTGTCACCGCGCGTGCGCTGTCGGAAGTTGTTGATCTGTAAGTATTTTTTTCCTTCCACCACATACACAGTGACCAGGGAGACATCGCCCTCAGAGGTATGAAAAATTTGCGTACATACTGACAACCAGTCTGATATGTCGTCATCCCGGACACGATCGAGCTGCATCGGGTAGCAGTTGGCCCGCAGGAGAGTCGGATGAGCGAAAAACCGGCCGTAATCATCCACCACGGACATCAAACGGCGGTAGAAAAGCTCCGCCATGGGAGGCAATTTGTTGACCGCCTCACTCGAAAGAATTCCGTCTCTCAGCATCCTGGTTGGCATCGTTTTCAGCTTTTCAGCGCCATCAGCCCCTCATGATCATCAGCCAGTGCGAACTCAATCTGATCACCAACTCGTTTCTCAGCCACCGCCGCCTTCAAGTTCTTTTCTGCTTGCCGGTAGTAGCTCGGCTTCAGTTCTATGCCGATTCCGAGGCGCTTGGCGAGCACGGCGGCGTAGACTTCGGAACCGACGCCCATGCACGGCGTAAGCACCTTCTCGCCGGGATTGGACCATAGCACGAGCGCCCGGTCGATCACGTCAAGCTGCAATGGGTGGCAGTGTTTCTCGTCGTCCTGGTCCCGTGCCGGCCGGAATGGGAGCACCCGATCGAGGCGCACATCGTCCCAAAATGCGGAGGCGTACTGTCTCCAGATCCAATGAGAGTATCGGTTTTCAATCTGATTTCCCTTCCAGTTTCGATACGGGATAAGATCGGTCGGGATCGTTCTTGAGCCCGAGTACTCGGTCAGACCTCTAGGATGCGCCACTGGTACTGGATTGGATCCGGAACGCCTGAAGATCAACAGATAATCGGCGTTGGCGATCGAGCACCGGGTCGAATCAATCGTCACCCCTTTGTGACTCAGGCTTTTCGTCATGGTGCGATTGCGGACAGTGAGGGGTTCCTTCCAGACGTGATACCGGGCCACGTAGGACCAGCCGAGCTTTTGATGGAGTTTGATCACGTCGCCGGAGAAGTCCGTCAGATGATCGAGCCCAGTGTTTCCGGTCGGGATGTCCATGCAATGCACGGCCGTCATCCTGCCCGGCATCGTGAGCCGGTGAATATCCCTGACCATGAATTCATAGTGGAGAAAGAACTCGTCATAGTCCAGGCAGTTGCTCAGATCCCGTTCATCCGAGCTGTAGTGGTAGAGCCCGCCGAATGGAGGCGAATAGATCGACAAGTGGATTGAACGATCCGGGAACGTCGGCATAATATCCATGGCGTCGCCGTTGTAGATCGCGTACCGGTCGGTGATGATCTGCTCGATTACAGCCACTTCGGCACCTCCGTCGCTGTCTGAGCGTTGTTCGTTCGTTTGATTTTCATTGAGTCATTCATGTGTTTCACAAGTTCAGCGAACATTTCAGTCGCCGCCGCCGCCTTCCTCATCATATTTTCCCGGACGTATTTCTCGCCGGTCGTTGCTACAATATCAACCGTGACGGGCTTCTCCTGACCGAACCGCCAGCACCTCCTCACGCTCTGATAGAACTGCTCATACGAGTGGGTGGCGAACGTCACTACATGGTTGCAGTGCTGCCAGTTGAGGCCCCAGGCACCGATTTTAGGTTTTATGACAAGCACCCGGACCTCGCCAGCCGCGAACGCGCGGTAGGCTTCTTCTTTCGCATTGTCCGATGTTGAACCCTTGACCTGTACAGCGTCCGGTATCGCCTTTTCGAGCTTGTCTCCCTCGATATTCAGGTGACACCAGACAACTGCCGGGCGGTCATGGTCAACCAATTCAGCCACCAATTCACACCGTTCCTCGATCGTCCGCCTCCGCTCATCCCGTTCCTGTCGGAGTCCGAGAGCCGGAATAGTGAAGAGCATTCCGTCCGGTGGCGTCTTCGGTTCAATGATGTGGTTCCGTTCGACCAGTTCCGGCAGAATGAATTTCCCATCGTCGAACCCGAGATCAGACGGCGCCCGGCAAGCCCGCGCCCACGACGCCACCCACCGCCAAAATGGAACCTCCGCATGACCCTTCAATCTCCACTGGCCGATACTCTGGTGAACGCGATAGCTGAGCTTCTGGAAGTGGTTACCGTCCACCTCGCGCATGAGCTTCTCTTGCCTGCCTTGCCGCCATTCCTTGATCTCTTGCAATCGGTGAGGTTTGTTGTCGGTCTGCCGGAAAAACCGCGTGAGCATGTCACTGTGACCCAGTTCCCCGAGGGCTTCGGACGACGTACCGAGTTCGATGTAGTCGTTGGGCGCCGCCGTTGCCGTGCAGAGTAGCCGGTAGGGGATCTTCAGCATGAACCGTGTCACCGCCTTCTGTGTCGCACCTGAGAAGTGCTTCAGGATGCTGGACTCGTCGCACACCACAGCCCCGAAGTCATCCGGGCTGAAATGGTGCAGCTTCTCATAGTTTGTGACCACGATGCGGGCGCCGGGGTTGATCCCGCCGGCAGACCTCGAGCACTCAATCCCGAACTTTGCCGCCTCCCGTGTAGTCTGTTGGGCCACCGCAAGCGGGGTGAGAATCAGAACCGGCTTGTTTGTCTTGCGGACGACGTTCTCAGCCCAGACTAGCTGCATTGGCGTTTTGCCAAGCCCGCAATTGTGAGACCATATACCGTCCGCTAGAAAACACTCAGTGCCTGGTACTTCAATGTCGAAATGTCGATCAAATCTGATATACTGGATTGCGACAAGTGTATCAAATTCTAGGAGTCTATCATATGCCGAGAACTGGAAGACCGAGAACTGTTGTTCTGCCGATGGAAGAGATTCGTGATCTAGCGGATCGCGGCTGGTGTTTGCGGGAACTTGCGGAAAAGTTTGGCTGTTCGCGCCAGTGCATGCTCGATCGAATGAGAGAGGCCGGTATTCAGAGGTTGCCCCAATGGTCGCAACCGGGGATCCGCAATGGTCAATGGCGGGGCGGTCGTCAAGTGGATTCTGACGGCTATATCTTGATTCATTGTCCGAATCATCCACACGCAAATGCGGCCGGATGTGTTCGCGAACACCGACTTCAGATGGAAAGACACCTCGGGAGATATCTGGAACCGGGAGAGGTCGTCCACCATACGGACGGAGACAAGACGAACAATCATCCGTCAAATTTACGTCTGTTTCAGAGGAACGCTGACCACCTCCGCCACGAGCTAAAAGGCCGCACCCCAAATTGGACCGAAGACGGGAAACGTCGGATACGAGAAGGCGTTCGCCGATCGTCAGTAAACCGCCACGCTTCCAGCCGGACGCGCTCAAAAAGCGATGCCTCTTGCTCGCAATGATCTGTCGGCCAGATGCGAACATATACTGATACAGGTCGCCAACTCCGCTTATGAACGGTGCGCTTGCCGTCTTGATGCACGGCTGGCCGTTGTCGATCGAATAGACCCGCAGTGGTTTTCCGTCCCGATGGGCTCGTCCGATCTCAATATCCCCATCGGGAGAATTGATAACTGATTCAGCCCCTAGACAGTCGGCGAAGATTGCCGCCCGGCCCTTGACCAGCGCCCACTCAACGAGCGCCACTTGGAAGTCGAACAGGAAGTCCGGCATCCACAGCGGGGCAAAGCCATGCTCGGCCCCGTGCTGCATTTTGCGTTCGAGGAAATCTCGGTATTCCATTCTCATAAGCACTTCTTCCATCACCCAATCATCCAGGCCGCGACGGGCTCCATCCACGTCCTCAGTCCCGAGCGGGTGCCCTTTGCGTGCCGCTTCAGACTGAATGTACGCTAAGCACTTCCGCTGCTCCGCCAGGATGCGCTCCATCATCTTGACTCCGGTGCCGGCAGCGCCTTGAATCGCGTCTCAGCGAGTTGCTGAAACATCGTCCGGCCGGGCCCGATCTGGATGTACGGCATGAAGACCTCTTCCGCGCGCACCATGCCGGTTTCGATCATAGCCAGTTGCGCATGAACCCAGCGAAGCAATTGCCGCCATGCTACGCGCTTGGCCTGATCCATCGTCTGCTCTTCCTTCTTTGCCCGGTTCCGCGGCGAAATCCGCCTGATCAGGACCTCGTAGAGCGGTTCGATGCGCGCCGGCATCGTAAATGGAATCGTTTGCCCGGAGACCTCCATCGTCCACCTGAGACCGGTGATTTCCCGCGTCTGGCGATCGTACTCGGTGACTATTTGCGAAGCTCCGGACTGAGCCAGAAGCTGCTGAATCTCACCCGCCGTTTGCTCCGCTGTGATCTTCGTTGTCTCCATGTAGAGCATCAGTTCAACTCCTCAATCCGCATCTGCCCCAGCCACTCCCGGAGCCGCTTGGGCCCGGCGATCGCGTGTATCCGCCGCGCCAGCGCAACCAGCTCGCCATGGAGCGGCTTGCAGGCCTGCTCGATGTCCGCGGCCGTCGTCGCGTAGTAGTAGCCGCAGGGCGCACCCCGGCGGCCAACGATCGGCTGATGGTAGACCATCACCAACTCCCGGACCAGCTCTTTGATTTCCCGGACTCCGATCCCCGTCGCCTCCCGTATCTCTCGGATGGTGATCGGGTTGTGAGCATCCCGGTCGATAATCAGCCTGAGAATTTCTTCACCGCGCGAATCTGGCTCGGGAAAGAGCGATTGTTGTTCAGACACCTCGATCCTCCCAAACAGGTACCGGTACCAAAATATTCCCCGCACTATTCCTGACCCATCGAAAGGGTACTATTTCAACCTCAATCCGTGGTTTCTTCCCGTCAACCAGCTTCCGGGTGCCGTCCCAGCTCTCAATGAGCTTGTCATCCGTGATGATGCCGAGGTCCTGGAGAAAGTCCCCCAGCGCCTGCTCGTAGGCATGCAGGTCGCCGCGGTCCGCATCCCGAAAGAAGAGCGCCCTGACGTGCACCTGGTCGCCGATCGGCAACTCTCCGCCGGCGTCGATGTGGTCTCGCCGGATCTGAGGAATCTGGCTACCGGCCGCGTCGTGCCAGGCGTAGTAGGCGTCCGATTGCAGATGCACTTTCCGTTTCTTTGTCCGGCTCCACCCGACCTTCCCATGATTTTTTTTCGTGCGTGGAGCGCCCGTGAGTGTGAATGAGATCATCATGTTTTTCTAGTGGGCTAGGCTGCCAGTTCACCCGGCCCCTTACATCTGCCGGCATTTACTCCGATGACGGTTGGCCGTGTTGCACTTTTGTCATACTGCGCGCATGTTTCGACAGGCGTGCCCGCTGGCTCGGTTCGAGGTCCGGTTCCCTGCAACTCCCCGGACGACAATACCTTCGGCTCCGCGCCCACCGGCCTGCTCGCCTTGGGTGGTGTCTCGTAATGTGGTGGATTACACCAGCACAAACTCATCTGATCCTCTGGACCCCGCTCCCGGGGTCATCGCAGTTGGCGCGCAAAGGAGGGATTCCTGTTCTGCGTTCCTTAGAGAGTACAGAAGCCGCCTCAGCTCGCCCGGGAGCGGAGAAAACTCTTACTGAACCCGGGTGTCCATCTGCGATTTGCTCGGCAGCGTCGCAACCTTGGACTTCCCGCGCCCGCGTTTCTTTTTCCCGTCCGTCTCTTCCGCGCCGGCGATCGTCATCTGCTCGGAGGACGCCTGATCATCGAGGTTTCCGCTTTCGGCCAACGTCGTGACCGTTAGCTTCGCTTTCCCCTCGCCGATCTTCGACCAGTACTCGCGAATCAATGCGATCGAGCCGCCGGGAGTAACAACGTGGAACCTCAGTTGCCGCTCGGTGTGGCCCTCGTCTTCGGACCGGACCACCACGAAATCCTTGGCCGAATGGGCAAGGATCTGCAAGTCGTGTGGTTCCATACCGGACATCGACATTCGGAGTTCCTGAAGCGGGATTTCCTCCGTGTCCAGATTCATCCGTCTGAACGTGTCTCCCTCAATCGCTTCCGGACATGCCAAACGCTCGGAGAGCGTCGTCGTCAAATCACAGGAGATGTCCATCCGAGCGTAGTCCTGGCCTTCTTTCATGCGAAGGTCGACGTGCCGAATGTGAGCTCCTAGAAAATTGATTTTTCTGCTCATGCTTCACCTTTCTGCTGCACTGACATCGGCCTCCGGAACAGCTCTTCCAGCGGAATTGGCGTGATGCTGAACTCAGGCATTTCCGGCCTGGTAGCAGCACGCAACTGCTCTTGAATTTGACGATCGCTCTCCGACCGCCGCTCCTCGATCGCCGCCGCCCGCCGCAATAGAGCCAGTGCACACCGCCGCATCGATTCAGGAAGGCCCCAGGATGCGACGTGCGCAGCCACCAGCAAGGCGGCGGACGTCAGAATGATTGCTGATACCAACCCGGCTATCTGCACGTCAGGAGGCCTCCGTTTCCGCCGGTTGCGGCGTCTCTCCGCCCGTGATGATCCCACCCGAGGTCGCAACCTCGGAGGTGGTGAACGATTTGACCAGAGCCGCCCGTTCTCTCACCAACAACGCCTCGTGAACGGTGGTCAGCTTGTCCATCAGGACGGAGCGGCTATCCGCCGGCATCACGGCGAAGTAGGCGAGTATCTTGTCGACCGTCGATTTCCGTGGTCTTGGCATCAGACTTCATCCTCCCCATCGAATGACTCTGAATCGACGTAATCCGGCTCTTGCTCCGGGCCCGGCTGCTCGTCGGACTCCTGTTCGTCCGCCATGCTGGCCAGCCCCTGCAGGACCTGGAAGATCGCCGCCGCCGCCATCCGAAGCTGATCCGGCCGCTTGATGTCGTTGGCGTGCTTGGCATCGTCGAATGTGGAAAGTATCCGGTAGTACTCCGCCTCACCACCGGCGCCGACGGCTTTCATCTGCGCCTTGAGCTCACCCATGACCTTGTAGCAGCCGGTCAGGTTCTTCATGCGGTTCCAAAGATCTGCAGTGCTTGGATCCAACTCTCTGGCCACATCTTCCTCATGACGAGTCTCTTCCTTCGTTCCAGCGGCTTTCTTGCGCGCCGCGGCCTTCTCATGCGCTTCCGCAATCCGCCTGGCCGTGATCTCTTCGTGTGTTTCCCCAGTCGAGTAGGGCGTTTTCTGACCCTTCTTTTTCTCTTCCTCGACCTCCGGATGCGTCTCGTCGAAATCCTCGAGGTCGACCGTGAAGTATTCGCTCGCCCCGGTCGCCGCCTTCACCGCTGCCACGAACGCCCGCTTCGCCGAAATCTTCTGTGCGGTGTTCACGCAGTCCGCCGGATCCGGATTGGGGATACGGTACTCGAAATCGTGCATCGTCCAAGCGGCCTGGTCTTTCCCCTTCAGCTTTCGCTTGCACGAGACCGCCCGCCCCTCGTCGATCGCCAGGCGCCACATGTCCCAGTACTCCGCCGGCTTGCCCCACTTCCCGCCGGTCTCGCGCTTGTTCACCGCCCAAACAAACTCGTACATCGATCCGCCGCGCTTCGGCAGCGTGTCAATCTTCCCGCTGCGCTTGTAGGGTTCCAGGAAGGGCGAATCCGAGTGTACCCAGCGGTACCGGTATTTCGTCTCCCAGGTGTTGCAGCTCGCATCCCGGCTGGCCAGGAAGCGGCCATTCTTCGTGATCACGCATCGGTACGTGAACTCAAAGAACGGTTCGCCGCCGTGATCTTGCCCGGTCCAATCCTTCACGACGGCCGTCTGCTGAACATCGCTTGCCAGTCCGAAGAACAGGCAGAGCTTTTCGCCGCCCGGCTGGTAGAGTGTAGGCCGCGGTGTCCCTGGAATCTTGCCGTAGTCGAGATCGTCCTTCATGATCGTTCCGACGAAGGCCTGCATCGAACGGAACCGCTCGACAGCTTGTGGCATCGACATCACCGGCATAGCCGGCTCGGATAGCTGGACCTGGCTCTGATCGTGAATCACTACGTCAGTCGAACTCATTTTTCTCCATTCTGTCCTGGCATGGCACGCAGAACCGCGCCCACGGCGCCGCCTCCAGGCGTCTCCTGCTGATTTCACTGCCGCACTCCTGGCAGCGACCGTAACAGCCGAGCTCCATGTCCTCGAGAGCCCGCCGCATGTCGTTGCGGGATGCTATCAGGCATCGCCTGACAGAGATGTTGATTTCCTCCCGTACCTGCCGGGCTACTTCGTCGAACGGATCGGGTTCGCGTTCCGGCTCCGAATCGTCGTACTGCAGGGTCTGGCGAATACGCTCGATGTTCTCCAGCAGACGTGCCCGCATTTCATCTTCAAAAAGGCGCCCGGGCGGGACGGAGGGGAGGGTACCGCCCGGGCAATCGGCGGGCGGAGGAGCCGCGCCGATAGTCGGAGAAAGATCGTGCTTCGCCATCAGGAAACCTTCTTTCCGCACGTTGGGCAAAATGCCAGTTCGCCCATTTTGGCAATCACACAACAATCCGCCTGAACGATGTCGTGGACGAGTTTCATCACCAATTTTGATAGGGATGTGTTCATGGCTTTCGCGTTCTCTTTTGCCTTTGCGACTTCGCTCTTTTTCGAATGAGGCAGATAAATTACCAGATTCATAACCAAATCCTCGTCACGTAAAACAGCCCGCCCCAGCCAATCACCGCGGCCGTGGACGCGGCCAGGAAGGCCAGAAACCACCGCCACCGGCTGGCTCTGAGCCGGGCTTTCTCGTTGCGGAGCTCGTTCAGCTTAACCCTCATCTGCGAGACGGCGTTGTTGACGGCCACGAACGCCCCCAGGTCATCCTCGTGCGCTTTGAACACACCCTCGTCGAATGCTTTGGCCTCATCCGTTGTCATAACTTCCGTGCCTTCTCGAGCGCCGCGGCCAGCGTCTGGCCCATGGCAATCGCTCTGTGAGTTCCGTTCTCTGAAATCCCAACAACCCACTGGTCACTTTTGACCAGCGGTGGAAAAACAATGGCATGCGGGCCAAGCGCCGCCTTGACTTGAGCGGTGATACTCTCCGGAATATCATTCTTCCGGCGCTTGCGACCGCGCGAACCAAAAGTCACGTTCACGCCGCTCTCCGCTTCATCACCAGATCTCGATAGGGCTTTCCGCCTGCGGAACAGTCCACCACTGGGCCCCTGTTCCGCCTGTGCTCGTCAATCACGCCGCGGCGGACTGTGACGAACTTCCCGCACTCCGGGCAGAACCGCATCATCACCGGCTTGCTGCGAGATGCCATTTCCCACCGTCCTTTTCGATTTTGTAGCCGAACTTTGTGCGGAGGGAGGAATAGATAACACCCTCGACAGAGCCTTCCGTAGTCGTCCGCCCATGATTCGCGATCTCGGCGACGATACCCGCCGTCGATCTCGGTCCGGTCGTAAGAACGAGAATGATGTCATTCGCCAGCGTTCCCGCCGCCGGCCCGCTCCTCTTCCCCGTCCCTCCAGTGACGGGTGCGGCGGGATGCTTGGAGGTTTTCGGGCGCGAACTGGTATCAGTCCGGCCTCCATTCGCAGCCCCCGCCGCTTTGCGCTTGACAGGAGGGGAAGGCGCCGCCGAACTTGGCTCCGGCAACGCCTTCGGGGCGGATACGGCCGGAGAGTTTGCCGGCCGGGGTGGGAGAATTTCGAAGCCGGCGCGGTTCAGGACGCCCGAAAGGACTTCCTTCGCTTCGCTGCTGTCGGCTTCCACGTCGATCTTTGTGAATGAAATCCGCATATTCGCTCCATCAAACTTCACATTCACCGCGCGCATCGTCGTCGATTACCTCCAGAGTCAGCTTCGGAAGGCGGTATTTCGGAGGTGAGTCGGAAGCACCGTCTTGACACAAAGGATTAATACATCGGAGGTACATCATCGAATAGAAGACTGGCATCAGAGATCTGCACTTCGGACATCTGCAGATGCCATTTGGTATCCATTCAACCGTCTCAGTCCTCACTCCGCCAACCGCCTCTCGATTGCCTTCCAATATCTCCGCCATAGGATTTCTTCCCTCACAATCACCGCCGCCACCGGCGCGCAGATCAAAGCCACGCCGGCTTATCCGTAGCCGGAGCCGGAGCCGGAGCCGTAGCCGGAGCCGGAGCCGGAGCCGTAGCCGGAGCCGTAGCCGTCGCCGTCGCCGGAGCCGTCGCCGGAGCCGGAGCCGGAGCCGTAGCCGGAGCCGTAGCCGGAGCCGGAGCCGTAGCCGGAGCCGTAGCCGGAGCCGTAGCCGGAGCCGTCGCCGGAGCCTACTCTTTCCATTCCGGCACCGCCTCAATCGATTTCATCGCAGCATCGCTCAACGGAAGAACTTCAATGATTTCGGTCAGCTCAACGAAAGGAACGACTGGTGGAAACGTGCAGTTCTGCGGACGTTTTACCCCTTCATTCGCGAGCTGACTCAGGGTCGCCGCTCCATCCCAATACCAGAGGCGTCGCGCGTTCTCTATGCGGCCTTCTTTGCCGTTACGCGAAACCAGTTTGCCAGCGAAGACGCCGGCTGAATATGTGCGTACAATGCAGTTGATTTGTTCCATTTTTCCTAAATCCCGAACTCTGACATCTTCCGGTCCATCATGCCGCCCTCATCGCCTGGCCAGGAGGAAGCCACGACAGCCGGCCCATCCGGTACCCGTCCTGGAACGCCTTGCGCTTCTGTTTCCCGAGCTCTTCCAGCACAATCGTTTCGACTTCCATCTCCGGCAATCCGTGATGCCGCGCCTTCGACCGGATCGATCGCATGTGAATGCACACCATGGCCACAATCGACCGCCGCTCTTCCGGCGTGATGAAACATCTTACCGGAGGTTTTCGAGGCGTGTTTTCAATCGGTTGCAAATTTGGAGTAGAAGACATCTCAGCTCCGTTGTTTACTGGTATTGGTTCTGTTCACCGACCGCAGAGCCTGTTCCAGATTGAGGACGGTGTGCAGCAGATTGATCCGGTCTGTTTGGTTCGGCCACTTCAGCAGCATCAGGCCCTGCAGCTCGAGTGCATCATCGTTGAGCGCCCGGAAGTAATCAGCCTCGTCGACGGATGCTCTCGCCAGCTCCCGGCCCGTTTCCTCCATCGGACGCACCGCCGGCACCGGCCGGGTTTCCCGCTTGAGGGGAAGGCCAGGCTTCGGCTTGGCCAAAGGAAAGATGCTACGCAGCATCCCGCCCTGCCTCCGGCTCCGGAATGCCGGTGAACGCTGAAACAGCCTCGGTGACCAGACCCTGCAACGACATCCGGCGGTCGATCGCCGTCTTGGAGACATCCGCCCAGAAACCGTCAGGCCACCGAATAGTGATTGTCCTGATCGGCTCCGCTTGTGTTATTGTTTTGGTGCGTGTTTGCATGACTGAAAGCAGTATGACAGTTTGACGCCTTTCTGTCAATATGCAAAAACAGATTTCTGCTATAGGATTTTTCCGATGGCTAGACAGACAGTGAGACTCGATGACGAATTCATGGATGGACTGCGCCATGCCATGGTCGATCGGGGCGGTTTAAAGTTCCAGGGATTGGTTGAGGGGCTATTATCGGACTGGCTCTCCGGCGAATCCTCACAAAAGAGTACCGAACGCGCCGCCCACCAGACCCCGGAATCTGATATGATCTCTACCGCCGAACTCAGCTACGAGGATCGGCAGTTGGTCCTCAATCTGATTGCGATGCTGAGGGATGGCCGGAGCCAGGTGCTACCCATCCTGCGGGAAGGGCTCCGAATCTACACACCGGAGGCACGCGATGAGGAAGCCGGCAGGAAGAGTTCTAGGAATCGACGGAAGACAGCCTGACAGGGATGTCGTCAGTCAATCGAAGTTGCAAGAATTAGAGAAGATGCAGCGCCTGGAGTGGATCGCCAATAAACGCGCCAGCCTTTTGTCAGAAGAAATCAAAACAGCGGTCCGCCACGGTGCCGCGGTGGAACCCGGGCCGCTCTATTGGGACAACGAGTTGGAGATGGCACGGACGAAGAAGACGGGTTAGAAGATGGAACTTCTCTTTTTCTGGATTCTCTGCGGGATTGCCACTGGCTTCATTGGTGCCCAGCGCGGCGGGATCGCATGCGCCTGGCTCGCCATCGGCTTATTGCTCGGTCCGATCGGCCTGCTGATGGCGTTCGCCGCGGGCCCGGCCGGGAAAGCTCACCGTACCTGCCCATTCTGTGCGGAGACGGTCAAACGAGAGGCCCTGGTCTGCCGGTTCTGCGGGCGGGATCTGCCACCACTCGATGAAGTGCCACGCACCGCCCCTGAACGTCACCCGATCCAGGTAGGCACCCTCATGCTCTCCGGCGCCGTCGTCGCATCGGCCATCTGGTTCATGATCTTTCTGTGGGAATATACCTGATCACTTCGCCCGGCCGCCCGACTGGGACCGGATGAGCGCTACCAGTCGCTCGAACGCGAGCAGACAGATCGGAATCATCGCCGCAAGCAGCAGATCCCGCAACACATCGAGCTTTGATTCGAACATCTCCCGATTGGCCCTGATCCCGATCTCGACCGCCGCCAGGCGGGCGCCAATGTCCAGCCGGTCGATTCGCTCGTGATCACGGTCATTTTCCTTCAGCCTCTGCTCGTGACTGGCAAGCTGGTCCGTAACCGATTGAGGAAGGCGGTATCCGTTTTTCGATGGGGGTTGGCCGCCCACTGAGGAAACGATGGTGATTGCAATGAGGATCAGGGCCGCACCATAGGCGAAGGCGCGAATCCCCGGCGAGAAGTGCCGGATAACCATCCACCAGAATCGCCACCGGTACCGCTGCTCGTCGGCGTCAGAAAACCAAGATTCCATTGGTGTCCAGGCTGCCATTAGTGATCCTCTCTGAATTCAACGTACACCCTCACACCCTCCCAGACCTGGTAGAAGTGACGGCACTGGTTTCTGATCTCGATCGAGTACCGGCCCCGGGAGACGATCACCGCCTCCGCACAGTAGGGGCAGACGGTGAGCCCCGCGGTACCGAGAGGAATGTCAGCCGACGCCATGTCAGGCAATACCGCCGGCGTCACCCGAGCAACCTGCTGTCGCGCCGCCGCTTATATGCCTTCGCAATCAGCTTCCAGTTGCCGGCCGGAGTGTGAGCGATGTCAAAGAGCCACTGATACCACCAGCCCGCGGCCACGTCTTTCGGCTCCGGCATGCACTGCACAGCCGCATTGTAGAGCCAAAAAAGCAAGAGGGCCAGGATAAGCGCCCACCCCGGGACCTGGTCATGAAGCAGAGTATAGATTTCGATCACGTTTGACCTCGCTTCGGCTCCACGCCGAACAACTCCCCGGAGAATAACCGCTTGAGCCACTCGCCGGCGGTTACCAAATCGGCCCGGGCCTTGTCTCCATCGGCAAGCCACCTGGTGACGACCTGTTTTCCCTGGTCGGTCTGAATAAACCGCAGGAATTCCGCCGAACAATCGGCGACGGATTGAACTGTCAACAAAATTGTATCGGGAAGCATGCCCTACTCTCCTGTCGAAATCATGACGCCGAGCGCCATGAGCTGCTGCAGGTTGGCGTCGATCCGCTCGATTGCCGCCCGCAGATCCGGCGGAAACGTTCCGGCGCCGCCCTCCCCGGCCGCGGTGTTGAAATCGCTCTCCATGTCGGTCCGGTAGACATACACCGTCATCGGGTGCCCAAGGTAGAGAGCTTCATTCGACGCCAGCCGCCGGCAGGGAATCGGAATCTCCGGACGAGGATCCCCGACACCGGTTTCCTGCTTTTGGCTGATCCACGTCGGCTCGCCGCTGTCCAGAATGGTCCATGAGCCCGGGGCCCCGACGCCCGCGTCTTGTCGCCATGGGTGTAGCGGAGCGCCGCAACGATGGCGTCGCGCTCAACTTCGACGATCATGCGGGGCTGCGGGGCGGAACTCATTGTAGTGTGCCCCCATCCATCAGCTTGACGATTTCAGCCTTGACCTCTTCCGGCAATATCGGCCAGATGATCGGCTTGAATATTCCCCACATGGCGAGCGCTTCGGCTTGCCTCTGGTTCATTGGTTTGCCTTCGATGATGTTGTTGACCAGCCTGAGCGCCTGTTCGATCAACCCGAAGATTGCTATTGGCATCTTTCAGCCTCCAATCCCCAACGCCATGGACAAGTTCACCAGCAGCGTCTCAATCCGCTCCATGCGCTCTTCCAGCCGGGCCAGAGCTATGGTGTCAGTTCCGCCAGTGCTGCTGCCAGCCGGGTTGTAGATGCTTTCACGGTCCAATCGATAGACGATAGCCGCGCCGAATCCACCCTCGTAGATTTCCTCTTTGCCTTTGACGGGCAAGCGATACGGGATCGGGTACTCCCCGGCGCCGGTAATGGATGGCGGAGGGTCCGGGATAAACTGAGGCGAACCGAGTACACCCATAAATTCCCACCGGCCGGGATAGCCAACGCCTTTCGCCCACCGCTGGGCCAGCAGCAGGCCGGCGTTCGGCGAACTACTACCGACCTTGATGGCGTAATGTCGCCGGGTTTCCCCAGCCCATTCGAGGCGGAACATCGGAGATGCCCACGGAGTTTCGACAGCGATCGCACCGGGAATTTCACTGGCCAACATCTCGGCCTGTTCCAGCGTGCAGAGAGTGTTCGGGCTAATCGAGGACGACGGCCCGTTAGGCCCGACCATGTGCGCTGGTGTGGGCTGTACCACCCACTTCTCATATGGTGGCTCACCGGGCACGTTCGGTGTGGTCAGGGCCGTGAACAGAGCCTCATTGTCCTTCGCTGTGATGGAGAGATCGACGAAGGAACGCGCGCCGGCGTTCCATGTCTTGTACTTGTATTCGTTGCCGTCCACGGCCGCGGCCTCTTCGTCGGTCAGCCGCCATTCCTGCATTGGACGGGAGGCGTCGAACCGTGGCAGGTCCGGCTGCTTCTCCCGCGTCAATCGTTCTGTTTTTTGCAACCGGGTGATGCTGTAATACGCCTCATCCGGCAATGTTGTTTCTGGCATAATTCTCCTTTAGTTAGCTTCTTAGTTCACCCAGTCCTCCGGCAGCGGCGTCACCTCGGGAGTGACCAGCGTGCCTTCTGAGTCGTAGACCGCTGGGTCCGGCCGTCTCAACGAGAACGCCCCCAGCTTCCCTTCAGCCCGCACGATGGCCTCCAGCAAGTGGAGGTGGACTTCCTGCGCGTCCCACCGGTAGGCCACACGAGTCCCCGGCGATGCTTCGATGACCGGTGCTGAGAATGAAACCGGCGGAACTGATCCGATGCGCGGCAGAAAAGGGAGCATCGCCCGCAACGCCTTGGCCACGGTGTGATTCGCGATGATGAGAACCGTGTCTCGTGATCCGCCGTCGCCGCCCGTGCCGGTGACTGCCTCTGTCTGCGTCGATGCACAATTGCCGATTACCCAGTCCGGTATGGTGGTGAGTTCCCACGTTTGGAACTGTTCTTCAATCCAGACTTTGGCCTCGGCGACGGTCATGTACGGGGCATCGTTGAGGTCTCGAATATTGGTGAGCAGGCAGTCACGGTAGGGCTGCGCGATGTCATAGAAGGCGTTGTACGCAAAGGTCTTTTTTCCCGCTGCTGAGAGCCCAGCCCACTGCGGTTGCCAGACCTCAAGCCGGGCTATACAGCGTTGGGCTGCAGTGGGCAAACCTTCGCCGGGGTCCGCTATTTCCGCCATGAGCGGAAGGCACAAAAGCAAGGTGAAAATCAGTTTCATTGCTCCACCTCCGGCGCTACCGTAAAGTCCACCCCTGCCACGCCTCTCAGGGGCAAAGCGCGGGCGTCCCACATCTTCTGTGCGAGTTGCTCGGCAATGGCCGCGTCCTGAGTAGCGGACTTGGCCTGATCGTAGACGAGAAACGCCCCGACCTGCCCGTCATAGTAGTTGCTGCCGTCGTAGCCGATTCTCAAGGCCGTGAATGCGTTCGTGGCGCTTGCCGCCGCCGCTGACCCATTGACCGCACCGTTCAGATAGTGGGTGATCGTGTTGCCTGAATTGACCACCGTCACCACAGACCACAGGCCAATCGGGACGGCAGCGGTGGACGTTACGGTATCGGTTCCGTTCGTGTAGCTCACCTTGCCGTTGGCGTCGAGACTCACCTTCTGATTACCCGTCCCGTTCTGCCACAGCCCGACGCTGGTGTTGCCGTCCGGTCGAATAACGGTGGTGAATGTCCAGTCGCCGGGGAGCGTGGCCGCGCCCGTGAGCAAGTCGTCCGTCACCCCGTCCCACCCCATCATCACCGGCTCGGCGGGGTCGGTGAACGGGCTGGCGATTGTCGTGGATAACGGCACACGCTCCAACTGTGGACGCCAGAGGATCACGTCCACTCCACCTTCCCCATATCCCGTGTAGTTATCGAACACAGGTATGGTTCCGATTGTTGTGGTTAGCCCAACCTCGTACCGCACCCACTCACCGCCGGAAACAGTTTCCATAGCATCTGGCGGTGGCGCAGTATAAGCCGCCCCGTCTTTCAGACCAATGTCTATCCCGGGGCCGCTATTTACTTTTGCCCATACCGAAAAGCGATAAGTGCCCGCCCCAACATTCGCATACAGCAATGATGTCCCGAGAGAGTCGGGCATCTGCACGCGATATGCCGTGCTCCCGCCCAACGGGTCTGCCTGCCCGGCTGTGACGGTCGTGTTGGCCCCCTTGACCCAGAAACTAGCATTCGAGAAATCCGCACTCCCCGGCGCGAGTAGGTTCCTCGACCGCACCGCCCAAGTGCCGTCCGAGGTCTCGATGTTGGCGTTGGCTCCGAGGGTAGCATCGTTGCCCTGGCCGCTGAAGTCGGAGATGACCTGCTTGGCCGTGGTCTTCTGGTAGTCGCGGGCGGTGCTGCCGGGGGTGAGTTGCTGCTGAAGCACGGTGATGGTGCCGACGGCTGCTGTGCTAGTGGTTGTTAGATCAGCGTTTGCTCCCCATGCAGGCAGTATGTTTAGACTGATTCCCAGCGCATCGTCAGTTGTGAACGTAACGGTAACCTTCCAATAATCGACTCCCCCGACAGTGTCAGCCGATACGGAATTTGACGCCCCCAGGGCTACACCGGTTGTCACCGTAGCCCCAGTCACGGTGTTCAAATTGAATTGATAAGTGCCGAGTACGGTGATGTAAAAACCTGGGAATCTGGTTGCTGGCACAACTGCATCTTTTAGAACCCAAACAGTCCAAACAAACTTCGTTCCACTGGATGCTGCAATCGTCTGTTGTCTATACTCAAACGCTACTGCGCTATCATCTTCGATGGTTGTAGCGGTAACGACCGGCCCACCCACGGAAATCCACCCCGCCCCCGTCAAATCCCCGCTCGACAGCAGCATGTTCGTGTCGGGCGTGTACCACGGCAGGCCGGGGTTGAGGGTGAGGCTCGGACCCATGAAGTAGGCGGCTTCGGCACCGGAGAGGACGGGGTCACCGGAGAGGACGTGGTCACCGCCAGCGAACACACCGTAGAACGTCGGGCGCTGTGCCGACAGCAGCAGCGCGATACCCAGCAGACTCAGCAGGCGTAGCGTTTTCATTGGAGATCCCCACTCAAAACAAATGTGTCCGCGGCATACGCCACCAGCGTTGCCACCGCGTATTGACCTGCCGTCTTGGTGTAGCTGAGCCGCTGATTGATCGTGGTACCAGATGCGGTTGGCGTGACCGTGCCCGCGCCGAGCTGAATGATGAGCACGTTGAAACCAGCCCCGAGACCAGCAGGTACGGTGAGGGTGATATCGGCCCCGTTCGCCAGCGTGATCACCTTGCCATTGTCCGATGCCTGTAGAGCGTAACTCGTTCCGGTCTGCGCGTTGATACCAGCGACAATGGGCATTTTTTCAGACGCCCCGCCATCGCCGGTTACCCCCCCCGGCTTGGGGAGTTGCCCGAAGGCCAGCGCGGCAAAGAGAAAAACAGACAGAATGGTTTTCATTGTTAGATCTCCTATAGTGGCGAAACAGCACCGGTTCTGATGCCGTACAGTGCGGGCAGAATATCACCTCATCTCGCCGTGCTCACGGCGGCTACCAAACCACGGCCCGCGCCCCATAGTTCCGGCACGCGCCAAACCCTTGTTCAACTCCCGACCCGACGCATGCTGCGATCGGGATAGCGAAGTCGATGAATCCATACTCGCCACGCTCCTCGGTGACCTGCACGAATGGCCCGTCACATTCCATGGTGGCCGGTCCTGAGTAACTCACCAGCAGAGACGGAGAATCCACGTAGGCCAGCGAGAAATAGGCGATGATGCTGCCCGAATCTGTGACCTCCGTCACCCGGCAGGACCATGGGGTCCGAACCTCGCCCACTAGTTGATTGAATCGGAAGAGTCCGGGCGTCGCCGCGGTACAGCGCGGGCAGAACACCAGTTCCGTTGGTGAGACGACCTGGACCACCATCTGTCCGTCGTCAGATGTGACCGTGCCACCGCCCAGAATCAGGTTGCGAATCTGATCAACATTAATCTGAGTCTGGAACAAGAACAGGAACGCTACTGGGAGCGCGAGTCTCATGCTGCCGGACCCTGCCAGCGAAGTATCACCACGTCCCCCGGACCCGGCGTCTGGGCCGCGACGAACCGCACGAGACTTCCGGTGATCGCGTAGTCATTCCCGACGCTCATTAACAGGCCGTTCCGATAGACGAGGATGTTGTATTTCTCCCCGCCCGGTAGCCCAAACTCCAGTTGTGAGGCGGTCAATTTGTAATCGGAGCGATACCAGCCCAGGGATGGGCCGCCCCCAGTAGAGCCGCCCCCGGTCGCAGTGACTCTCAGAACGGGTTCCCCCGTCGTGTCCACTGTCAGACCCTCTAGCCGCGCCACCCGGAGGGAATTGTCCACCAGGACAAGCACCGAGCCATTGCCCAGCGCCCGGATGGAAGAAAGCGGAATCGTGGTCTGAGCAAGCGCTATCAGCGCCACGACAGTCGATAGTGTCAGTAGTTTTTTCATGTTTTTCTCCTATGGCGCCGTCACGGCAGTAATTAATCCGTTGACTACGGTCACATTGTTGCCGTCGCCGTTCGTGAAACTCCCAGACCAGCAGCCAGTGATATCCGCCGTACCGTGCTGGTGGGAGGATGGCGCCTTGCCGCCCAGTTGTGTCTGAATGGCCGATGTGACTCCCGACAAGTAGCCAAGCTCAGTGTCCGTCGCTGCGGATGCAGTGAGATCCTTGTCGGCGTTCAGATAGACTGCCCGGTTCGCGGTCTCATTGTCGAGCCTGATCGTGTCATCCTCAATCAGCACTAGGCCGGAAATTCTGAGCGCCTCCAGTGCTGCTGATCGTTCAACTACATTGATTCCGATCCAACGATCAACGAGCAGATCCCCATCTTTTGAGATCTGCACCATGATATCGCCGGACAGGTTCCGAGTTCTAAAGACCGGCTCGGTGCTCTGCGCCGATGTGGTTTCGCAGGTCAACTGAGCATAGGTGGAGTTGTCCAGGACATCTATCGTGAGTTGAGAAAATGAAGCATTGCCTGTGTTCCAGATTTTGGCCCTTGTGACAGGGGCTTCCGGATTAGCAAAATCGTCAATCTGAAACACGGGAGTGGATGTTTGGTTCGCGTGGCCGTTTCCGCGAATGTGAAAGAATGTCGGAGCGTCGTCAGGGTCGGGGTTATAGATGATCAGAGAAATCATCTGCTTGATGAGGTCGCCGACTTTCTTCCAGCCGGTATCACCGGTCCCGGCCGCTTTTACGTAGAATGTCTGGTCGCCAGATGATGCCCTAAGATAAATCGATCCGCCGACGGCCGTGATGGCTTCCTCTGGGTCGTCTACGCCAAATGCGATGCGGAGTTTTGATGTTCCGAACTGGATAAGGCCGGTCTCCTCGTCGATTGTAGTCGTGTCGGTGGCTGTATCTTCCTGAGCGATCCAGAATCGTTCGCCCACGCGCAATGATTTGTTAATCCAGACGTAGCCCTTCGGGAATTGGACATACCTCACCGTTCCGTCGGCGCGATCCACGACCAGCCAGTTCTCGGTCACGTCATGGGCTGCGTTGACTACGTTTCCAACTAGCTGTCCATACCCATCAGGATCGGGGCCAGCATTCACATATAGGGAAAATTCAGCTTCATCCACCGGTGCCAGAAGACTACGGAATACGATGGAGGGGTAGTCTGATTCCAACCTTAGTCGTGCCTGTTTGGCCGGAGATTGCTGCGTTGCTTCGTAAATGTGGACTTGTGCGAGAGGGTTGCCAATGTTCCAACTCAGGTAACCATTCTCCGAGTCCCAAAACAACACGTTCCCGGTAGAATTAAATTCCGTCTCTCCGGTGTGCCAGCGCATCTCAAGGGGGAAGAGCTTTTTGTTCCCCCCGGTTGCTAGATCATACATCTGACCGCTCACGGCCAAAGACGAACACCAGTTCCCGGACCATGTGTTCGAATGATAATCGTATCCCGACGAACTGGTATCGACAAATCCGTTCTTCAGATGGTAGTCAATCGGTGTAGTCGCCTCAATGCGGTTTCCCTGGAATGTGTTTCCAACCCCTGAATTGACGAACCCATCATGGAGTCCGTCGCCGTCGCGGCTACAGTTGATAACCGTGTTTCCGATCACGATGCTGCGGCCAGCGAGAATCTTAATTCCTTCTCTGGCATTCAGATCAGCACGGTTTCCTATCAGGCGGTTAGCGAACGAACGAGCCGTCACAACCAGCCCGACCTCTGCCTGAGCGCATTGATTGAAGGCCACGAATCCGTTAGCGTAGTTGATACAAAGTGCCGCTATGTACCCGTCCGTCGTCGTGGCAGGACCGACGAAATTCGAGTTGATGTTGTTGTAGAGGACGATGCAATCCGTTACTCCGATCTGGAATACTCCGATGTAGTCAGACCGCCCCGAGTGGACGAGCATCGAATTCTGAGCGAAGTTGTGCGCGACGTGGCAGGTTGCACCACCTTCCAGATTGATCGCGGAATCTCCGAATAGATCGAAGAAACAATGCTTGACGGTGAAGTCCCTGGAGTACTGGGAGTAAATTCCCATCGACCCACTATCTGGAGTGCCCTGAACTCCCAGCATTTCGACGGTTACACCATTTGTTGTGACGGCCGGATAGCCAGGGTCTGGCGTCGCTAACACTGGAACGGCGGCGATGCACGTCACCATGGATGGAGCGTCGATGAGCGCAGAACCATAAGTGCTCGCCATCGCGTAGTTCTCGCCGCACAGCCGGATGTTGTCGTAGAGGGTCACCGAACCGCTTGTCAGATAGTGGCCCCGCGGAATGAAGATGACGCCGCCGCGATTACTGCCGGCTGCCAGAATCGCATCGATCGCGCCCTGAAATGCCGTGGTGTTGTCTGTCCCGTACCGTGTAAACGCATCCGAGACAGTAGTTCCAGCGGCGGCGGTTAACTCAACTTCGGTCCCGCTCGTCACGCTGGCAATGGTAGTCACGAGCGTTACTCCGGCCGCGCCAGCGCCTACAACCCCGATCGCCTTGCCAACATCCGCCGAAGTGAATGACGCAGATACGGATGTGAACGTGTAGTCGGCTACCGTGATCGCTCCGTCTTCCAGGACGATACAATCACCAGCCGCCCCGAAATCCTTGACAGACGGGAATTCTCCGAGCTTGTCATTCAGTGTACGGGTTTGCGAGTTTTGGTATGAAGTCATTAACTGTAGGCTATTTGGATCATTTGGGAACCGACGTTTCCAGGCTTCCCGAATAGGTAAATCTCGCGCCACGGGTTGAATGCCTCGGCCGATTCTCGACCGGATTTGTCAATCATCGCTACCTCGCAGACGAGAGTCGTCAACAAGAAATTGTCAACAGGAATTGAGATGAAGACGTTTCCCCCGGATGAATCAGCGAGTTTCTGTACCACTGAGGAATAGAGTGCGTTTACTGATTCCACTACGAACACAGAGGTATCATCTGGGGTCGTTTCCCACGGCTCATCGATAGTCAAGACAGTGGAAGTATTCGATGCAATTCTCCGCCGCTGTCCGGAGCCAGTCCCATGAACAATCCGGGCCATCCTGCCCGTCTCTTCATTAACCGTCATGCCGGCTGGATAGCTGGCATTCTCGAACTTCGCATCTCCAATCGTGGTTGAACTGTAGGACGTAGCCTCAGTCCGGATGATGAGAGCATCCCCAATTTCGACTCCCATGGATTCAGGGTCTGGAGAGACCGTGAATGATTCGGTAGTGTTGGCGGAAATCAGGAAATTCCAAACCGGCGCCGATCCATCACTTTCATCGGAGATAATAGTGATGATTCTTCCAATCCACTCGCCAGGAGTCCAGCCAGCACCAGCGCACACTAGGGTATCTGTGGACACTCCAGTAATTGCCAAACCATCCACTCCGGCATGAAACGAATAACGCACCCGCGCCACCATTTCCTTTAGAGTTGGATGCGGAACAGTTGTAGTACGCACATTCGACAACGCCGTCAGATCGATGCTGCTCGGTTGCGTAGAGTCTTCATCTTGCACGGACAACAATCTGTGATCAGCGGATGCGTACAGTCGATAGCCGATTGTTCCAGCCGGCCAACCGATATCCCCCAGCGTAATCTTGTTCTCATTGCCGCTCGTTCCCACAGCGATATTCACTGGCTGTGACAGCAGCGTTTGGTGACCGTCCGAATTAACTGCTGTCAGTGCGATCGTGACGTGTTCTCCGGCGGCAATGGTTCCGCCAGCATCTGCGATGGAATAGCTTCCGATGACGGATCCATTGACGGCCAGCATCGCGGTATCAGGGTATCGTCCGGACACTACGAGTTTTGAGAGTTGGCTTCCATCTGCCATTTCTTCAAAGGTCTGGCTTAACCCGAATTGCCAGTCCGTTTGAGCAAAGAACGGATCAGCGGAGTCTGGCTGTTCAAGGTAAGGAAACCAAGGCTGAACAGGAATGACATCTATAATGCGCTCATCAGGTACCGGGCTGGGCGTAACGTCCGCCGGTTTCGGCCCGACAGTCAGGTCATACATGCTGTCCGTCGTCGAACGGCCCTCGATGACAATCGAATAGTCCGGATTCAGCCGCCATCGCAGGACCCGGAACTCGCCGGCGCCGCCCGGCATCTCGTCATCGGTCAGTGAGCAAACCATGCCCGGCTCAACTGCTAGGGCCAGAATGGTGGTTCCGAAGGCAACCTGACGCGCGGCCTTCCACTCCGCCGCCGAGATGCCGCCGATCTCTTCCCTGAGCCGGGTCGTCACAATGCGGGCTGCCTGAGACATGCCGGCCACGCCCACCAGGTTCATCTGGCTCTTCAGCCATTGTGGGCCCGTGGCAGTGCCCACGAATTTCGCGTGATCGATATCGCCTATGGAAATTGTGTTCGGCTTCCATTCGAAGTCCGCGTCGCCGTAGTTGCCAGAGATGTGGTTGAATCCAGGCCGGATGCTGGCCAACTGGAGAGAATCAAGGATGATGTTCCCGGCGGTGAATGCCTCCACCGCACTGGAATTCGACCGAATGCCGATTTTCAGCTTGCCGTTGGATTGGACGTAATATCCCAGGCAGCTATTCAAAATCTCCTGAAGCCAGTCCCTGAGCGGGCGGCGGTCCGAGATCACGCCGCGAAAGACAAACTGCGTTTCACTTCCCGAGCCGATGATCACCGGAACGGACGTAGCGCAAATCGCCGCCGCGGCCTCCGCCGAATCCACATCGAAAACGGTCTCCTGAGTGGCAGCCACCGCCGCAAAGATTCCCTTGGCCTTCAGAACCGCGTTCACGGCGATCCATACCGGATTGGTGAGCCCGCTCTGCCAGGAGCGTGTCCCACTCGTCCATTTCCAGCCACCCAAACCGGACGAAACCCACGCCTGTATCTGGTGTTCCGTGATCCTGGAGAGCTGTAGCCCTTCCGGATCTGTCCTACGGATTTCCACGAATGCCACACCCGCCGCGCGGTCGCCAGTGAACCCCCCGCCAACCGCGGAGATGCTGAACTCGTCGGAGTCCGCGTCCGGGTCGCTGTTCTGAACCGGATCATGCCCATAGGATCGACGGAGCCCGTAGGGAAGCGGCCCATGAGCCGGCTGCCCATCCAATCGGTGCTTGGTTCCGTCCGTCGCATAGCCGCTGATAGGACCCTGCCCAACGATGCCGAGTGCGGAGTAAAATTCGGATTCTTCCCGCCCGGCCGCCAGTTGGCAGTTCACCGGCATGTCGGTATCCGTGTAGATCTCCTGAAGCGGCTGGCCGTAGATGGAATCAGAAACCAAGGACACAGAGGAAATCGCCCGGCGCCCGATTCCCCAAAGCCCGGAAGAGTTGTCTTTGATCCGGACGGACTGCGGACGCGCCACCACGCCGCCGAAATAGGCGTCCATACTCCGGGCCTGGCACTGAGTCCACGATTTGTCGCAATCCGTTTCCACGCCGCCAACAACCGACGTGTAAGGGCAGTTCACACCGTCGTCAAAATCCTTCCAACAGGAACGCTCAATCGTCCGGACCGGGTAATCGAGCGTCAGTTCGTAAATCGAATCCGAACACTGAACCGTGAACTCCGGGCCCTCCGAACCGGAGAAGCTGACTACCTCCCCGGTCCACAGATCCAACTTGATACCGCTGCCGACATGGAAAAGCGAAAGTTCCATCTTCGCCCGCCAAAGATTCGTATCTTCGGCCAGGTCCCGCATCACATCGTCGGCATTTCCGAAAACGAACGTCGCGTCATCCGCCTCGCCGTTCATTGACTGCGAGATGCCGTCGAACCGCAGGAGCCGCGCCTGATAGAGCTGCGCCCCGACCGTGCAGCGCCGGTCCGAAAGGTAAATCACCGCGTAACCGGATTCCTTGACGGTGATCTTGAGGAGCGGAACTACGGTCTGCACCTGGTCGAGCAGCGCGGTTTTGAGCGAAGCCGACGGAAAACGGGTATCGGTGGAATTGAGAGTGTAGCTGGGAGCTTCGTCCGGATCCGGGACCTCTACAAACGTCAAACCGACCGAGCAGAGCGCATCAGACATGTGCTCGAACGTCAGAGGCGCGTTCTCGAAGCGGACGGTGACGTTGCTGGTGCTCTGTCCATCATCGGAGGGCACAGCATAGGTGAAAGGCTGGTAGGGGCCTTTACGGGCCTCCCAGAAGTTGCGCAGGGATTCGAATTCGGCCTGTGTGAGCGACGACCTGACGACGGTGTACCGCGTGAGCCCGTCCCCGAGCCAGAAGCGCTGCTCAATCTTCGCGTTGGCGGACCCGAACTGATGCACCGCAATCTCTGGCGAGATGGCCTTCCCGTAGCCGTAGTCACTAGCCAGGGGGAAGACTCCTGAAGTCGCTACCGAGGGAACCGTGATGTTTCCGATGGTTGCCATTTACTCTTCTATGCACTTTCCGATGAATCCGCCGTCTTTGTCTCGCCAGTCTGTGTCGAAGTGGATCAGTTCCCCGCAACTCTCGCAGCGAAACTGCTGAGCCTTAGACAGATAGTCCGCATTGTTAATGCCGGGATCGTAAATGAATCGAGGCATACCTTTTTCTGACCTGATCCACCGGAGAAGTCGTCGCCATGGCGACCAGTAGCAAGTTGTGTGATAAATTTTAGCCATCAGTTCACTTCCACCAGCCGAATAGAGACGTCACCCCGCCCCATCCCGTTCTGCTGGGACCATTCGCCATCAAACCGGACGGTATAGCGGCCCGTCGCCTCCGTGCCAGCCTCGTCATAGGAAAACAGCGGGTCCGTTTCCCATGGATAGTAGAAGAAAAAGCAATCATGTCCCGTGTCCGTGAAGAACGTCCGCAGAGTGGCCAATTCCGTCGCGGTGAGCCTCTTTCCGATCTCGAACGCTTTCCTGCTCGTGGCGACGCGGTAGGCAACCTGCGACTCGCCGCCGCGGTAGAAATTGGCATGAGACATCCACTCCCGGGACGCGCGGAACATCCGGCAGAGAGATTCCGGCATGACGGTGGTCGGTGCCGCGTTTGCTACTGATCCTGGCATTACGCTGTGATCAACCCCGGTACAAGCTGCTGGGCAGCCATCTGCCGCCGCCCGACGTTCTGTGACTGGGCGGCCAGCGATGCCCGCTGCACAGTGCGCGGGTTCCTGGCGATGGCCGGCGCGATGCGGCCCTCCAGGACATCGGCTGCCGACTGACCGTTCACCTGGAGAGTGAGACTCTGAATCACCACCTGGCCGGACCCTCCGGAAACACCCGCGGCATTCAACGCCGGCTGATGGTAGTAGCTGGGCGTCTGGAAGATCGACCCGCCGGACTGACTCAGGCTGATCGGAGTCGGATTGCTTCCCACTCCGCCGAACGATTGCCCGGTCTGCATCGCGTAGAGCTCCACGATGTCCCGAACCTGCGACGACCGGATCCCGAGATCGATGTTTCCGCCGTAGCCGTCTTTGATGATGGCCGTAATCTGATCCAGAATGGTCTTCTCCCGGATCGTTACCCCATAAGCGGCTTCAATCTTCTCGCGTGTCTTCGTCGTCGCTCCCTTGAACAACATGCGGATAAACCCGGCCCCGGCGCCGGCAATGCCGCCAATCAGAGCGCCTATTGGTCCGCCAAACTTCGCACCGATCAAAGCTCCGCCGGCCGTCGTCATTCCGAGCCCGGACCAGCCACCCCGCTTGAGCCCCATGGCCGCCAACACTCCGCCGCCGGCCAGCAGCGCGCCGCCGGCGGCTCCACCGATACCATGCTGAGCAAACGTGGCCCCGGTCATCGGGTTGACACCCGTAGCTCCAACCCCGATATTGCCGAGATTCGTGAGCATCCCGAGGGCGCTCGTCCCCATGCCGGCGAACCCAGCCAGGCCGCCAACTTGCCCGGCGCCTCCCAACCCTCCGACCGGTCCCGCGAACCCCGGCGTACCACCAGGTGCGCCCGCAAGCCCGGGAATCGCCAAGCCGCCGAAGCCGGCCAATTGTCCGAGCCCGCCGCCGCCGCTCATCCCGGGAACGCCGCCCATGATCTGAGTGAGCCCGCCGGCAACGTAGGTTGAAAAAATCTGCCGAATGGGCGCGAGAACAGACGCTAGCAGCATGCGCTTGAGCGCCGTGCCGAGATTCCCGGTACCGGTGATCATAGCGTCGAACACCGCTTCCACGGAGCGTTTCATCTCGTTGAAGACGCGCTCATTCTCCGACTTCATGATGTTCGCCGACTGGGTTGCCTGATCGCGCTTCATCTCCTCAATCTTCATCACGCGCGCGGTGTCTATTTCCGTCGCCTCCTGAGCCGACGCGAGTATCACGGCGTTGATACGCTGTTCAACTTCAGCCGCCATCTCCGGGCGAAGCTGGGCCATGGTCTCCAGGTAAGCCACTTCCCGCGCCTGGCGCCTGGCGATCGCTTCAACGTGCAGGATTGCTTCCTGGTTGATAGTCTCGGTTTCGATCTGCAACCGCCGCTGAGACAGTTCGATCTGTTGCTGAACGGACCTGCCGGCCGAGGCCTCCGCCTCACTCAGGCGAATCTCCGCCTGATGGCGAACCACAGCCAATTCGGCAGCCGCTTCCTTGTCGAGCGTGTCAATGCGAAGAGCGAGAGTTTCGGCCTCCATCTGCTGCCGCTCCTGGAAAATCTTTGTTTCAAATCCCAGGGAAGCGGCCTGCACCTCTTGCTGTTCCTTGACCTGTCTGCCGAGCGCCGTGGCATTGTCTGATTGAGCACGCTTCAACTCCGTCGCTACCTGAATTCTGGTTGCTGCATTGAGATCCCGAATCGCCGCCGCGCTCTTCCCGTAGGTTTTGATGAGCTGCTCACGTTCCAGGAGAATCCGCTGGACTCCGGTAACTTCGTGCAGTTGCGCTTGTCTGAGAAGCTGGGCCGCATGCTGTTCGGCGCGCGCGCGTTCCGTTGCTGCCTTTTTCTCCGCCTCCGCCGCCTGGGTGGCAATATCGGCCGCCCGCCGGTTCACGTCGATCATAGTTTTCTTGGCAGCCGCCGCCAACTGATCCTGACGTACAGATTCGGCCGTTGCCGCTACGCCCGATTCGGTTGCAGCGGTGAAAACGTCGATAGCGCTCTTCGAATCTGCCCATATTTGAGTAGGTAAAAGGAACGGAGTGGCTGTCAGCTTGATCAGTCTCCCGATGGCTCCCCCAGCTCCATCGGCTGATTTGCCAAATCCGTTCAATGCCGTCACAGCGAGGCGGAGATCTTCCAGGAATACGGTTCCGATGCTGTTCTTGAATTCCTTCATGTAGCGGTCAAGGGATAGAATCTGACCACCGGCAGTCTTGTAGGATTCGGCGTAGACTCCGGCGTATGCGCTGGCCGCTCGGATTGCTTCGTTTGTGGCGATTTGCCGCTTCTCGACTTCGCTCAAACTTTCTACGGTTCGTTCATTTTCCTTCGCCCATCGCTTGTAGGCGCTTTCCAGGGACACGTTCAACCCGAGATACTTGAACAGTTCCGGTTGCAGCGTAATGATTGCGTGGGTGAGTTTTTCGAGAGCATCAGATGAGGGAATTCCGGCGACTCGCCCGACGTTCTGAGCCGCCCGAGCCAGTTCAGGAGCCCGAGATACATCGATTCCACCAGCAGTCAGCCTGCTTAGCGAGAGCCGTGCTTCCTGGGTCGTAATTCCGAGGGATTTGACCTGGTTCTCAAGATTACGGGAAGTTACGATCGCGACGCCATTCGCCCGGGAAACCGCACCCAGCGCGACGCCGAGCTGCTCGGTTCGAGCGGCATAAAGAGAGGAATCAAGGATCAGATCCTTGAACAGCATCCGCATTCCACGGAACCCAACGTATGTGAGAGCAACCGTTTTCAGCATCCCAGTCATGGAATTATCAACACGGTCCACTGACTGGGCCATCTCGCCGTAAGCCTTATTGACCCGCTCCACAGCTCGGGCATCACCGCCGACCCGCTTCAGCACCTGGTCCCGCTCCACCATGAGCCGCTCGACACCGCTCTTGCCCATCAGCGCGGCCTTCTTCTCAGCGTTGGCGACAAGCCGGTCAATAGACGTCTTGGATCTGTCCATCACCCTGACAATGCGCTGGCCGGCATCGTCCGTCGTCCTGGCGATGCCTCCAGTCGCACGGGACGCGGACTTCTCGACATTCTCAAAGCCCTTCGTCGTCCGTTTCTGAGCGGCGATAGCTTGACTGTCGTCGATTTCGAGGACTATGCGTTCGTCGTTGTCAGCCATCAGGCAACCTGTTGAGCTCTAATCGGTTTTCTGCCCATCACCCGGCCCACCACGTAGGCGCGGTCGGAGTTGGAAATTCCCCACTGCCGGCTTCTCCGGTTGTTCACGGTTAATACGCCACTGAAGGTAATTGCCGAGCGGTACCGCCCTCGCCCAATCAGTTTCCCGGTCGTATGGAGCCCGGGCGTGGCTCCGATCACAGCCTTATTCTGGTTTGCTTCCAGGACCTTCGTAGCCCGTCGCAGGCGCCCGGACGCCTGCAGGTTGCGTACCTGGTTGCCATACTTCTGCTGCTTCCATTGCGAATAACCTTTGCGGAGCGACTTCGCCGGTGCATCGTCCGTCGTCTCTCCGGCTGAAATCCGATCCCAGATGTGATCCAATAGCCCCTCGGCAAACTCCGCCATCTGTTGACCGGTGAATGGAGTATGCGTGAAACGGGCTTTCTTGATTTTGGTTTGGAATTTCGCCATCAGAATGAACTCGGCTTTGCCGGAATCGTCCGCTCCATCGCATCCCGCTTGGACTGTTCTTCCAGGTGGGACGCCTCTTCTTCCCGAAGAATCCGGACCGCCGCGAACTCAAGCGCCGTCACGTCGGAGAGTCCGATCGAAAACCCAATCTGAAGGGCGGCGTCGATCTCGGCAATGTGCCGCAACCACTCCGCCGCCCAGGATGGTACATCGGAAGGATTGCTAATGGCCCCGGCGATGAGATCGCGCGGGCTCGGCTCGTCTCCGGGGCCTACTCTTCCGGGCTGTCGTCCATGATGGCCTGGATTTTCTCGATCACCGCGTCCACAACGGCCTGCTTGTGGATGATCGGGACTTCGCCCTCGTAGCCGTCGTGAGATTCATGGATGGCATCGTAGAGTTCGCCGGCCGGTTCCAGCTTCGACCGAATCTCGGAACGGCCCCGCCCGAATGTTTCATCGAGCAGCGACCGCCGGTATTCGACGATGAGCTTTTGCCGCGGTGCCTTCAGCCGGTGGGCTGTCTCGAACTTCCCCTGCACGGTCAGCTTGACGTTGAAGCACTGGCCATCGATGTCCGCCGTCTCCACATTGCACCGCTCCAACTGGTCAATGACGTAAGACGCCTCGGCCTCATCCAGGTCGCCTTCCCCGCTGCGAATGGCGGCGAACAGATCGGCGTTGACCTTTTGGGCGTTCTCGGCATTCGTGCGAAATTTGCCGCGCCCAAGGCTCGTCTGGGTGATTTTGAGTGCCCGTGTGCGGGTGCACCACTCCTTATCGGTTGGCCACCGCACGTCCACGGATTCCAAACCCAGCGGAGGCAACTTGACGCTGAATATCTTGCTCTGTGGGAACATTATGCCGCCGCCCCCATGATTCCAGCCTGCTCGCATATTCCGGTGAGCGTCATGACTCCGTTCGAGGAGTGCTTCATGATCTCGGCTGTCACGCGCGCCGTGACAAAGCCGTCCGATTCGCCCATTTCAAAAGCAGAAAAGCGAACCTGGTGGAGAACGATCTGTGCCTGATGGAAGGTAGTTCCGGCAATCAGATCACCAGTGATGGTGATTGTCGCCGTGCCCTCGGTCCCCGCAATCAGATTGGCAAGCTCATCAGAGTCAGACTCGAGTTCAACGGTGAACACGAGGGACGTCGTCCGGCGCCCGAAACGCATCCGGCCGGCGATATCAAAACCATCCTGCGATCCGGATCCAGGATAGTACCCGACGATGGCGTTGTTGTTGTACTGGAATTCGAGATCCACGAACCGGGCGTTGCTGATGTAGTCCACACTGTTGATGCTCAACGTCGCCGTCGATCCGGCTCCCAGCCGATGCTCTGTCGTCGCGGCCGGAATCGTAATTCCAGAGTTGTTTGTGTACTTTCCACAACCGATCCACCGGCTTGTGAGCTGAGAATTCTGCCGGCCAGTTCCGGACGTCAAGCGGAAAGTAAAGCCGTCGCAGACCATGCCGATAAGAGCAATATCGAGCAGCTCTCCGGCACCCGCCTGGCGGATGCCTCCAACGATCATGGCGGACTCAAGGGTAACTCCATCAGTTACCGGGTCTTGCGGAACACAGACGTATTGAGCGGAGCCTGCTTCTGGGGCAGTCTCCGTAACATCCCCCAACGCGAACGCGATGGCCTGACAGAAGTTTTCCGACGTCAGGAAATACGGCCACTCCCAATTGGTGGCCAGTGAGGTCGGATAGATGTTGGCTACCCACTCATCGCCCTTCCCGAAGTCCTCAGCGTCCGTCTCGTACTGGAGCTGCGGAAACGTCGGATTGAATTGGTTCGTCGCCAGGCTCCAGAGAGAGCCGGCTGCCAGTGCCGTCTGCAGGGCGGCCTGTTTGTTGAAACTTACGCCGATGGCGAGTTCCTGAGTTCTTGCGGGCATGTGTTAACCTCCTGTCCGGCAGCCGCCGGTCATTTTTCTACAAATCCTGTTGTGATCTCCCAGTAGTCCAGCGCGGTTCCATCGGCTACCGGAATGCTTCGCCGGTTCAGCGACGGCGTATTCATTTGATGCACCGTGGCATGGACTTCCACGTTGAGCATTGGCAGAACCTGACCCGTCGGGATGCCGCCGACGACCTGGGCAAAGACCGCCGCCGGGGACCCGTCAGTCTTCCAGATCAGTGAGAAGTTGTGCTGCCACAGTTCACGGCGCCCAGACCGCGGCGTCGTTCCCTGATAGACAATCAAGAGCTTCCCCGGATCCAAACCGTAAATCGTCGACCAGACATCACCGGATGTCTCGTCTTTGTACTCCACGATGTTCGCCGCTTCACCGCTGAAGATCGTAACTAGAGCCACAATGGCTTTCAGCTTGGTTGCGAATCCGCTTCTGATGGTGTCCGGTGAAATCATTTTTTCAGCGCCACCCGGAGCCAGCCGGGCCGCGGTTCCTTCACATCGAAAATCGTGTAATCCGTACTTTCAATGGTCACCGCGCCGCCCTTGGCCGGTCTGACATCAAACTCACTTGACGCCGATTCGATCACGGCAACGACCCCGGGCGACGCGTCATCAACCGTAGCCGGATCCACAATGACGACCGTCGGCGATTCAGCTACGCCACCAGACGGCGTATAGGTGACGATTTCACCATGCACATCGAGCACGGTCTGATTTGCTGCCGCGACTGAAACAGAAAACAGGCTCATTGTTCCGCCCAGATCACATAGATCCTGGCCGTCCCAGTGACAGCGCTTGTCCTGATGTTGTAGGTTTGCACTGTCGATTTCAGTTGTTCGAGTGTGACCGACGATAAGTCGAGCGGATACGGGGTCTCCGCCGGAACCGTGAGTGTTGACAGATTAGCCCCAAATCCGGCGTTGCTTGGTGCGTAAACATCCAGAGTGGGCGTGAACGTTGCTCCCGATATTCTGGTGGCTGTGATTTCATCTGTCTCGGCTGCGTTTCCGTTCATGTCCTGAGCGACGGTACAAGCCTCCTGGCATTCCACGCTGGCCGCTATCAGGTAAATCCGCTTTGGTGAATTCGCCGGAAGCTGCAATGTGAAATAGGCCGGAGACGCGGTAAGAGAGTATGTGTGCCCAGCGATGAATCGCGGAGTCTGCGGGGCCTGCGCCGGGGCGGCTATCGCGAGTATGACGAGCACCGCGAATAGTGCGACAAATCTGAACCGAATTCTCATCTGAGCCTCCATTGGAAAAACCCGGGGCTGTCTTTCAACAGCCCCGGGGAAACAGGCTGGACTGTTGGACTAGTTGGCAGCCCTGGTGTATTCGATCCAGGCCGCGTACAGGTACTCCGCGTCGTTGGCGTGAGCGCCAGGCACCAGCGCGACGTTGAAGAACCCAGGAGCGGCAGCGATTCCGGCGGCAGCGATTGTCACGGTCTTTTCGGCGAGAGCAGCCGCGGCGAGCGCGGCGGTGTCCCCGCCAACACTCGTATCGCCTACGCCATCGAAGAACTTCACACCGATCACAGCCGAGGTATCAGTGTTGGCGTCTTTCGCCAGCATAAGATGGACCGTCAGATCAGATGCCGCATCCAGATCCGGAGGTTTCGGAATCGGAGCGAACTGCACTTCGACGACCGATGCCGCCGCCCAGGTCAGGCGAAGGGCAATATCAGTAGCAGCGTTCACACGGGCCAGGATCGGATCCGTGTTGCCATCCGGTACGCCGCCCTCGGTCGTATTCTGAACAGCGTTAGTGGAGATGATCCGCAGCGTGTTGATATCGAGCGGAATGAAACCGGTAGCCAAAGTGCCCTCGAGCTGATCCGGACCGACTGCCTCATCTCCGAGCTGGGTCTGCCCGACCGTCCCGGCGCCGGGCTGAGTTCCCATCGGCCAGCCGATGACCATCACGTTGATAGTGGCGGTTTCGCCCGACCCAATTGCCTCCAGAGCGTAACCAAACGGATATCCGCTGGATTTCTTGGAGAGGACCGGAGTGTCGGCGTCCGTGTAGTAGAGCGGTTCGCCAACGGCTAGGGCGGAATCTCCGGAGTCATTGACAGCAGCAACACTCAGGTCATAGACCCCGGGCCCAAAATCAACCGTCGTCTTGGTGCTGTCGTTTCCGCCATCTCCTTCATCGGTCACCGCGACGCCACAGCGGTAGCCGTAGCGGATTGGATCACCGGAATCAGGAGCGGCGGGATGGGTGCAAACGACCGGCAAGTACCGGCCGTCTTTATAGATCAGATTCTTTGCCATGATTTTTTACCTCGATTCTTGAATTTTTCCCTTTCCCGCCGGTTTACGCGCCGGCGTTCATGTAAAAGGCCCGCCAGTCGACCACAGCGGTACCGAAGTCCAGACGGGCTTTCATCTCGAGACCGTCAACGGTGAAGCCCATGCGGGTCTCCATGAAGACGCCCTCCTGGCCCTCCAGGTAGGCGTATTCAATAGTTTCCACTCCATCTTCGCCGGGCCGCGCGATCATGTACCAGGTATTTGCGGCAGAGGCGTCAAGCCGCGGATCGGAGAGCGGAGTCAGAGTGCCGGCCCAGGGATTGGTATTGGCTGGCGTGGCCGGCACGTAATTTGTGCTGGTGTACTGTAGCGCCAACTGCCACTTGCCCTCCGGGACCACAAGAAAACGCGCCGTTACCGGAATGATGGTGGTTCCGTCGATGCCGGTCTGAACGCGCATAGCGAGCCGCCCTACGCCGAGCGAGTCAACACTGATTGCAGTGCCCGATGAGGTGTAGTTGGCGTGATTCGTGGCGTCAAATAGGCTATTGCCGTCACCCATGGTCGGATTTGCGGTGATCAGAGCCCATACGGTGTCAGCCTCGAGCCGTGCAGCGGCGTTGCCGAGGGCGACCGGGAAGCGATTGAAGGCACCAAGATCATCATTTATGATGGCCTGGCGAGTGAGAGGCAGGATCCGACCGAATGTCTTGATGGCATAGGATTCCTGCGCCTCGTCGATCTTGCCATACGGAAATTCCCCACCTTCGGGAACCTTCTCCAGTGTCGCCGCTTCACCGAGCGAGACGATATAGCGGGTCTTGAAGTCCGAGGCGTTCGACTGCGAGCAGAATTCCCGCCAACGGCTCGTATACTCCCGGTAGGCGCTGGTGAGGCGTTTGTTCGCCGTGTTAGCCAGGATGTAGGGGAAATCGCTCGAAGACATCGCCCCGAGCTGTTCCAGTCCCCTGTCTCCGATGATGGTTCCCTGCCGGCTGAAGTTGAGCGCGTTCGTTGCGAGCTCCAGACGGCTCATTCCGCGCGTGGAAACACCGGCATGCTCCAAGCATTCCCGGGCCATATCCAAGAGCGTAAGCCCTCGGAATTGCCGCGCGCCGTCTTCGAGCTTGACTATACCGGGATTTGCGCGGTGAAGCAGGGAGTTGCTCAGCATCTCCCGGCGGGTTGTTCGTTCGTCGCGTCCCATCGTGACGGACGGGTTAGTCGGATCGGTTGGGGTTTCATCGAACCTGCTCGCCAGCTTGTCCATGATTGCCGCGCGCGCCTGTTCTACGGTGTTGTCGCCGGAGATCAGATCCTCCAGAAACTTGGATTCCAACTTGAACGGAGCGGACATCTTGCGAATATCGCTAGCCCGCAGACGCTCGGCCTTGGTTGCGGCCCACGCCGCTTCCCGCTTCGCGTCCGTGAGTTGCTCATCGCTGATCGCCTTCAGTTCATCGGTGCGGGCCTCGCCCGCTGCTGTGCCTTTATCGGGCATACTTACCTCCTGTTCGGGGATTCGGGCACTGGCCCGCAGAATTTCGACCTCGATGTATTCGGGGTCGCTGTCAGAGAGACTCATTTGGATGTGGGCGCCGGGGTCAGCTCCGATAGGGACGTTGGATATTTCTAGCGGCTCCCAGTCCGTTGCTTCGAAGCGGCGGATCTTCTCGTCCGCATTGTTTTCCACTTCGCGCATCTTGTAGATGCCGACACCCATGGAAACATTACGCGCGCCCTGCTCCACCTTATTCCAGATCTGATCGGCTTCAGCGTCACCCTTGAAATAGCGCAGCGTCGCCCTGCCGTTTGCACCATCGAGTTTGCCGTGTTCCACCACTCCGATCTGAGTCCGCATGCTGAACGCATCATGCGCATCAAGCACCGGAGCGCGACCACTATTGAGAGAATCGAGACGCACATTCTCGGGACCCGTGAGAAGCCTGAGCAGGTATTTGCCCCTACTCCACGAAAAGCGCAGGACTTCAGCGCCGCTATAGAACGTGGCCTCGACCGTTCGGTTTTCCTTGTCCACCGTCTCCGGTGCCAATGTGCATCGAAGCCTGGGTTTTGGGATCTTCATTGTTTCCAGTTGCGGCATTATCTGTGCCCTCCATCCATGGGAATTTCAGTCCGAGACTATCAAGCAGTTTCTTGATCTCGGCAATCTTTGCAACGAATGCGCGTGGATCATAGCCGCGCTCGGCAATCGATTCAAACAGATTTCCGGTGCCTGTTCCGAGACGCAGCTCGTCGGCTTGTGCATCTTTGTACGGATCGACACTCATAAAGGCCGGAGGTGTCCAGGTAGCACCGTATAGAGGGGCCTGGATCTTACTCTGCAGTACAAGTGTGTCGATGAACCCGCGCCACCACGGCCGGCACATCATCGGAATGATAAAGGCCCAGCGGAATACCTCGATCGCGGACCGGAAGTCCCGATCACCAGCTCGGAACGATGAATAGTTGACGTCTGCAAGGTCGCCGGTCAACTGCGCATAGAACATATCCACACCGGCCGCAATCATTTGCTGCTGCTTCTTGTAGACCGCGTCGTAGCCTTCATCGCGGGGTGGTGAAATAACGGTTGCTTTCTCGCCGAACTTTCCGTATCGGATCATGCCGGGCCGGAGCGTTTCAATCCGCTGTCCGGTCCCGTCTTCTGTCTTCGATTCTCCGATCAGGCCGGAGTCTGGCCCTTCCGTCTGCTCCACCCACAGAGCCAGACAGGCAGCAATCCGCGCCTTCACGACTGCCGCCTCGTCCACGTCCCCCAGTTGCCGCATTCTGAGCATTACAGGGGCGAGCCATGGGACACCGTGTACCTGGCCTGGTCTCAGCTTCCTGTAGGCATGGACGACTCCCTCCGCCGGAATCCTCCTGCTCTGGTAGTCCGCGCTTAGCGACCTGAGCGTACCGCTAGAACCAGGATGCCGGTCGAACAGCCAATAGGCTGCCCGGCGGCCGATCTGATCGAATTCAACGCCTTGCGTAATGTGGCCGGCAGTGCCGCGTGATTCCTGTTTGTCGCGGTCAATGTGATCCATCTCCATGAGTTGGATTTGGTACGGAACGCGCAGCCCATCGGATGCGCGTCGCTGGCGCCGCCGGCTAAGGGACGCCCCACTCTCGACAATCGACCTGACAGCCAGGTGCTGCAAGCCCCAGAAATCAAGCTGCCCCTCAGAGTCACATTCCTCCTGCCAGAATTTGAATTCCTCGCTGATGATCTTGTCCGTTGCGTCGTCGCCAGTAGCTGGCTGCGGTGTAATCCCCGTGCCTACCGCACTATTGGCTATCACACTGGAAATGCGAGCTCCGTGCGGGTCGTTGGCCGTGAGGTCTCGCGAACGCTGAACCAGACGGTCAAGGTCCGGACCTATTGCCGCATTCGGGTCAGTTCTGGATGTCGTCCAGCCCTCGGTGCTCCGCCCCATGCGGGCTCCGTCATAGCTCGACAGCACTTCCAACGCTGCCCGGTAACGCGCCCGTTTGAAGGCAGCCTCAGGAGAGAACCACGAGACGGCGCGATCTATCCAGGGTTGCTCCATTATTCCCTCGTGAAAACGGTAATGCTCGTCCGAGCGGTTTCTGATGCCTGAGTGATCGGCGTATCGTCCAAGGTCGCCGCCATCATCGCCTCGATCCGCTCCATTTCCGCCAGGCTGCGGTATTCGACCCTGTTCGATCCTGTGCCAACGACCAGAGCACCAACAGCAATCGCAGCCCGGAGATTATCGAGTTGGGTCTGAGTGAACGCCACGTTTCCTCCGGAATACGATCTGCGTCTGATTGCCGGGCGCCGGGCCAACAGCTACGACATCCCACCCGAGATCGGCGTGAGCCTGAATTCGGTCAGGCCGGGCCGGGCCATCATTGACCAGGACGTCGTAATCGAATCCAGGCAATGCTTGTGTCGTAACGTTCGGCTTCCGAACCGTAGTGCTTTTGCTCATGATGAGAACCAATTCTCCCCGCCGGCGATCCATTTCTTTTCTGGCTTTGGTTTCGCTGGCTTCTTATCTCCTAGCCCGGCGACGACGCGCTCCTCTGCCATCCGCCGAAACCGATCGACTTCCTGATTCAGCCGGAAAGCTGTGAGCGTCGTCAGTCCGACCAGCGCCGCATAGTTGTAGTTCCGGCAATCGAGAGACTCATTCCGGATGCCCTTTGTTTTTTTCTGCCAGGAGAACTTTGGCACGGGCCCGGTATAGTCCGGCACCCTGACCTCAGAGGTGAGCATTTCGAAGTAATCTCGGTCTCTCCCGGCCGGGAAATGACAGTACCCCGGGCCAGGTTCCACGATCTTGAGCCTCGAGTACACCGTCTCTTTTGCCGCATCGACGCCGATAACAACCGGCGCCGGGTACTTGCTCCGCCCTTGGCGCCCGCGCTTCGTTGGCCAGACGGCCCGATCACCGGCCCGGCCGATAATCGCCCATATCCGGCGGCCCTGTCGTTCCCCGCAGAACTTCCGGACGGTCTCTTTCTGAAAGCCAGCATCGATGCAGCCCGCGCGGATCGACAGCGGGATGCCGAGCTCGCTCAGCCATTCCCCCTTGAGCCAGTTGTCCAATTGCTCCCAGGCGGACGGGTGATCCGGATCAGTCGTAGTCAGCCTGGATGTGTCCCCCACGAACACGCGGTAGTCGATCGACCATGACTCCTCATCTGTTCCCCATCCGAGTAGCTCGGCTTCGATACGATTCCCCTGGATGTCCACCCCCGCGGTGAGCACACCCACGCCAGCCGGCAGCTCCGGACCGTAGGATTCACGCCTGGCCATGAGGGTATCCGCATCGGCTTTCGCATCAGTCGGGTCTTTGTACGGCTCTCCGCATTTCAGGTTGATAAACGTCTTTCGCTTGACCGGATCCCGATGATTACGTTCCCAATCCTCGGCAACCGCCGGCCAGGCGTTCCCGGGCCAACCATAGGGATAATATAGGGCGTTGATGGCGTAAGACGTAACCTTAATTCGGCCACGGCCATTTTCGGGAGCTCGCGGTACCCACACACCGGACCCGAGAATTTTAGTCTTGACCCACTCTTCGAACCGTTCCCGGCATTTCCCACATTCGTACCGGGCCAGGTCAGGAGATCCGGCCGGCCACTTCAATCCTCCGGTGAGCCCCTCTTCGGCGAAGATAGATTTCTCAGAGAAGAGCAGCGGCTGCATGTGGCCGCAAGATGGGCAGGGAACATGGTAGAGATTCTGATTGCCACGATTGAACCAATAGCTGATCTGGCTGAACTCTTCAAGTGTAGGAGTGGAAACGAGATATGCCTTTTGTCTCGCGTAAGCGGCAAGGCGTTGGAGGAAGAGGTCCAGGGATCCGCCCTCACCGTCCAAATCGAGCGGATAGCCATCGACCTCATCGGCCATTCCATAACGGCAGGGGTTGGACCTAAGATCTGCAGCAGAGTTTGCACCGGTGAGAATCAATTCATCGGCGCCGAACTCTTTTCTGTCGATCGTATTGGACCGATCCCGGGAACGTTTCGGGGCAACCTTCTCACGAAGCCGCGGCGTCGCCTGAATCATTCGGTCGATACGGCTCGATGTCCGGCGAAGGGTTTTGGTTGTAGGAGTGACCAGTAGCGCCGAATCCGGGTACATGTCCATCCAGCAGCCGAGAGCGTTGTAGCCGATCTCAGTGCCTGCCCCCTGGGCCGCTTTCATCAGCACGACGATATGGACCGGAGATTGCGGAGACAGATCGTCCATGATTTGCGCTGCATAGGGAACCCGCTCGGTGCGCCACGGTCCCGGCTCCGGGCTGGGCTTCCCGACGATGCGGTAGCGGTCGGCCCACTGAGAGACAGTGAGATCAGGCTCCGGCCGAATCCCGGCTGCGAAGGCGGAGCTACAGACTGATGCTGCCGTCGCCATCGCCAACCACCTCCCAATGCCGTTTTTCAATTTCATCCGCAACTCTGGAGTCCGCTTCCCGAAGAGCGGTCCGTACCATTTCCTCAATTTCGATGGGGTCGGTCTTTCCTACCAGCTTTGGGCCCAGGTTCGTGGGCAGACTCTCCCGAGCCGAGGCGTGCATTCGTCCAATTGCGTAGAACGTTTTCTTGACATCGATCGCCGAAAGGACCTCCCGGGATTCCTTCCGATATTTGAGCTCGGCCAGGTCCGCTTCAGCTTTTTCTCTCCGAGCCCGCGCGTCGGAGTAGCTCTCTCCATCGACGACGTCGACCGTCTCTGCAGGTTCTCGTTTTGGCTTGCCCTTCGATTTGGCTGCTGCCTTTGCATCTGGTTTCTGCTCAGGTTTCGCCGGCGCCGAGTTACGCCCCCAGGCCCGGTCACATTTGGCAAAGTTGAGCGATCCATCGGATTCAGCCGTAATCCTTCCAGTTGCAATCGCCTTGCGAACAGCAGTATGACTCCCACCGGGACGTCCGTCCGCTTTGCGGTGTCTGGCATATGCCCGGATCGATCCATTCATTTCACCTGGAAACCTTTAGTGGGACCCACCTGGAAACCCTGCAACTAGCACATTTGCGCAATCGAAACACC
>Ga0307376_10000542_pt1 | contig 46073 bp, 46 predicted proteins | sample TR2MG_FD_202536 | JGI IMG/M metagenome (GOLD analysis project Ga0307376, IMG submission 202536) | Soil microbial communities from Risofladan, Vaasa, Finland - TR-2 | ecosystem: Environmental > Terrestrial > Soil > Coastal area > Acid sulfate soil | place: Finland: Risofladan, Vaasa | collected...
GAGGTATTCTGTTCGCGTATTCAGAAGGGGCTTGTCAAATGGTCGTAGCCCTAACAATCTGCTGGCTAACCCATCATTCGAGCAGACCTGCGCGAAAAGCCGCGCAGGCCGCTCAATTCAGACGTTATGCGTCTTAATCTGCACATGCTGAAACGACTTTTGCTGGCTGCGCTCCTGGCAGCGCCCTTTGCAGCTTGGGCATTCCTCAAGCCCGTTCGAGTCTTGGCTCCCGAGTGGAATGGTGTCTCGTGCGTAAGCGACATCATTTGCACAGATGATCTATCACGTTACGTTGTCGCCTCGAATCTTTATGAGAGTGCTCGCCAATTTGTTGAAGCCGAAGTTGGCCAAATGGAACGCAAACCCCGCATAGTTTTTTGCTCAACAGACAGTTGCTTCCAGTCGTTTGGCCTTGGCCGGCGCTCTGCCGCTACGCTTGGAACGTTGGCTATCGTGGTCAGTCCTCGCGCGTGGCAGCCGCACTATGTTCGCCACGAAATGCTCCATCACGTTCAGAACGAACGGCTGGGTAGCCTCAAGGTATGGATGGTCAGCCCCGAATGGTTTGTTGAGGGCATGGCTTATTCTCTCAGCGAAGACCCACGACCGGTACTGAGTGAGCCGTGGCAGCATGACCGAACCGAGTTCGAGGCATGGTTTCGACAGGTAGGCAAAGATCGTCTGTGGGAGGCAGCAGCGAATCTATGAAGACGCATAACCCTACGGTCCACCGGACGCTGCGCGGTAAAGCCGCGCAGCGCCGGTGACCTCCACGTTAGGCAGAAAAAGAAATAGGTTATTATGGATAGAACAATCGAAGAGAATATTATAGAAGCGGAAGAACAACTCAGAAAAGCAATGCTTAATTCAGACATTGATGCACTTAACGTTCTTCTGGCACCAGAGCTTTTATTCACGAATCATTTCGGTCAGGTTATAACTAAGAGTCAAGATATAGAAGCCCATGCTTCTGGCGCTTTCATAATAAAAGAAATAGTATTAACTGAGAAAAATATTCTACCAAGAAAAGACGTTGTGGTCGTTTCAGTAAAAGCAAAAATTGTTGGCAGTTACAATGAAAATGATTCAAGTGGTGATTTTCGATTTACCCGAGTTTGGATACCATCGCCACGTGGGGCCTGGCATGTCATAGCTGGTCATTCTTGCGTCATTACCTAACATAGTAAACATAGTGTTTAAAAATGACTAGCTTAGCATCAACTGTACTCAAGAATTTCTCTGAAATTAATTATTAATTAATGTTTGACCATTCGCGTTGTCACACAAACAATACGCCTAACAAGGCAATTGCACACGGACACATTAAAGCTTAGTTTACTTTGTGATTTCGCTTTGCTACATCTTACCACAAAGTAAACTAAGCTTTAATGTGCCGGTGAATTGCGACGTTAGGAGTATTACTAATGAATTCTGATCGCTACAAGCGAGGCTTGGAGAAACTCAAAGAAATTGATGGTCACGCTGGTGAGAAGGTAATTGAATCACTGAAAGACATTGCCCCCGATCTCGCTCGTTACACTATCGAATTTCCTTTTGGAGATGTTTATTCCCGCGGCGTTCTTTCACTTAAAGAACGCGAGATCGCTACCGTCGCAGCCTTAGCTGCACTTGGCAATGCGCTGCCGCAACTCAAAGTTCATATTCATGGCGCGCTCAATGTCGGATGTACAAGACAAGAAATTGTCGAAATCATGATTCAAATGGCGGTGTATGCTGGCTTTCCTGCCGCGCTCAATGGCACCTTTGCTGCAAAGGAAGCCTTTGCCGAGCGTGATTCATCAGGCCAAGAAAATTGACAACTCCTAACCCTACGCTCAAGCGTGACGCCGCGAAAGCGCGGCGCCCCTTAGCTTCACGTTGTTAGCTGCCATGAATGATCAGATGTCGACCTCCGAAGCAGATATCCTCGCGGAAATGAAGCGTTATTGGGCAGCAATAAATAGAGCAATAAATAGGGTCAGACACGATATTGAAGTCAATTAATCGTATTGAGTCAATTAATCGTGTCTGACCCTATTGACCTTAAAGCATTAGCCCTCTCAGGAGAGTATTCATGGCAGTTCTTGTTCGCACGGAAACAATTGGTACAAAACTTCATCAATCAAAGGGGCCAGGCTCGATTTTATCTCCGGGCGCGACGGAGCATGAACCATCATAGAAAAATTAATTCGTGCCTGGCCCCTTTGATTTACTTTGATTCAAAAAAGATTATCGCCCAACCCGGCGCTCCAAGGGACGCTGCGCGATAAAGCCGTACAGCGCAGGTGACTTCTACGTTAGACAGGCAAGCCATCTATGGGATTTTCGCTCGACGAAGTAGTACCGTGGGGACGATCGTATGACGAATACGTCAGCATGTTCGACCTCACAGAGAGCAATCTGGAGCTTCGTGTTCTCGGCTGTGGCGATGGTCCTGCCGCATTTAATTCCGCTCTGAGCAAGCGTGGCGGAAACGTCGTCTCAGTCGATCCGATCTATGTTTTTGACGCTGCGCAGATCAGAAGCCGCGTCTCTGATACGTATGAAACCGTGATGACTCAAATGCGCAAAAACAAAAACGACTACGTTTGGGGTGCCATTCCGTCAGTGGAACAACTCGGGAATGTTCGTATGTCTGCGATGAAAACTTTCCTTGCTGACTTCGAAATAGGAAAACAGGAAGGCAGATACATTGCAGGGGAGCTACCATCGTTGCCTTTCGAAAGTGGACGATTCGACATCGCCTTGTCGTCTCATTTTCTATTTTTGTACAGTACCCACTTATCGGCGGAGTTTCATCTTCAGGCTCTTCAAGAAATGTTGCGTGTTGCTCGCGAAGTGCGTGTGTTTCCACTGCTTGCGCTCGATGGCGCGCCATCGCCCCACCTTGATTTTGTGAGCAAATATCTTGAGAATCACGGCTTCGGCGTTGAGGTCAAGCGCGTACCTTACGAGTTTCAGCGAGGTGGCAATGAAATGCTGGTCATCAAGCCTGTCTAACCCTACGCTCAAGCGGGACTGCGCAAAAGCGCGCAGCCCCCTAGCTCCACGTTGGGCCTGTTGAACCATGGCAGAGATACGCGAGAAGACTTCAACAGATGATGTCGTCGAGATCGTTGCTCTAGCAACGAAGGACCTGCGTCGTGTGTATCGGCCAGCACCGAGAACCCATGGTTCCGCCGCACCTCAAGACGACAACGCAGCACCATCTCTTGTCGCGATTGAGGATGATGTTATCGTCGGTGTCATTGAGTACTGCGAAAGGGAAAAATCGCTGCATGTCCGTGGGCTCGCTGTTCATCCAAAGCGGCGGCGGCGAGGAATTGCGAAAGCCTTGATGCGGGAGGTCGAAGCAATTGCTGCCCGAGAAGGGACGCCGAGCGTGACCCTGAGCACGATCAAGGAGACCGGTAATCTCGAGTTCTTCTGCCAACTGGGTTACACCGTCGTCAGTGAGGCACCAGCTACTGGATTCGAGGGTTTGGATGGGCAAGCAGTTGTCAAAGTCGACATGTGCCGCGTGTCGGCTTAACACCGCTTTCGAGAGGGACCTCGGAAAGCGCTGCGCGCTTCCCTTGGTCCCTCAAGGCGAACGTTAGGCCTAAGGAAGCAGTGTCCATGCAAAGAAATGCCTTGCTAGCAGCCGGATTGACATCCTTGATGTGGGGACTCACCGGAATCTTTGTGCGCCTGCTACCCTCTCTCCCACCGTTGACGGTCACTGCGGGGCGGCTCTTGGTGGCGCTGGTGGTTGTTCTGCCTATTTTTGGGCTATTCCGAAGCAGTCGCCAGAGTTTTAAATTAGCACTGGAGCGCCCCATCGCTCATGTTCTCGCCTTGCTATTAGCAGGATATTTCTTGTTAGCAACCGCGGCTTTTCAAATGGCACCGGTGGCGGATGTGGCGCTTTTACTGAGTACCCCACCACTTTTTATACTATCTTTCCGCCGAATGCGGGGTGATATCCCCAACCACACTGAAATTGGTGGCGCCCTGCTGGGGGTCGCCGGAATAGGCTTGATTCTGGTTCCCAGAATGTCCTTCGCTGGAGATAGTCCAATTCACCATCTCACGGGAAACATTCTTGCAGTGTGCGCTGCGGGGTTGACCGCGCTCTACGCTTATACATACCGGATTCTGCATGAGCGCGGTGTCGCACCAGAGACAATAGGCGTATCTTTGCTGACGTTTATCTCTGGAAGCGTCATCCTGGTGTTAATGGTTAGTTTTGCATCGACACCTTCCGGGTTAGATACTCTGAATGGACATGCTCTGCTGGTATTTCTCGGCCTTGGTGTGCTTTCTACGGCCATTCCATCAATAGGTTTCGCGCTTGCATCAAGGCGTTTGCCTGCGGTTGTTACGGCGACGATTTCACTTTTCATTCCTTTGTTCGCAGGACTATTCGCCTTCTTGATACTCGGGGAAAAGCTTTCATCTATGTTCATTCCGGGCAGCATCCTTGTCTTGGGAGGAATCGCCATGATTCTTCGTCAAGGCCGAGGTAAAACGAATGACTGATCGCGCGCAAGGCCTAACTCAAACCACAAGGGCTTCCTCAGAATTACAACTAGCGGTTTGCTGTCAGTTCATTTCCATTTCCTCATCCGGTTTCTCTAGTGCGCCGCTCCGGTCGTGAAAGTAGGCGAAGGACTGCGAGACTACAAACGGTCATGTTGGGCTCAATGCCCGGACCCTGATGAAAGACGCGCGCCGGGACCTCTATCGTTAGTCGGGAACACTTTCTCCCCCTGAGCTAATCAGGTTCCCCCGGCGCGGGTCCAACCCGCTTCACATCAACACGTGCAGTGCATCGGTGATTCTTGTCCGCCGTCCGGCAGCTTACGCGTTCCTTTCTATTTCCTTTTCTTGCAGACTCTTTTTAAATGGGTTCAAGCTGCGCTCGGCTTGAGCTTGAAGTCTTCGCCGTAATGCAGGACGGCCCCAGGCCAGCCGCGCATTCTTCGCAGCGATGGCGACGACTGCGCGCCAGTAGCCGCGGCGTTCGACCAGGCTGCGGGCCCAGCGGCTGAAGCTGTCCTGTTTGTCGCCGGTGCTGTTGAGGACGGCGCGTGCGCCCAGGACGAGCAGGCTGCGCAGGTAGGGGTCACCGGCTTTGGTGATGTGACCAATCGGGCACGGCCTCCGCTGCTGTGCTGGCCGGGCGTCAGTCCGATCCAGGCGGCGACCTGGCGGCCGTTCCTGAAGTCGTGGCCGTTGCCGATGCTGTCCAGCAGCGCGCTGGCGGTGATGGGGCCGATGCCGGGGCGTTGCATCAAACGCTTGCTCCGCGCGTCTTCGCGCGCGGCCTGTGCAATGGCTTTGTCATAGTCAGCAATTCGCAGGTCGAGCTGGTCGGCATGCGCCAGCAGATCGCCAATACATTGGTTGGCATAACCGGGCAGGTCTTCCAGGTGCGGGCCGATGCTCTGTCGCAGGCCGGTGACTTTCTGCGGCAGGACGATGCCGAATTCGGCGATCAGGCCGCGCAGCCGGTTGTAGGTGGCGGTGCGTTCTTCGATAAAGCCTTGCCGGGTGCGGTGCAGGCACAGCAGGATGATTTGCCGGTGTTCTTCCTTGGTGGGGACAAAGCGCATCTGGGGACGAGTGACGGCTTCGCAGATGGCGGCGCTGCGTCGTTCTTGCCTCGCTTGCCACTCATGCGGTACGGGGTGCGAACTTGGGGGCAATCAGTTTGACGCTGTGGCCGTGCTGCCGGAACAGCCGGGCCCAGTGGTGGGCGCCGGTGCAGGCTTCCATGCCGATCAGGCACGGCGGTAAATTGGCAATCGGCGGCAGCAACTGTTCCCGGCTTACCCGGGGTTTGACCAGTTCGGCTTGACCCGATTCGTTCACACCATGAACCGCAAAAACGGACTTGGCCAGATCAATTCCTATGACGATAATGCTCATGACTTCCCCTCCTGAGGTGTTGATGAAATCCAGAAATTCCATCATGGCACTTTCGATGCCGGTCGCGGCTACTTCGCCGCAGCCACGGGACGGGGAAGTCCCTTTCATTCGTTAGGCATTCGCGCACTTGATTATCTTACGTTAACGTAATATAAAGATATTGCCCGTACCGGCAAACCGACAAAGGAGCAATATCATGAACGTCAGCGATATTTTGATTCACATCAACGAATCTCTTAACGAACAACAGCGAAGCGCCTTGGAAGAAGCAGTCCGCCAAATCGAAGGGGTAGTTGCACCTCGATTTAATCCAGGAAAAGAGCACCTGTTACTTGTCGCTTTCAACCCCGACGTTGCCAGCACGGCAACACTATTGACCAAGGTTCAGTCCTTCGGCTACAACGCACAATTGATCGGCGGCTAGTCAATATGGATGCGGAGAGCCTAAAAAAAATCGGAGAGGTCGCCGACCTACTGGGCACCACACCAAGAGCCTTACGTTATTACGAAGAAGAAGGGTTGGTTGCGGCTTGCCGCACACCCGGCGGCATGCGTCTCTACTCGAAGGAAGACATTGCCCGGTTCAAGGCCGTTCTGCGTTTGGCTCATTCGGGGCTGCCGATTAGCCTCATCAAAAAACTCGCCTCTATAAGAAGCGAATGCGCTACCGGAGAGGAGAGCAGCCACAAAGTCCATGCTGTTCTCCACCGATTGATCTCGCAAGTTAAGGACCAAATCGTGTCGCTTGCTAATTTGGAATCGGAGTTGTTATTTGCCTCGTCCACCGTGGAGGGCTGTTTCCATTGCGCTAATCCGCCCACTAGAAAAGGATGCCCACAGTGTCCCGTCAATCAAAAGCTTCAAATATCAGAACTTCTTAACTTGATTTGGGAGCAGCAGGGCTGCCAAGATCAAGCAAACACAAAACAGGAAAAATCACTATGACCGCCAATCGGATGCTTTACCTGTCATTCTCTTTAATCATGTTTGCGGGTGTTTGGCAGACTGGCTTCGGGGTTGTGCATTGACTTCTTTATATACCGATTGTCTTCGCGGGCTGCTGCCGGTTTCAAAGACACTTTGTTAAGGTGTGAAACCGGAGGAGGTTTATGGTTACAAGACGGCAATTCAGCCGGGAATTCAAGTTTGAGGCAGACCACTTGCCAGACCAGGCAAGCTTCGACGATGCCATGTATGCTCTCTACGTGCGCCAGAAACTGGAGCGCTCACTGAAGGCGGCTGAAGAAGGCAAGATCATCTCCCAGGAAGAAATGGAAAAACGCTATCTCAACCATGAAGGTTGAGTGGTCGGATTGCGCGGGGGACGACCTGGACGATCTCGTGCGTTATATCGGCCGGGACTCCGGATTCTATGCCAAAATAAAGGAGACGCTACCCTTTTGCCTATTATCACCCTAAATAAAGGTTAGCGACCCTTTACTTGCCCTTTACTGCTTTCTTTTAGATTTTGTAATTACCAACCTGGAACACCTTGGCGAATAATTTTCGAGTAAGCGGGACTTTGTGCGGCTTGCTTTGATCGTTCGGTGATTCGTCCTGCTGTACGTAACTGCGATAAATCAAAGCCGTCGGTGAGGCCACCTTGCTCTTCGATATAGCTGGGCAGATAGCCGGTGAGCAACAGGCGAAAATCCAGCGGTAAACCACCGCTGATATGTTGCATCATAGCGAGCACTAAGGTGGTGCAATTGACGGTTATTGTATTGTAGAAGCGCGGCTGCTCGATCAGTTGATTGGCTTGCTCGATATAGGATAAAAACAGTTGGCGACGAATCTCTTCAGGCATATCGATACGGTATAAAAAGGTATCTTCACCGCGAATATTCGGGCGTACAGCCACTGCATCGCGTTCATCGGCGGCCAGTATGCTAAGCTCATATTGTTTGAAAAATCCGGCAATTTCTGAAAACTGTTGACCTTTCTTTTTACGGATTTCTACCGAAAAGGTGACAAACTGACCGTCACTGAAGCCAAACGAGACCAGTACATGGGCAATCGCTTCCATACCCCAGTGCGAGGTCAGCATATCCACTGATTGCAGCTTGCTGAGATCATACTGGCGGGTTTCCCAGTGCGGGCTGTAGTCGGTTTCTGAACGCCAAGTAAAGTTGCGCACATTAAATAAAGTGACTTGATTGCCGTCGACATGGCCTGAGGTCATTTGCGCAACATCGTCCTCCCAGAGGTGCTGATTGGAGGGCGTTAAGCTATTCCACCACCACAAGAGTGCCATATGCAGGGCGAGATAGATCAGCACACCTTGCAGTAGACCTTCATGCCATAGGCGCAATAGTGCAAATATTGATAATCCCGCCCATAACAACAGACTCGCAGCACGCCACGGCATGCTCAGTGGCAATTGATAATACAGCGCCAAACCGCCCCACACAGCGGCGCAGAGGATGATCAGCGAGAGCAGCAGTTGCAAACTGAAACAAGGGGTTGAGCAGAGCCTAATGAGCATAGGAAATCCCATTGGTATCTTGTAAATGTTTATGCAGGATGCGTCTGACTTCCACAATTGCTGCCGGTGCCTCTTGCACGCTGTGCCCTGAACGTATGACTTTTTCTGATTGCGCGCCTGCTAAGTGAGAACTGCTGTAGGGCACTACACCGTCAGTGGATAGCTGCAGACTTAGCGCTGGTGTGTTGTTGCCGATAATTGAGTGATACGGCACCTGCTTTGAGATGGATAAGTCGGCGGCTAAACGAACAAAAGGGTCTTGATCGCTAAGGTTGGAAATACTGTTTAGCGGTCGTGTCAGTGGTACCGCATTGGCAGAACTTGGATCGACCAGCAGTTGCGCAATTTCCGTCATACGCCCAAGTATGGAGACCGGCAGCTTGACGATGCCCGCTGCCCAGCGTGAAAAACGGTTTTCTGCAAAGGGTGTACCGCGATGCGGAGCGGCAATAAAGATCGCACGGCTGACTTCTGGCATGGGCTTAAACCATGCGTAGTTGCGTAACTTCTTCTGAGCTTGTTCTTTACGCTCACCTTCCAGGCCATACATTTCTACAATCGGTTGCCAGAAGTGATCACCGGAGTCAGAGATTAAAAGGCGAGCCAAGACACCACCCATGCTGTGGCCGATCAGCACCACATCATGCGAGGCACGGTTATGCCCTTCTGGATCGAAAGCTTGCAATGTGTCTTGGATGGCCTGGCGAATGGCGTGCTGATTAAAAGCTAAAGGTGCATTGGTCGGGTAGTACACTTGCCATACTTGAAAGTTTTTGCGCAAGGTTTCATCGCCCAATACTTCGTTAGCGACATTAATCCAGGCTTCTGGACTGCTGGCTAAGCCATGCAACATAATGATCACTCGACGTTTTGGGTCATAGGGTTGCATCAGGTAGACGCGTGGTTTCTCTAAAACTTCGCCGCGTCCGACTAGGGTCAGTAGCGATTGTCGAGCAAAGCCTGAGCGCGCCAACCATAAACCGTAACCTGAGGTGAAGTTGGCAGCCAACGGTACTTGCGTGCCGGCTAAGAGCACACTGCTGCGGCGGTAAGGGTCAAAACCCAGCAGCTCGACATATTGCCTGCTCAGCACCTCTTCTAGGGTGTCGCCAGAAAAACGCAGCACTACGGTAATGGCGGGGAAAGGTGTTTCGCTGAAGGCCTCTTCACGGCTGTGTGTATTGACCACACGCTTGGCGGTGACTGCGACCAGTTCTGCACCGATCCCATCGCGGCGGTATTGGTTGCGCAGTCCTTTAAAGGTCAATGATGACGCCGGAATCAGTTGTTCGGGTATTTGTTGATGCTCGGCTAAGCGCACTTCATTGAGCTGCCCGACAATCGTCCATTGTTTTGAGATAATACTGAATTTTCCTTGCTCATCAATACTGTCGCGTAGGAGCTTAGGATGATGATTAAAGGCATGAGTCACCGTTTTCTGTACGGCAAAATTATAGTAATCACGGACTTGTGTTTGTCGGTCTTCCAGTGCGCGCTGGCTGGGCGAGCGATGAGTTAAAAATAAATAGGCATAAGCGTGGCGAGCACTTTCTAAGTAAGCATTGAGCACATCCTCAGCAAGAATTTCCTGATTAATTTCTTTATCAATGGAAAGCGCTTCTTGCAGCCAGAGTTCGGCCAAAGCCGACATGCGTTGTTCATCATCGAGGCCGATATTGTCAGCTAATCGGCTACGGCATTGTTGCGGCCTGGCGCGGCATTGTTTTTCGCTGATGCCTACCACTTGCAAGGCAACCCCTACAGCGGAGCTTATTTCACCCGTGGTTAAAATATCACCACGGCGTTGCGACATATAATCATTGGTGCTGACTGATACAGTCTTTACCCCCGCACAGCCGCTCAGTAGAATAAAACCGAGCATGGCAATAACAGGGGCACGGAAAGAATGAAAGTTGAACACGTTGCTGCCTATGGAATGAGTCATGCGAAAAGCTTAGGCCGTTTGTACGCGGCTAAACGTTAGCAGTCGACCGGCTAGTTGCGAAGGTTATTCAACAACAAGGAAGTGCAAGAAGAATAAAAGCCATCTTCCCTGAAGTCCACAACTACCGAACAACCCGTCACTGTCTCTTTTCACTCTGATCGCTGTAAAATTATGTCGAATGACCGTTTACACAAAAATTCTTACACTCTCCAACCGGACACTGCACGAAAAGCCGTGCAGGCCGGCCCCGGAGACAGAAAAGCTTGAGCAACTTCATGCAGGGCTTCGTTTGCTATCTCTGCGTCCCTCAAGCTTAACGTCAGGCCGCAGCAATGAGCACATTGCCCACGTTCGCCAATACACCCGAGCCACCATATTACGCCGTGGTTTTTTCTTCACAGCGCACCGATGGCGATAACGGATACAGCCAAATGGCTGCAAGAATGGTCGAACTTGCGGCCCGCCAACCCGGCTTTATCGGTGTCGAAAGCGTTCGGGGCAATGATGGTTTTGGCATTACCGTCTCGTATTGGAAGTCAGCCGAGGCCATTACAGCCTGGAAGGCCGATGTCGAGCACCTCGCTGCGCAAGAAGTTGGCAAGCGCGCTTGGTACGAGCATTATGAACTCAGAATCGCAAAGGTCGAGCGCGCTTATGCCAAATCCCCCACGTGAACGTTGGGGCTTTACCAGGACGAAGCAATGACAGGTCTCAAGTGGTCGGGTGCCGAAAAGAAAATTGCAAGGCGGGCATTCGATGCTGCATTGAACAGAGAGTGCACGGCAATGATGGCGATGCTCAAGAAACTTGCCGCCAGTGCGAGCAAGCCTGAAGACATCTGGGCAATCCACGATTCCCTCACCGAACAGCGGAAAGCAATCGACACAAAGTACGACTACCGCTATTCGCAACTGGTCTTCGTATTTGCGAGATTGCTGCGGGAGAAGTGGATTGAAGAACAAGATCTTGAAGGCCTGGGTGAGGAGAAACTTCAAGCTATCCGTCTACTCGCGTTCGGTTGATCCTTTTTAGCCGGGCTCTCGATGCACAAATAAATATGGCGTGGAATTTCCACGCCATATTGTTTTCCTGATTTGAAACCCGGCCAGGCGTTTCAAGCGTCTGTCTCCGACCATCGAGGCAACGGCCAGGGGCCGGTTTGTATTATTTCTCGGTCAGTTTCTTGATCACCCCCGCCGCCCATTCGCGGCCGCCCAGCCCGAACGCCAGTGCAAGCGCCAGGCCGATCGCGCCGAAGCCGATCTGGAAGGCGGCGGTCAGCAGGGTGGTACCGATCGCCAGTTGTTCCAGCGCCACGAACACCACGAAGATGATGGTCGCGTATTCCGCCAGCGTGCTGATGGTGAGCGCGCCCTGCACGCCGATGTTGTTGAGGTAGGCGAACACCATGCTGTTGATGAAGCGCGCCATCAGCACGCCGAACACCAGCACCAGAATGGCGACGATGATGTTGGGGATGTAGAGCGCGATCTTGTTGAACAGTTCGGCCACCATGTGCAGGCCCAGGCTGTTGGCCACGGTGACGACCACGATGAAGATGACGATCCAGTAGATCAGCTTGGCGAGCAGCCGCGACAGCGACAGATCCAGATTGCCCTGCTTGAGAAAAGCTTCGATGCCGGTTTTTTCCGCCAGCCGGTCGAAGCGCAGCAGGTCCAGCAGCTTGGTGATCCCCGTGCGGGCAAGGTTGGCGAGCAGCCAGCCAACGAACAGCAGCAGCAGCGCGGCCAGTAATTGCGGAACAAAACCTGCCAGCTGCGTCCAGAATGTGGTCAGGGAGGCGACGAATACGTCGAATTGTTGCTGCATGGCACGCTCCTTTTTTGCTGCTTGAAAAGACCGATTATAGCGAATGGTCCGGGATGGCCTTTTCAGCTGTCCGGCATTGGGTGGGCTGGCAATTGCACAAGCCTGTTGCAAGCGTGGCTTTATGCATACACTGGTAAAGAACCACGGCATCTCCATTACCATGTTTTCTCAGCCCGATCACGCCCGATTTCTGCCGCTCGCCCAATTGCAGGCATTGATAGCCCAGCTCATGCAGCTGGGCTATCAATGCCTGGGGCCGGCGGTGGAAAACGGCGCCATCGTCATGCGCGAACTGGATGCGCCGGACGGCCTGCCGCGCGGCTTGCAGGCCGAGCAGGCAGCAGGCCGCTACCGGCTGACGCGCGATCCGCTTAATCGTTATTTCGCTTGGGCCAACGGGCCGCAGGCCATCAAGCCGCAGGCGTTTGCGCCGAAGGAATCGCTGTGGCGCGTGGAACGGGACGATGCGGGCGCCCTGCAGTTCGCCGCAGTGGAGCCGGCCGCACCGGCCCAGGCCATCGTCGGCGTACGCGCCTGCGACCTGGCGGCGCTGGCCCTGCAGGACGCGCATTTCATGTCCGAAGGCCGGCGCGATGCACACTACGCCAAGCGGCGCGAACAGCTGTTTCTGGTTGCCGTGCAATGCGCGGAACCTGGGGCAACCTGCTTTTGCGCATCGACCGGCGACGGCCCGACCCCGACCGCGGGCTACGACCTGGCACTGGCGGAACTGGCGGAAGGCTTCGTCGCGGTGGCGGGGAGCGCGAAGGGAAATGCCGTGCTGGACGCCTTGAACCTGTTGCCGGCCACGCCGCAGCAGCTCGACGCCGCCCGCCAGCAGGGGCAGGCCGCCGCAGCCACCCAGACACGCACTCTGCCCGGGCGCAATCTGCGTGAGGCCCTGATGAGCCGGCTGAAACACCCGCGCTGGGACGAGGTGGCGGTGCGCTGCCTCGCCTGCGGCAACTGCACCGCGGTGTGCCCCACCTGTTTCTGCCATGCCGAGGCCGACGCCCCCGCACTCGACGGGCAGAGCAGCCGCCACGAGCGGGTGTGGGATTCGTGCTTCGGCGAGAGCCACGGCTACCTGCACGGCTTCAACGTACGGTCCGACATCCGCAGCCGCTACCGTCAGTGGCTCACCCACAAGCTTGCCACCTGGCACGACCAGTTCGGCCGCAGCGGCTGCGTCGGCTGCGGCCGCTGCATCGCCTGGTGTCCGGCGGGAATCGACCTGACCGAAGAAGTCGCCGCGCTCACTGCCGGGGTCCAGCGATGAACGCGCCGCCCGCCATGGATTCCGGACCTCCGCACGCGGCCAGCGTGGTGGCGCGCAGCCAGGAGTCGTCGACCATCTTTACCCTCAAGCTGCGCCTCGACGATGCGGCGGCGCAGGCGGCGTACCGCTTCGCGCCGGGCCAGTTCAATATGCTGTATCTCTACGGCGTCGGCGAGGTGCCGATTTCCATCATGTCCGACCCGGAGGAGCGCAATGGGATCGGTCACACCATCCGCGCGGTGGGGCGCGTTACGCGAGGGCTGGCGGCGCTGCAACCGGGCGACAGGGTGGGGCTGCGCGGGCCGTTCGGGCGCGGCTGGCCGCTGCAGGAAATGGGCGGGCGCGACGTCATGCTGGTAACCGGCGGGCTCGGCTGCGCGCCGGCGGTGTCGGTGATCCATTACGTGTTGCGGCGGCGCGAGCGCTTCGGCAAGCTGGTCATCATCCAGGGGGTGAAGCACGCCGACGACCTGATCTGGCGCGAGCACTACAGCCGCTGGTCGAAGCTGCCGGACACCCAGGTGCTGGTGGCGGCCGACGAGGGCGGCGCGCTATGGCCCTGGCATGTCGGACGCGTGACGGAACTGTTCGATCTCGCCCGCTTCAACAAGGCTTGCGCAGTGGCGATGATGTGCGGCCCGGAAGGCATGATGCGCGTCACCGCCGAACACCTGTTGGCACGCGGCCTGCCTGAATCGAGCCTGTACCTGAGCATGGAGCGCAACATGCAGTGCGCAGTGGGGCGCTGCGGTCATTGCCAGTTCGGCGGCGCCTTCGTCTGCCGCGACGGCCCGGTGTTCAACTGGGGCGAGGCCAAGGTCTTGCTGACGCACCGGGGCTTCTGATGAATTCGGATTATCCATTTGGCCGGTTTGTGGAACGAAGCGTGCGCCGTGCGCGCCGGTGCCTGCATTGTCAGCTCCGATGGCCTGCTCTGATCGCGGACAACTCCGCTTCTACAGGATCGTGTGGCCGCCGTCACCTGTGGGAGGGGCTTCAGCCCCGATGGGTCACCCCCATGGCGCGGCGCATCTTCTTCATTGCTTATGGCTATCCAGGATGAATGCATCGATGAAAAATCCGCTCAAACTGCGCGTGGCTGTTCACAAGTTCAGCTCCTGCGACGGCTGCCAGCTGGCCTTGCTCAACCTCGGCGAGGATCTGCTGACGCTGGCCGGACGCATCGATCTGGTGCACTTCGCCGAAGCCGGGCCGCTCGATTCGGATGCCGACGTGGATGTCGCCTTCGTCGAAGGCAGCGTATCGACGCCTGAAGACGTCGAGCGCATCCGCCACATCCGCGCCCACAGCCGCCAGCTGGTCGCCATCGGCGCCTGCGCCACCGCCGGCGGCATTCAGGCCTTGCGCAACGACGCCGACGGCGTGCAATGGGTGGCGCAGATATACAGCCATCCCGAGGCGATCGCCAGCCTGGAATGCTCCATGCCGATTGCCAGCCACGTGAAAGTGGACTTCGAGCTATGGGGCTGTCCGGTCAGCGGCGCGCAGATGCTGGCGGTGGTAAATTCCCTGCTGCTCGGGGTGGCGCCGCGCGACAATGCCGACAAGGTGTGCACCGAATGCAAGCGCAACGGTTATCCCTGCGTGTTGGTGAGCCGCGGCATCGCCTGCATGGGGCCGGTGACGCGGGCCGGCTGCGGAGCGCTGTGCCCCGGCCTCGGCCGCGACTGCTACGGCTGCTACGGCCCGGCGGAAAACGCCAACACCGACGCGCTGGCGACGCAGTTCGCCAGCCAGGGGCTGACGCCGCAGGCCATCGTGCAGCGCTTCCAGTCGATCAACAGCCAGGCGCCGGTGTTTCTGGCGGCCGCCGACAAGATCAGGATGCGCGGCGATGGGTGAACAGAAACGAACGGTTTCGATCCATGTCCCGGTACTCGCGCGGGTGGAAGGCGAGGGCGCCCTCGATCTGCGCATCGAAGACGGCGACATCACCGAATTGCGCCTGCGCATCTTCGAGCCGCCGCGCTTCTTCGAGAAATTTCTGGAGGGCCGCCACTACACGGAAATCCCCGACATGGTGGCGCGCATCTGCGGCATCTGTCCGGTGGCCTACCAGGTGACCGCGGCGCAGGCGCTGGAAAAGCTGTTTGGCGTCGAACTCGATCCGTGGGCGCGCGACATGCGCCGGGTGTTCTACTGTGGCGAGTGGATCCAGAGCCACAGCCTGCACATCCATCTGCTGGCCGCGCCGGACTTTTTCGGCTGCGACAACGCCATCGAACTGGCGAAAATCGCGCCGGAGGAAGTGCGTCGCGGCCTGCGCATCCAGGCACTCGGCAACGAGCTGATGGAGCTGTTCGGCGCCCGCTCGGTGCACCCGGTGGGCATCCGGGTGGGGGGATTCCATGGCGCGCCCGCGCTGTCCCGCGTTGAGGAAATCCGGGAGAAACTGCGCGCCGCCTTGCCCGAGGCCGAAGCGCTGATCCGCTGGGCGGCCGGCATTGCGGTGCCGCAGGACGACCAGGCCTTTGTCTCGGTCGCAATGCGGCACGCGCACGACTACGCCATCGAGGCCGGTACGATTGCCACCAGCGACGGCCTGCTCATCGAACCGGAAGTTTTCGACGAACACTTCACCGAGCAGCAGCAGGCGCATTCCACCGCGCTGTTCGGCAGCTATCGCGGCCAGCCCTATCTGGTTGGGCCGCTGGCGCGTCTCAATCTCAATCATGAACGCCTGCCCGAACGGGTCAAAGCGCTGCTGGACGAGACCGGTCTGGTGCTGCCCAGCCGCAACCTGTTTCACAGCCTGGTCGCACGCGCGCTGGAAATCCTGCTCGCCCTGCACGAAGCGCTGCGCCTGCTCGACGCCTACCGCGTGCCGGATTCGCCCGCGGTGCCGGTCAGCCCGCGCGCCGGCATTGCCATCGGCTGCACCGAAGCACCGCGCGGCCTTTTGTGGCATCGCTACGAAATGGACGACGAAGGCCGTGCGGTCAACGCGCGCATCGTACCGCCAACCAGTCAGAACCAGGCGCGCATCGAGCAGGATTTGCGGCTGTCGCTGCTCAACTTCGGACTCGACCATGCGGACGGCGCGCTGCGCCTGCATTGCGAAAAAGTCATCCGTAACTACGACCCCTGCATTTCCTGCGCCACCCATTTTTTGCGGATGAAGGTCGAGCGCGGATGAACCAGGTACGCATCTTCGGCATCGGCTCGCCGTCGGGCGACGACCAGGCCGGCTGGCTCACCGTCGACGCCTTGCTGGCCGGCGGCATGAAGGCCGGCGACGAACTTGTCATCGAAAAGCTGGATCGGCCCGGTGCCGGCCTGATTGCGCTCCTGGACAACGCCAGCTGGGTCATTCTGGTCGACGCCATGCAAAGCGGCGGCCAGCCCGGGTGGATCCAGCGGTATGGGGTGAACGACTGGCCGGCTTACTGCCAGGGGCTCTCCGGTCATGGATTCGGCGTGCTCAATGCCTTGACGCTGGCGCGCGAACTCGGCAGTTTGCCGCCCCGGCTGGATCTTTATGGCATCGAGATCGGCGGTGCAATACCGGGTGAGAGTCCCTGTGCCGAGGTTCGGGCCTCAACGCAGAAACTGGCCGATATCATTGCGGACGAACTTTGCTTCATCTCGCAAGCCTTGCCTGCGGCAGCGGGTTCCGGAGATGACGGCAACGCTACATTTCACAAAACGATCATCCGCAAGTAACACACTCCCAGAACAATGCGGGGCGCGGCATGGCCGTGCCGCAGCCCCATTTATCATTGCTGTTTCAGGAGATATTCAATGAAGATTTCCGCGCTTGCCCTCACCCTGGCCGCCGCCTTCGCCGTCAATGTCCACGCCGCCGCCACCGTCGTGAATGGCTCCATGTCGTTCAACCCCATCGCCGCTTCCGCCTACGGCATGGACGCCGATCCCGGAATTGCCGCCACCCCCTGGGTGATTCCCGAGGGCTATGTTCAGTCCATCGTTTCCGACGAGACCCGCCTCGACATCTACGTCGCCAACGACTGGTACGACATGCTGACCGTCAACGAAACCGGCCAGCACGCCGGCCGCTACCTGTACCGCACCCACGAAGTGCGCGGCGGCGCCATCGGCATCGACGGCAACTCGCTACGCAATGACGACAGCAGCGGCGGTGTTGTGTCGGTGGTCGATCTGAAGACAGGGGTCGCCAGGGAAGTCGTCGGCCGTGCCGACTGGGAAGCGCTGGACGGCATCGTCTGGACCCCGTGGCGGACCGTGCTGTTCGCCGAAGAAGTCGGCACCGCTGCGCGTCCCGACCCCGATGCGCCCCAAGCCCGGGCTGGCCTGGTGTATGAGCTCAAACTGGACAAGCATGACCCCATGTCCGCCGCGAGCGTGACCGTGCGTCCAATGCTCGGCGCGCTGGCCCACGAAGGCCTCGAAATCGACGCCAAAGGCAACGTCTACGTCATCGACGAAGACCGCAAAGGTTCGATCTATAAATTCGTGCCGACCACCTACGGCGATCTTTCCGGCGGCCGGTTGTATGCCCTGAAGGTGATGGACGGCGGCAAGACCGGCGCTGCCGAATGGATTGCTCTCGACATGACCCAGGTCCAGATCAAGGCACATGCCGCTGCGACCGCGGTTGGCGCCACCGAGTACTGCCGTCCCGAAGACCTCGAGCGCATCGATAGCACCCTGTATGTGGCACTGACCTGCGAGGACGTCGACAACCCCGCCAACACCCGCGGCAAGAATGCCGCCGGCTTCAACGTCGGCGCTGTGCTGGCCGTCGAACTGGGCGAGAAGACTTCTGCCAGGTATGTCGTGGCGTCCGGCAAGAACACGCCGTACGAGAACCATGCGACCGCCACGACCGGTTTCGCCAAGGTCGACAACCTGGCCAGTGGCCCTGACGGCAAGCTGTGGATGGTGGAAGACAACGACTACAGCGACATCTGGGTGTACGATCCGCGCTCCAAAGATGCCAACGGCGACGGCTACAAGGATGGCGTGCATCTGTTCGCTTCGCTCAAGGACAAGCCGGCCGAAGGCTCCGGCATCTACTTCGGCAAGGATCCGCACACCCTGTATGTCAACGTGCAGCATTCCGGCACCGGCAACGACAAGACCATGGCCATCACCAGGCAGCACAAAGGCAACAATCAAGGCAACAAGTAATACGACGACGGCTATGCAGGGGCATTGAACCGCCAGGCGCAGCGTGGTGCCGGCATGGCGGGTGCCGATCTGGTAGGTAAGGGTGCCGGTGCTGCTGCGGCAACGGGCCCGAGCGGGCGTTAGCGTCTGGAAGCTCGACCTGTCAGAAAAGGTTGCGTCATTTATTGACGCCGTGCCTGTTTTGCGGGCGTGTTCAGACGGCGCGACCAGTCGGTGCCGAGATTTTCGCCGAAGGCCCCGACCCCGAATCGTTCCGCCAGCAGTTCCGGCAGTTCGAGGCGCCATGCGGCGTAGTGTTCCCCCGGATAGTGGTGCACGGCCTTGTCCGGGCCGCCGTGATGGCGGGGGTCGCCCTGCTCGTCGCCCTCGAAGCCGTTTGCGGTGAGCCTCAAGGGGTACACGACAGGATGCTTGTCGATGGCGCTGGGTTCGCCGTTGGGCCCAAAGGGCTGCGCCCGCCCGACCAGGAGCTGGATTGCCGCGACTGGCGGCAGGTCATTCACAGTCCGGCCCCTGCAAAACGGGCTTGATGACGGCAAAAATCGGTGGAAGCACGCATGTGACGTCGATGCTAACAAAAAAGCAGGCGCAGCGCAGAGAGCCTCCGCTGCTGTCCTGCTTGCGGAGCATATTTCCCGGTCTTGCCGGGAAATATGCTGAGGCTGCTACTTGAGGAACATGTGCGGCGTATGGCAGCTGATGCACTCGCTCGGGTTGCTCCGATGCCCCGCTGCGCTAAGGAGCTGGGCGCTGTGGCAGGTGAGGCAGCGGTCCTTGCCCACCACGTAGCCGATTGCGCCGATGCCGGGATAGTAGCCGGTGAGATTGGGTTTCGGCAGCCCCAGCTGCGAGGCGGTATGGGTGCCATGGCAGGCGTTGCACTTGACCATGGCGTGGGTCATCAGCGAGCCAGCGTGCTCGGTCAGCAGCTGGGTGTTGGTTTCGTGGCAGCCGCCGGTGAGGCAGGAGTACTCCTTCTCGATGGCATAGCTGGTGTCCTCGCCAGGCAAGACGCCGCTGGTCGTGCCTCCGCCGCCCCTTTGGGCGGACCACGCCGAAGCGCTGGCCAGCAGCAGGCCGGCGAGAAAGACCTTGGAAATCGACGCGAATGTTCTGGATAGCATCATGATGTTGGATTCCTTATTTATGCCTTGGACAGCTTGACGGCGCAATGCTTGTAGATGGGCTGGCCACAATCCTTGTCGACGTAGTTCATGGTCAGCCGGTTGACCGACACCTTGCGGCCGTTGTTCTCCGCCACGTCGATCGGGTCGAGGTCGCCGAAGTGCATGGGGATGAACACCGCCCCCGCCTTCACCGTGTCGGTGACCTTTGCCTTGACCACGATTTCGCCGCGGCGCGAGGTTACCTTGACCAGGTTGCCGGTGACTACGCCCAGCGCGCTGGCGTCGGCGGTGCTGATCTCGACGTAGTTCTCCGGCGCCATCTCGTGCAACTGCGCCACGCGCTTGGTTTTGGTGCGCGAGTGGAAATGCTCGATGACCCGCCCGGTGTTGAGCCAGAAGGGATAGCTCGCATCCGGCACTTCCGGCGGCGCCACGTAGTCCACTGCCCACAGATAGGCGCGGCTCAGGCCGTCCGGATCGATCCACGCGGCGGTCGGGGTCTTGCCGTACTGCGCGCGGCCCCAGTTGGTGTTGAACAGGCCATCTGCGTACAGGCGCTTGCCGCCCAGCACGTTGGCGGGCGTCGACGGCCAGGCAATGCCGCTGTTGGCGGCGATGTTGGCGTAGGTCATGCCGCTCATGTCGCAGATCTTGCCTGTCGACACCTGCTTCCATTCGTTGAACACCGTTTCGGGGTCGGCGCTTTTCACCAGCGAACCGCCGGCCTGATCGCGGAAGCGGAAGTCGAATGCCGCCAGCTTGTCGGAAACCATCTTGATGATCTCGAGGTCGGAATAGGCGCCGTAGTTCGGTCGCAGATCGAAGCCGACCGGCTGCACTGCCTGCCGGCCGAGGTTGACGCGACGCTCGGAGCAGGTGTAGGTGCCGGTCTTCTCGCCCCATTGCGCCGCCGGCAGGAACAGGTCGGCGAAGTGCATGGATTCCATCGGGTCGAAGATGTCCTGCACCACCACGAAGGGGCGCGCCGGGTTACTGAAGCTGAGGTAGTCGTGATACTTGTCCAGGTCGGGCAGGGTGACCGAAGGATTGGTGCAGGCCACCCAGTACACCTTGAGCGTGCCCTTGCGCATCATGTCGACCATGCTGGGAATGGTCGGCTGCAGGTCGATGTCGGAGGTGACGACCGTGGTGCCGTGCGGCGGGATGGTTCCGGGCGTCACGTTCCACAGCTGTTCCAGTTCGGCGATGTGGGTGGGGTTGTAGTAATTGCGGTAGCCGGCCAGCGCCGAGGAGCCGCCGGCCTCGCGGTTGCTCATGGCGGTGGCCTGGCCGGTGATGGAGAAGGGCGCCGAGCCCGGGCGGCCGATCGTGCCGGTGATCAGGTGCATGGCGCAGATCAGTCGCACCGTGTCGGTGCCGCCCATCGACTGGTATACGCCCTGGATGAACATCGACCACACTTCGGGCGACTGGCCGATCCACTGCGCCGCGGTCTGGATGTCGACGGCCGCCAGCCCGGTGATGCCGGCAACGTAGGTCGGCGTGTAGGCCGCGACCTTGGCCGCCAGTGCAGAGAAATTGCGGGTGTGCGCATTGATGTAGGCGCTGTCGATCCAGTTGTTGGCGATGAGTTGCTGCAGGATGCCGTTCATCAGCGCCACGTTGGTGCCGGGCCTGAGCTGCAGGTGAAGATCGGCGCTGCGCGCGGTGGCGGTGCGGCGCGGGTCGACCACGATCATCTTGGGCGCACGCGCCGAACGGCGCGCCTGGATGATGCGCCGCCATACCTGCGGGTGCATTTCGGCCGGGTTGGTGCCGATCAGGAAAAAGCAGTCGGTGTTCTCGATGTCGTCGTAGCACCCGGGCGGGCCGTCGGAGCCAAAGGTGCTCATGTAACCGTACACCGCCGCCGCCATGCACAGGCGGGTGTTGGAGTCCATGGTGCTGGTCTTGATGGCGCCCTTGCCCAGCTTGCCCATGGAATAGTATTCCTCGATGGTCCATTGGCCGGTGTTGTAGATGCCCACCGAATCGGGACCGGCCGTGTTGCTCGCCTCGATGATCTTCTGGGCGAGCAGCGTGGTGGCTTCGTCCCAGGTGATGTTCTGCCAGTTGCCGCTGGCGTCGCGGCTCATCGGATACTTGGCGCGGCTGCCCACCCGCAGGTCCTGGTCGGCCAGGATTTTGTGTTCGTACAGGCCCTTGACGCAGACCCGCCCGGCATTGGTCGGGTGCGCCGCATTGCCGCGCACCGCCACCGCCGTACCGGCGGCATTGATGCCGATTTCGAGGCCGCAACCCACCGAGCAGTAGCCGCACACCGACTTCACCCAACTGACCACATTGACGAAGGTATCGTCGGCCATCGCCTCCTCGCCGGTCAGCAGGTTCAGCACGCCTCCGCCGACAATGGCTTGCGAGGTCAGCAGCGCGCCCCACTTGAGGAATGTACGCCGTTCGTGGTTACAGAGTTGCGGCTCCTGCTTGAGCTCCTTCAGCTCGGTCTGAGTGAACACCTTTACAGGGTGCCGATCGTGTTTGTGAGTCGCCATGTGGACCTGTTCCTCAAATCGTTGCGATGAAACCGCCGGCAAGCGCTTCTCCGTCAAAAGGCTGGTCGGCGGCGTGGTTTTTTCTTAAACTTCTCTTAAGTCCCCTTAAGGATTTTTAATACTAAAAATATTACAGGGGGATGACGATGACAAATGTCAGCGGAGGTGCTTTTTCTAGGTTTTTAAAAACCTGAAAAAATTTTCAGAATGTGGCGGCGACGTGATCGCGGAATGCGATTCCGCAGGCGCCAAGACACGAAGAAGGGGGTGGGGCGTCCGCCCCGTTTGGGAGAGGTGCGGACCGGGTCCGCAATGGGTTGCGCCTGAAGCCGGGGCTCAGCCGCCCGCGCTCAGATATTCCAGGGCCTTCTGATCGAGGATGCGGAAGCCATCCTTGACCAGGGCGATGACCTTGTCGCTTTCAAGTTTCTTCAGGCCGCGTATCAGGGTGCGCTGGGTTACGCCGATCATGTCGGCCAGTTCGGTGCGGGTCAGGGATTCGCGCAGCTCCTCGCTGTGCAGATTGCGTTCATGGTGGGTTTCGTGCAGGAACAGCAGGTAGGACGCAACCCGCTCCAGCGCATTTTTCTGGCCCAGGTTTGCGATGTTGCGGATATAGGAATTAAGGTTGCGCGCCATGGAGCGCATCAGGGCGTCCGGAATCTCCCGGTGACGGCTGATGACACTCTGCAAATGCGCTTTCGGCAGGTAGCAGATGGTGACCGGGCTGATGGCCTCGGCTGAGCTGCTGTACTTGTCGAGGTAGATATCCTCGCAGGCGATCAGATCGCCGGGGATGACGGCCAGCTTGTGAATCTGCTGGCGCCCGTTGGACAGGGACTTGTAGATCTTGACTTCGCCCGACATCAGGATGAACAGATTTTCGCCGGAATGCCCTTCCCGATAAAGCAGGGCGCGGCGATCGAAGGACTTGAACTGCAGAAATTCCTGCAGGGCGCGCTTCACTTCCAGACTCAGGGTGCTGAAATAATCGGAACTGTCCAGGATGCAGGTCTTGCAACGATTGTCGGCCGGTTTGTCGAGGCAAGGTCCGGCAACATTGATTGCCGCGAACATTTGTTGAGATAGCAACTCCATACGGGCCTTAATTTACGCTTAATTTTGGCAAATTAATTGTGACAAATTGCCGCACCCTCGTTAAACGAAGTCAGAGAGAAAAGGTTCCAGTTATCGGCAGTCTGCCCATTCTTCAGCATGATCTTAAGCAAGGCTTAAGCCGGGCGTGGATAATCCAGATTCGATCGATTTCCTGAAGAAAGCCATGCGCATCCTGTTGGTGGAAGACGATGAACTTCTCGGTGACGGGCTCGCCGCCGGTCTTCGCCATTGCGGCTACAACGTCGACTGGTTGCGGGACGGCGAATCCGCCCGTGTGGTGCTGGCGACGGAGGACTATGCCGCGCTGGTGCTCGACCTCGGCTTGCCGCGCCTGGACGGCATGGCTGTATTGCGCCTTCTGCGGGCGGAAGGCAATGCCATCCCCGTCCTGATCCTAACCGCGCGGGATACCACCTGGGACAAGGTGGGCGGGCTGGATAGCGGCGCCGACGACTACCTGATCAAGCCCGTGGATCTGGATGAGCTGGCTGCCCGCCTGCGGGCCCTGACCCGCAGGGGCTCGGGCACGCGCGCGCCGCTGCTGAAGTTCAGGGATGTGGAACTGGATCCCGCGGCCCGGCGCGTTCGCGTGCACGGCCAGACGGTGGAGGTCTCGGCCAGGGAGTTTGTCATCCTGGAAATGCTGATGCGCAACGTGGGCAAGGTGATCTCTCGCACCCAGCTGGAATCCGCGCTCTATGGCTGGGGGGAGGGGGCGGAATCCAATGTGGTCGAGGTCCACATCCACCATCTGCGCCGCAAGCTCGGGGCGGACCTGATCCGCACCGTTCGGGGTGTCGGCTACCTGATGGAATGAAGCGATGACAACCCGGCCACCTTCCATCCAGTCGCGCCTGATCCTGCTGGTGCTGGGGGCGCTGCTGGCCGTCGAACTGGTGAGCGGATGGACCGGCTATCGGCGGGCGCTGCACGAGGCCGATGAATTGCTCGATGCCCAGCTGGTCCAGTACGCCCAGATCATGCTCTCCCTGGCCCACGAGGGGCGGGATGACGAGGTGCGGCTGCCGGACATCAAGGCCCACCCCTACCAGAGCAAGCTGATGTTCCAGATATGGGACATGAGGGGCGCCCCCCGCCTGATGCTCCGTTCCCCGGAGGCGCCGCACCATTGGCCGCAGGGCGTGAAACCGTCCGGCTATTCGGAAGTCACCCTGACGGGGCATGCATGGCGCTTCTTCGTTGCCAGGGGCGACAACGGCTACGTCGTCCTGGCAGCCAACGATCTGCATATCCATCAGGAACTGGCAAGCCAGATCGCGCTGAGCAACATGTCGCCTTACCTGCTGGCGGTGCCGATCCTGGCCGTGTTGCTGCTGCTGGCCATCCGCCGGGGGCTCAAACCCTTGCATGTCCTGGCAGCCGACCTTTCCGGGCGCGACCCGCAACGCCTCGACGAACTGCCGGAAGCCGGGCTGCCGAGGGAACTCCGACCGCCCGTCCGCGCCATGAACCAGCTTTTCGGACGCATTCGCATGGCCATGGACAAGGAGCGCCGTTTCACCAGCGATGCGGCCCACGAACTGCGCACGCCGATCGCGGCCCTGCGCGCCCAGCTGCAGGTGGCCGAGCGCACGCCGGACCCGGAAGAACGGCAGGCGGCCATCGCCAAGGCCCTGGGCGGAACCAGCCGAATGACGCATCTGGTGGCGCAGTTGCTGGCCCTGGCCAGGCTGGGGGCGGAGACCGCCGACAAGCCGGATGCGAACGTGAACCTCGATGACCTGCTTCATGACGTGGTTGCCGGGCTGGCGCCCCAGGCCGAGTCCAGGGGCATCCAGGTGAAGACCGACACTGAACCGAACTGCGTGCTGACCGGCAATGCCGAACTGCTGCGGGTATTGCTGCGCAACCTGATCGACAACGCCATTCGCTACGTGCCCGACGCTGGCAGGGTGCGGGTGGGCCTGGCCCGGGAGGGCGGATACGTGGTATTGACGGTGGCGGACAATGGCCCCGGCGTGGCGGTGGAGGAGCGGGATATGCTCGGCCAGCGCTTTCATCGCTTCGGCAACCAAGCTGTCGAAGGTGTCGGCCTCGGCTTGTCCATCGCGCGACGCATCGCGGAACTGCATGGCGCCGAACTGGTCTTCGGCGAGGGCCTGGAAGGCAGTGGCCTCGGGGCCAGGGTACGTTTCCCGGCTAATGGTTGAGGCGGGCGTCACCCGGCAATCAGGATCCGCCCTCGCCGCCCGCATGGCGGAATGAATCAAGGCCAACACGCTCAATCGTCGTCACCGCCATCGCCCCCTTCACCAAATTCACCGCGAATGTCCTCCTCGTTTGCGTTGCGGTGGCACTCGACGCAATTCTTGAAATCGCGAATGCCTTCCTCGATGTGCTCGCGGCGGATGTCGCCTGGCGTATGCTCGTGGCAGCCGTAACAGGTATAGCGCCGATAGTCGTTGCGCACATGACAGGTCACGCAGCGGGTCGTGTGGTCGCGGTCGAGCGCGAAATACTTGTCGTGATCGAAGGTCGCCGGCGTCCACTTTTCCTGGCTGTGGCACTGGCTGCAGGTTCCGCTGATTCGTTCATGCAGCGGATCGACTGGCGCTTTGTGACAGGATTGGCACTGATCAAGCGTCGCCTTCTGCAGCAGGGCGTGCTTGAACAGTCCATGTTGCCGGTAGCGCCTCACCCCTGAGTGATCGCTATGGCAGACCACGCAGTCCTGGCTGGTCAGCTTCTGATGGAAAGGCACGGAGGTAAGCGGCTTCACGACGGGCAGGCCTGCTGTTGTCAGACGCCCGATCTCTTTTGGCTCATGGCAGGAAATGCAGCGTTCCGACCTGGCGCCGAGCAAGGGGCGTCCGGCGGGAATTCGGGAGACTCGGCCATCCGACGCTCGATTTCGGCTTCGGCCGCAAGCCAGTCGTCAAAGCCATGCACGGGGGCGTGGCCGCGCTTTGCGTAATGGTAGTAGGCGGCATCGCGAATCATCGCCTCGCGCTGATCGAGGTCGAAGGCGCCTTGCCAAAAGGTTGTTTCCGAAGCGCCTTTCGGGTTGGCGGGTTTGCCTGCCTGTCTAGCCATGTTTTCGTCCTCTATCGTTGAAAGATGAGGGGCATGGGGCGAACGGGCCGGGCCCGCATGCGGAGCGCCCTTGTGCCCCTGCGCCGCGGTATCCACGCGGTAACCGGACACCACCAGTTTAAATATAGTCGCTTCGCTGGCGGCTGTTCCGTACGGCGGGAATCGCGAAAAGCGGAAAGGTGCGTCGGGGGACGGCCTGCTTCAAAAGGCAGGCCGCGAACCGGGCTTTACGGGGAGAGGTTGAGCCGGCGCTGCTAGCCGCCCCAGGTCCGCACGCGCCCGACGTCCAGGTGCACGAAGTCGGAGCCCGGGTAATAGCCCACGCCGCCGCCTTTCAGCATGAGTCCGGTCCGGCGCAGGTCGGCCAGCGGGACGCCGGGCAGGCGGATGTCGATGGCCTTGCCCTCCATATGCAGGCTGCGCTTGGCGACGCCTGAACTGTTTCCGGCCAGCATCCGGTTAGTGGCCGGCGAACGGTAGCCGGAAATGACCTGGAATGGCCGGGAAGCGCCGAGTGCGCCATTGACGCGATGCAGCAGGTCCAGCAACTGCGTATCGATGACGGCGACCTCGCCGGTGCGGTGGTCGCGCAGGACGCGGTTGATTTCCACCAGCGATTCCGGCACGTAATCGCCCTGGATCCAGTAGGGCAGGTCGGCCTTTTCCCCGGTGTGCAGGTTGAGGAAGCCGAGCCGGCGTTCGGGTTCGGACAGTCCCTGGCCGGCGAATGCGGCGCCCGGCAGGGCGGCGGCCAGCATGCCCAGCTTGAGGAATTTGCGTCGGCTGATCATGTGCTTCATGGATTTCCTTTCAAATCATAAGGCGCGAGGCGGCCCACTTCGCGGGCAAGGCCGTCCTGCGCCGCAATGACCGCGTCCACCGCGATCCAGTCGACAGCATGGTACAAGCCATTGGCTTCGGCCATGTCGCGCACGATCTGCGCCGGGTCGATGCCCTTGTTGTAGATGTCCCGATGGACTTCGAGCAGGATGCGGCCGTCTTCGACCACTGCCAGCAGCACCGGCTGATAAATCAGGCGGCCCGGAGTACCGACTCGCACCTGCTCGAATAGTTCGGCGATATCGTCAGGATGGAGGCGGATGCAGCCATGGCTGCAGAACTGATAGATGCTTGCAGGGGCGATGGTACTGTGGATACCGTAGCCCCACAGGTTGAGCCCGAGCCAGTATTCGCCCAGGGGGTTGTCCGGGCCGGGCGGCACTTCCTGCAGAACGACTTTTCCCTCGCGGCGCATTTCTTCCTGGATGGATTTCGGCACCAGCCAGGGCTTGTTCTTCACTCTTGAGACGATCCTGAACTCGCCTTGCGGTGTGGGCCAGCTGGGCTTGCCCAGACCGACCGGATTGGCCACGCGCAGCTTGCCTTGGCTGAAGTGGAACAGCATGCGCTGCGGGAGGTTGATGAGAATGCCATCGTCGAGCGCCGCCGGGACGATGTGGGGGTTGTGGATATAGAGGCGCTGACCGGGGTAGATGATGGCATCGTAGGGAATGGCGTTCTGCAGGGCCAGGAGCGTGGCGGCCACGCCAAAGCGGGCGCCGATGGCGATCAGGAAGTCCCCGGACTGAATGGTGTATTCGGTGTAGCCGCCCGTCACGCTGTGAGCAAGCGGCGGCAGGCCGCCTGCCAGGGCCGGAAGGCTGAGGCCTGCAAGGATGCAGGCGAACAGGCGGCCCGCACCCGCAATCCGTCGTGCCGGGATCATCCGAACCGGCAGCAACGGGATGTCGCGCCGCTATTGAAGCGGCATCGGCTTGTTGTCATTGAGGTTGAGCCAGCCCTTGGCGATACGGTAGATGAACCAGATGCTGGCCACGCCCCAGACGAGCCAGCCGATCAGGATGATCCAGGTGATTGCGCCGACGACCAGCCACAGCAGGCCCCACCAGAAGGTCCTGATCTGCCAGCTGAAGTGGCTTTCCAGCCAGGTGCCCTGGGCGTCCTCGCGCTTGATGTAGTTCAGCACGATGGCGACGATGGCGGTGACGCCGATAAACAGCGAGACGGCGTACAGCGCATAAATCACCATGGTCAGGGTTTTGAGGCCTGCAATTTTTTCGTCTGTGGCGGGAGTGAGGTCCATGTTCATCAACGTGCTTTCTCGTAAATCGGCATCATTTGCGGCACCAGCGCGCTGAGCGCCTGGATGCGATTGCCGGAGGCGGGGTGGGTGCTGAGGAACTGCGGCGGTCCGTCGCCGCTGGCGGCCTCCATTTTTTCCCACAGACGCACCGCGGCGCGCGGGTCGAATCCGGCGCGGGCGGCGAGTTCGATGCCGTAGCGGTCGGCTTCGGATTCGCTGGCGCGGCTGTGGGGCAGGGTCAGCGCGAGGTCGGCCACCGGCGCCAGGCCGCTGAGGTCGCGACCGGCGAGGATGGAGCCGATCTGCATGCCGCCCTGCATGGCGATGGCGCGCGACATGCGCTCGCGTCCATGCCCCAGCAGAGCGTGGGCGATTTCGTGGCCCATGATCTGAGCGATTTCGTCGTCGGTGAGTTTCAGCTTGTGGATGATGCCGGTATAGATCGCCATCTTGCCGCCGGGCATGCACCAGGCGTTGAGCGTGGGTTCGTCGATCACCGCGACCGACCATTTCCACTCGCGGCTGGGTGCATACATGTTGCCGGCCTGCACGATCAGGCGGTCGGTGATGCGCTTGACGCGGCTGTTCAGCGCCGCGTCGGTGCTGAGCTTGCCTTTCTTCTGCGCCTCGCTAAGCGTTTCCGTGTAAGCCTCGGCCGACGAGGCCTGCGTTTGTTCCTCGGACACCAGCACCAGTTGCTGGCGGCCGGACACCGGGTTGGCCTGGCAGGCGACCAGGCTGGCGGCGAGCAGGGCGGTGGAGATGAGCGGGTATTTCTTCATGGCGACTCCTTGAAGCAGATCATGTGATCGGGCCGGACAAGTCCATTCCCTTGTCATGCCGCGCGCAACGCGGCAAACCAGAAATGCCCGCTTGATCAATACGCTGGATTGCTTCGCTGCGCAATGACGGCCATATCGAATTAATCAGCGTTTTCCCAAGGCCGGAATCAAATTCCGCGTAGCAGTTCGTTGATGCCGACCTTGGACAGCGTCTTCGCGTCGACCTTCTTCACGATCACCGCACAATACAGACTATAGCTGCCATCCTTGGACGGCAAGTTGCCGGACACCACCACCGAGCCGGAGGGAATGCGGCCATAGGTGACTTCGCCGGTCTCGCGGTCGTAGATTTTGGTCGACTGGCCGATGTAGACGCCCATCGAGATCACGCTGTTGTCCTCGACGATCACGCCCTCGACCACTTCGGAACGCGCACCGACGAAGCAGTTGTCGCCGATGATGGTGGGGTTGGCCTGCACCGGCTCGAGTACGCCGCCGATGCCGACGCCGCCGGACAGGTGCACGTTCCTGCCGATCTGCGCGCAGGAGCCGACGGTGGCCCAGGTGTCCACCATGGTGCCTTCGCCGACGTAGGCGCCGATGTTGACGTAGCTTGGCATCAGTACGACGTTCCTGGCGATGTAGGAACCCTTGCGCACGGCCGCCGGCGGTACTACGCGGAAACCGCCTTCGCGGAAATCCCTGGAGTTGAAGTCGGCGAACTTGCTTGGCACCTTGTCGTAGTAGTTGGTGAAGCCGCCCTTGATGAACGCATTGTCTTCCAGGCGAAACGACAGCAGCACGGCCTTTTTCAACCACTGGTGAGTGATCCAGTTCTGGCCACCATCGTTTGGATCCTGGCTGCGCTCGGCCACACGCAGTTCGCCCATGTCGAGCAGATCGATCACGGCCATGACCGCGTCCTTGACCTGGGGTTCGACATTGCGTGGAGTGATCTCGGCACGGCGCTCGAAAGCGTCTTCGATGATTTTTTGCAGGTCTTGCATGAGGGTTTCCTTTTTGTTGGGTAGGGGATGTTTAACGAATGGGGCGGTAATTGGTGGGTTTCATGCAGCCTCGCCCACGAAGCGGACGATGCGCCGGGCGGCCTCGACGCAGGCGTCCAGGTTGTCGACCAGCGCGATGCGGACGAAATCCCGGCCGGGATTGACGCCGGCGGCGTCGCGCGCGAGGAAGCTGCCGGGCAGCACGGTCACATGCTGCGTTTCATACAGGCCACGCGCGAACGCGGCATCGTCGCCGCCCGGCACCCGCGCCCACAGATAAAAGGCGGCGTCGGGGGGGTCGAAAGGCAGCACGTCCTTCAACAGCGGCATCACCGCGGCGAACTTTTCGGCGTACTGGCGGCGGTTTTCGATCACGTGCGCCTCGTCGTTCCATGCCGCGATGCTGGCGGTTTGCACCACCGGGCTCATCGCGCTGCCGTGATAGGTGCGGTACAGCAGAAATTGCTTGATGAGCGCGGCATCGCCCGCCACCATGCCGGAGCGCATGCCCGGCACGTTGGAACGCTTGGACAGCGAGTTGAACACAATCAGGTTTCTGAAGCCGCGGCCGAGCTGCTGCGCTGCGGTGAGCGCGCCCAGCGGCGGCTTGCCCTCTTCAAAGTAGATTTCCGAATAGCACTCGTCGGCCGCGATGACAAAGCCGTGCCGATCGGAGAGGTCGAACAGTTCCTTCCAGTCGGCCAGCGACATCACCTTGCCGGTGGGGTTGCCGGGCGAGCAGGTATAAACCAAATTCACTTCTCCCCACAGGTCTTCCGGCACCTTCGACCAGTCCATCTTGAAGTCATTGTCCGGCAGGGTGTTGAGGAAGAAGGGGCGGGCGCCGGCCAGGAGCGCCGCGCCTTCGTAGATCTGGTAGAACGGGTTGGGCGAAATGATGACGCGGCGGCCGTGACGGCTCGAATCGACACTGGCCTGGGCGAAGGCGAACAGCGCTTCGCGCGAGCCGTTGACCGGCAGCACCTCGGTCGCCGGGTCGAGCTTCACCCCGTAGCGGCGCCCGGCCCACGCGGCAATCGACTCGCGCAGCGCATCCGAGCCCTGAGTGATGGGATAATTCGAAAGCCCGCCGAGGCCGGCGACCAGCGCATCCTTGATGAACTGCGGCGTCGGGTGTTTCGGTTCGCCGATCGACAGGTTGACCGGCGCGAGATCCGGATTCGGCGTCACCCCCGCGAACAGCTCGCGCAGTTTCTGGAACGGATAGGGGTGGAGCTGTTCGAGACGCGGATTCATCGCAACGGAATTTAACTAAAGCCACGCATTATAAAGCCCCATGCCGCCGATTTCTCTGCAGCGCACCCTTGCCATCGGTAGTCTGATTTATGCCGCCACCCTGTGGGGGATGATGTGGTATCCCTACCGCCTGCTCAACGAAGCCGGCGTCGGCGGGATTGCATCGAGCCTCTTCACCTATGCCGTGCCGCTGCTCGCGCTCGGCTGGCTGCACGGACGCAAGTTGCAGCGGGCGCGCAGCCGCTGGATGTGGCTGATCGCGCTGGGAATTGCGGCGGGCTGGACCAATCTGGCCTACGTGCTGGCCATGCTGCAGGGCGAGGTGGTGCGCGTGCTGCTGCTGTTTTTTCTGTCGCCGCTGTGGACCGTGGTGTTCGCGCGAATCCTGCTGCATGAAAAGCTCAACCGCGCCGGCTGGGCGGTGATGGTTCTGGCGGCGGGTGGCGCGATGGTCATGCTGTGGCGGCCCGGCGGCGACCTGCCGTTGCCGACCAACCGTGCCGAGTGGCTGGCGCTGTCGGCCGGGGTGATGTTCGCGCTCAGCAACGTCATCAGCCGCCACCTCGGCGGCGTCACCGAAGGCGCCAAGTCGGTGTCGATCTGGGCCGGGGTGGTGGTGCTGACGGTGATCGGGCTGTGGCGCTATCCCGGCGAGCTCGACTTCATCGAACAGGCGGGGTGGGGCGTCTGGCTGCTCCTGCTGGGCGTGGGTCTCGCCATCGGCAGCATGACGTACGCGGTGCAGTACGGCCTCGCCCGCGTCCCGGCCAACCAGGCCATCGTCATCTTCCTGTTCGAACTGGTGGTGGCGGCAGTCACGGCCTACTTCCTGTCGATGGAACGCATGGGGCTGCAGGAGTGGGCGGGCGCCATCATGATCGTCGCCGCCAGCCTGTTCTCCGGTCACATGGAAGACGACCAGGCGAAAGAGAACCCCCATGCCTGATATTTGCGCGCTGCACCACGCCGGCCTGCTGGTTTCCGATCTCGATCGAGCCAGGGTCTTCTACGAAGCGGTGCTGGGGCTGAAGGTGTTCCCGAATCGCCCCGACCTGCCTTATCCCGGCGAGTGGTACGAACTCGGCGGCGGCCAGCAGCTGCACCTGATGCAGTTGCCCAATCCCGATGCGGGATCGACCCGCCCCGAGCACGGCGGCCGCGACCGCCACATCGCGCTGGCGGTCAGGGATATAGCCGCGCTGAAAAGCCGGCTCGATGCGGCAGGGGTGCGCTACACCGCCAGCCAGTCGGGGCGGGCGGCGCTGTTCTGCCGGGACCCGGATGCGAACACGCTGGAGTTCGTTGAAGTCAGTTGACAGGTGGCGGGCTTCAAGCTTCTGTCGACTTGGGGCCTTTAACCGATCGGGGCTGACTCAAACCGACCCGGAAGAGACGGTCATGGCATGATCGGCGAGCGTCCGTTCCGCAGCGCATAGCTGCCACCTAAACATCCGTCTTAGTGAAGTTGCGCCACCCCATCACATTATCTAGGCTGAGTAAAAACATTCCGGAAAATGACTATCGCCACGCGCGATGCAACAAAGCACGCGAGTGTTGTTCAAATCCAATAGATGAAAGAGGAGCCATGGCCCTAACCCATTCAACTTCAGCATTGCCGGAAGAACAGCGAAGCACTTGGGCGGACGCCTACCAGAGCGTGCGAAAGCGCAGCGAGGAACTCTGCGCGCCGCTATCTCCCGAGGATTACGTGATCCAGACAGCACCCGAAGCCAGCCCGGCCAAGTGGCACCTGGCCCATGTGAGCTGGTTTTTCGAGACCTTCCTGCTGAAGGAATATCTCGCGAGCTACCCGGAATTCCATCCCTTGTATCGGTATCTGTTTAATTCCTATTACGAGCAGATCGGACATTTTCAGCCACGGGAGGAACGGGGATTCCTGTCGCGCCCGAGCGTCGAGGAAATCGTTCGCTACCGGGCGCATGTGGACGAACACATGTTGACGCTGTTGCACAGCGCCAGCGAGGACGTGTGGCCGGCCGTGAAGCAACGTCTGGAGATCGGCCTCAACCACGAACAGCAGCATCAGGAATTGCTGCTGACCGACATCAAGCTCAATCTCAGCGCCAACCCGCTGCGACCCGCCTACCGCAACGATCTACCCGACATACCGAAGCGATCGGCACCGTCCATGCGCTGGCTGGAATTTCCTGGCGGGGTCCACGAGATCGGACATCGAGGCGGCGGCTTTGCTTACGACAATGAAAAGCCCTGCCACCGAACCTATCTGAATCGTTTCCGACTTGCCTCGCGACCCGTGACTAACGGTGAGTATCTGGCCTTCATGGAGGACGGCGGATATGACCAACCCGGGTTATGGCTTGCGGACGGTTGGGCGACGGTGAAACGCCTGCATTGGTCCACGCCGCTGTACTGGGAATCGGTTGGCGGGGAATGGTGGCAGTTCACTCTCGGCGGACCGCGCTCGCTGAACCTCGAAGAACCTGTCTGCCACGTGAGCTACTACGAAGCAGAAGCCTACGCCGCCTGGGCGGGTAAACGCCTGCCCACCGAAGCGGAGTGGGAAGTTGCAGCGCGTGGACTGGCCGTCGCAGGCAACCTGCGCGACAGCGGTTACCTGCAACCCGTGGCCGCCAAGCAGGGCGATGGCCTGCTTCAGCTATACGGTGACGTGTGGGAGCACACCGCCTCGCCCTATCAGCCCTATCCGGGTTTCCGCCACGCCGCGGGCGCGCTTGGGGAATACAACGGCAAGTTCATGTGCAGCCAGATGGTTTTGCGCGGAGGTTCCTGCGTCACCCCCGCCGATCATATCCGCGCCAGCTACCGGAATTTCTTCTATCCCCACGAACGCTGGCAATTTCAGGGGTTCAGACTGGCTGAGGATGTGTCATGAAGGCAGCTCCCGGCAATAACATGTGCCGAGCAATCCGGCTGTCAGCCTGTCCGGGTCTCCTCTTCCACCACGGCGACCGCCGCTTCCAGTTGCGTCTGCGTGATATAGAAGTGTGGTGAAAAACGCGCGCCGCTGCCGCGCTGGGCGCAGATCACCTTGCGTGCGAGGAGCCGGCGATGCAAATCCGCAGGGTCGACACGTTTGTGACGGAATGTGACGATACCCGCGTAACGCCCCGGCTGCGGCGAGGTGAGTATCTCAATACCGGACAGCTTGCTCAGCGCCTCGATCAAATAGGCGCTGTTCGAAAGCACGCGCGCCGCGACCTCATCCATCCCCACCTCGGCCAGCAGCGCAAGGCTCGCGCTCAGGGCATGGATGCCCAGCATGTTCGGACTGCCGCATTCGAAGCGGCGGGCGCCCGCGGCCACCTCCCAATCCTGGCGCGAGAAATCCAGGTGATCCTCCACCATGTGCCAGCCAAACTGTCTGAGTTTCAGCCTCTCCCGAACCTGTGGCCGAACGTAGAACACCGCACACCCTTCTGGCCCGAGCAGCCACTTGTGTCCGTCGGCCATGACGAAATCTGCGCCGCAGGCCTGGACATCCAAAGGCAGTGCCCCCAGGCTCTGGATGGCATCGACGCAGAACAGCACGCCGCGCTTGCGGCAAAGAGTACCCAGTTGATCCAGATCCAGCCGCAGCCCGCTGGCGTATTGCACCGAGCTGACCGCCAACAGGCGGGTGCGCGCATCCATGCAGGCGGCAAGAGCCTGTTCCGGCGACGCACCGCACGTCAAATCAACGCGGCGGGTTTCGACGCCATCATCCTGCAGGGATTGCCAAACAATGCGATTGGACGGGAATTCCTGATCGCTGATGACCACATTGTCCCCAGCCTGCCACGCCAGGCCATGCGCGACCACTGACAGCGCCTCGGATGTGCTCTTAAGCAGCGCGATGTCTTCCGCTGCAGGCGCGTTGAGCAGGTCGCGGCACTGCTCGCGCAAACGGGCCTCGGTCTCCAGCCAGCGCGGATAATGCTGCGCGCCATGGCGCAGGTTCTCCTCGGCAAACTTCTGCACGGCCATGGCGGTTCGGCGCGGCCAAGGCGACAGCGCCGCGTGATTGAGGTAAATCAGACCAGGATCGAGCGGGAATTCATCGCTGTAATCGCGGCCGGGCGTGTGAGCAACCGAGTCATCCATGATATTGGCCATCCAAAAATAAAATTAGAGGTGCCCAGCTGATTGTCTTCTTCATTCTCGGGAAGTAGACCTGATTTTCTCAGCGCGCCACCGGCGGCTTCGGCCGAATAGGAGCCACTAGCGCTGGCTAGTTGGAACTTCCGCTGTTGGCCGATTACTGCCCTTCGGATTTCGGCTTGATCCTCGCCTGGCCTGCCGCCGGCTTTACGTCGCTGTCAGCCCACTCACTTGAACAACCCTAATCCATTGCGCGCCAGCAGCGCGGCGCCGTAGGCGGCTTCGGTGTGTGCTGCGCGTGCGACCGGCACGCCCAATAAACGCTCACGGATTCGCATCCAGGCTGGATTGCGCGCGCCGCCGCCGGCGGTTTCGACCCGGCGCAGCGGCGCGCCCCGTTCGGCCAGCAACGCATAGCCGCGTGCCTCGATCCGTGCCAGGCTTTGCAGCAGACCGTGCAGGAACTCGGCGTCGTCGGCCGGGCGCGGTGTCAGGCGCGGTGCGAGCTGCGGGTCGTTGACGGGGAAGCGTTCGCCGGGTTTCGGCAGCGGCATGTAATCGAGCGGGCTGGCGACCGTGGGGTCGATCTTTTCGCTGAGCGCGGCCAGCTGGCGGTTGTCGAAAAACTGCCGCAGCACTGCGCCGCCGGCGTTGGACGCGCCGCCCGCCAGCCAGCGCTCGCCGAACCAGTGGGAATAGACGCCGTGTTCGGTCGATTCCACCCGTGTGTCGGACAGCAGTTTCAGCACCAGGGTGCTGCCGAGCGAGGTGACGGCGTCGCCGCTTTGGCTAACGCCTGCCGCCAGAAAGGCGGCGATCGAATCGGTGGTGCCGGCGTGCACCATGCAGCCGGGATTCACGCCAAGGTAGCGCGCGCGCGGGCGCGACACGGTGGCGAGCCGGGCGCCGGGCGCGATCGGCACCGGCAGGTAGTTGACGTCGGCCAGGTATTCCACCCATTCCGGCCATTTCAACTCGTCGAGATCGAGGCCCATCTTGAGGGCGTTGTGGTAGTCGGTCATGCCGACCCGGCCGGTGAGCAGGCCCGACAGCCAGTCGGCCTGGTTGAGGTAAAGCCGCGCGCCGGTGAGGCCGAGCCGCTTTTTCAGCCACAGCACCTTGGCGAGGCCCGAGGTCGCCGCCGCGGCGGGATGGCCTGGCACGGCGGTTTTGGCGATAAGCGCGGCTTCATCGGCCGCGCGGTCGTCGTTGTACAACAACGGCGGGTGGCGCGGCGCCAGCGCTTCGTCGCAGGCGAGCACCGTGCCGGAAGTGCCGTCGAGCGCGATGTCCGACAGCAGGCCGCGAATCGTGGGCGGCAGCGCCGCGACCAGATCCCACAGCGCCTCGCGCCAGATGCCGGCGCGCTCGTACTCGGCGAGTTCGCCGAAATCACGCGCATCCTCGGCAACGATTGCGCCTTTGGCGTCGATGACGCAGCTACGTGCGCCCGATGTCCCGAAGTCAATTCCAAGAAAATACAAAAGCTTATCCGCGTGTGTTCGACTGATGCTCGAACTGCGTAAGGTCGACGCGCGCGGCTGGCTGCCAGCCTTTCTTGCGGTGCTCGGCCACCACGTTGGTGAAGATGCCGCCGCGTACGTAGAACTTGGCGGTGAGCCGCATGAAGCGCGGCTTCGTCACTTTGATCAGGTCGTCGAGAATCCGGTTGGTGACGTCTTCGTGGAAATGGCCTTCCTCGCGGAAGCTCCACATGTAGAGTTTCAGGCTCTTCAGCTCGACGCAGGCCTTGTCGGGAATGTAGTCGAGGATCAGGGTGGCGAAATCGGGCTGGCCGGTCTTGGGGCAAAGGCACGTAAATTCAGGGACTTCCATGTGGATGTGAAAGTCACGTCCCGGTTTCGGGTTGGGGAAGGTTTCCAGGGATTTGGCGGGCGTGGAGGGCATACGGGGCTCGGTGTAGAATGTGGCGAAATTAGAACGCCGAACAACCAGACGGCGCCTTGAGACGACACCCATTATAAAAGCTTAGGTCCGCTGTCTTGCGTTTAACCCACATCAAACTTGCCGGGTTCAAAAGTTTCGTCGATCCCACCATCATTCCCGTTCCCGCGCAGCTGACTGGCGTGGTGGGGCCGAACGGCTGCGGCAAGTCGAACGTAATCGACGCGGTGCGCTGGGTGCTCGGCGAATCGTCGGCCAAGCACCTGCGCGGCGAAACCATGCAGGACGTGATCTTCAACGGCTCCAGCACGAGGAAACCGGCGTCGCGCGCCTCGGTCGAGCTGGCGTTCAACAACGAGCTTGGCCGCGCCGCCGGCCAGTGGTCGCAATACGCCGAGATCTCGGTCAAGCGCGTGCTCGATCGCAACGGCGACTCCACCTATTACATCAACAACATGCGGGTGCGGCGGCGCGACGTTGCCGACCTCTTCCTCGGCACCGGGGTCGGCGCACGTGCCTATGCCATCATCGAGCAGGGCATGATTTCGCGCCTGATCGAGGCGAAACCGGAAGAACTGCGCGGCTACCTGGAAGAAGCCGCCGGCGTGTCCAAGTACAAGGAACGCCGCAAGGAAACCGAATCCCGGCTGAAGGACGCGCGCGATAACATGAACCGCGTCGAGGACATCCAGCGCGAACTCGGGACCCAGGTCGAGAAGCTCGCCGCGCAGGCCGAAGTCGCCCAGCACTACAAGCAGCTGCAGGCCGACCTGACGTTTGCCCAGCATCGCCTGTGGTTCGCCAGGAAGCACGACGCCGCCCAGCAGCGTGCGCGCATCGACAAGGATCTGGTCGAGGCACAGAACCGGCTGGAAGCCGAAACCGCGCGCCTGCGCCATATCGAGTCCGCACTGGAAACCGCGCGCCAGACCCAGTTCGCCGGGCAGGACACGCTGAATACCACACAGGCGACGTATTACCAGGCGCAGTCCGACGTCGCGCGCATCGAGCAGACCATGGCGCACCAGAACGCCACCCGCGACCGGCTGTATCGCCAGGTGCAGGATCTCACCGCACGCATGGAATCGCAGCAGGCGCGCCGCGCGTCCATGCAGGAGGCGCTGAACGAGGTGAGCGCGCAGCAACCCGGCCTTGAGGCCGCGCTGATGGAGGCCGAAGCCGCCGCGCGTCAGGCCACCGACAGCACGCTGCCGCAAAAGGAAGCCGCGCTGCGCGAGGCGCAGCAGGGCGTGGGCGAGGCGCAGCGCGGGGTGTCGCAAGTGGAGCAGGCGCGCCAGGTCGACGAAAACAGCCTCGGTCACACCAAGCGCCAGCTCGAACAGCTGGACGCGCGCCAGCGCCGGCTCGCCCAGGAGCAGGCGCAGCTGCCGCGTACCGATACCGCGGGCCTGGCGCAGAAGCAGGTCGAGGTCGAGGAACTGGCGCAGACACTGACGACCGCGCAATCCGGACTGAAGGAAGCCGAGACCGCGCTACCCGAACTCGACGCTGTCCGCTCCCAGCACACGCGCGAACTCGAAGCCGCCCGCAAGGCGCTGCACCAGACCGAGGCCGAGCTCGCCGCGCTGAAAAAGCTGCAGGAAAGTCTGAAGGCCGACGAGAAGCTCGGCGCCTGGCTGCGTAGCCGCGGCCTCGACGCGGCGCCGCGCTTGTGGGAAAAACTGCGCGTCGCCCCCGGCTGGGAAGCCGCGGTCGAAGCGGTATTGCGCGAACGCCTGCAGGCGGTGGCCGCCGATGCCGCCCCCGACTGGTTCGCCGATGCGCCGCCGGCGCGGCTCACGCTGTGGGCCGGGGACGGCATTGCGGCGCCGGCCGCGGCGGAAGGCCTGGCCAGCAAAATCGCCAGCGACGATGGAGCAGCCCACGCAGCGCTCGCCGACTGGCTGGCCGGCGTGTACTGGGCCGACGACGCGGATGCCGCGCGCGCCCGCTGCGCCAGCCTGCAAGCCGGCGAATACGCCGTCACCCCGCAGGGCCACCTGTTCACCCGCCACAGCGTCACCTTCCACGGCCCGCACACCGCGGTCGAAGGCATCCTCGCGCGCGGGCGCGAACTCGAACGATTGGCCAGCGATGCGGTGCGCCTGCGCGACGAGGTGGCGCAGCTCGAGGCCGCCTACGCCGAGACGCAGCAGCGCTTCCTGGAACGCCAGCGCGAAATCCAGGCGCTGCGCGCACAGACCGGACAGACGCAGAGCCGCCATCACACCGCACAGATGGAACTGCTGCGCCTGCAGCAGGCGGTGGAGCGGGTGCAGGGCCGGGCGGCGCAGATCGCGCAGGAACTGGAAGAGGTCATCCATCAGCAGACCAGCGAGCACGCCACGCTGGAAATGCTGGAAAACCGCCTCAAGGAGTACCGCATGCAGGGCGACGCTGCCCGCGAGGCGCTCTACGCCGCGCGCCAGCTGCGCGACCAGGCCGACCGCGCCGTGTTCGAGGCGCGCGAACTGCAGCGCGCGGCCGAGCGGCGGCATCAGGAGGCCGGCTTCGCGCTCACCACCTGCAGCAACAAGATCAGGGAACTCGGCGATACGCTGGCGCGCATCGACCAGGAAATCGCCGACGATGAGGCGCGTCTCGCCCAGGCGCGCGACGAACTGGGCCGCCTGCCGGCCGACGCGCTGGATGTCGAACTGCAACGCGCCCTGACCGCGCGCACCGAGGCCGAAACCGCGCTGGCCGCCGCGCGCGACGCACTGGAAGGCCTGACCGCACAATTACGTGCACACGACGAAGCGCGCCTGACCTGCGAGCAGGGGCTCGACCCGCTGCGCTGCGCCATCGAGCAGCTGAAGCTCAAGGATCAGGAGGCCATGCTGATGCAGTCGCAGTTCGAGCTGCAGCTGCGCGAGGCGGCGGCCGACGAGGCCAGCCTCGAATCGGGCCTGGCCGACAGCCCCAGGCCCAGCCAGCTGCAGGCCGAAATCAACCGCCTGCAGATCGAGATCGCCGCGCTGGGCGCGGTCAACCTTGCCGCGCTGGACGAACTCACCCAGGCGCAGGAGCGTTCGGATTACCTCGCCGCGCAGTGCGCCGACCTGCTGGAGGCCGTCACCACGCTGGAAGACGCAATCCGCCGCATCGACCAGGAATCGCGCGCACGGCTGAAGGAAACCTTCGACACCGTCAACCGGCATATGGGCGAGCTGTTCCCCAGGCTGTTCGGTGGCGGCCAGGCGCGGCTCATCCTCACCGGCGACGAGCTGCTCGACGCCGGGGTGCAGGTGTTCGCCCAGCCGCCCGGCAAGAAGAACGCCTCGATCCACCTGCTGTCCGGCGGCGAAAAAACCCTGACCGCGCTGTCGCTGGTGTTCGCCATGTTCAAGCTCAACCCGGCGCCGTTCTGCCTGCTCGACGAGGTCGACGCCCCGCTCGACGACGCCAACACCGAGCGCTACTGCAATCTGGTCAAGGCGATGTCCGACCACACCCAGTTCCTCTTCATCACCCACAACCGCGTCACCATGGAAATGGCCCAGCATCTGGCCGGCGTCACCATGCAGGAGCCGGGCGTGTCGCGCATCGTCACGGTAGACGTGGAAGAAGCGGTGGGGATGGTCGAGGCGGCCTGAGCCCCTGGCAGGACTTCCCATTCCCGGCTAATCAAACTAGACTAATGAAACTTAGTTTGATTGGAGGTGCCATGCATACCGTCAATATTCACGAAGCCAAAACCCAGTTGTCAAAGCTGATCGAGCAGGCGGTGCAAGGCGAAGCCTTCATTATTGCCAAGGCCGGGAAACCCCTGGTCAAGGTCACCCGGCTGGATGCACCTGCGACCGGGCAGGCCAAACGACTTGGTTTCATGGCGGGTCAGATTGCCGTGCCGGACGATTTCGACCGCATGGGCACTGAAGTCATCGAGCAGCTTTTTGGCGCAGAAGGATGAAGCTGCTGCTGGATACCCATGTGTTGCTCTGGGCGGCGGGTTCACCCGCGCAATTGCCGCCCGCCGCACGCGCCATGCTGAAAGACCCAAATAATGAATTGGTGTTCAGCGCGGCCAGCCTGTGGGAAATCACGATCAAGCGCGGTCTGGGGCGCGCCGATTTTCAGGTCGATGCACGGGTGCTGCGTCGCGGCTTGTTGGACAACGGCTATCTGGAGTTGCCGATTACCAGTGAGCATGCAGTTTTCATCGACAGCCTGCCGCCTATCCACAAGGATCCGTTTGGCCGCATCCTGATCGCGCAGGCAACGGTCGAAGGCATCACGCTACTTACGGCGGATGCGCTGATCGCCCAATATCCCGGTCCAATTCGGGCCTTTTGATTTTTACGACTCGCGTCCGTTATCCCTCGCACATGACCCCGCACGACTTCATCGCCAAATGGGACGGGGCGGACGAGACGCACCCGTTGGCCGGGCTGGCGGTGATGCTGGGCAATCTGGTGTCGGCCTGGGAGCATACGCATTACCCCATGCCGCCTGAAATGAGCGGAGTGGAGGTATTGCGTTTTCGGTGTACCGATTGGCTTGTTTGCCGATTAGCGCAGGCGGCTGCGCGATGAGGAAGCTCACCCGATTCACCCCGGCGAAACACTTTCGTGGACAATCCCTTTTTTGCCTTATTTAATTTGAATTCCCATGCTTGATATCCAGTTGCTGCGCAAAGACGCAGCCCTCGTTGCCGAGCGCCTGGCGGCGCGCGGTTTTGCTTTCGACGCGGCGCGTTTCGACGCGCTGGAAGCCGAACGCAAGACGATCCAGACCCGCACCCAGGACGCGCAAAACCGCCGCAATACACTTTCGAAGCAGATCGGCATGCTGAAGGGCAAGGGCGAGGACACTACGGAGGTGATGGCCGAGGTGGCCGGGCTCGGCGACGAGTTGAAGCAGATGGAAACGCGGCTGGCTGCGCTGCAGACGGAAATCAACGATTTCCTGATGGGGGTACCGAACCTGCCGCACGAATCGGTGGCAGTGGGCCTGGATGAGACCGCCAACGTCGAGGTGGGCCGCTGGGGCACGCCAAAGACATTCGATTTCGCGGTGCGCGACCACGTCGACCTCGGCGAGGGCTTGGGGCAGCTCGACTTTGCCGCGGCGGTGAAGATCACCGGCAGCCGCTTTTCGGTGATGAAAGGCGAGCTGGCGCGGCTGCACCGGGCGCTTGCGCAGTTCATGCTCGACGTGCACACGGCGGAGCACGGCTACACCGAGGTCTATGTGCCGTATCTGGTGAACGCCGATTCACTGCGTGGTACCGGGAACCTGCCGAAGTTCGAGGAAGATTTATTTCAAGTGCCGCGGCCGGACGCCGAGAAGCTCTATCTCATCCCCACCGCCGAAGTGCCGGTGACCAACCTGCTGCGCGACGAGATCGTCGCCGCCGAAGCGCTGCCGCTTAAGTTCGTCGCCCACACGCCGTGCTTCCGCTCCGAGGCCGGCTCCTACGGACGCGACACCCGCGGCATGATCCGCCAGCACCAGTTCGACAAGGTGGAACTGGTGCAGATGGTGCGCCCGGAGGATTCCTACGCCGCACTGGAGGCGCTGGCCGGACACGCCGAGGCAATCCTGCAGAAGCTCGGCCTGCCGTACCGCAAGATGGCCCTGTGCAGCGGCGACATGGGCTTTTCGGCGGCCAAGACCTACGACCTCGAAGTGTGGCTACCGGCGCAGGGCACCTACCGCGAGATTTCCTCCTGCTCCAATTTCGAGGCCTTCCAGGCGCGCCGCATGCAGGCGCGTTTCAAGGTAGGGCAGGGCAAGCCGGAGTTGCTGCACACCCTGAACGGTTCGGGCCTGGCGGTGGGGCGCACGCTGGTGGCGATCCTGGAGAATTACCAGAACGCCGACGGCAGCGTGACCGTTCCGGAAGCGCTGCGCCCGTGGACGGGCGGCGTGGACAGGCTCACGCCAACCTGAGTCGGGTCAGCCCGGTACGGCCAGCCCATCCTCGCTGCTTCCCAGGTTGATCATCGGGTTGAACGCCGGCTCCAGCCGCAGCAGGATGTCGTAATAGTTGCGGATGTTCTCGGCAAAATTCAGGGCTTCGCCGCCGCGGGCATAGCCGTATCGCGTCATGTTTGAGTAGGCGCCTCGGCTCAGGTACGGCAGCGCTTCCTTCACATCGGCCCAGCTGTCCGGACTGCCGCCGCGCGTCTGCGCGATGCGGCGCGCATCCTCCATGTGTCCCAGTCCCTGGTTGTAGGCGGCCAGCGCCAGCCAGGTGCGGTCGGGTTCCGCAATGCGCGCGGGCAGACTGTCTTTCATCAGTGCCAGATAGCGCGCGCCGCCCAGGATGCTCTGGCGCGCGTCGAGGCGGTTGGAAATGCCCATGCGGTCGGCGGTTTGCCCGGTCAGCATCATCAGGCCGCGCACCCCGGTCGGCGAGGTGGCGAGGGCATTCCACTGCGACTCCTGATAGCCGATCGCGGCCAGCAGGCGCCAGTCGATCCCGGTGAGCGTCTGCGCCTCGTGAAAGTGTTGGCGCAGCTCGGGCAGCCGTTGCGGACGGCGCTGCAGGATGCCGAGGATGTCGCTGCTGCCCAGTTGCCTGACGTGACCGAAATAGCGCTCGTAAATGCGCTTGATGGTGCCGTCCTTGCGCGCCTGCCCGACAAAGCGCGCCAGTGCATTGCGCATCGCCCGTGAACTGCGGGTCGGCAGCGCCCACACGATTTTCTGCATGTCGCCGATGTCGAATGCCACGGCCAGTTCGGGGTAGGCATTGCGCATCAGGTCGAAATCCATGCCGTTGATGAGCACCGCGTCGTACAGGCCGGCCTGCAATTGCGCCAGCAGTTCCTCCGGCCAGACATTTTCCAGTGTCGCCCAGGCGAGTTCGGGATGCTTGCGCTTCTGACGCATCAGGATGGGCGTGTGCCCGGAGCCGGCAATCAGCGCCAGTTTCCTGCCGGACAGGTCTGCCGTGTTGCGCGGCCGCTTGTCGCGGGTGCGGTATACGACATGGACCGGGGTCTCGAACAGGACCGGCCCGGCAATCAGGTGGTGGTCTTTGACGACTGCACGCGGCAGGGCCGCCGCCGCCAGGTGGATACGGTGGCGGTCGAGCAATTGGAACAGTGCTTCGGGGTGGGGCCTTTCCGTCCACACGAGCGACCAGTTCTGCGACTGGCCGAAGGCCAGGATCAAATCGTGTTCGAAGCCGGCAGGTTCGCCGTTGTGGGCGACGTAGTAGGTGGTCGGGCTGTTGCGCGCGCCCACCCGCAACTCGCCGCTGATTTCAGGCGGCGGCACCGGCTGGCTGCAGGCAGCCAGTATCAGACTCAATGCAAGCGCGGTGCCCCTCCCGAAACCAGCCATTTTTCTTGTAATGGGCATGACCATAGTCTGCCCGAGTGTGAAATTTTCGTCCAGCAAACCGTGCGGCTCGGTTACAATACGCGCCGCCGGAGAGGTGGCAGAGTGGTCGAATGTACCTGACTCGAAATCAGGCGTAGGTGCAAGCCTACCGTGGGTTCGAATCCCACCCTCTCCGCCAATACATCTTAACCAACTGAATAGCAATAAGAATATCAGTTAGGCCATCAGACGGGTGTCACAAAGAAGTGTTCCAAAGCCATGGCGCATTGGACATGCATATCCCGTCCCATCTGCTGTTGCGTTCCAGCATCTTTTATTTCCGCATCGTCGTCCCCGAACGCCTGCACCTAGCTTGCTGCGGCCGCACCGAGTTTCGCTTATCGCTTGGCACCCGCGACAAAAAACAGCGCACACGAAAAGCTGGTTTCTGTCGATGCAGACACAGCGTATCTGGCTGCCGAGGGTGAACTGACATGTGCGGACGCTTTGCCCTGAAAGCCCCGACCGGCGTGTTAGCCAGCCACTTCAAGCTGGATGAAACAGTGGAGGTAATGCCGCGCTACAACATCGCCCCAGGAACCGACATCCCGACCATCCACCACTCACCCGAAGGCAAACGGGTGATGCACTTGTTGCGCTGGGGGCTGGTACCGCACTGGGCCAAAGACCCGAGCATCGGCGCCAAACTCAGTAACGCACGCGGCGAAACCGTTGCCGAAAAACCGTCTTTCCGCGATGCCTTCGAGCGTCGCCGTTGCCAGGTGCCGGCCGATGGTTGGCTCCTCCAACGAGATGATGTACTTGATATGCTTCGCAATGAGCGGGTTTAGCCAACCACGGTCTGACCTGTTTTGCCATCATTTCAAGATCGCCTGAGCAATCGGTGGTGTGTACGCTTCAGTAAAAGGTAAAGAATCCCCGTCACCCCGCCTCACACCGATTTGATGGTGCGGGTGAAAGCGGATTGGTCATTCCTGTCATGCGCCAACAGCGCCCAGACGATGCGGGCATTTCTGGATTGCCCTAAAGGACTCCGATCCGCTATGGGCTGAAGCCCATGTGGAATCGTATGCCACGTCGCTGCGCGCCTCGCAATGACAAATTAATCAGCGGTTCCTTAATTTTACTGTGTCACAAATTGCGTTTAACCGATCCGCAACACGGACATCGCTGCAGGCAAAGTACGATACGAGCGGCGATGAGAAAGCGAAGCGTGGCGATCGAATCGGGTACGTGTCGTTGTG
>Ga0307376_10000543_pt1 | contig 46072 bp, 41 predicted proteins | sample TR2MG_FD_202536 | JGI IMG/M metagenome (GOLD analysis project Ga0307376, IMG submission 202536) | Soil microbial communities from Risofladan, Vaasa, Finland - TR-2 | ecosystem: Environmental > Terrestrial > Soil > Coastal area > Acid sulfate soil | place: Finland: Risofladan, Vaasa | collected...
CGCACCCCCGTGAAGGGATCGGCCCGATAGCCGTAGGGCGACGTGATGTAGCCGTGGACCGGCCACGAGACCCGCGTGCCGAAGATGCGCTTCAGCTCGGTGTCGGGAAGCTTGGCTCCGGGGATGAACAGCCGCTGTCCTACCTTGATGACCGAGCTGCCCAGGTCGTTCGCGTCGGCGATCCTGCCGCTTTCGATGTTGAAGAGCTTGGCGATCGAGTACAGGCTGTCGCCCGCTCGGACCTGATACAGGAGGCCGTTCATATTGGGCACGCGGAGCTTCGCGCCGAGCTGGAGGGCTCGCGCGTCCTTGATGCCGTTCATCGATATGAGGGTGTCTACGGCGATGCCGAAGCGCTGGGCCACCGTGGACAGCGAGTCGTTCTTCTGGACGGTGTAGGTGCTCAGTTCGAGGACGGGAAGAGGCGCGTTTTTGGCGTCCTGCGCGGAGGGAGCCGCCTTAGCCGCTTGCGTCTGGGCTCCGCCCGCCGCCTCGGCCTGCGTGGTCTCTTCCGATGCGGCGTAGGCGAGGAGCACTCCCTCGTCGGTGCCGCCTTGCGGGAGGAGCGTGCCCTGAGGCAGGGGCACCGCGGGGTGAAGGAGTATGGCGGCAGCGACCACGGCGAGGAGCGCCGAAAGGGCGACTAGTCCGAGGGCGAGGCGCATGCGCGTGCTGAAGGCGCGCGAGGCGCCGAGGGCCCGGGCGAAGGCCGCGCCCAGCGAGCGCAGGAGGGCTCGAAGCGCCCGTGCCGGCAGGAACGAGTCCCTTCGGGGGCCGGGAAGCTTCAGCCTGTGGGCGGAATTGCCGCCGGACTTCTGACCGCGCTCGGGCGGATGATGGCGCCGGGCCGCGGGCTTTTGCCTGAATTCCGGGAAGCGGCCCGATCCGTCGGCCGCGGGGAAGGCCGGCATTCTGGCGGCGATGGGCAGGAGAGGGAGCTCCAAACGGGTCGGAGGGGCCTTCCGCGGGCCGAGGTGGTCCGGAATGAAGGCCTCGCGGATCCGAAGCGGGCTTTTCGAGTCCGAATTGCGCCGCCGGGATATCTTCTGTGCTCTGATTATGCTTTCCATGTCTAGACTCTTATCGACAATTCGGGGCGCGGGTATTATAGTCGGAACCTGCCCCATGTCGCGAAGCAGCATCCGACCGGGACCGGCAGTCCTGGCAGCCGCCCTCATTGCCTTGGCTGCAAAACTATTCATCCTCGACGCCGCGGTGGTCGACGGCCGCTCCATGCTGCCCCTCTTGAAGCCGGGCGGCGTCGTGCTCGTGCTCCGTTGCGCCTATGGCCTGCGCTGGCCCTTCGGCGGCGGCTACATCCTGCGCTGGGGAACTCCCCGGCGCGGCGATGTGATAGCCGCGGTCAACCCGATGGACGGCAAGACCGTGGTCAAGCGCGCCGCGGCGGTCGGGCCGGTCCTGCTCAGTTTCGACGACGGGCGGCTCGTGGGCCCCGACCTCGACCTGGGCCTCCACGGCGAAGCGGCCGATCGCTGGTCGCGGGGCCTCTACCTCCGCGAGGGGCAGATCTTCCTCCTCGGCGAGAACCTCCCCGAATCCATCGATTCCCGGATCTACGGCCCCATCACGGTCGATACCGTGCGGGGCGAGGTGCTGCTGCCGCCGCGATGGGCCAAGCGATGACAAGCAGGTCCTGGCGCTACTGGACGGTAATCGGAGTCTTCGGCCTCTTCTCGCTCTTCGTGCTCTTCCGCTACGCCTCCCTGGCCCTATATCCCAACGCGGACCCGGAGGCTCAGGAAATAGCCATAGAACGCGGCAATATCGTCGACCGCTCGGGGCGCATCCTCGCCATGGACACCGCCTTGTACAACGTCGCCGTCTGGCGCCCCGAGACCGACGAAAAGGCCTTTCCGGCCGATGCGAATCGTCTGGCTTCGATGCTCGGCCTGGACGCCGCGGATATCCGCACCACCTGGGCCAACGGAAGCGCGGATTTCTTCTATCTCAAGAAGCGGGTTCAGCCCCAGGTGGCGAGGGCCATTCGGGAGGCCAAGGCCAACGGAGATTTCCAGGGCGTGGTGGTGGAGAAGGTGTCGGGGCGGCTCTATCCCGAAAAAAGCCTCGCCTCCCATCTCGTGGGCTTCGTCGGCGACGGCAACAGGGGGCTCTCCGGCATCGAGCGCAAGTACGACGAGGAGCTCTTGCCCGACTCGGTGCCCTTCGGCCAGCTGAAGCCGGGCGGACGGCCGCGCGGCGACACGGTCGTGCTGTCGATCGACGCGAATATCCAGTACTCGCTCGAGGAGATCGCGCGCAAGGCCATGGTGGACACCAAGGCCCACTCCCTCATCCTCCTCGCCATGGACTCCCGCACGGGCGAGATGCTCGCCTATGTCGCTCTTCCCGACTTCGATCCGAACGACTATATGGCCTCGCCTCCGGAAAACTGGTACGACTGGCCGAGCGTCTACGCCTACGAGCCGGGCTCGGTCTTCAAGATCTTCTCCCTGTCCTCGGTCGTCGATCTCGGCGGAGCGACCTTCAACTCCATTTTCTACTGCGACGGGGCCTATCACCACACCACGCCCTCGGGCCAGGTGATCACGATCAAGTGTCTCGGGGTCCACGGGGCGGTCAATATCCAGCGGATACTCGAAGTCTCCTGCAACGCCGGGGCCGGCTACGCCTCGGACACCGTCGATCCCCTCGACTTCTACAACAAGCTCGTGACCTACGGCTTCGGCTCCCCGACGCAGCTCGCTCTCCCCGGCGAGACCTCCGGACTCCTGCGCCCGCCGGATCAGTGGTCGGCGAGGTCCAAACCGACCATCGCCATCGGCCAGGAGATCCTCGTGTCGGCCCTGCAGATGGTCACGGCGGCCACCGCCATAGCCAACGGCGGCATGCTCCTCAAGCCCATTCTCGTCGAGCGGCTGGTCGATCCGGCCGGGAAGACCGTGTGGGACAATCCGCCCCAGCCGGTTCGGCGCGTGATCTCCGCCGACGTCGCCGCGAACATGCTCAAGGCGATGCGCACGGGCTCCTCGCTGGGGGGGACGGGATTCCGCGCGGGCATCCAGGACGTGCCCATGGCGGTCAAGACGGGCACGGCCCAGATGATCGATCCCAAGACTCGGGCCTACTCGGACAAGGACTACATAGCCTCGACCATGGCCATATTCCCGGCCGACGCCCCCCGGATCATTCTCTATATCGCCATCATCAAGCCGCGCGGCGACCAGTACTACGGCGGACGCATCGCCGCGCCCGTGGTGCGGGAGGCGGCCGAGGCCATACTCGGCCTGACCAACATCCCGCGCGGCGACAGCCCCGTCGCCACGCACTCCGGCACGGTCACCGTGCCCTCCGCCGTCCAGGTCGATATCGGCGCCACGATGCCCGATCTCAGGGGCACGCCCAAACGCCTCCTCCTGGGGCTGCTGGGCCGAAAGGACCTCAAGCTGCGCCTGAGCGGCGAGGGCTACGTCGTGAAGCAAAGCCCGCCCCCCGGCAGCCCCGTGGCTCCGGGCATGCGGATAGACCTGGAGCTCAAGTGAGCTCGCCGACCGGTTCCGTCGACTCGCCCTCGGCCGGTCTGCCGGCGGAGGCCCAGGCCGGCATCTGGGCGGCCAACCTGGCGGCGCTCGGCTCGCGCTTTCCCGGCCTCGTCGAGCTCCTCCTCGAGCAGCGCGGAGCGGGCGAGAGCGCCGAGCGCCGGCTTTCCGTCCACGAGACCGCCTCGGGCCAACCGAGCGCCAAGATCGAAGGCGGGTCCTGGCTCCACTCGCCCCGGGATCCCCGCGAGGAGGCTCGGCGCCTGGCCTCCCGGGGCTTGGAGAGCGGGTCGGACGCGGCCCTGCTGCTGGGCTTCGGCCTCGGCTACCTCGCCGAGGCCTGCCTGGATCAGGGCACAGAGCGGGTCATCGTCTGCGAGGCCGACCTCTGCCTCCTCGCCGCGGCGCTCGAAAGCCGCGACCTGAGCCGGGCCCTCGCCGACACCCGCCTGGGCTTCGTCGTCGGCGGCGAGGCCGACGCCATCGTGAGCGCGCTCGAGGTCTCGGGCGCCTCGCGCGCCTCGGTGCTCGGCCTCAAGGCCGCCGAGTTCGCCTATCCCGAGTGGTACGAGGGCGCCCGCGAGGCGGCCTCGCGCTGGAACGCGAAGGGGCAGGCGAACGAAAACACCCTGCGCCGCTTCGGCCGGCTCTGGGTGAGGAATCTGGCGCGGAACATCGATCAGGTATCCCGAGCGCCGGGGGTGCGGGAGCTCGAGGGGCGCTTCGCCGGGATGCCGGCCCTCGTCCTGGCGGCCGGGCCGAGCCTGGACGAGGTGCTGCCGCTCGTGGGCGAGATCGCGCGCCGCGCCCTCGTGATCTGCGTGGACACGGCCCTGCGGAGCCTCCTCGAGCGGGGGCTCGAGCCGGACTTCCTCGTCGTGGTCGATCCCCAGTACTGGAACTGGCGGCACGTCGCCGACCTGCGCTCGCCGCGGTCCATCCTGGTCTCGGAGTCCGCCGCCTGGCCCGCGGTCTTCCGCTTCGCCTGCCGCGGCGTCTATCTCGGCGGCAGCCTCTTCCCCCTGGGTCGGCGCATCGAGAGCTTCTTCGGCGCCAAGGGCGATCTGGGCGCCGGCGGCTCGGTGGCCACCAGCGCCTGGGATCTCGCCCGGCTTCTGGGCTGCGAGCCCATCTGGATGGCGGGCCTGGACCTGGGTTTCCCGCGCGGGGCCACCCACGCCCGAGCGAGCCTCTTCGAGCAGCTCGCCCTGGCCCGCGGCTCGCGCCTGAGGCCGGCCGAGAGCGAGCAGGCCGCTGCGGTCTGCGGCCCCTGGACCGGCGACGCTCCGGCCGCGGGAGGCGGACTCGTGCGCACCGACGCGCGCATGCGGCTCTACGCCTGGTGGTTCGAGGCGCGCCTGGCCCGCCCCGGCTCCCCGCGGACCCTCACCCTCGCTCCCGAGGGCCTCGCCATCCCGGGCATGGCCCTGGGCTCGCCGGAGGAGCTGCTGGACGGGCCGGTCCTGCGCCCGGCGATCGATCGAGTCCTCGCCGGAATTTCGGCCGCGCCGCCCCGAGAGGCGGACGATCGCGGCCGCTCAGGGCTGTCGCGGCTGCTCGAAGAGCTGGAGGCGATCGCCGCCGAGGCCGAGGCCGCGGTCGAGGCGGCGGCCTCGGCCCGAACCGCCCTCGCCGAAGGGGCCGCGGGAGCCGGGCGGCTCAAGCTGGCGCTCGGGCGCCTGGATGCAGCCGACCGCTCCATCGCCGACTGCCCCGCCAAGGAGGTGGCGGCCTTCCTCATGCCGCCGCTGGGCGACCTGCTCTCCGGCCGGGCGCGGAACCTGGAGGAGAGCATCGCCCAGTCCGAGACGGTGTACCGCAGCGTGGCCGAGTCGGCCCGCTATCACATCGAGGCGCTCGCCCGCGGCGCCGAGGTCGAGGAGCTGGCTCGCCCTCGGCCTTCCTCGTCCTAGTGAAGTGTCCTGTCCGAAACGGAATGCCCGAGCCCGATCCGTCCCCCGACCAGGCGGACTAGTCCGCCGGTCTTCGGCGCTTGCCGGGCGGGGGAAAGCTCGCGATGAACACGGCCCCGCCCTCGCTGTGGTTCGAGGCGACGAGCTTGCCGCCGTGCAGGCGCAGGACCGAGGCCGCGATGCTCAGGCCAATCCCGTGGCCTGGACCCGCGGCGTTCCGCCCGCGGTGGAAGCGCAGGAAAATCGAGGTGAGCTCGTCCTCGGGTATGCCCCGGCCGTGGTCGCGCACCGTCACGACCGCGCCCGACTCGCTTTCGGAACTCGAGAGCTCGATGGCGCTGCCGGGCGGGGCGTAGCGGAGCGCGTTTTCGAGCACGCTCATGAAGGCCTGGTAGAGCCGCAGAGGATCGCCGGAGACTCGGGCGGGCGACAGGGCCGAGAGGTCGAAGGACATGCCCTGCTCGACCGCCAGGGGCTCGAAATCGTCGGCCAGCTCGCGCAGCACGCCGTCGAGCCGCACCGGCTCGGCGGCAGCCTCGATCTTGCCCACCTCCAGCCGCGCCAGGTCGAGCATGCGCCCGACGAGGCGCATCATGCGCTCGACCTCCTCCAGATTGCTTTCGAGGACGCGCTCGTATTCGTCGGAGGAGCGGGCGTGCTTGAGCGCGAGTTCGAGCTCGCCGCGGAGCACGGTCAGCGGCGTGCGCAGCTGGTGGGCGGCGTCGTCGGTGAAGCGGAGCTGCTCGTCGAAGGCCGCCTCGACGCGGTCCATCATCGTGTTGAAGGCGGCGGCCAGCTCGGCCAGCTCGCGGCTCTCGGCCGGCGCCGCGACGCGCTCGTCGAGGCGCCGTTCGGTGATGCGCCTGAGCGTCGCGGCCATGGAGCCCAGGGGGGCGACCATGCCGCCGCCGATGAGGGCCGCGGCGCCCGCTCCGATCGCGGCGAATCCGGGGGCCAGGAGCATGAGCAGGAGGCGGAGCGTGGTGAGGGCCCCGCGCACCCGGCTCTGCGAGACGATGACCTGCACGACCGCCCTGAACCCTATGTCCAGCCGCAGGGGAACCGAGAGGACGCGGAAGTCGGTGGAGCCTCCGATATCCTCGGCGGTTTCGACGTCCCGGAACAGCGACTTGCCGTCGCGCGCCATCTGCAGCGCCTCTTTCGAGACCGGCAGCACGCTCTCGAAGCCGTGGGTCGCGGCGAGGATCCCGCCCTCGAAGTTCACTATCTCGACGCCCGTGCTGAGGAGGAAGCCCGAACCGGCGCGCTCGTCGGTCCAGAGTTTGGCCAGATCGCGGAAGGCCGTGGGGCCGGGCCTGCCGCCGCTCCTGCCGGGGAAATCGCGGGCATAGGCGCGGATCGAGGCCATGACGCCCACCGCGCGGGAAGCCAGGAAGGCGTCGAGATCCTCGTCCAGTATCCGCTTGAAGTAGGCGTAGAGCGAAAGGCTGAAGATGACATAGGAGACGAAGACGATGAGGCCCAGCCTGAGGGCGAGCCGCGTCCTGAGCGAGCTCTGCCTCAACGGGGGCCTCTCATGCCCGATCGGCCCCCTCGTCCCGGTTTTCCAGCTTCTTGATCTCGGGCTCGTCGGTGAGGCAGTAGCCCCGGCCGCGCACGGTGCGGATGAGCTTGAGCTCGTGCCCGGCGTCGATCTTGCCCCTGAGGTAATTGATGTAGACGTCGATGGTGTTGGTCCCGGTGTCGATGACGATGCCCCAGACCTGCTCGGCGATCATGGTGCGCGAGAGGACGCAGCGAGCCCGGGACATGAGGTACTCGAGGAGGGCGTATTCGCGGTTGGAGAGGACGATCTCGGACTCGCCCCTGCGCACGCGGCGCGTCCGCTGGTCGAGCTGGAGATCGCCCACCTTGAGCACGGGCGAGGGGCTTCCCTGGGCGCGGCGCACGAGGGCGCGCGAGCGGGCCAGGAGTTCCTCGAAGGCGAAGGGCTTGGGAAGATAGTCGTCCGCTCCGGCCTCGAGGCCGCGAACCTTGTCGGACAGGGAATCGCGCGCCGTGAGAATGAGCACCGGTACGCTCTGGCCCGCGGCGCGGATGCGCTCCAGGAAGGAAAAGCCGTCCAGGCCAGGAAGCCCCAGATCGAGCACGACGAGATCGAAGGACTGCGACTCGGCGAGACGGGCGCCCTCCAGCCCATCGCTCGCCACGAGCGACTCGATGCCTTCCTCGGCATAACCGCGCGCGATGAAGGAAGCGACCTTGGCCTCGTCCTCGACGATGAGTACTCGCATCTTTAGCTCTCATTCGCGGCTGCGGAAGCGGATTCATGAACTGCGACGTGCAGGTAGCCCGCCGACCTCGATGGTGCCGCGGGGCGTAGTATAGCGTCTATGCGGCGTGAATCTCAAGAACACGGAACGCGGATCGCAGGCCCGGCCCTGCGACTCCCTTCGAGGCGCTTTCGCCGCCCGCAGGCGAGCCCGAAGGCTCAGGCGAGTCCGAGCCTGGCGAGGGCGAGCGCCGAGGCGGCCAGGGCGGCCGTCTCGGTCCGGAGTATCCTCGAGCCGAGCGACATCGACCTGAAGCCGCGCGAGGCGAAAAGCCGCGTCTCTGCCTCGGTCCAGCCGCGCTCGGGGCCCACGGCGAGGAGGACCGGCGGCTCAAGCGGCTCGCCCGAGCCCATGCGCTCCGGGGCGCCGTAGGGGTGCAGGACGAGGCGCGATCCGGGCGAGAGCGTTCCGGGCGAGCGCGTTTCGGCCTCGCCCAGGGCGTCGAGGCAGCGCTCGAGCGACCAGTGGGCGCCGACCGCGGGAAGGCGCGGGTTGCAGGCCTGCTCGGCCCCCTCGACGAGGTGGCGCCTCACCTCGCCCTTGGCGAAGAGATCGCTCTGGGCGTAGGACTTTTCGCCGAGCTCGGTGAGGGTGAGTTCGATCCTGGACAGGCCGAGGCTCGTGAGGTCCCGCAGGATGCGGGCCGCCTGGATGGGGCGGGGAAAGCCGAGCACGAGGACTATCGGGGCGAGGGGAGGGGCCTCGCCCTCGGCCTCGAACTCGAGCACGAGGCCCGCGTCGTCGAGCTCGCGCAGGAGGGCGCTCCCGACCGCTCCGTCGACGATCCCGGCCAGGAGGCGGTCGCCGGGCCGCTTCTTGAGCACCTTCCTGACGTGCTCATAGCGCCGGTCCGAGCGCGGAATGCGCGAGCCGGACTCGCCGGGCTCGAGGAGAAGCATGTTCACGGTCTGAAGCCTAGCCCGGCGAGGGCGGATCGGTACGGCACGATAGTGTCACGGAGCTTGCCTGAACCTTCGGCGAGGTCCGGGCGACGCTCAGGCCTCGCCGTAGGGCGAAACGTCGGCCTCGTAGTCGATGCCCTCGACCGCGAAGCCGTGCGCCCGGAGGAAGTCCGAGCGGAAGCCCTCGACGTCGGCCAGGGCGGCGAGGTCGGTTTCGTCGACCCGCGCCATGCGCGAGGCGACCTCGGCCTGCACCGCCGCGCCCATCTCGAGCTCGTCGATGCGGATCCGGCCTTCGGCGTCGAGGGCCGGATCCGAGCCGGAATAGAGGCGGTCGCGGAAGAGCCGGTCGATCTGGTCGATGCAGTCCTCGTGGATGCCCCGCTCCTTCATGACCTTGTAGAGGATCGAGACGTAGAGGGGAATGACGGGTATGACGGCGCTCGCCCGCGTGACGAGGGCCTTGTTGATCGACACGTAGGCCTTGGCGGCGCCCGTCTCGGTGATGCGCTTGGCCGTCGCCTCGAGGTGGCTCTTGGCCCTGCCGATGGTGCCGTCGCGGTAGATGGGCCAGGAGAGCTCGGGCCCGACGTAGGAGTAGGCCACGGTGGTCGCCTCGGGCGCGAGCGCGCCCGCGCCGCGCAGGGCCTCGAGCCAGAGGGCCCAGTCCTCGCCGCCCATGACCTTGACCGTCTGGGCGATCTCGTCCTCCGTCGCCGGCTGGACCTCGGCCTGGGAAAGCACCGAGCTGAAGGGATCCACCGTCTTGCCGCGGTAGACGCCGCCTATGGGCTTGATCGCCGAGCGGTACACGGTCCCGGTCCCGGGATCGGTGCGCGCGGGCGAGGCCAGGGAGTAGACGACGAGGTCGAAGCGCAGGCCCAGCCCGCGGGCCGCGGCTATCACCTGTTCCTTCATCGCCGCGGAGAAGGCGTCGCCGTCGAAGGTCCGGGAAACGAGGCCTGCGGCGCCCGCCTCGGCGTCGAAGCTGCGGTTGTTGTACCAGCCGGGAGTGCCGGTCGAGGCCTCCGACGGCCCCCGCTCGTAGGAGACGCCCAGGGTGGCGGCCCCGAAACCGAAGGCCGCGGCGATGCGCGAGGCCAGGCCGTAGCCGGTCGAGCAGCCTACGACCAGGACGGCCTTGGGGCCGTCCAGCCGGTCGTAGGCCGGCCGCTTCGCGCGGATGGCCTCGATCTGCCGCCCGGTCTCGACGGCGCAGCCGCCGGGATGGGCGTTGATGCAGACATTGTTCCGCACCATGGGCTTCAGGATCACGAGGCCTCCTCGCTGTCGCCCACGATCGCGATCCACTCGGCCTCGACCGCCGGCTCCTCGCCGACGTAGCCGGTGCCCTTCTGGTGGATGATCTTGGGCGAGGCGCGCAGATTGACTATCTCCATGCGGAAGGTCTCGCCGGGCCGCACGGGGCGGCGAAAGCGAGCTTCCTTGATCTTGGCGAAGAAGAAGGTCCCCGCGTTCTTGATGCCCATTTTCCTGATGCCGACGCCGCCGCACTGGGCCATCGTCTCGACGAGGATCACGCCGGGCACCACCGGGTAGCCGGGGAAATGCCCCGCGAAAAAGAACTCGGTCTCGGGGTAGGTGCGCTCGGCGAGAATCTTCCCGTCGGCGATCTCGACCTTGTCGACGAAGAGGAAGGGCTCGCGGTGGGGCAGCAGCTCCTTGATCTCGGCCCGAGGATCGCTGGGATCGATCACCGGGGTCTCCTCATGACGACGACGCCGTTGTGCCCGCCGAAGCCCAGGGAGGCCGAGGCCGTCGCGTCGAGCTTGGCGTGCACGCCCTTGTTGGGGACGTAGTCCAGATCGCAGCCCGACTCGGTATCGGGATTGTCCAGATTGATCGTGGGAGGGATGAAGCCCTCTTCCATGGCCTTGATGCAGGCCACCGCCTCGATCGCTCCGGCGGCGCCGAGCATGTGGCCGTGCATGCTCTTGGTCGAGGATATCTTGAGCTTCTTGGCGTGCTCGCCGAAGGCGTGCTTGACCATGAGGCTCTCGGTCGGGTCATTGATCTGCGTCGAGGTGCCGTGGGCATTGTAGTAGCCGATGTCCTCGGGCTTGAGTTCGGCGTCCTCGAGGGCGAGGGCGATGGCCCTGGCCCCGCCCTTGCCTTCGGGATCGGGCGAGGTGAGGTGGTAGGCGTCGCAGGTGGCTCCGTAGCCGGCGAACTCGGCGTAGATGCGGGCGCCGCGGGCCACCGCCTTGTCGTAGTCTTCGAGAATGAGGGCGGCGGCTCCCTCGCCCATCACGAAGCCGTCGCGGGCCTTGTCGAAGGGGCGCGAGGCCTTGGTCGGGTCGTCGTTGAAGGCCGTGCTGAGGGCCTGGAGCCTGCAGAAGGCGCCGATGGCGAACTCGGTGATCGTCGCCTCGGCGCCGCCCGCCACGGCCATGTCGCAGCGGCCCGAGCGGATGAGGTCGAGGGCCTGGCCGAGGGCGTCGGTGCTCGAAGTGCAGGCGGTCACCGCGGTGTAGGCCGGACCGAGAATGCCCAGGCGCATCGCGATGTTGGCGGGGCACTCGTTGGAGATCATGAGGGGCACGGTCATCGGCAGCATGCGGCCGGGGCCGGATTCCAGCATCTTCTTGTGCGACTCCATCATGACCTCGAGGCCGCCGATACCGATGCCCATGACCGTCGCCACGCGCTCGGGAGAATAGGGCAGGGCCGGCGCTTCTCCGCCCTCCGGCGCCCGGAAGCCCTCGCCCAGACCCGCGTCGCGCCAGGCCTGGACGGCGGCGGCGACTCCGTACTGGGTGAAGCTGGCCATCTTGCGGGCCTCTTTCTTATCCATATAAAGCGTGGGATCGAAGTTTTTCACCTCGGCCGCCACCTTGGCCTCGACGCGGGACGCGTCGAAATGAGTGATCGGGCCCAGGCCGGAACGGCCTTCCTTGAGGGCGGTCCAGAAGCTGGCCACGTCGTTGCCCACGGGACTCACGACGCCGAGACCGGTGACGGCCACTCTCCGTTTCATCAATTAAACCTCCCGGCGGCTCCGCGGCCGCCAAATCGAACGCATAGTTCGTCTATAATACCGCAGATCGTGGGTCTTCGTCGCGGTCCGAACCTACCAACGCACGACGGTGGCACCGTAGGTGAGCCCGGCGCCGAATCCGATGAGCATGATGAGCTCTCCTCGCTTCAGGAGGCCTTTCTGCGACATCTCGTCGAGGGCGATGGGAATGCTCGCGGCCGAGGTGTTCGCGTACTCCTCGATGTTCATGAAGAAGCGCTCCTCGGGGACGCCGACGCGCTTGGCCGCAGCCTGGACTATGCGGGCGTTGGCCTGGTGCGGCACGATCCAGGCGAAATCGTCGAGGTGATAGGCGCTCTCGTGCATGATCCGCTGCATGAGCACGGTGATCGACTTGACGGCGAAATTGTAGACGTTCTTGCCGTCCATGTAGATCTTGGGCACGGTCGCCTCGGAGCGCTCGAAGGTCTTCGTGCGGGGCGCCTGGACGAGCACGAGGTCCTTGTGGCTGGCGCCCTCGGCCCCGAGCATGGTCTTGAGCACCCCGCGGCCCGATTCGTCGATCCGCGACAGCACTGCCGCGCCCGCCCCGTCGCCGAAGAGCACGCAGGTCGATCGGTCGGTCCAGTCGGTGACGCGAGTGAGGGTTTCCGCGCCGATCACGAGGGCGTGGCGCCCCTTCTTGGCCTCGAGCATGCTCGAGGCTATGTCGAGGGCGTAGATGAAGCCGGTGCAGCCGGCCGTGACGTCGAAGGCGGCGCAGCCGAAGGCGCCGATCTTGTCCTGCACGATGCAGGCCGCCGAGGGAAAGCCGAGGTAGTCGGGGGTAGCGGTGGCGACGACGATGAAGTCGAGTTCCTTCGCATCGACGCCGGCCTTCTTCAGCGCCGAGCGCGCGGCCTCGGCCGCGAGGTCGCTGGTCTGCATCCCGTCGGCGGCCACGTGCCGCGCTCCGATGCCGGTATGGGAACGGATCCACTCGTCCGTCGTATCTACCATGGAGGCGAGCTCCTCGTTGGGAATCCTGCGCTCGGGAATATAGGAACCGGTGGATCTGATCACTACGGACATGAAAGCCTCCTCGTGACAATTATCGAACAAGTGTCATGGCCGTAGGATACTGATGCGTCGAAAAATGTCAATCCAGTAGAGCCGCTTCGGAGGGAGCGCTACGCGTATCTTGACATATTCCGGTCAACTGTAAGATAAGTATACGCCTCAGAAAAGGATGTTCCGCCCAAAGGGCCGCCCAGGCCGGCGTTTCCGTCCGGCCGGCATGAACAGCAATTCCACTACGAAGATGCAGGAGGTACCGATGCCCTACAAATCGGTAGTACTGGTAAAACAGGTGCCGGATACGAAGAACATTACCGGCGAGGCGATGACACCGGAAGGCACGATCAACCGCACGGCCTTGCCCGCCGTCTTCAATCCCGAGGACCTCAACGCCCTCGAAATGGCCCTCGAGGTCCGCGATCGGCACGGCGGCGAGGTCACGGTGATCACGATGGGCCCCCCCGGCGCGGCGGAGGTCCTGCGCGAGTCGCTCTTCCGGGGCGCGGACAAGGTCGTGCTCCTGAGCGACCGCCGCTTCGCGGGCGCCGACACCCTCGCCACCTCCTACGCGCTTTCCTGCGCGATCCAGAAGCTCGGCAGCGTCGATCTGGTGTTCTGCGGGCGCCAGGCCATAGACGGCGACACCGCCCAGGTCGGCCCGCAGACGGCCGAGAAGCTCGGCATGCCGCAGATCACCTACGCCGAGGCCATCGAGAAGCTGGAAGGCGGCTCCATAGTCGCCCGGCGCGCCCTCGACCACGGCACCGAGATGGTCAAGTGCAGCCTCCCCTGCCTGCTCACGGTGGTGTCTTCGGCCAACGAGCCGAGGCCGGCCTCCGTGCGCCGCAGGATCGAATACAAGTTCGCGGCCACGAGCCTCGAGTACAAGTCCCTCCTGGCCAAGTGGCCCTCCTTCAAGACCGAGGAGGCCCTGGACGCCTTCCTCGTCCGGCGCGAGCTCAAGATTCCCGTGTGGACCGCGGCGGACATCGGGGCCGAGGAGCAGAAGCTCGGCATGCCGGGCTCTCCGACTCAGGTGTACAAGGTGAACTTCGTCGTGCTGGAAGGCTCCGAGTCGAAGGTCGTCGATCCGACGAGCGACGGCATCAAGGCCCTCATCCAGGAACTGATGCAGGAATACATCGTAGGGTAGGCGGAAGATGGCAGACAACAAGAACGTTTGGGTTTTCATCGAGCAGGACGAGGGCACGATAGCCGACGTCAGCCTCGAGCTTCTGGCCAAGGCCCGCGAGCTCGCCGGCATCCTCAAGAGCGAGGTCTGGGCCCTCCTCTGCGGCCAGGGCGTCGAGGATGCGGCCAGGAACGCGGTCGCGCACGGAGCCGACCGGGTGCTCCTCGCCGAGCATCCCGAGCTCAAGCTCTACCGCACCTTGCCCTATGCGCGCATCGTGTCGGCCCAGGTGCGCGAGAAGGAGCCGTACATACTCCTCTTCGGCGCCTCGCCCGTGGGCCGGGACCTCGCGCCTCGCGTCGCCAGCGCGGTCCGCTCGGGCCTCACCGCCGACTGCACGGACCTCCAGATCGGCGATTTCGATTCGAAGAAGGACGGGAAGGTCTTCAAGGACCTCCTCCTGCAGATCCGCCCGGCCTTCGGCGGCAACCTCATCGCCACCATCGTCAACCCGCACCATCGGCCGCAGATGGCCACCGTGCGCGAGGGCGTGATGCGCATCCAGGAGCCCGACCCGAAGCGGAAGGGCGAGATCGAGCGCGTGAATTGCGCCTTCGAGAGCTCGGACTTCGCCCTCGAGGTGCTCTCCCGCGAGATCAGGCATTCCACCGTGCGGCTCAAGGAGTCGCCGGTCATCGTCGCCGGCGGAGCGGGCGCGGCCACTGAAGAGGACTTCGAGCTCATCCGCGAGCTCGCCCACGTCCTCGGCGGCGAGGTGGGCGCCTCGCGCGCGGCCGTAGACTCGGGCCTCATCGGCAAGGAGCACCAGGTCGGCCAGACCGGCACCACCGTGCGGCCGCGGCTCTACATCGCCGCCGGCATCTCGGGCGCCATCCAGCACCGGGCCGGCATGGCCGAATCGAACAAGATCATCGCGATCAACACCGATCCCGACGCGCCGATCTTCCAGATCGCGGACTACAAGATCGTCGGCGATCTCAATGAGGTGATTCCTCTCCTCATCAACGCCCTGCGCGAAAAGGCGAAATAGGAGAAAGACAGGCTATGGCAGACAACTTTTACCTCGACAATCCCGATCTCCGTTTCCGCGTCGAGCGCTGCGGCCTCGACGAGGTGGTCGACATCAAGGAGCGCGGCTACGCCTACGCCGCGACCGAGCGCAAGGCTCCGCGCGACTACGCGGACGCCCAGGACAACTGGCGCCTGGTGCTCGAGATCCTCGGCGAGATCTGCGCCAACGTGATCGCCCCCCGCGCTCCCGAGGCCGACGAGGAGGGCGCCCAGTACTCGAACGGCCAGGTGACCTACGCCGCCGCCACCCAGGCGGCCATCGAGGCCTTCCGCAAGTCCGAGATCCTCGGCGCCATGCTCCCCTGGGAGTTCGGCGGCCTCAACCTGCCCGAGACGGTCTACCAGGCCATGATCGAGATGGTCTCGCGCGCCGAGGGCGGCCTCATGACCATCTTCGGCCTGCAGGAGATCGCCTCGACCATCAACGAGTTCGGCGACGACGCGATGAAGGCGCGCATCCTGCCGCGCTTCGCCCGCGGCGAGGTCTTCGGCGCCATGGTGCTCACCGAGCCCGACGCCGGCTCGGACCTCGGCTCGGCGCAGTGCCGAGCCACGCAGGACGCCGAGGGCAAATGGCGCATCAACGGCGTCAAGCGCTTCATCACGAACGGCAACGCCGACATCCACCTCGTCCTCGCCCGCAGCGAGGAGGGCTCCAAGGACGCGCGCGGCCTCTCGATGTTCCTCGTCGAGCGCGACGCCTCGGTGCGCATCCGCCGCATCGAGCACAAGCTCGGCATCCACTCCTCTCCCACCTGCGAGCTCCAGTACACGAACACCCCCGCCGAACTCGTCGGCAAGCGGCGCTTCGGCCTCATGCGCTGCGCTATGGCGCTCATGAACGGCGCCCGCCTCGCCGTGGCCACCCAGGCCGTCGGCATCTCCGAGGCGGCCTACCGCGAAGCCCTGCGCTACGCGGGCGAGCGCATCCAGTTCGGCAAGACCATCGGGGACATGCCCGCGGTGTCGCGCATGCTCGTCTCCATGAAGGGCGAGATCGAGGCGGCCCGCGCCCTGATCTTCGAGACCTCGCGCTGGGTCGACTCGCTCAAGGCCTACGAGCAGCGGCAGGAAGAGCTCGAGCGCGATGGCAAGGCGGCCGATCCCGCCTTGATCGCCAAGAAGAAGCAGGCTTCGAACCTCGCCGACATCCTCACGCCGATGTCCAAGTACTACGCCACCGAGATGGGCAACCGCGTCTGCTACAAGGGCCTCCAGATCCACGGCGGCGTGGGCTACATGCGCGAGTTCAACGCCGAGCGGCACTACCGCGACGTGCGCATCACCAATATCTACGAGGGCACGAGCCAGCTCCAGATCGTCGCCGCCATCGGCAAGATGGTCGGGCGCGGCCTCGACCTCCTCCTGGACCTCTGGGCCGCCGCTCCTTGCGCGCCGGCTCTCGCCTCCGTCAGGAAGGAACTCGTCGAGACGACGGAGCTCTTCAAGAAGTGCTGCGACACCCTGCACGCCGCCGACCGCGACACGGTCGACTACTTCGGCGCCGACCTCATGGACATGGCGGCCGCGGTGGTCAACGGCTGGCTCCTTCTGCGCGACGCCCAGGTCCAGGAGCGCAAGGCCGACCTGCTGCGCGCCTACGCCGCCGAGCACCTGCCCCGGGCCAAGAGTTCCGGAGCGGCCGTGCTCGCGCACGACATGGCCGGCGTCGCGGGCAGGCAGAGCATACTCGCCTAGGGCGGGCATTGTGGCGCGGTTCCTGACCTGGAAGGGCAGAGGGCCGGGCGGCAGCGAGCCGTCCTCTGCCTTCCCCGACCACCCGCCGCGTCACGATGCCGCCGGGCGCCTTGCCGGCTCTCCCGCGGCTATCGCGGCTATCGCGGCTATCGCGGCTATCGCAGCTGCGCGGCGAGGGCGGTGATGTCGTCGGGTTGCAGCGCCTTTCCCATGAAGGCGGCGATCTCCTTGTCCAGATCGGCGATGAGCTCCGAGGGCTTCCGGTCGAAGCGCGAAAAGAGAAAGTGCTTGAGCTTCTCGTCGTCGTAGCGCTCGCCGCTTTCGTTCTTGAGGTCGGTCAGGCCGTCGGAGTTCATGAAAATCTTGAGGTCGGGGAAGAAGGGCATGGACTGGCCGTTTCCCTCGGACTTCCCGAAGGGCTCGAGCCCCAGGGGGCAGAGACTGGAGGAATAGATCCGGCACTTGCTGCGGCCGTCCGGGGCGCTGAACAAAACGTAGATCGGTGAATAGCCGCAGTTGAAGATCGTCAGCTCGCGCCTCTCGGTGTCGAAGAAGACGAGGGCTCCCGCGATGAAGAGCTCTTCCGGCGTCTGGTCCAGGATCACCTTGTTCAGGGCTTCGACCAGAGAGGCGGGGTCGTGCCGGGCCAGCAGGCCGCCGGTCTTGAGCGTGGCGAAGAAGGAACTGACGAGACTCGTGGCGAGGGAGGCGGCGATGTTCTTCCCGCAGACGTCGAAGCTCGCGACCATGTAGAGGCCCTTCCTGAGTTCGAGCGTCTGGAGGAAGTCGCCGCCGACCTCGTGGGCCATCCGGAAATAGGTCTCGACGGCGATCTCCTCGCTCTCGATCGTGTTGCGCGAGAGCAGGAACTCCTGGATCGAACGGGCGCTTTGCAGGTCCATGCCGCGGATGAGCGCCACCTGCTTCGTGAGCGCGAGGAAGGAGCCCGTGCCGAAGAACCTGTTGTGGCGATAGATGAGGAAGTCGTTGAAGATGGCCGAACTCTGTCGCTCGAGCAGCGAGGAAAGCGCCTTTTCGACATTTTCGTCGGCGTCGAGGATGGCCGTGTCGTGATCCAGGTATTTCCCGATCGAGCCGCTGCGCAGGGCGTCCAGGGCGGATTTGGGCCGGAGCATGAGAGCGGTCCGCGACACGAGGCCTATGACGCCGCCGTCGGACTCGATCGGTATCGAAGACAGCTTTTCGTCGGCTCGAAAGCGAGCCGAGGCCTCGTCCAGGTCGCCCGAAGAACTCAAGGGATCGACGAAAGAGGCGATGATGCCGACGCTCGTGATGGGAAAAGCGACGGCGACCGCCTGCTCCTCGACGGACAGCAGCTCGACCGCGTCGGGCTTCCCGGCCGTGTCCTTGAAAATGGGTTCCCGGAAATACGGGAAGACATCCATGTCCTCGACGGGATTTTTTTGCTTGGCCATGCTGCTCCCCCGATCGGCGACCGGATGTGGGAGACAGGATACAACCGAAATCGCCCAACCGCAACCGCAATTCGTCGCGCGGCTCGCCCGCCGGGATTCCGCGGCGGGCCGTCCGCGAGTCCGGGACCGTGCCGATGTGCGCTACCGGTGGACCACCGTGGAGAATCCGATCCCGATCGGAGGAGTTCGCCTTCTCAGCCGCCGAGGATCCGGTCCTTGACCGACCTCAGCCAGGCGGTGATCTCGTCGGCGCCCTCGCCGGTCCTGCCGTTCAGCGGCAGGAGCAGGGCTCCGGGCGCGGTCCCCGCGAGTCCCTTGCGGAAGAAGTCCTCGTCGAAGCCGACCGCCTCTTTGAGATCTATCTTGGTGAGGATGCAGGCGGCCGATCTGGCGAAGGCCGCGGGGTACTTGTAGGGCTTGTCGCTGCCCTCGGCCACGCTCGCCACCACGAGCTTGATGTCCTCGCCCACGACGTACTCGGCGGGGCAGACCAGGTTGCCGATGTTCTCGATGAAGAGCCAGGAGCCGTCGGCGACGCTCATGCGGCCCAGGATGCCTTCGATCATGGGAGCGTTGAGGTGGCAGTCGCCTCCCGTCTCGATCTGGTAGGCCTCGACGTTGAGCGACCGCAGGAGGCGCGTGTCTATGTCGCTGGCGACGTCGCCCTCGATCACCGCGAGCTTTTCGCCGGCGGCGTGGAGTCGTTCGGCCACCCGCGATATGAAACTGGTCTTGCCCGCCCCCGGTCCGCCCAGGATGTTGATGGTGAAGATGCCGCGGCCGCGCAAGGCCTCGTTGATGGCGCGCGCCCGCGCGTCGTTCTCCTCGTAGATGGCTCGCTTGAGGTCGATGGATATGCTCATGCCGCTTCTCCCTTTCACGCGTTCGGAATACTTCGAAGGGCGGGTCCTGTCGGCTGCAAATCGAGAGCGATTACGCAGTAGCTCCATCGCTCTCGATTTGCAGTCGCCACCCGCCGCGCTACGATGCATTTTGGAAGTGTGGCAGGTTTAGGTCAACCGGGCATATCCTCGATCTCGATGCTGTCGATGTAGAATTCGCTGCCGATCTTGGTAGACTGGCCCTGGCCGCCGCAGAAGGGGCATTCGAAGGAGAAGCGCTTGCGCTCGAAGAGCTTCTGGCAGGAGGAGCAGCGGAGCTGGGGCTTTATGTAGGTGACGTCGAGGACGGCGCCTTCGGCGGCGCTGCCCTTGCCGAGCGCATCGAAGTAGAAGACGAGCGCCTCCTCCAGATGGCCGGTGGCCTCGCCTACTACCAGATGCACTTTCCTGACTCGGCCCGCCGCCCCCAGCTTCTCCGCCTCCTCCGAGACGATCTTGACGACCGACTCGATGGCGCTCGCCTCATGCACCGGCGCTCGCTCCTCCGGCGGGGCCGGCGCCGGAGCCGTTGCCGGCCGCCGGTGCGGCTTCGCGCCGATGTTCGTGAACCCTGCCGGCCGCGTCGGAGAAGTCCAGGGCCGTGGGGCGCTCGTTGCCCATGGAGAGGCACTTTACCGGGCAGGCGCGGATGCAGGCGCCGCAGATCACGCAGGCGAAGCGGTCGATCCGCCAAAGCCCTTCGGCCTTGTCGACGACGATGGCGTCGGCGGGGCAGTGCTTCGCGCACATCGAGCACAATATGCATTTGGGAAAGTCGTTCAGGATCCGGCCCCGGCTCGTGGGGTAGGTCGGGCGCACCACGAAGGGATAGCGCCTCGTGGCCGGCTTGGTGAACAGGTTGCGGAGCGCGGTGCGCGTCATGGGTATGAAGGCCACGATTTACCTCTCGGTGCAGGAGATGCAGGGGTCGATGGTGAGGATCACTGTCGGGACATCGGCGAGCGACACTCCCTTGATGGCCTCGACCATGGCCGGGATGTTGGCGAAGGTGGGCGTGCGTACGCGGAAGCGCTCGAGCTGCCTCGTGCCGTTCGAGCGGACGAAGTAGAGCACCTCGCCGCGCGGCTGCTCGAGCCGGATCCAGGACTCGCCGACGGGCGGCATGCCCTTGATGGGAACGGAGACGGGACCGGCGGGCATCTTCGCGACCACCTCGTCCAGGATGCGGAAGGACTGCTCGATCTCGCCCAGGCGTACGAGGACGCGGGCCATGCAGTCGCCCGCGGTCTCTACGACCGGCTTGAACTCGATCTCGCCGTAGGCCTCGTAGCCTTGGGCGCGCGCGTCGTAGTCCACGCCGGAGGCGCGGAGCATGGGTCCGACCGCGCCGAGGGTGTAGGCCATTTCCTTCGAGACATAGCCGACGCCGGAGAGCCGGTGCCGGACGGTGGGCTCGCCGATCCAGACCTGCGCCAGCCTGAGTATCTCGGCCCGCACGGGCTCGATGGCCTTCATGCAGCGGCGCAGGGTCTCGTCGCCGGGATCGCGGCTGACGCCGCCGACGATGGCCGAGCCGAAGATGACGCGGCCGCCCGAGGTCTCCTCCGCGACGTCGATCACCGTCTCCCGCGCCCGCCACGAGGCGTGGAAAAGATTCTCGAAGCCGAAGGCGTCGGCTGCGAGGCCGAGCCACAAGAGGTGGCTGTGCACGCGCTCGAGCTCCGACCAGAAGGTGCGGAGCCAGCGGGCGCGGTCGGGCACCTGGGTGCCCAGGATAGTCTCCACCGCCTCGCAGTAGCCCATGCCGTGCATGAAGGAGCAGATGCCGCAGATGCGCTCGGCGATGTGCACGTAGTCGAGGTAGTCCCGCTTCTCTACGAGGAGCTCCAGGCCGCGGTGGATGTAGCCGATCTGGGGGATCGCGCCGACGACTTTCTCGTCCTCGAGGGTGAGGTCGAAGTGGAGCGGCTCGGGCAGGACGGGGTGCTGTGGCCCGAAGGGGATGACGGTGGGTCCGGGCGCGGCCTTCTCGTGGCTGCTCAACGGGGGCCTCCTTCGCTGCTGGTCGCGATGACGGTGATCTTGCTGAAGGCCTTGCCCTCGACGGGATCGTAGACCTTGCCGAGCCAGTCGACCGCGATGCGCTCGATCTTGACTCCGAAGAGGTCGCGTATCTCGTTCTCGTAGAGATACGCGCCCAGGAAGACGGAGGTGATGGACGGCACTTCGGCTTCCGGAGCCACCATGAGCCTGAGGATCCTGTGCTGCATGCCGAGCCCGAAGGAGTAATTGAGCTCGATGTGGTCGGCGCCGGAGACGCCGAGGATCTGGATGATCCGCCAGCCGGCGGCGCGGAGCGCGTCGACGGCCGGGATTAGCTTGCTGACCTCGATCTCCTCGACGGTCAGGACTTCGCGTTCGATCATTTTGCGGCCTCCTGGGCGGGGCTCTTGGCGCGCCGCGCCTTTTTCATGGCCTGCTTCTTCTCCGCGAGTATCTGCGCGGCGCGCACGACCCCGTCGAGGATGGACTCGGGCTTGGCCGCGCAGCCGGGGACGTAGACGTCCACGGGGATCACGTTGGCCACGCCGCCCTTGACGTTGTAGCACTCGGCGAAGACCCCGCCGGAGTAGGCGCAGGCGCCGATGGCTACGACCGCCTTGGGCTCGGGCATCTGCTCGTAGATGTTCTTGACCACCGGAATGTTGAGGTTGTTGACGCTGCCCGTGATCAGGAAGATGTCGGCCTGCTTGGGGTCGCCCGTGACGATGCAGCCGAAGCGCTCGGCGTCGTACATCGGCGTCAGGCAGGCGAGCACCTCGATGTCGCAGCCGTTGCAGGACGAGGCGTCATAGTGGATGAGCCAGGGAGACTTTTCGATGCCGCTCAATGGACTACCCTCGCGATGAGATAGAAGGGGATGAGGTTGCCCATCCCCGCGACGATGGCGACGATCCAGGCGGAGGTGAGGGCGAGCTCCCACTTTACGCGGGCCGTGACATTGTCGATCAGGATGATGATGAAGTAGGTGACGACCGGGCCGAGGACGGCGGCGATCGGATTCCAGCTGAAGAAGAGGAACACGAGGCCGTAGAGGTAGACGCTCTCGTACCAGTCCGCGAGCTCGACGAGGCCGAGGGCGGGGCCGCCGAGGTCGGCGGTCAGGCCCTTGACGAGCTCCTGGTGGGCGTGGTGCGAGGTCGAGATGTCGAAGGGGGACTTGCGCAGCTTCATGATGAGCACGTACACGAGGCCGAGGAAGATGCCGGGCAGGAGGAGGATGGTGGGCTTGCCGACCGCGGCGATGTCGCCGAAGTGGAAGGAGCCAGCGACCTTGAAGAACCCGACGAGCGTGAGGATCACCATCGGCTCGTAGGCGGTCATCATGATGAGCTCGCGGTTGGCGCCGATGGCGCTGAACGGCGAGCCCGTCGAGTAGGCGGCCAGCACGAGGAAGATGGCCGCGAGCGTCAGGACGAAGATGATGAGGAGCATGTCCGAGCCTTCGAAGATGAGGAAGCCCGTCGCCACCGCGAAGATGAAGTGGCTCAGGACCAGCGGCATCTGGAGGCTGTTCACCGGATCCAGCTTGCGCGAGAAGAGCTTCTTGAGGTCGTAGAAGGGCTGGATGATGGGCGGCCCCACGCGCCCCTGGAGCCTGGCCGTGATCTTGCGGGAGACTCCGTCGAGCAGACCGCCTATGAAGGGTCCGAGGATGAGATAGGCGATCGCGAGATACAGTTCGTAGCCTTTCATATGAGGACCGTCCCGAACATGGTGATGGTGAGAAGGATGGAGATGAGGATGCCCCACCTGAGGAGCCAGGGCTCATCGAAGTACTTGACGAGGTAGTAGGAGCGGAGCTCGACGGCCTTCTCGACGCCCGCCGTGCCCTTGAACACGAGGCCCGCCTCGGTGGGCCGGCCCGACATGTAGGCGCCGGAGAGCCGCTTGGTGCCGCGGCGCGAGATGGTCAGGAGGAGCCAGGGGATGACGACGGTCATGACGACCATGAGCACCGTCACCACGACGTTGCCCTGATCGAGGGTGAAAGCCTGCCCGTAGGCGGAGAGGAGGAAGGGCGCCACCACGTAATGCGAGATGAAGGGGAACGTGGCGCAGGCGAGGATCGCCAGGATCGCGAGCGAGCCCTGCGAAAGGAACTCGGCCCCCGAGTACTTGTCCTCGAGCAGGCCGCGGGGGGCCGCGGGGTCCGACAGCCGGATGATGAGGCCGAGCCACTTGGTCCAGAAGAGGACCGTCGTGGCGCTGCCGAATGCCAGGAGGACGACCATCACCGGGCTGATCCAGGAGGTCATGTTGATGAAGGCCTCCATGGCAGTCCACTTCGAGATGAGCATGCCGAAGGGAGCGACGAACATGACCGCGATGCCGATCACGAGGAGCACGGCGATCCTCGGCTGCTTCACGATGAGTCCGCCCATATCCTCTATGTCGAGGCTCCCCGTTCCGAAGCTGGAGGATCCGACTGCCATGAAGAGCAGGGCCTTCGCGACGGCGTGGAAGAGGATGAGGAAGAAGGCGGCCCAGATGAGCTGGGGCGTCCCGATGCCGGCGCAGACCACGATCAATCCGAGGTTGGAGACCGTGGACAGGGCCAGGATGCGCTTGGCGTTCCGTCGCGAAACCGCGATGAAGGCGCCGACGATGAAGGTCAGGATGCCGATGAGCGCGACGACGAGTCCCGTCGGCGTGCCGACCATGGCCGGGGCCAGCCTGATGAGGAGGAAGACTCCCGCCTTGACCATCGTGCTCGAGTGGAGGAGGGCCGAAACCGGCGTGGGTGCCACCATCGCGCCCAGCAGCCATGGCGTGAAGGGCAGCTGCGCCGCCTTGACGAGGCCGGCCAGAGCCATGCAGGCCACGGGGATCGCGGCGACAGCCGCGCCGACGGTGCCGAGCTTGTCCATGTCCACCGTCCCGGCGGTGGCCGCCAGCACGATGATGCCGATCGCGAAGGCGATGCCTCCCAGGATGTTCAGGTTCAGGGCCAGGAAGGCGTTTTTCTGGGAGACCTTGTCCTCGTTGTAGCCGATCAGCACGAAGGAGGCCCAGGTCGTGATCTCCCAGAAGAAGAGCATGATCCTGAGGTCGTTCGCCAGCACGAGGCCGTACATGCCGCCCAGGAATACGAGGAAGACGAAGCTGAAGGTGCGCCGCCTGTCCCGCACTTCCGGGTGCTCCTCCTGGAAGGTGTGCATGTAGCCGGTCGCGTAGATGACTATCAAGCCTCCCACGACACCGATGACGAGGACCATGAGGATCGTCATCTGATCGATGAGAATCGTCGTCTGAGCCTCGACTCCCGAGGTCCAGGTGGGGCCGACGAGGGCGACCACGACCTGGGCGATGGCGAGGAGCAGCGTCAGGAGGCGCTTCGTCCTTACGGCTCGAACGGCGAAGTAGGCGGCCAGCACGAGCTCTCCCCCGAGTAGGAACTGATCGAGGTGGGGGATCTGCATCGTGATCCGCAACGGCAGCGATGGCCAGACCTGGATGGTCAGGAGAATCGCCAAGGCCGCTTGGATAAGGGCCGCGATGGTGACTACCGCCCTACGGAGACGGTAGTCCCTGATGACCAGGGCTATAAGCCCGAACACGCACGGCGTTGCCGTTAGAATGATTGGTAGTGTCATGGGTTTGACCAGAGACTTTGTAACCAGTTTAGCGAAGAGTTGTCAATATGAATTAGTGTACAATTAAAACTTTATTTATCGAATAAATAATATATAATAAATAGTGAATAAAGACTCTGCACCAAGCCCCTCAGGACAAACTGCCGATCGAAGCCTCTATGACCGATGCCAGGCGTTCGGGCGGGGTCCGGGGAGAAAAACGCCTGATCGGCACGCCGTCCCTGCCTACGAGGAATTTCGTGAAGTTCCATTTGATGTCCCGCGAACCCAGGATGCCGGGCAGGGAAGCCTTGAGGAAGGCGAAGAGAGGATGCGTGCCCGCCCCGTTGACCTCGACCTTGGAAAAGAGCGGAAAGGTGACGCCGTAGTTCAGCGAACAGAACGAGGCTATCTCCGATTCCGTGCCCGGCTCCTGTTCGGCGAACTGGTTGCAGGGGAAGCCCAGCACCGTGAAGCCCCGCTCGCGGAAGGTTTCGAAGAGCTTTTGCAGCCCTTCATACTGCGGAGTGAACCCGCATTTGCTCGCCGTATTGACGACGAGAGCGAGCTTGCCTCGGTATGCTTCCAGGGACAGCGGCTTGCCGTCTATCGTTCGCGCGCTGAAGTCGTACAGTGTCGTGGCCATCTCGAGCCTCCTCCGCCGTGGATCAGGTCGGCTGCGCTTCGCTCTCCGCCGCGGCTCCGCCGCCGGCCGATGCCGCAACGGGACCTTCGCCGGCCTCCGCTCCAGTCTTGGGCTTCACCATCGAGGAGAACTCAGCTTCCTCGATGACTTCCTTTTCGAGCAGCCGCTCGGCGACGCTGTCCAGGAGCGGCCGGTGAGCTTTCAAGAGGCCCACGACTCCGTCGTAGCGCTCGGCCACGATGCGGGCGATTTCTCCGTCCACGTACTTTTGCGTGTCTTCGCTGTATTCCCTGGCCATGAAGGGCTCGGACTGAGGGCCCAGGTAGGCCCCGCCGCGCCGCGTCAGGGCGACGTGGCGGAAACGGTCGGACATGCCGTAGTCGGTGATCATGCGCCTCGCGATATCGGTGGCGCGGGTCAGGTCGTTGGCCGCTCCGGTGGAAATGCGGCTGAAGGCGATCTGCTCGGCCGCCCGCCCGCCCAAGAGGACGTCGATTTGCCCCAAGAGCTCGTCCTGGGATACGACGTAGCGGTCCTCGACGGGCATTTGGAGGGTGTAGCCCAGGGCGCCGAGGCCGCGCGGGACGATGGAAATCTTGCGTACCGGATCGGCCCCCGGGGTGAAGGCCGCGGTCAGGGCGTGGCCGGTTTCGTGGAAAGCTATCGTGCGGCGCTCGACCTGATTCATGACCCTGCTCTTCTTCTCGAGCCCGGCCACGATCTTCTCGACCGCGGCGTCGAAGTCGGCGTGGATGACCTTCTTCCTTCCGGCTCGCACCGCCAGGAGCGCGGCCTCGTTGACGAGGTTGGCGAGATCCGCCCCGACGAAGCCCGGCGTGCTGCGCGCCACCTTGGAGAGGTCGACGCCCTCGTCCAGCTTGACCGCGGTCGAGTGGATGCGCAGGATGGCCTCGCGGCCGATGAGATCGGGCCGGTCGACGAGCACCTGGCGGTCGAAGCGGCCGGGCCGCAGCAAGGCCGGGTCGAGGACGTCGGGACGATTGGTGGCGGCGAGGATGATGAGCCCGCTCGTGGCGTCGAAGCCGTCCATCTCGACGAGCAGCTGGTTGAGGGTCTGTTCGCGCTCGTCGTTGCCGCCCATGGGGCCCTGGAGCCGCGACTTGCCGATGGCGTCGAGCTCGTCGATGAACACTATGCAGGGCGCCTTCTCGCGGGCCTGCTTGAAGAGGTCGCGGGCCCGGGCGGCCCCGACGCCGACGAACATCTCGACGAACTCGGCCCCGCTCATCCGGAAGAAGGGCACGCCCGCCTCGCCCGCCACCGCGCGCGCGAGCAGGGTCTTGCCCGTGCCCGGCGGGCCGACGAGCAGCACGCCCTTGGGTATCTTGCCGCCGATCTCCGTGTACTTCCGGGGATTCTTGAGGAAATCGACCACTTCGACGAGTTCCTCCTTGGCCTCGTCCACGCCGGCGACATCTCGAAACCGCGTAGCCACGTCGCCTTCGGCCACGATCATGGCCTTGTTCTGGCCGAAAGCCAGCACGTTGTTGTTGGTGTTGCCCAGCCTCCTGAACACGAAACGCCAGATGAAGTACATGAAGCCGATGGGAAGGATCCAGTTGAGGAGGAAGGAAAGGAAGGCATTGCTGCCTTCCCGCTGGGCGGCCGAGTACACCACGCCTTTCTGGTCGAGCAGGGAGGTGAAGCCCGGATCGTTGACCGGCACGGTCTTGAAGTAGGTCTGCGAGCGCTGCAGCGCGTTCGCGATAGTGGGCGGCTCGGCCGGCTTGGCATGGAGATAGCCGAGATAGTAGTTCTGCGTCATCTCGACGCGTTTGATCTCCCCGCTCTCGATCTTGGACTTGAATTGGCTGAAGGGGATGATGTTGTTGTCCGACTGCCCGATGAAATAGTTGAAGAGCACCACGGCGAGCACCATGATGAGGATGTAGCCGAGCGAGAAACGGAACTGAAATCCGCCGAAACCCGGAGGCGGCACGATGGGGGATTTGTCGCCCCTGGTGCCGCGCGGCGCGGGCTTCTTCCGGTTCCATCCGTTCTTCTTGGCAGGCATGTACTCTCCGTTCGCGGGTCGGGAAACCCGCCTCGTCAAATGTACTCAATACGCGACGCGCTGGCTACCTGCATTGATCCGGCGACCAAGTTCGTCAACCTTCAGCCTTGACCCCGTCGGGACTATTTCCGTATATTTCACCTACTACATCCACCACCACCCGTATTCACAGGAGGAATACTGTATGAAAGTCAAACCCCTCATTGATCGCGTCCTCATCAAGGTGCAGGAGAGCGAGAGCAAGACCGCCGGCGGCATCATCATTCCGCAGACCGCCCAGGAAAAGACCCAGACCGGCGTCGTCGCAGCGATCGGAACCGATACCGACGTGATCAAGGTGAAGGAGGGCGACAAGGTCATGTACGACAAGTACGCCGGAACTCAGCTTAAGATCGACGGCGCCGAGCACTTGATCGTCAAGATGTCGGACATCCTCGCCATCATCGACTGACGAGTTTTCCGGACCTAGGGTACGGAAAGGGCCGCCCAAGTCACGGATGTGACTTGCGGGCGGCCCTTTCCGGTATATAGGGAAACGAGGCGCGAACCGAAACTCGCCGCTAGGCCCCCTATTGGGTGAGCACCTTGAGCACGTCCTCGGGGCTCTTGGCCTGGAGTATGGCCAGGCGCTTCTCGTCGCTGCGGAAAAGAAGGCTCACCTCTGCCAGGAACTGCAGGTGGGGACCGGTCTTGTCCGCCGGCGAGAGGGTCATGATGAAGATGCGGCAGGGCTCGCGGTCGAGGGCGTCGAAGTCAACCGGCTCGTCCGAGACACCGATGCATGCCACCAGATCCTTCACCGACTCGGTCTTGCCGTGGGGGATGGCGATGCCGTTTTTCATGCCGGTGCTCATCCTGCGCTCTCGGTCGAGCACGGACTTGCGCGCGGCGGCCGCATCGGCGAGCTTGCCGGAACGGGCGGCTACCTGAATCAGCTCGTCTATGAGTTCCTCTTTGCTCCGCCCCTTAAGGTGGAGGGCCACCATCTCGGGGCCCAGTACGCTCTTGAGATCCATAGAGCCGATTGTACGATCCGAGGTTCGTGTCGTCAAGCGCAGAAGACGGAGCGGGGCGCGGATTCGTCCGCGCTAGATGAAAAAGCGCGCTTCCTTCTCCTGCGTGTGGCTCGACTTCCTCGCGAGCAAGAGGGAGGCGCAGCCGGCCCAGAGCGCGTCCAGGAAGGCCCCCGCCGCGATGAGCGGGAGAGCGACGGGGGCGGCTATGAGATAGCCGTTCTCGAAGCCCTTGCCGTAGAGGGTGCACAGCGACATGAGGGCGATCATCGCGCCCCTCCCGGGAGCGGCGCCGAGAATGAGGGCGAGCAGGGGCGATGCCGCCAGGATCCACAGGAAGCTGCCGGCCCAGATGCCGAGCCTGGAATAGGAAGAAAGCACGACGATGAAGGCGGTGGAGGTCACCATGGCCGTCCCCGCCCTTCCGAAGATCATGGCGAGGGGCAGGTCGATGGCGTTTCTTCGCCGCCTGATGCCGAGACTCTCCTTGGCGTGCTTGGTGAGCGTACCCAGGCTGAAGTAGACGTCCCCGGAGACCAGGGCGGCGATGGCCGGGGCGAGGAGGCCGTACAGGGTCCTGTAGGGGTTCTTTTTCCCGCCGAAGAAGCGCAACGCGAGGGGCATGAGCACGAAAGCCGCGATGAGCACTTCGATCAGCACCGACAGCAGCAGGGGCCGGTAGACCTCGGGCCTGGCCGTCGCACGCAGCTCGAGCACGCTGTGCGCGGTCGCCGCTATGATGAGAATGCCGAGAAACTCGGCGAAGAACGTGTTGATCTGATAGAAGATGCGGGACATGGCATCGAAGATGAGGAGAGCCGGCTTGGTGGCGGGGCGGTCGTGGGAGAAGGCCAAGCCGATGAGCACCGCCAGGAGGAATACCGGCAGCAGGAACTGCCCCGAGGCGAGGGCCGCGAAGGGTGTTTCGGGGAATATGGCGAACAGGAGCTCCTTGATTCCCGGCGCGGAGGAGGGGGCGCTCGTGTCAGCGAGCAGGGGAATCCGCGCCGGATTGGCTATGGACGCCACCACGACCCCGACGATGGTGAGGACTACGACGGCGGCCAGGAAGGTGAGGACGCTGCGGCCCAGGGAGCGCCAGAATTCCTTGTCCTCGTTGAGCTCGAAAACCGCCACGGGCACGGTGAACAGCACGAGCGGCACGAGGGCGTAGCGGCCTATCCTGATCGAGAGATCGAACAGGAAGGAGAGCGTGCCGCGAAGCCCCGCGTCTTCGACGGGCAGTACCAGCGCCACGACGACACCGAGGATGGCGCCAAGAAGGTACTTCATCCAGATTTTCATGAGGCATACCATAGCTTCGGCCGCGCTCCGCCGTCAATCGACGTCCCGGGCTTGGCGCGCGAGCTCGCTCCGGCTAGACTTCTTCACCATGGTGTTCAAAGGCACGAAGGGGCCGGGACTCGCGCGAGGCCTGGCCGAGGCGGCCGTGTGGGGCTATCCCGGCCCCGAGGGCATTTTCGCCCTCTCCGGCGAGGGCGACCTCCGTCAGGCGGTCTACTCGCCCGAGTCGTCTTTCACGGAAACGGCGGCCATCCTCCTTTCCACGCTCTTTACCGAGGATATCGATCCGCTCCTGGCCGTTCGCCTCGCCGAGCGGGCCTTTCCCGAGACTCCGGCCATCGTGGGGCGCGAGAAGGCCATACCCGTCGTCGATTTGGCCGGAGGCCCAACGGGCAGTTCGGCCGATTACGGAGCGGCCCTTCTTTCGAGTCTCCTGTCCGCACGCTCGGAAAAGGGGGAACGCCGGCTCATCGCGGCTTTTCCGGGGCCTTGGGGAACCGCCCTCGTCGAGGCCGCCTCGCACATCGAGTCGCTCGAAGTCCTCCTTATATGCGGAAAGGAGGAGGTCCGCGGCATCAAAACCCAGCGCCTGGCCCGAGAAGGCGGAAAGACCCTGCTCGTCGGCTTGCGCGCGGACAGGAAGGGGAGGGCCGATTTTCTGCGCGCTCTGTGCGGCCGGCGGCTTGCCGGCCGCGACGTTGTCGTCGCCGGCCCCGGCAATCCCGTCGAGTTCGCGGCTCAGCTCATCCTGCACGCCGCCATCTTCGCCGAACTACGGCGCGGCGCCGCCGGGGAAATTTTCGTCGCCCTGCCCGCGGAATCCAGCCTCGGGCTCGCCGCAGGTCTGTGGGCCTGGCGGCTCGGCCTGCCCTTGTCCGGCCTGCTTCTGCCCCACGCGGACAGACCTCTGGCCGAGGCCGAGCCGGAATTCGGCGAGCTCGTGGACCGTTTCGGCTCCGAGCGCTCCGGCCTCCTCGGCTCCATCCTATCCGGGCAGGACGTCTCCGAGGCCGAAGCCCTCGCCGCACGGAACGAGTTTGCGGCTGGCGGAGGCCCATGGCTCGACCGCCCCTCCTCCCTCGCACTCGCCGCCGCCAAGCGCCACCTCGTCCCCGAACTACTCGGCCATACGCATATCGTCGTAGCCCGGCACGGCCACCCCTACTGGGACCGTCCCTCGGTTTCGACCGATACGGTCTGGGATATTCCGGTCGGCGGATCCGCGGAAAGGCCAGATGGCCTCGCGGGAGCCTTGGCGGACGCCCGTATGGACGCGACGATCGACGCCGATCCTGCGCGGCTCGAAGCCCTGCTCGAATCCTTCGACTAAATCCGAAGGGTGTGTTGACAGCAGGCGGGCTGTTTCTGTATAGTAAAACGTGGTCGCTCAGCGACCAGACCGCTTGATGCGGTCCCTGCCGCACCCCGGGCTGCCGACCCATTGTGAAAAATGGCAGTCCGCCCGCGCGGCGCTTTTTTTTATGACCCAGTAGCTCAGCTGGATAGAGCGGCTGCCTCCTAAGCAGCAGGTCGACGGTTCGACTCCGCCCTGGGCCATACCAGACTAGGAAGTTTCCGCGCTCAGGCCGGAAACCCGATAGTGTTGCGAAGACTGTTGAAAGCCCTGGATGATCCCCGCCCCGGGCCGCACAAGCCCGGCAGGGGCGCGACTCGCTGTGCCGTCAACAAGATTCGTAACGCTGACCGCGGCCTTCGACGCGGCTTTGGCCGCAGAGCCGCTCCTCCCGACTTTTCGGCGGATTCATGCAATCGATCGACTCTTCCTCATGTAACTAACCCGGCGACCGCGGTTCCTGCGCCCTCGTCCCGGGCGGCGCGAGCGATCGACGAAAGAGTCGCGCCCGGGCGCATTGTCCCTTGACCGCCATGGTTGACGGTGCTAGCGTGCTTTTTATCCGAAAAAAACGACGGGGTTCGCTCGGCGCCGATTCCTTCGGCTTCGCCGAAGGAAGAAATGGCGTCGTTCCCTTCGCCGGGCAAAGAGCAATTCGAGGAGGAGGTAGAAGATGAAGCATCCGCGCGGTTTTCCGGCTACGATGGCATTGATCCTTCCGCTGGCGCTCGTCGCCGTCTTCGCTCTCACGTCGGCCGGCGGCAGCGGCCCCATCAAGATCGGTTTCTTCGCGCCCGAATCGGGCTTCGCCGCGGCCGACGGCCAGAGCGCCTACGACTCGGCCAAGCTCGCCGTGGACGACATCAACAAGGCCGGCGGCATCGACGGCCGGCAGGTCCAGCTCGTGAACTACGACGACGCGAGCGACGCCAAGCAGGCGGTCAGCATCGCGACGCGGCTCGTGACCCAGGATAAGGTGGACGCGGTGGTGTCAGGCTCCTACTCGGACCAGACCCTGGCCGCGGCGCCTATCTTCGAGCGAGCGCGCGTGCCCATGCTCGCCGCGTACGCCGTCAACCCCGGCATTCCCGCCACCGGGAAGTATATCTTCCAGCAGGACTTCAACGGCATAGTCGAAGGCAAGGCCGCGGCCGTGGCCCTCGTCAAGAATCTCGGCGCGACGAAGATCGCCATCGTGGCGATCAAGAACGACTTCGGCAGCTCCCTCGTGCAGGGCTTCACCGCAGAGGCCCAGCGCCTCGGCGCCACCGTCGTCGCCACCGACTACAACCAGTTCGGCGAGAAGGACTTCACGCCCATCCTCATGCGCGACCAGGCCAAGGGCGCCAACGGCTTCTTCATGGCCCAGTACTATTCCGAGGGCCAGCAGTTCCTGAACAACTGGAACACGCTGGGTTTCGACATGCCGATGGTCGGCACCGAGGGCATCGATTCCACGACGCAGTTCTTCCAGCCGGTGGGCAGCCAGGCCAACGGCCTCGTATTCACCACGCCCTTCGACCGCGACTCAAGCCAGAAGGTCGTCGTCGACTATATCAAGGGCTTCACCGCGGCCTACGGCTTCCCGCCCGACATGGTGGGAGCCACGACCTACGACTCCTTCCTCGTGCTCAAGCACGCGATGGCGAAGGGGCTCTCGCCCGAGCGCATCCGCGAAGGCATCGCCGGCATCCGCAACTTCGTGGGCGTGACGGGCACCATCATCAGGTACAACGGCAAGGGCGAGGTCGTGAAGGCGGTGGAGCTCCAGATCGTCAAGGACGGCCTGCCTCACCACTACGGGACCGTCGACGATCCGGCCGTGATCACCCCGTGATCACGAGTGGTCACCCCGTGATCACGGCACGAGCGCGTCACGGCTGACTGAGTCTCGAGCTCCGGTCGCGGCCTCCCGTTCACGCGTGAACGCGGGGCCGCGACCGGGCCACCACATCCTATCGGGAGGCATTCCGATGCGCGACGGGGAGAGCGGATGTTCCTATCGAGTCTCATAGACGGCATCGCCACGGGTTCGCTCTATGCCCTGATCGCGCTCGGCCCCTCGCTCATCTACGGCCTCCTGCGCGTGCTCGACATAGCCAACGCCGCCGGGCTCACGCTCGGCGCCTACGTGGGCCTCAAGGTCTGGAGGGCGACGGGCTCGCTCCTCCTGGGAATCTGCGCCGGCATCGCGGCCTCGGCGATCTTCGGGCTGGGGCTGCAGCGGCTGCTCTACCGCCCCATCCTCAACCGCGGCCCCTTGATTCCGCTCATCGCGAGCATCGGAACCTTCATCGCCATGGAGGAGGCCTTCCGCCTGGTATTCGGGCCCTATCCCTTCGCCTTTCCCGCCAGGATTCCCCTGCCGACCCTGCGCTTCGGCTACACGGTGGTCACCGGGGTCCATCTCGTCATCCTCATCGTCGGCCTGCTCGTCCTCGGGCTTACCTGGTTCGCGCTGCGCCGCACCAGGCTCGGGCTCTACTGGCGCGCCACCTCGCAGGACATGGACACCGCCGAGGCCATGGGCATCAACACGCGCGGCGTGGTGGCCGCGATCTTCGTCATCGGCTACGCGCTGGCTGCGGTGTCGGGCATCCTGCTCGGGATCAACTACAACACCGTCTACCCCACGATGGGCGACATACCCGCCTACAAGATGCTGGCGATCATCGTGCTCGGCGGCCTGGGCAACCCGCTCGGCACCATAGCCGCCGCGATGCTCATCGGCCTGGTCGAGACCTTCGTCGTCATGTACGCGGGCTACGTCCTGCCGCGCGACGCGATAGCCTTCATCGTGCTCATCGTCGTTCTGCTCGCGAGGCCGCAGGGGCTCCTGCCCGGATTGAGGCGGAACAAATGAGCTACCTCATCGTCGTGGGCGTGACGATCGCCATCTACGCCGTGCTGGCCGTCGCCCTCAACATGGTGGTCGGCTACGTCGGCCAGCCCAACTTGGCGCAGAGCGCCTTCCTGGGGCTCGGCGCCTACTTCGCCGCGGTGCTCTCGACCCGCTACCACCTCGGCTTCTGGTGGACCATACCGATCGCCTTCGGCGTCGCGGGAATCGCCGGCTTCGTCCTGGGCGCCATCAGCCTGAGGCTGCGGGAGGATTTCCTCGCCATCACCACGATCGGGCTCAACTTCGTCATGGTCGCGGTCTTCCAGTACGTGCCTTTCTTCGGAGGAGCGGTGGGGATCTACTCGATCCCCGTGCCCACGATCGGCGCGCACCACTTCGGCAACCTCGATTACCTGATCCTGGCGGCCCTCATGCTGGCCCTCGTCGTGGGCGTCTCGAAGTACCTGGAACGCAGCTGGCTGGGCGCCTCGCTCTGGGCCATCCGGGACGACGAGAGCGCCGCGGCCTCGGTAGGCATTCCCGTGGCCTCGTACAAGGTCGCGGCGTTCACCTTGAGCGCGGCCTTCGCCGGCATGGTCGGAAGCCTGTACGCGCCCTTCCTGAGCGCCGTCACGCCCACGAGCTTCGGCTTCACCGAGTCGGTCGTCATCCTGTCGATGCTCATCTTCGGTGGCCTCGGCAAGGTGAGGGGAGCGCTTCTGGGCGCCCTCGTGCTCGGCGCCCTGCCCGAGGCTTTCCGCTTCATATCGAACTTCCGGCTCCTCACCTACGGAGTCATTCTCCTCCTGATGCTGCGCTTCCAGCCTCAGGGCCTGGCCGGGGACGCCAGCGCGGTCTCGCGCCTCGTGGGACGGCTCGCCTCTCCGCTGCGGAAGTCGAGGGACCATGGCCCTGCTTGAGGTCGAGCGCCTGACCGTGCGCTTCGGCGGCCTCGTCGCGCTCGACGCGATCGATCTGGCCGTCGAGGAAGGGCAATTCGTCTCGGTGATCGGGCCCAACGGCGCCGGCAAGACCACGCTCTTCAACGCGATCGCCGGGGCGATCCGGCCGAGCGAGGGCCTGGTGCGCTTCCGCGGCCGCGAGGTGCAGGGCTCCCCGAGCGCCCGCATGAGCCACCTGGGCGTCAGGCGGAGCTTCCAGGTGGCGCGGCCCTTCGCCTCGATGACGGTCCGCGAGAACATCCGCGTCGCGGCGGCGGACAAGGCCGTGCTCCAGAGCCTGCGCTGTCTGGGCCTGCGCAGCCGCGATCGCGGCATCGCCGAGCGGGTCGACGAACTCCTGGAGACCTTCGGCCTCGTAGGGCTCGCCGAGCGCAAGGCGGGCGAACTCAACATGGGCGAGCTGCGGCGGCTGGAGATAGCGCGAGCGCTGTCCAGCCGCCCTTCGCTTCTTCTGCTCGACGAGCCCGCCGCCGGCATCGGCGCGGACGGCATCGGCCCCCTGGCCCAGCTCATCCGCGGCGTCCACCGCTCCGGGCTCACCGTCATGCTCGTGGAGCACTACGTCGGCTTCGCCCTTTCGCTCTCGGACCGCGTCGTGGTCCTCGACGAGGGCAGGAAGATAGCCGAAGGCAGGCCCGAGGAGGTGCGGCACGACGAGCGCGTCATCGCGGCCTACCTCGGGAAGGAAGGCTCGCGCTCGGCCGGCACGAATCCCCTGGGAGGGAGCGCATGAGGGGCGAGAGCCTTCTGTCCGTCTCCGGCCTCTGCGCCGGCTACGGCAAGATCCAGGTCCTCCGCGACGCTTCTCTCGAGGTCGCCGAGGGCGAGTTCACGGCCATCGTGGGCGCGAACGGGGCCGGAAAGACGACCCTGCTCAAGTGTCTGATGGGACTTCTGCGCGCGAGCGCGGGCAGCGCCGACTTCCGCGGGCGCTCCCTCCTCGGCCAGAGCGCCCATCGCCGGGTCGAGCTCGGCATCGGCTACATACCCGAGGGCCGCCGCGTCTTTCCCGAGCTCAGCGTGGAGGAAAACCTCCGCGTCACCGCGACTCGCCGTCCGAGATCGAGCGCCGCGAGCGAGCGCTCGATCCTCGAGCGCATCTACGGCTATTTCCCCCGCCTCGCGGAGCGGAGGAGCCAGGCCGCCGGCAGCCTCTCGGGAGGCGAGCAGCAGATGCTGGCCTTCGGGCGGGCCCTGGCGCTCGAGCCCACGGTCCTCATCGCCGACGAAATCTCGCTCGGCCTCGCGCCCATCGTGGTCGACCGCCTCTTCGAGCTTCTGGGCGAGCTTCACCGCGGCGGCACGACCATAATCCTGGCGGAGCAGAACGCGCGCCTGGCCCTGGAGGCGGCCCAGACGGCCTACGTCCTGGAGGCGGGCAGGGTCATCCTGCGCGGCCCGGCCAGACAGCTCTCTTCCGATCCCAAGGTGGTCGACGCCTATCTGCAGAATCTGTAGCCGCGTTCGCTAGGCAGCGCCGCGGCGGCAAGCGCCCTGCCTGGACTCAAGCATCGACGATCGGCTTCCCGACTCGACCGCCCCGAAGCGCTCATCGTTTCGGGGCGGTTTCATTTGAGGAGGAAGAGGTCGGCGAGGAAGAGGAGGTCTTCGCGCTTCAAGGCAGAACTCTCCGAGGCGACATCGGTGTCGGAGAGGCTCTGTTCGGCCGTGGTGTTTTCGCGCCCTATCGCCTCGCCTTCGGAGGCGAAGGCGAGGCCCTTGTCGGCCGCGCCCAGACGGCTCCGCTCGTCGATCATCGCGGACATGAGGCGGTCTATGGAGTCCAGCCGGTAGTAGCGTTTCTGCGAAAACCACCGCGCGATGTCGGGCCGGGAGGCCAGGGCGGCGAAGGGTCGCAGGCCGTTGAAATCCGCCTGGCCGAGGGTCGAGAGGATATCCTGATAGTACTGGTCGATCTCGTCGTCCACGATGGCGAGACCGTCGGAGCCGAGCGTGGGGTCTCCGCGGCGCACTGCCAGATCGCGGATCCGCCTCATGCCGCCGATCACCTGGGCGAGGATGGCGTCCTGAAAGCGATAGTAGGAGCGCATATCGGCATTGTTGCCGAGCTCGAGGCCCATGCCCCGCACCTGGGCCTCGAGCGCCTGGTAGATCGCTTCGTTGGCGGGATCGTCGGTGAGCAGCTCCCGGCCGCTCGCCAGCCGCGCTTCGCTCGAGCGCAGCGCCGCGCCGTTGGCGTCGAGCACGCCCAGGAGAAAGCCCCGCGCGGCGCCTCCGGCCCAGAGCTGTGGCGCTGAAAAAGCGGCCAGCGCGAGAAGGCAGACTCTCGCCGCGAGCGGGAGCCGTCGACCCGGGCCGCCCGGCGCCGACGCGCCGAAGCGCGAAGGGAAAGAACCGGCAATCCTTGTCATCGTAGACCTCATGTATAGAATACTGCCATTCGGGCTGAGGTTACGCAGGAAGAGGAAACTCGGTCGAGGACGAGGGAGCTGGAGCGGCGCGAGCGATCTCTGCGGACTGCCGGCTTCGCCTTACAGGGCGGAACCGCCGAGCTCACCCTTAGGGCTTCGTTCCTGGGCTTCACGCTCGAGCCTTTCACGCTCGAGCCTTTCCAGCTCGGCGAAGGGATCGTCGCCTTCCGCGCCGCGTTCAGCGTCGAAGCTCGTGCGCAGGTCTTCCAGGTAGCGGGAAAGCTCCTCGGTGCGGCGCTTGAACTGGTCGAGGTTCGGTCCTTCGCCGAGACCGGGAGCCGCCGATATCCGCGCGATATCGATGCGCATCTGCTTGAGCTGGTTGACCGATGAGCCCAGGCGGAGCCTGACGACTTCGCTCTGCTCCTTGAGCTCCTGGTAGGCTTTTTCCTGTTTTTCTATTTCCGCGATGGACGATCGGTACTCCGATTTGAGCGGCTCGCTCGTCGCCTGGGCCGCCTTGGCTGCCAGGGCCTCGCGGTCCTTGCCGAGTGCCGCCGCGGGAATGGCTTCGACGAGCCGGTCTATCTCGTTCGCCGAGCCGGCGAGGAGCCGCACCTGATCGACGTATTCCTTGAGCGAGGGAACCATATCCTCCATCGGGCCCGCTTTCCCCGAGCGGAGTTGCTCGACGATGGCGTCCGTGGTCGACTCGGCCTCGCGGTAGAGGGCCGCGTAGGGCCCGAGGCCCGCGTCGGCCTTCTTTCGCGCCTTGCCCAGGCGGAAGATGTTCCGCCAGCCGCCCGAGATGCCCAAAACGGAGAGTAGTTTCTTTTTAAGGCGGGGTTCGACCGCGGCGTAGGACGCGAGGTGGGAGATGAAGCCGACGAGCATGGCGCCGACCGGGATGAGGAGCCAGAACGAGGCTGTTCCGAGGATCAGGGCCTGGAGCACGCCGAAAAGCGCCGACACCCCGACCGTGCTCGCCGCGTGCATCGCGAGCGAGTCCCTGACCTTGTTGAGCCGCTTGTAGTCCTGGAGGCTTTGGCCCTCGAGCTCCGGCATTGCCTCGATTTCGCGGAGCTTGGCTCCGGAACGCAGCACCGAGGCGAAGGAGGAGAGGAGCCCTATGCCCCAGCCCGCGCTCACTATCGCCGCCCAGAGAAAACCGTGAGGGGAGGCATGGAGATTGATGTACCAAAGGACGGCGTTCACCGCCAGATAGCTCGAGAGGTGGCCCCATAAGCCGCCGCGCTGCCGATGAGCGCGCGTCTCGAGGATGTTCCGGTACTCTTCGAAGGTCGAGGCCGAGCGTTCGCGGCGATTCATCTGCTCGTCGTCCTCCGCGTCTTCGTGTTTGGAGCCGTGCCTGAGTTCGTGCCGCTGCATGCGCCGGCGGTGGCGCTCGATGTGGCGCTCGTACTTGTCGCGGTAGTAGCTGCCGCTATCGTAGCCCTCCGCCTTGGCGCGTTCGACGTTTTCCGCCACGTTGCGCTGGATCTCGCCGACGATTCCCTCGACCGCCGCGCGGATGTTCTGCCCGAGGGCGCGGCCGTCGAAGCCGCCCGGAGCGCCGAAACCGCCGAAGCCTCCCGGTCCGCCGAAACCGCCTTGAGCGCCGAAACCGCCCGGGCCTGCCCCGGAGCCGGCGGGCCCTCCGAATCTGCCGAAACCTTCCTGAGCGCCCCCCTGCCCTGCGGGCCCTCCGGAGCCCGGCCGCGCCGCCGCGCGGGTGAGGAGCCCCTGCTCAGCCATGGCGGCTATGACTTCCTCGGCCTCGACTCCGTAATAGCGATAACGGGCGCGGGCTTCGTCGACGCTCAGGCGTCTGCCCATGGCCTTCGTGTCCTGGAGGATCGCGCGGCGGATCTCGGCGAGGATCGAGCGCGAGCCTTCCTCGGTGTAGCTGCGGTCGACGGAGCCCGGCTCGGCGCCGCCCGCCCCGCGCGTGGCCTGCGGAGGCGGCGTGCGCTCGGCCGAAGCTGTCCCGGCGGGAGAGCCTCGGCCGACGCCTCGGGGGCCCCCGCCCTCGGCCTCGCCGGACGCGCCGCCCTCGGCCTCGCCGAGGTAGGAACCGGCTTGGTAGCCCGGCCGAGGCTTGCCGTGGTCGGGGTCGAACTCGATGTTGGGGCTGGCTATCTCGTAGGCGTGGATTTCCTTCGTGATGTTCTTGAGCGAGACCTTGCCGAGCTTGTCGGCCCTGAACTCGATCTTGTTGAGGACCAGATTGTAGACATCCTGCGAAAAGCAGATGCAGCCGGGCTTGGCGAGCGATTGCAGCCGGGCCGCTATGTTGATGCCCTCGCCGAGGGCGTCGTTCTCGAAGAAATAGATGTCGCCCAGGTGGAGGCCGATCCTCACGAGAAGGGGCAGCTGCGCGTGGTCCTGGTTGTAGGCGTAGAGCTTGTCCTGGATCTCCATGGCGCTTTGGAGCGCCTCGACGGTGTTCTTGAAATCTATGAGGAGGGCGTCGCCTATGGTCTTGACGATCGTGCCGTGGTGGCGGCCGACGATTTCGCCGATCAGTTCGTTATGGTAGCCGAGGAGCCTGAGCGTGGCGGCCTCGTCCTTCTCCATCATCCGGGAGAATCCGGCGATGTCCGTGTAGAGTATGGCCGCGAGCCGGTAATCCTTCTGTTCCATGCTGGGCTTCAGGATAGCCGGGGCCGGACGGTCGGTCAATATAGAGGAAGATTCCCGCGTTTGCCCGGCCCGCGCCCGCCCGGCCCGCGCCCGAGCCGACGGAGCCCGCCCGGCCTGCGCCCGAGCTGACGGAGCCGGGCCGGCCCCGCTCTGGCCGGGGGCGGATCGGGCTTAGGCATTCCGTATCGGACGGCACCTAGCGCAGCTCGTCGAAGGAGCACTCCAGGCGGGCCAGATCCAGCCTCGCCAGGCTCAGTTCGAGGCGCTCGTCGAGTTTCCGCCCGGCACCGAGCTTGAGCTTGGTCTCCAGCCCGAGCGAGGGGATGTAGACCTGCCAGGAGCCCGGTCCGCCGGCGCCGACGATGAAGCCCTCGCCCTTCCAGGATCCGGCGCGCTTCAGGTAGGCCAAGGTCCAGTGCAGCTCGCTCGAGCGCTCGGCCTGCCGGGTCGCGGCCGAGGCGGCCTGGGCGAGCGCGCAGCGGCGTCCGATCTCGTCCGCGTCGAGGAAGGGCCGCCCGGCGAGGAAGGCGCGCAGCTGCATGTGGCCGAGGAGGTCCTGGTAGCGCCGCAAGGGGCTCGTCGCCTGGGCGTAGAAGGGCAGGCCCAGGCCGCGGTGGGCGCCGGGCGTCGGGCCCGAGATGCCTGAGCGCATGAGGCGGCGCCTGGCGAACTGGGCCGACAGCGTCTCGCCCTCGGCCGCGGCTCCGGCCTCCCCGGGCGATTCCTGGCTGTAGAAGGGGAAGGGCAGCCCGCGCTCGAAGGCCCACCTCGCCGCGGCCTCTCCGGCGAGGAGCATCATCTCCCGCACCATGGCGCTCGAGCGATCGCGGGGCACGGGATCGACCCGGATGCTTCCGGCCTCGGGGCCGAAGCGCTCGACATGGACCCGGACTTCGGGGATGTCTATCTCGACGGCGCCGTGGGCCAGCCTTCTCGCCCTGCGGACTTCTGCGATGCCTGCCAGAGCCTGCAGGTCAGCGGCGCCCCCGGCCATGAGCTCGTCGGCCTCTCCGTAGGAGACCCGCCGGACCCTGACCGTGGAAACCATGACCTCGACATCCGCGACCGCCCCTTCGGCGTCCACGCCGATGCGGAACGAGAGGGCCGGCGAGGTTTCCGACAGGCCCAGGCCGAAGCGCTCGAGCGCCTCGTCGGGCAGCATGGGGGAGGTGAGCTCGGGAAGGTAGAGGGTCGAGCCGCGGCCGAGGGCCTCGCGGTCGGCCTCGGAGTCGGGCAGGATGAGCGAGGCCGGGTCGGCGACGTGGACCCAGACGCGGGATCCGTCCCAGGCCACGGCGTCGTCGGGGTCCTTGGACCAGGCGTTGTCTATGGCCCAGGAGACCAGGCCGGTGGCGTCGAATCGGGCCGGGGCTTCGACCGGGCCCGTGGTCGGCTCGCTTCGGGAGCCGTTCGGGACGAGGACTATCTTGGGAGCCCAGGTGGGGCAGGCCGCCCGGGCGGGGTGCGGATTGTTGCTCTCGTTCCAGAGACCCGCGGCGAGGAGATAGGCGTGGGCGTCCTCGGGACTCTCGGATATGCCGATCTCCGAGCACAGGCGGCTTTTGGCGCTCCGCCCCAGCGCGAGGGCCTCGATCTCGGCGACGAAGCGCTCGTCGCCCGGCTCGAAGGGAGGGGGGAGGCCGGCGCTCGCCGCGCCCTGGGTGCTCGCCGCGCCCTGGGCCGCCGCGCCGCCCGGTTGGGCTGCCGCCGCTCCGGCTGCCTCTTCGACGGCGGCTTGGCGGTCGGGCGCCTCGGAGCGCTTTTTCGCGCGAGCGCGCCGGGCCCGTTCGACGAAGGCCGCGCGCTCGGAAGCCTCTCCTTCTTTTTTAGTCCTGCGTTCGAGCTCCCTGGCCGCGGCGGATTCGGAAAGCGCTGCGGGGCGGCCGTCTTCCAGGCGGAATCGCAGCCCTTCGAGCGTCTCCTTCCAGCAGGCGAGCACTTCCGCCGGCCCGGCGCTTCCGAAGACGAGCTCGGCCATTTCCTCCCAGCCGCCGGATAGCTCGGCGGACTCTTCCGGAGGGGCGAGCATGCGCCAGGCTGTGTCGAAGTCGCCGCCCTCGGCAGGCGGGGGCAGGACCTTGACCGGGCCCGAGTGCAGGGGCGTCAGGTCTTTGTCGCGGACGCGGAGCGTCGCGCCGTCATCCAGGCGGATCTCAATCTTGTCCCGTATATCGGCGACGAGCACCGGGCGGTTCTTGTAAAGGGCTATGGACTGGGGTTTGAACATTGATCTCACTCCTGACTGGGCCGCGCGGGCTTCCCGGCCGGGCCTGTCGCGGCCGGCTGCGCGGGCGAGGCCGAGTATAGCCCGCTCCGGGCGGGCGCCACAATCGCGGCATCGCCCTAAGCGGCCGCGCCGGGCTCCCGCGCGATGCGCCCCGGCTTGCCCAGACGTCGAGGCGATGCTACCATGAAGCGCTTTTAGCCTACACTCGCTCGCCTGCGCGGGCCTCGTCCTTAGGAGGAAAGTACATGATAGCGCTCATCGTCGGCATACTTTTCATCGCGTTCGCCATCTTCGCCGTCGTGCCCGGCCCCCTGCATTGGTGGGTCGATGTTCTGGCCTTCCTGCGCGGTTCCCTGCCGGTGCTCGCTGTTTTGGTCGGTCTCGTGGCCGTTTTCATCGGTTTCGCCGATATCAAGGACCGCCTCGAGGCCAAGCGCGAGGAGGCCGAGGAGGAGGCCGAGACCAAGGCCAAGGTCAAGGTCGAAGAAAAGAAGGACTAGTGCGCTGTCCGATGCGGAAGGCGCCCGCCAGCTCCGTCCGCCTCCGCAGTATTGACACTCGTCCCGATCTGTGGGAATATGGCGCCCGCGCGCTTTTTGGCACGAAACCACGTAAAGGTGAAGGTATAGATACATGAAGACCGTATTCGTCACGCCGGAGATGGCCGAACGCTCCTGGTACGTGATCGACGCCGAGGGCAAGAGCCTCGGCCGCGTCGCCGCCAAGGTTGCCTCCATGCTCCGGGGCAAGCACAAGCCCACCTACACTCCTTCGCAGGAGACGGGCGATTTCGTCGTCGTGGTCAATGCCGACAAGGTGGCCGTCACCGGCCGCAAGCGGCAGAACAAGATGTACTACCACCATACCGGGTTTCCCGGCGGGCTCAAAGAGGCTACCTTCGGCAGTCTGATCGGGCGCAATCCCGTCAAGCCGCTCGAGATAGCCGTGCGCGGCATGCTCCCCAAGGGCCCTCTCGGCCGCAAGCTGTATCTCAACGCCAAGATCTATGCCGGCCCCAACCACCCGCACGCGGCTCAGCAGCCCGTCGCCATAGAACTCTAAAAGGAAGCAAGGGATGATCAGGAACCTGGGAATCGGAACCGGCCGCCGCAAGTGCGCCATAGCTCGCGTCTTCGTCCGCGAAGGTTCGGGCAAGATCCAAGTCAACGGCCACGAGCTCGACAAGTACTTCAAGCAGAGCGAGCTCGTCACCCTCGTGCGCCAGCCTCTGCTGGTGACCGCCGCCGAAAACAAGTACGATGTGCTCATCACCGTGCTCGGCGGAGGGCCCAACGGGCAGGCAGGCGCCTGCCGCCACGGCGTGGCTCGGGCCCTCGCCCAGGTCGATCCGACCAGCCACACCGCCCTTCGCGCGAACGGTTTCCTCACCCGCGATCCCCGCATGGTCGAGCGCAAGAAGTACGGCCAGCGCGGCGCCCGCAGACGCTTCCAGTTCTCCAAGCGCTAATATCCGGAACGGATCGGATCCATGCGGATCGAGTCCGTCGAAATCGGAGCCTCCGGCGTCGCGAAAATCGCGGCCGGAGGCTCTTCGTTTTTGGCGAGGGTCGAGGAGCTGGAGACTCTCGGCCTGGGGCCGCTCGTCGAAGGCTCGGAACTCGACGATGAGGCCCAGGCGCTGCTCGCCCTCGCCTCCGAGACCTACGAGACCGAGTACCGGGCCCTCGCGCTTTTGGCGCGCGCCGAGCAATCGGCCTTCATGCTCCGCTCCAAGCTCGAGGCCAGAGGCTTCGGCGCGCGATCGATCCGCGCCGCCCTGTCCCGGCTCGAATCCCAGGGCCTCCTGGACGATCGCCGCTTCGCGAAGGCCTACGCCTCGTCCAGGATCGCCCGGCGGGCCGAGGGCCCCGTGAGCCTCCGCTCGGCCTTGCAGGCGCGCGGGATAGACGGCGCGCTCGCGAAGGAAGTCGTCGGCTCGCTGTTCTCGGGGGAGGAGCGGGCTGAGCTTCTGGCGCGGGCTTTTCAGCGCGAGCTGCGCCGATCGGGCGGCGATCCTGACGCTGCTCGAGCTCGCCTGCGAAGACTCGGCTACTCGGCCGGGGAAGTGGCCGGCTGCGGCTGAGCCCCGATGCCGAAGGAGCTTCACTTGACATTCCTTTGCATTCGTTGCACAATAATGCGGATAATGAAGATTTGGAGGGGTCCTTCGCATGGATGACGATATCCTCACCATTGAAGAAGTGGCACGGTATTTGCGGGTCTCCGAGCGAACGGTGTACGATTGGGCGCAGAAAGGCGAAATTCCCTCGGGCAAGATCGGTACGGTCTGGCGTTTCAAGAAGAGCGAGATCGAGCGCTGGGTGAACGAGCGGCTCTCCTCCAATCGCCCGACGAGCGTATTCAGCGTCGTCCAGATCCAGAATATCCTCTCTCCCGACAGGATCCTCTTCCTCAACTATGCCAAGAAGCGGGACGCCCTCGTCGCCATGGCCGAAAACCTGGCCGGAGCCCCGCAGATAAAGAGCCGCCAGGAACTCGTCTCGGAGATCCTGAGGCGCGAGGAGCTCATGAGCACCGCCATCGGCCGCGGAATCGCCATTCCGCACGTCAGGCTCTCCTCGGTGACCGATCTCGTCGTCTCGGTCGGCATAAGCCAGTGCGACATCATCGACTTCCAGTCCTTGGACGACGTCCCGGTGCGCCTTCTTTTCATGATCGCCGCCGCCTACAACCAGCACGCCTACTATCTGCAGACCCTCTCGTTCTTCAGCTCCCGGCTCAAGAACGGCGAGCTTCACGCGGCCCTTTCGGCCTCGAAGACGCCGCAAGAGGTCTACTCGCTCCTCGTCAGCCAGGACGAGCTATAGGCGGTCCTGATAGCCAGGTTGCTTATTCAGGTCTCCACGCGTTTCCCTGGCGGGAATCGCGGATTGCACGGCCGATCGCCGGAAACTGACGGTTTCCAGCAGCCTCCTTATGCAAGCGGCGCTCCGGAAGCCCCGCTCTCCTCGCCTGCCGCAGCCTTGTGGCGCCGTTTTTCCTCGTACATGATCTTGTCAGCCTGAGCCAGGACGGCATCGGCGCCGAGCCGCGAGTCGAAGTCGTAGGCGAGCGTGCCGACGGAAAATTCGAGGCGATAGGGCCTCTGGCCCCGTTCGTTCTCCTTGGCGGCCGCCTCGCGGATGCGCCCGACGATCTCCGCCGCGCCGGCGGCCTCGCAGTTGAGCACGGCCACGAATTCGTCGCCGCCGTAGCGGAACGCGGCGTCTTCGGCCCGGATCGAGTCGCGTACGATGGAGGCGAAGCTCAGGATGAGCCGGTCGCCCACCTCGTGGCCCAGACTGTCGTTCACCGCCTTGAGTCCGTCGATGTCGATGAAGCAGACGATCAGGGCGGTCCTGTTCCGGACGGCCCTCTGGATTTCGCGTTCGAGGATGAGCAGCCCGGCGCGCCTGTTGAAGAGCCCGGTCATGCCGTCGCGGAAGGCGCGCTCTTCGAGGAGACCCATGGTGCTCCGTATCCGCCTGAAGTTGAGATCCATCTTGCGCTCGGCTGGACGGAAAATGAACAGCGCCACCGCGGCCAGGGTCGCCAGGGTCAGCCCGAGGAAGGCGAGTTCGAGCAATCGGATCGCGTTGACCCGGTTTCGGCTTTCGCGGTCGTAGAGGTAGGTGATCTCGTTCATGCCGTCCAGGAAGGATGAGGCGTCGGAAATGATGACGAGCGCGGTCTGTCGAAGCCCGCCGCGCGAGGAGCTGAACGAGGACGCCGCTTTCTCGAGTCGTGACGCGGAGGCGATGATACCGCGGAAGTAGGGCTCGATCTTGGCGTAGAGCACGAGCGCCTCGGGACTGTTGCCGTGATGGAAGAGCTGATCGGGACCGCGGATCAAGCCCTCGTGGGACTTTTCCCAGAGTTCGACGGCCTGAGTGAGCTCGGAGACCTGGGCGGCGCGGACCTGGGCATCGCGCTCGTCCGCGATCTGCAGGGCGGTCCGTGCGATCTGCTGGCTGAGCATGCGCTGGCGACCGGCGATGTTGATGAGCCGGCCGTCGTCGCGTCCGCCGGCGAGGGCGGCCTGCACGACGAACTGGCTGAGAATCGTCAGAACGGCGATGAGGACCAGCGCCAGGGAGGACCTTCGCCTGAAAATGACCGCGGGATTGACTTCCTCGACCTTCGCGTCTTCGACGCG
>Ga0307376_10000544_pt1 | contig 46020 bp, 33 predicted proteins | sample TR2MG_FD_202536 | JGI IMG/M metagenome (GOLD analysis project Ga0307376, IMG submission 202536) | Soil microbial communities from Risofladan, Vaasa, Finland - TR-2 | ecosystem: Environmental > Terrestrial > Soil > Coastal area > Acid sulfate soil | place: Finland: Risofladan, Vaasa | collected...
TGCCACTCATCTATTTGAGTCAGGGACAGATTTGCGGTATATACAGGAACTTTTGGGGCATAAGAGTAGTAAAACGACAGAAATATATACGCATGTGAGCAAGAGAGACTTAGGGAAAACAATAAGCCCATTAGATAAAATGGGGAAAGTAGGTAGTATCAAGAAATCCGAACATCCATAGGGAGGTATATACGAACCAGGTTCAGATATACCTCCATTTTGGCAGTATATACGAACCAAGTTCGTATATAAACAAGTTAGGCGACATAAATCCAAAACGCTGATGTTATGAAAGAAATACATATCGTAATGATGGTCATAGTATTGATGGGTGTAGGAATTGGGGGGTTTTTTATGTTACAGCAACTAAAGGTAGATGAACGTGAACCTATGGAGCCCATCAATGAAAAAATAAGACTACCTGAGCCGAAATATGATAGCAACACTTCGGTCGAACAGGCTTTGCTCAAAAGAAGATCGGTCAGAGTGTATAAAGATGAGCCGCTGGCGCTTACCGAAGTCTTACAACTCCTCTGGGCTGCGCAAGGAATTACAGATCCGAGAGGCTTCAGGACAGCTCCCTCTGCAGGAGCCCTCTATCCACTTGAGCTTTATGTTGTTGCTGGAAATGTGAATGATCTTCCCGATGGGATTTATAAGTATAAGCCTCATAAGCACGAACTGGCGATGGTTGTGGAAGGGGATAAAAGGACTGAACTATGTAATGCTGCCTTAGACCAGCCTTCGATTAAAGACGCTGCCGCACTTATAGTATTTTCGGCAGTTTATGAACGGACAACCGGGAAATATGGAGAAAGGGGTATAAGATACGTCCATATGGAGGTTGGTCATGCCGCTCAAAACATCTATCTGCAAGCAGTTTCGTTAAATCTTGGGTTAGTGGTTATCGGGGCTTTTGATGATGAGGAAGTAAAAAAGATAATGAATATGGAGGATAAAGAACAGCCCTTATACATAATACCTGTAGGAAAGGAGTAAACTGACTAAAGAGGTTTTACATCGCCTAACACAGCATAAAAGGTTCGCTAACGTTCACCCAAATTTTTGCATCGCAAAAACTTCTTTTATGCAGGGAATGTTATACACCGTGTTTCCAAAGATGATTTCTCTTGAAGGTAAAAACTTATGGGCTTTAACTTCAAAATAGAAGGAAAACTTATTAACCTTAGAACAACTATATGGTCGGATTTTGCCGATTATGAACGATGGAATTCCGAAGATTTGAAAGCTCATCAATTTGACGGCCCATGGTACAAGCGGAAGGGTTCCCCATTAAGTGCTGTTATTAACTGGAGGAAAAGATGGCTTGAAGGAGGCAGAAAGCCTCCTTATCCTTTTTTGGAGATTGAGACAAAGGATAGTATCCATATTGGATGGGTAGTGGTCTACTATCATGAAGATGATCCCCATATGCCGGAAATAGGTATAGACATTCCTGAAGATTCATACTGGGGGAAAGGAATGGGTACGGAAGCATTATATGTCTGGATAGACTATCTTTTCAATGAAAGAAAATTTACTCGTTTAGGGTTTGGAACTTGGGAAGGGAACAAGGCTATGATTCGAGTGGGAGAAAAGCTGGGATTTATTGAGGAAGCGAGAATAAGGAAAAGTTGTGAGGTAAACGGTGTTTTTTACGATAGAATAAAAATGGGGATTTTACGAAGTGAGTGGAAAGAGAAAAAGAAACACGGCGTATAACGGGATTGTTGGAAAAGTCTTATATTTTTGAGAGAATACAGCAATATAAGATATATCTTATATTCTCTTTCAGTCCCTGTTGATTTTGTATTGAAATAATGCAGCATCAAAAAACTATTGACATAAGGGTTTTTTAAGGGTATAATTTAAAGCATTAAAGGCTGGTGTAGCTCAACGGTAGAGCAATGGATTCTTAATCCAATCCCACTCATTTTCATAACTCCTTATATTTCAATATAATACATTACAGTATATGAATTTAGAGCGAATTTCAATTTGACTCTATTTGACTCAATTATAGCCAATTTGATTCTCTTATAGACACTATTTGGACACCTGAAAATTCAGCACTGCTTCCTTTTACTAACATCGATTTCTTCTGGTTTCTTTCTAAAGTATTTACATAAATTGCAATAGTGAGTTTTGTTTGATTGTGAGAAGAGGAAACCGGGTTCTGTGTGCCGAAAGTAATCTATCCATATATACAAGTGTATATCAAACTTTTCTGTTTTGATGCGTCCATCTATAGCTCTGTTACCAACCTGTAAATATGTCCCATCACTCAAAGGAACGACTTCAGCAACTACTCGCTGCAACGCTCCGTATTTCCATTCGAATGTTCGTTCATGATTAACGAAGACCAAAACATTGGGCAAATTGCAGCCTCTATTGACTGTATTAAATTGCTTATGTGCTTCGTGAATTTTCTTAGATATTATATCATCAATTGGGTTTTTCCCCGTTCTTACATAGAATCCATGTTTTAGAACTAATTCCTCGAAATTATCTTGTTCTATGGACTTAACCTCACAATAAAAGACCAATTCATTTTGCTTGTGAACTCGAAAATCAGGTGTCTTTGATTGGCCTTTTTCTTTTTTCGAAAACTTTTCTGCCACTAAACTATATCCTCTAAGAAAATCAGCAACTGTGTTTTTGTCTATATTCATTTTAGTAGGAGAATTGGAATCGGTCAATCGCCGATTCCTACCTCATCTTACCTTCACAACTTTCTCGACAAATCTTCCACAACCTTGAGAAAGTGAATGTTTGAAATGAACTACGGTTTCCAGCTAATTGAAACCGAGCCATAAGAAGCTGTTGTGGATGCCTTCTTCTTTGATTCAAAACCATAATCACTTAGTAGCCCAATCTGCACGGTCAGGGTTCCTTGAGCTTGCTCCTTTCTGAAATGAGCAAAAACCTCATCCTGTGCATTATCGACTGCGGCTGTGTATTGAACATAATCAGGATCCCCTATGAATGCGGGTGTGGGGATAGTACCTTCCACATCTATGGAGGTGGAGGTGTTACCGTACTCCCCTGAAAAATATAGACTATCGGTGCCTATAATTCTTATTGCCACATCAATTGGGTATATCTGCTCTGGCTCTGTTGTTTTGGTACATGCAAGAAAAAATGAAAGCAAAAGGATAGCGACCAGCTTCTTCATAATTTCTCCTTGATTTTCTTTCCTTCACCTCACCTTCAGCACTTTCCCGACGTAGTTCTTATCAGATTTGAAGTGTTATTATTTTTGTATTACATTTTCTTCGACAAGCTTTTTTATAGATTCTCTTGCAAGTGAATTGCTTAAGGTTTTGTAATTATCCAATGCATTCCCTTTTGTTACAGTGGTCGCCAACCAGATGATTTCTCCTGATTTTTTGTCATATAATCGGAGCTCAAATGATACACTGGGTGAGCTCACATAAAATCCTCCAAATTCTTGAGTGTAACCGTTATATTTCAGAGAATTTCCATACCATGTCATACTACCTTTAGTAATTGAACTTTTGGGCACATATGTTTCTTCTGTCCAGAAATCCTCTAAAGCAATGACCAAAATTGCATCAATCTTGTTTTTATCCAATATATTGTCTATTTCAGATTGAGTATATTCCTTCAAAGGGGGAATGAGTTCTAAGCTTGATATGCCAATAACATCACTCAACATAAATTGACAAATAAATTCATATTCAGTTTCCCTTCTAATCCCAATATCCTTATATGGGGCTACGATTAAGATTCTCTCTAATGTTATGTTATCAAATCTTGAATTTTTAATGGTATCGAGTCTTGTTGTTGTAGCACATGCCCCAAGAAATAAGTGCATCAAAAAAACCAGAAGAACCTTTACCTTATATTGTTTTCTCCTCATTTGTTTTACCTCACCTTCACCATTTTCCCGACAAGTCTTCCATCAACCTTAAGGAAGTAGATGCCGGCGGGATAATCTTTCCTTGTGCATTTCTTTCGTCTCACTCATTTTTAGTTTCAGCAATGTTTTTTAAGATGTTGTAAATCTCTGTTTTAGCACTGCTTTATCCCAAATGCATGTAACTCTTATATAAAAAATAGCAGTTTTTCATAAAGAAGTCAAGGGGGAAATTTGTGTTTGAATTTTTTTTAATTGACATCTAATCCATTATGTTGTATTCTGATGATACATAATATGAGAAAAGGTTTAATAAGGTTCTTCAGAAAAAAGTCTTGAAAGATTAAGGTTACAACCCGCAAAATAGTTAGTTCTTTGGATAATTTAGAAACGGGAGGAAGTAATAAATAAGCGGGATCGTGAAAGTGATTATAAGGATGTATATAGGAAACTTGAAAATGGTCGCTGTCCCCTTTTTCCTGCAGTGCAAAATATGAAAACCACAATATACTAGAGATGCCCAAAAGGTCCAGTTTAGCTTGAAATATTTTGTCTATGACTATGAAGGGTGAAATGCGGACATAGAAACAGGAGGAAGGGAAATGTCAGAAAATATAACTTTAAGCACAGGTGATGTAAAAAGAGATTATGAAATTGTTGACATTATTCACGTTGCACAAATTATCAGAAGTTGGTGGATAACTACAGGAGGGAGAGAAATAATTAAATTTTATCCAGAAGTTGATAAAAAACTTAGAGAAGTAGCAAAAGAAAAGGGTTGTGATGCGGTCATATGGATAGATTATGATTTCACACGTGCGGAGACCAGAGGGCTCACTGGGACAAAAACAACAGCAATAATAACAGCATACGGAACAGGGGTAAAGTTCAAGTAGGATTAACAAGGCAAAAAAGCAGTTGTGTTACCGTTAAGAATACATATCGGTATAAAGACTATGGGGGTCAGGCAGAAAACTGAAATTTAGCATGCCAATAAAGGTAACTATTATATATATAGTTTCACTATGGCAAGGAAACCGAGGATTATCACACAGAAAACAAATACGCTAGTATGAAACCAACTTTGAGTTTTCAACCTGAAGTGACGCCAGATTTTGAGGTTTTTTCCTTGACACCTCAGGTGTTTTGTTATATCTAAAAAATATGCTTAAAGATTCAATTAAAGTACCCAGAGAAAAGTTTGTCCCTGTTGATTTTGTTTGAAAAGTGTTCATCAAAAAACTATTGACATAAGGGTTTTTTAAGGGTATAATTTAGAAGATTTAAGGCTGGTGTAGCTCAACGGTAGAGCAACGCACTCGTAATCCTTTTCATCTCATTTCCCTAAGTCTATATATTTTGCATAATTCCTTATATTACAAAAGCTTACCCTATTTTTACACTTTTCTCTATTTTTATGTTTTAGTGCATTTTGTCTGTATTATAGACAAAAATTGGACAAAAACATATAGTCTTCGTTCCTTAGTTTTTAAGCGGCGTGTTAAATGAAAGCTTATTTTTGTTTTTTTTCATTACCTTCTACTAACCTTACACATTCCAATTTATAAGTTTTTTCTTGAATGTAACAGTTTTTTGATGTATTATTACTATGTGTGTGACTGAGAGCACTATTTGGTTTGCTCTAATGTTCTGTAATTAAGATTAGAAGTGCAACTATGTAAATAATGAAGAAAAGAGACAAAATTGGCAAATGCATCTACTCAATACCATTTCTTTTCTTATCAGAAAAACAAATTAATAAAATATCTTTACCAATACGTAACTCTATTAAGGAAAGAGTTGCAATCAGGAACCTGCAATTAAATGATCCTGAGAAAAGTATTATTGAAATTAAAAAGTTGCCCGAAGATTATTTTAAGTATTACCTCTTGGGATTGGTATATTTATACAAAGCCGAAAATGAAGAATGTTATGACAAACCGTTTAAGAACTCCTTCGAAAGTGCTTTTGAAAATTTAGAAGTTGCTAGAGAAAAAGCGGAATCTTTAGCACCGCTTGAAGATAAACTGGTTATTAAAATTTATCTTGCTGTTGCAAATGCAGGTAAAGGTAATTTTTCAAAAGTAAAGTTGAATCCTATACTTTTTGAAAAAGAATTATCTGAAATCATAGATGTCAAAAAAGGGAAAGAAATTGGAGAGCTTTTCAATTTTGCTATGCGATGGTGTAATAGCAGATATTTACGATACAAAGCAGAAGAAAGCTATACATATAGAAAATTTACTGAGGCTACTAAATATGCTCTGCAATCTATTAAAGAATACAACTTTGACGCAAATTCATATTTTGACCTGGGATTGATATATTTTGATACAAATAGATATAGTGAAGCAATTGATGCTTTCCTGCAGACTATACGAATAGCAAAAACGAAAATAAAACCTTATTTTTGGATAGGTCTATCATATGTATTGATTAATCATATTGAGAAAGGGGTTTCTTATATCAGGGATTTCCTTAATGTATCAGAATCAAGAGGGGTTAAAAATGAGTTAGTAGAACAGGGAGAAATGATTTACTTCTTTTACAAAGGCATGTTAAAATGGGAAAAAGGATTAATTGACGAAGCGAACAAAGATTTCTCCAAAATTATTAACACGATTGGAGAAAATATAGCAAAAGGAGCCACACACTTCATTGTTTTATATAATACCATTGTAATTTGTAAAGAACTTAAGGAGCTTGATGATGTAAACAATCTGAGTGTATTACTAAATAAACTGGAAATAATTTTTAATAAACAGATGAATATTTATGATAAGTGCACAAAAGATGCTGAAACCTTGTCAGACTTAGAGAAGGTTAGGGCATACATAATGTTTGTTTTAATCAGAAATATCAATTCACACGCTGAAGCGAATCTTAAAACATTGATCAAAACACGGGACATAAATTTATGGGATAATATTAGAGATGAAGTTCTAAATTTTAGTAGCGCCAGTGCTATATGCAAACAAATAAATTTCATTGATTGTGTTTACGGAATTAATGGCATAAAGAAGTTTGTTAAAGAGGTAAAAGGCTTAAAAATTAATGAATTGACTGAAGGGAATGAAAGAAATTTAATTAAGGAACTTACAAATTATTTAAGATTGTTATTTAAACCCCAAACGCAATTTTTGCCAAATACCATTTTTGTAACAGAAACACGAGGAACGCAACAGAAAATAATGCAAAAGAGAGAAAAAATAAAATTAGAAATAGGTATTGATTCTTTGTCAAAACCTTATATAAAAATGTGTAATAGGTCTGAGACAATAAGTGACTATATTTTTGTGCTGTTAGTGTTGTTGGCGGCTGTTAAAGTTTCCGGAAATAATGAAGGATTTATTACAAAAGAATTGAAGGGTTTAGATTTACCGAGAGGGGACCAGTCTCTTAGCGCAGTAAAAAAGTTTCTTTCCAGTAAAATAAATTCTTGTTGCAATATGAGTGTTGAACCTGAACAAGCTGTGGAAATATTGAGGGGTACAAAACAAATTAGATTGGCACTATTTGAAAAGGAAGCTATTGAGATAAAAAATAGTGTATGTAGCTTTCAATGGACGAAATTTGATTATTTCAAAAACAATATAGAAAAAATAAGTGAGTGGCGATCTAAAACTAAACCATCGAAATTTACAAGTTTGGGGTTAAAGAGAATGGTAGAACAGCAGTTTGGTAATGTAAAAAACTTTCTACAGGTTGGAAATAGTTTTTTTAGATATCATCGGCTTGTTGAAAAAGCCTGCAAGATACTTGGTAAGAAATTTCATGATAAGCAATTTCGAAATTCAATTGAAAAATTGGAAAACAATTTCAGATATTGCGAAGAGAAAATAGTGAAATACAAGAATAAACAACCTTAATGTTCTATATAATAGAACAACCAGTTAAAATCCGATTTGAAAACGCCGTTTCTGCTTGTTAGTTTTTTCCTTTGAAGAATAAAACTGGTTCCTAATATCGTGTTTTTCAAGTCGTATTAGTAAATATCTCCAAAGTATCGCTTTGAGATGGTTCATTCTAGAATAAGATTCTAAATTTTCAGTAAATTTCCCCAATTAAATCAGTATAAAAAAATATTTTTTTTGCAAAGCGATTGTTCTTGTTTTAAGGTATTTTTCAAGACTTATTGAACCTCCGCTTGATATCCGCTTGGTTGAGAAAATATTAAATTGGTTTTATAATACTAGCGAGAAAATTTGTTTACACGAAAGGAGGTGAAACGATAAGAATTAGTATGAAAGAGCAAGAAACAAGAAAGGAATCCTTATATCAAAAGATGAATAGTAATAATAGAGCGAAGAGAAACAAAAATGAGAAGGATTCAAAACCAATCAGGTTATATACCGTAGATGAAATTGCGAGGTTGACCGGTATTAGTAGGTTTACCTGGTACACTTGGGTCAGCAAGCAAACAGTCCCCTATCTCAAGATTGGGAAACTGGTACGATTTGACGAAAGGATATGGGATTGGATAAAAAGTCACGAGGTAGAACCAAGGAGAGATTTTGGTAATCTATAGCTTTTCTTAGGGAAAAAATGAGAGGTAAAGCAATCTGGCTGAGCTCTCATAATATTGACGGTAATTGTTTTTGCGCCAAAAGTTCTTAGGAAGGAGGTGACTAAAAATGACAGAAATCAATTGCAGACCTTGTTCTGATATGGAAAACAATGCTGTACTCGAAATACCAGACAACTGTGTTGGATGTAAAAGATTGTTAATTTTCGATTGTGAAGCATTTTGCAAGGATGACAATGAGTTAACACCTATATCAGAAATAGATGACTGTGAAGAGTGGGAAGAATAATTTAAAAAGTGGGAAGATATTGCAGAGTGATATCTTCCCACCCCTTTGTTCCTTAATTGTAGATAAACGGAGATGTTTTTATTGTTAAAGTCCATTGAAAACATTTGCCAGTAAGGAATAATTCCTGAAGAGTAAATAGATAAAATAATGTCCTTATTTAAGGAGGTAAAAAATGATTTCTAATTTTAGAAAGTATTTCATACCAAATCCCGCATACTTCACATACTGGTATCCTACAACTGGATATTCCAAGCAAAAACACCAACATAGAGAAGTTACTGATGCTGAAATAGAGTTACATCTTGCCGGAAAACAGGGGTTGGGCGTTTCCCCCTTTGTTGATGAAGAAAATGTCAAATTTGGAGTTATCGATGTAGATGTAAAGGATTTCTCAATTGTTGACTTGCTTATTAAGAGATTAGTAAAATTGAATATCTATCCAAATGTTTTTCAGTCGAAGAGTAAAGGGTTCCACATTTGGATATTCCCGGAAAAACCCATAAGTGCGAAAAAAATTAGGGACAATTTAAGTAAAGTAATCACCGATGACATTGCTATCGAGAAAACAACAGACAAAAATGACAATCCTCTTGAGAAACTCATCGTTGAACTTTTTCCGAAACAGGATAAAGTCACAGAGAAGGGTGGAAGTAAGGTTAATCTCCCCCTTTTCGCGGACCAGAGAAAGCAATTGGATTTCAAGGGAGAAATAAAGGATTTTGGCGTTTTTATTACACCATTGAAGAATTTTGAGGATCCACAGGCAAAAAAATCAGCAGAAGTAAAAACACTACCCTCTAAAAAAATAAAAATTAGTGAAACCTATCCTTGTATTGAACGAGTCTTACAGGGAGTATCAGAAGGGGAAAGAGATGAATGGGGTTTAGAATTAGTTAGATATATGGCTTATCTTAAAAATCCCACAGGGGTCATAGATGCTACTATGCACAGTTGGAATGCTAAAAACAGCCCTCCACTCGAGGACCAGGAAATTGAAAAATTAATCAGGCAGGGGGGAAAATATGCTGGGAAAAATGCCCCGGATTGTAACAAACCATTTGTAAAAATGTTTTGTGATAGAGAACATTGTAGGAAGGCAGAGCTTATTTTATGCGAAAATCCTTTACTTATAAAAAAAATAGATGGATACTATATGAAAAACAGTAAAGGAAATGTTTATGGAGCAACTAACTTTACAATGGAAGTGATCAGTGCTGATGAAGGAATAAAAACCGTAACTGTTAAGGTTATTCAAAGTCAAAATGAAGGTTATATAATAATTGGGAACGAAAATCCTAAATGGGGAGTATTCGTAATGAGTTGTGGTTTTCAAAAAATTGTGTGCGATTATATTAAAGGAACGAAATTGTCTTTTTTACTTTCAGCTGAACTTGCAAATACAAATATAAAAATAGAAAAAACAAGTATAGTAGAAATGGATTATGAGAAAATTATTGCAGTGATAAAAGAAGATATCATGAGAGGTAGAATTCCAGAATATGAAAAAGATGTGGAACTCTACCCTCAAGAAATATCTTCAGGATGGTATCAAGATGGAGTAGTTTATCTTCGTGCAGGAGATTTTTGCCAGAGACATCATTTCAAAACCAGAGAATTAGCAAATATATTAAAAAGTAGTGGAGTTAAACAAAAAAGCGTTCGACCTCCTATCACGAATCATGATGCAATAAAAACATGGGAAATCATTTTGGAGCCAAAAAACGAATTCCTCTAATCCAAAATTATATTAAGGTAACCTAGAGAGATTGTGTAGTTTTTTGTAAACTTCTCTATGTACTAGTTAATTTGTGGTGAATTTGTAGTAACCTTGTAGTAAGCAGAGAAATATCTTACTACACCTCAAATGTAATACTGTATTATGTTTACAGCGATTTGTAGTAAGTAGTAAGCATATTTTTAGAAAATTTTGTAAAAGCTTCTATAGTACTACTACTTACTACAAAACTACTCAAAATGAAGATAAATATAATGATGTAATAAGTTATGTTAATATTTATGGTAGTAAGAACAACTTATGCTTACTACTTGCTTACTACTTATCCGTTTTTGTAGTAACCAATTTTTGCTTACTACAGATAAGTATAGTTCTTATAATAACTTTAATTATTTTGTAGTAAGAAGAATGTTCAAAAATGACAAAACATACCAAATTGAGACCAAAAAATGTGAAAATGATAAAAGAATTGTTTCCTTCCTCATTTGTCTATTACCCGATTGAAAAAATCAGAAAGGGTATTCCAGATATTTTTTGGATCGTTGAGGCATTTTAATTGCTATTGAAATTAAAATATATACGGATAAATTAAAACCTCTGCAAGAGGAAATCTTAAAAGAGATAATACAGGCTGATGGAATAGTGCCTGCTGTTACTAAAAAGGAATAAGTACTGCTCAGAAGTTAAAATTATAGGTAAAAAAATAACGACAGTATGTAATGAATTTAAATTACAAAAATTTTAATGAATGTCTGCTAAGTGCTTATGGAGCAATAACTTATATACAATATATTCCATATAATGTCCATTATATGGAATATTAATTTAGTAGTATTTTTAGTATTTTATTTTTTGTTTTGCGAGCTGCTAAAGTCAATAAATTCGTTCACGATTTTCTCAATATGTTTGAGCACATCCACTTTTTGGGTTTTTAACACTGCATATATCTTTTCCAAACTTAAGTCTTTCTGTTCATTTTTCGCAGACGGTATATTAAGAAGTTCGGATAGTGCCATATTAAAAGCCTTTGCAATCTTTTGAAAAGAGATAATTGAAGCGTTAATTGTAGCTCGCTCAATTTTACCAATGTATGTAGGATGTAAATCAGAAAGTTCTGCTAAAGTCTCCTGTGATAGTCTATGAGTCTTTCTTAATGACCTTATTCTTTTACCAATATTTTTCAGAAAATCATTATCCTTCATCTTTCCTCCATTTTTGACTATACTAAAATAAAATTGAAAGACATACCAGAGCAGATTAGCATTAAAAATTACTTGACAATAGACCAAAATGGGTGTATAATATATGGCAAATGGCAGATAATTAGATTTTCGTGAAATTCTGAAAACCATTAACAAAGGAGGTTTGCAATGAAACATTGGAGAGCCTTGATATTAGTAGTTTTCTTGGCTGTTTTGATTGGTTGTAGTAAGAAGCCAACAGAACCAGAGAATGTTGCTCCCAATACGCCGGGTAATCCCACCCCTTCCAATGGAGCAGTTGACCAATCAATAAATGTTGATTTAAGTTGGACAGGCGGAGACCCGGATGGAGATAAGGTAACATACGATGTTTATTTTGGAACAAGTTCTCCACCGCCTTCAGTTTCGACGGAACAAACTGCCACCAGTTATGACCCAGGGAATCTTAATCACAATATCAAATATTATTGGGAAATTGTCGCTAAGGATGAGCACGGAGCAAAAAAAGAAGGTAGCATATGGGCATTTACAACTATAGCAGAGACAAACAATCCACCTAATGAACCAAGTAGTCCCAGCCCTACAGATGGTGCGATTGACCAATTAATAAATGTTAACTTGAGTTGGACAGGAGGAGACCCAGACGGTGACCCTGTTACTTATGATGTTTACTTTGGAACGAGTTCCTCACCACCTTTGGTGTCCAGCAACCAACAAGATACCATATACGACCCGGGAAGTCTTAATTACAATACACACTATTATTGGAAAATCGTTGCAAAAGATAGTATCGGTGCTCAGATGGAGGGAAGTGTATGGGATTTTACTACCGTAGCATATCAGAATAATCCTCCATATGTACCAAGTAATCCGACCCCTTCCAATGGAGCATTTGACCAATCAATAAATGTCAACTTGAGTTGGACAGGGGGAGACCCAGACGGTGACCCTGTTACTTACGATGTTTACTTTGCAACGAGTACCCCACCGACTTTGGTATCCGCTGGTCAGTCTGCTACAACATATGATCCTGGAACACTTAACAACAATACCAAATATTATTGGAAGATTGTTGCAGAAGACTCATTTGGTGCACAGACCCAAGGACCTGTATGGGATTTCACTACTGAATCAGCATTCTGGGAGGAATATAAAAATGCAAGTGGGACTTATTATCAAATAATGGGAAATTACTATGACCCTGATCCTGACAGCGGTGCCCCTTGGATAGCTCTGAGTTCGTATGGCACAGATGGTGCTGAAGCATGTTGGGATTTCTACGGTCTAAATCAAGCGGTAGTTGAGACATTAACAATAGGAGCATATTCATATGACAATGGTTGGGACACATATGGAGAAGAATATTGGGTATATAATCATACAACCAGTGTCTGGGATTATTGGGCGAGCTCTGACAAAACTCATAAATGGCATCTTTGGTATGCAGCCGGTTCGACAGCAAGGAACTATGTTCGTAGTCTTGATGGCGGTGTTTTCTTATGTATAATGTCAGGTTATCCAGATCACAGTCATATTAGAGAGGTATATTGTAAAGAACTAGGTACTGGTGGCAAACTTTGTGATGAAATGAAGAGAAGAACAATCAGAGCGAATATAAGAAGCGAAGATACCAAATTAAATCGTCCAACAGTAAGAGTCAAATAAAATATTCTCTTAAACTCCCTTAATGAGTATACTGCTCTCTGACCCGTAAATGTGATATCATTTGCAAGGGGAGAGTATTTTGTTCCGAAAGTCTTCGCTATTATTGACAAGTAAGAGAAAATATGATAGAAATAGAGCAATGAAGTATTGAGACCGCAGCTTATGAAATGCTGAAGAAAGCCGGATTCATCTTGAAAATTCCAAAGGTATATTTCATCCAAGGGTTGGATATTCAAAACATTCTCATATGAACAAAATAGCAGAAATGCAAAAAATGGACTATAAAGCTTTTCAGGAATATGTGAAACATTTGAAAAAAAAGAATTCAATTGTCCTGGTTGAGGGAAAACGAAAGGTTAAAGAAGAGGATAAAATATCGATACTAACATTAGGAGAGCAATTGGCTGAGGATTTTCCCGATGTTATTTTCAGAACGGGAAACGCCAAAGGTGCAGATGAACTGTTTGCACAGGGGGTTTCGAATATTTCTCCTGAAAGGCTGGAATTCATTTTACCATATAAAACCCATAAAAAAGGGAACCGAATTGACAAGGCAAAATACTATTCATTGGATGAAATAAAAATTAGCGCAGAAATTATTAACCTAACTAAAGAGATAAGCGTAAAAAATAGAAAAATAGTAGATTTATACTTGAGCGGAGCAAGAAATAAGTTTACCATGAAGGCACCGTATCTATTAAGGGATACATTAAAGGTAATAGGCATTGAACCTATAATATCAAAAGCAGATTTTGGGATTTTTTATGATAACCCTGAGAACCCATTAACTGGAGGAACGGGTTATACGATTAAAGTTTGCAAAAAAAATAATATTCCGGTAGTTACACAGGAGATATGGACCAATTGGATAAGATAATCCAATTCCGTTCATTTTCATAACCCCTTATATTTCAATATAATACATTATGGTCATTGAACTTAATCTTTATTCTATTTCACTCAATCTCACTCAATTTCATCCAATTTAATCTTCTCATAGTCACAAATTGGTCACAAAGTTTGTCCTTAAAAAAATGTACTGTAATGTGAATGAGGAAGAAAAACCACCGCGAAATAATTCAAAAAATTAAATCAAAATAGTCTGACTGTCGACAAGTTATTAAACGAATTACTTTACTGGTTTTTAATTTTCGACTAATAAGCACAGATAGAATGATAATTAAGGTAGTTACAAGGAGAAACCGGTTTGTTATCTTGTAGTGCCCCCCATTTGTCCAATCGATGCTGAAACAAGACAACCCCAACCATGAATTTCCGGATCCCAATAATACCACGCAGTGTCCTCCGAATTCACATAACGCATACATCCCATCATAATTAAACGTGGACATCAGACATGAGACCGAAGACATAAGACTTTATTTTTCCTTCAACCGTTCATCAAAGATGAACCTACCCAGTTGCATAGCATCCCATATCGAACTGAGCAAAGCGAAGAACCAATGCCGGGACAGCCTACCGTTGCGAAGCAACTGTTCTTTCTCTATCTTGCTTAGTTTGTTTCCCCTTTATGTTTAGTTTTTTCTTTTCGCAACTTTGCAGATTGGGAATAATGAACTTCTATTATTATCTGGAAACCAATTGGAATAAGAAATATTTCAATATGGAAAAATGATGCTAGTGTAGATAGAACGAACAAATATAAATAGGTTAGGATTTTACCGAAATCTCTTGTTTTCTCCCTAATCTTAATTCTAAATATACCAACAAAATATAATATTATTGCTATCCAAAATAATTGGGCACATAAGAATCCGCAAAAAATCCAATGAATCTTAACTAGATAAGACTGAAAGCACGTGCAAAAAAACAAAATTAGAAAAAAAACTATGAGTGAAAGAATAAGAAATATTTCAATTTTTTTTCTGTCAATTTCTGCCGTTTTTCTATCTATCTTCATTACATTCCCCATGCTTAGTACGGAAATATCTTTTGAGCCCAAGGATCATAAAAGCGTTTATATCTATATGATTCGCTTTCAATCCTACACCAAACCGTTAACAATGCATGAACAACAAGGCTTTGATATCTTAACTCGCAACAAGGACCAACAACACTTTGTTGATAAATACATCCCATAACAGCTGAAACAAAATCACCACATGCATGTCCTCTCCTTCCCCAAGTACTTAACCATTTAAAGTTTTCTATAGGTCCCCAAGAATATGGTAAGCGTCGTAAACAAAAGTAGTAAGCAGCATTTATGTTAGCAAGTTCCTGGTTTACTTGTTCTGGTTTGCATTGTTCTTTATCTTTACCTGAAGGATCTATGTAGTTTATAGGATTGTCTGAGACATAAATATAAGGGTTTAAGTTAATAGGGTTTTTTGTAACAATATGTCCTATCGGATCCTCCTGCACAAACCTTCCAACACTCATATCATAATACCTCGCTCGGAGGTTGTAGAGACTGCTGATATCACCATCATATTCCTGTCCTGTATACAGATAATGGTTGCTGACACTTCCGTAACTTCCAAGACTATTACCAAATTCATCGTAGAAGTAACTTTGTTCTACATTTCCGCTTTCATCCGTCATTCCCATTACGCTTCCTAAACCGTCGTGATGATAGTAGTGAGAATCTGCCGCAGAAGCGTCATATCTTGCAAGCAAGACTCCATTGGCATAGATGTATTTATATTGTAAATCCAAATGTCCTCCAAACTCACAGACCGCATACATTCCATCGTAAGCATAGGAGGTTGTATCGGGTGAACCACCATTTGGTTTCTCAATCTTACTAATTCTTTTTCCTTGTCCGCAGTAATTAAACCATAATGTATCATAGGTGGTCGGAAGTCCTGTTGTTTTCTTCACAATCCTTGTCGCTCTGTTCTCAAAATCATAGCTCAATGGTGTAACTCTCATATGAAAAATAGCAGTTTTTTATAAAGAAGTCAAGGGGAAAATATGTGTTTGAATTTTTTTAATTGACATGTCATCTATTATACTGTATATAAATAACATGCTTAAAGATTTAATCAAAATATCCGAGAAAATCGGGGCAAATTAAGTCTATAATTCCTCCAAAAAGGTAGTTCATTGGATAATTTAGAAATGGAAGTTGACGATAAATAAAGATGGGAAAGGTAGCAGCTATAGGTATGTATATCCGAAATACTTCCGATATACTCCCAAATTGGAGGTATATGCGAACACTTTCGCATATTCGGAGTTAGGCGAAATTGTTGTTAAAGGGAGACTATTTTTATGACAAAAGAAGAAGAAATAATGAATTTTTTACACGAAAATGTTTTTGATCCGATTTTAAACTCAAATGAAGCATCAAATACCCTAAAAAAGGGCGTTAGATGTACTATAATGAGATTAAATGAAAGGAATGCAGAGGGTATGATAAGTTATTATTGGAGCGCTATAATTGGTACAGAAAGAAGTGCTAAGTTCGCAAAGCGAATGCGAAATGAGGGTTTTACAAGATTTGAAGAGGTAATAGATGAATTCAGAAGAAGATTTAATGATAATTGGTTAAGATCTTGAAGTAGAGAGAAATTTTGTTTAAGGCGTTTGAAGATTTATAAATGAAAAGGCCACAACTTCGGCTAACATGGGATTTACGAGAGGCTGAAGCCTCTTTAAATTCCGCTAAAGCGGGACTTCTTAAAGTTCATGAACAATAGCCAAAACGACGCTTAGCTTGAATGCCAGTGATTAAGGGTTTAGAAGGTATAATGGAGAATAGAAGGTTAATGAGAACTATAAAAGGTGTTAGCGGTAATGTTGGCATTTATATTTTGTCTATTGGGCTGGCGGATGAGGGAAGTCCTGCCCTCTATGCTTATGTATTATGTATATATTTTGAAAAATAAAAGAACAAGCCGACCTTATATTGGTTATACTGAGAATTTAAGAAGAAGATTGAGTGAACACAAGATTAAAGATAACGGTATAGAGTTAGTTTGCTATTAAGCTTATGTTCACGAAAAACAAGCACGAACAAGAGAAAGAAAATTGAAACTGTATTGTAGTGCTTGGAGGGGTCTAAAAAAAGATTGGAATTAAAATACTTAGAGGGCTGGACTTCCCTCATCCGCCACCCGTTGTGCGAAATTGCCTTTATTATACAGTGTACAGGGAGAATAACCAATGAAGTTCTTCAAAAAAAGAATTACTGAATCAGAGTTTGAAAAGGCACTCGCAAATTGCGCGAATATTGCAAAAAGAGCATATAAACGAACTCTTGAATATCAGAAAGAAATTGGAAGTATTCTAGAAGAACTAAATATAAATCTTGGTAAGAAGACTTTCACAATGCTTAATGACAAAGATGTAGAGCATTTTGAATTTTACGAGGTTATAAAAAAAATAGTTGCTGAACTCCAAAAATACTCAAAAAAGGGTTTCAAAGATTTAAAAGATGCGGTTGAGACTAAAAGTAACCATCTTAAAGATTTCACAATTACATTGTTTGGGAGAACGAAGACGGGTAAAAGTACTATTCGTGAGTCTATAACTAAAAATGGCGACGGAAGTACAATAGGATTAGGTGATTTACATACTACTAAGGAGGCTGGAGATTATAAATGGAAGGGACTTCGATTATTAGATACTCCAGGTGTAGAAGGTTACGGTGGTGAAAAAGAGGTAGAAAAAGCTCATGAAGTTATTGACCAAACTGATATTGTAATATTCTTAACAACGGATGAGACGCAACAACCTGGCGAGTTTGATGAGATGGAAAGGCTTGTTGAAATTAATAAACCATTTTTTGTTCTCCTGAACATAAAGGATAAGTTGACCGATCCTGTTTACTTGAAACGTTTTTTCAGACATAAGGCAAGCCTATTTGACAGAGAAATTGTAGAAGAGCATAAACAACGAATTCTGAGTGAGACAAAACGTATTGGAACACATAATGCTAACATTGTTTGGATTAGTGCGTTGGCAAGTTGCATTTCTCAGTTTGCAGAGAGGGGTTTCACTTTCCAGAATAAAGAAGATTTTCCTGCTACGATACAGCACTCCCAAATTCGACCTATAATTCGCTGGTTTCTGGATAATTTAAAAATTCAAGAGGCACGTTATCTTTGGCAACTGAGCCAAATAGAGAAAGTTTATGAGCGAATTGCATTTGAAGTAAATACTCGTGGCCAACAGCGACGAGTGCTTACTTTCTTTGACAGCACCATTAACTTTATTGATACTATTGTGAAAATGTTATGGGAGCATCAGTGTTCCCTTCGAGCACAAGCAAATTTTATGCTTGAGAAACAATGGGAATTAGAATGCTTTTTTGATGGGACTGATTTCAAAGGAATGTTAAAAAAGCTTATGTCTGGCAACTTAACTGAAGGTAAAGTTAATTTTCTAAAGTGGAAACTTAAGAGATATATCAGACGTGTTCACATGAGCATAACCCCAGAAGACATGGCATTCGTTGAAGCAAAAATTAAAGATTGGTCGAATCTCCTTGAAATGACTGAAAATGGGGATAAGAAAGTATTCGATTTGACAGATGTTTTTGAAAAGTATCTCCCAAGAAGAAAAGGTTTCGTAGAGGAAAGTGAAGGAAGGATTGAAGCAAAATGCCGAGAATTATTCCAGAGTTATAAAGAGTGGATAGCAGATTTTGTGGATGAATATTTGGGGAAAGACAATGCTCAGACTATCCTCAAACGAAGACTGAATAAAGAAAGAAAAACAATTGAAGAAAAGATGAAAGGGCTAATTGATGAAATCGTAAAAGACTTACAAGCTAAATTACATGAATTCTCTCAACAATATAAATATGATATTGGTACAATCAAGGCTGAACCTTCTGGTACAGGCGGTTTCCGTAAAGGTCAAACTGGTAAAATTTTGAGATGGACAGGTGTTGCAGTAGGTGGAACATCAGCTGTTGCTTTTGGAATCGGTGCATTTGCAGCTGCAAATTTTTGGAATCCAGTTGGTTGGATTGCCGCTGGAACAAGTGTGGTTGTCGGATTTTTGAGTTGGTTATTTGGTAAGAATGAAGAGGAAAAATGGTTAAAAGTGAAAAGGAAGGCTAAAGAACAATTATGGAACATTATTGACAAAATGGAGCGTAAGACTCGTGGTACATATAAGACTTGGTTCTATAAAAATATTACCACTAAAGGCAGAAGGGCAATGTTCGAACAAGTTTCAACCTATATTGAGGGACTTAAGAAGATTACTGATGATTTGAAAAAATATGCATCACGACTTATGGAATTGCAAGAACAGGTGAACAAAGAACTTTTCACTTGGCTACTTCGACTTGAAGGCATAAAGTGTTCAGAAAAAGACATCTTATCTATTGCTCGTGAGCAAGGAGTAGCTACCAAAGTTATGGTACCTGATAGTCAGCATATTGATGGTAGAATCAGAGCAAATCTTGAAAAATTATGCGGCGAGCATATTCTATTTTTTAGTGATAGCGATAATATTCGTGACCGAATTATAAGAGCATTATATCCTGCAAAACCATCCTCTGGTCAAATTCAAGTCATTCAAGATAATGAACAAAGAATTGCAAGAATTGCTGTCCCAGATAAAGAAAAGGGTCTTTACATAGGCAAAAATGGCGTCAATATCCGCTTAACTCAACGAGTTTGTAGGATTAAGATTGAGCTTATTTGAAATAGGAGGCAAAAATGTCTAATTTTGAATTTAAAGGAAAGGCACAGAAAGTAGAAGACCTTTGTAAAGAAATTCTTGAACTCCTTTCGCTCCGAGAAGAATATGAAATTAAAAAATTTGTTTCTGATTTTAAGCAGTTTCTTACGGGACATCTAAAACAAGTGAAACTTACAGTTGGGTTCATTGGACAGTATGGTTCTGGTAAATCTACCATGATTGCCGCTTTGACAAATGCAAAGTTTGTAAAAAAATATTATGAAAAGGTTGGTGATGAAAAAAAACTCATAAAGGTGTATAGGATTGCCTCTGAAGACTTAAAGATTGGAGCCCGAATTACCACTGACAAGACTGAGTCGCATGATTGGGAAGAGGTTCTTTTGATTGATACACCCGGCATATACGCTGGTCGTCCAGAACACGATGACATTACACTTGACCAAATTTCTAAGTCTGACCTATTGGTATTCGTTGTTCCAAATGAACTATTTAATCCCCAAACAGGTAACTTTTTCAGAAGGGTTGCTCAGGAAATGCAAAGGATAGGACAAATGGTTTTGGTTATCAATAAAATGACCCGTGAGACGGGAACATCAGAAGACTTGCTTAAAACAATTTTACGAGTGATTGAACCTTATCATCCCGATGATTTCTATACCTGTTTCATTGATGCCGATTCTTATTTGAAAGCACAGCACGAAAAAGATGTGGATGAAAAACACTTTTTAATAAATGAATCCCATTTTACCGATTTCTTGAAATCTATTCAGAACTTAATAAAAGAGAATCATTTACTTGCCCGTTTAGTAACGCCATTACATCGGTCTGTTGATGTGATAGAGCAATCTCTAAATGTTCTGACCACAGAGGATAAAATAAGCCGTGACTTTTTAGAGATATTGAGGCGAAAAGCTCTTATCCTTTGGGCTTCGCAAACACGATTACAAAATTCATTCATAGCGGAGCTAAATAAATTGGAACACGAAGTTATAATGTTGGGAGAAAGAATAGCAACTATGATAGATGGCTATCATAAGGAAGAAGAAATAAATATTACCATTAAAGAGTCAGAACGTGAAATGCAATCGTCATCCAAGAAGTCGTTGGATAAGATCCAATCTCTTCTAAAAGACGAATTGACAGGACTCCAAACTGAGATTGAGGAGTTACAACAATCTCAATTAGGACGCTCTTTGGCAGAAGAATTTCAAGTGGCTGGAGTTGGTAAGAAAACAATAGGGGGAAAAACAATAGGGGAAAAGGGAGAGATACCGCCAATTTTGAAAAAAGGTCCCGAGGCGTTTGCTAAATTGGGAAACTTTGCATCAAAGGTTTCCCGAGATATGGTCTATAAAACAGTGAAGTTTTTTGGTGGAAAGTTTAAACCTTGGGGAGCAGTTAAAGCTGCAAAATTTATTAATAAGTTGGGCCCTATATTAGCAGGTACAGGAACAATTTTGGATATATTTTTAACTATGAAAGAAGAGAAAGATAGAGAAAAACACGAACAACAACTTAGAGAGACTCGTGCAAATATCCGACAAGATTTTCGCCGATCTGCTTCTGAAATGCGAAGTGACTTTGAAAACGGATGGGAAGATAAAAACGGTAATAAGTATGAAGGCCTGAACGAAGTGATTTTTAAGGATATCTATCAAGAAGAACAGGCGGACGTTGAAAAACACCAAAATGAAATTAGGAAAGCTGAAGAATCAAAAAGAGAGATTGTGGAGCGATTAAAGAACTTACTGGGCAATATAAAAAATGAAATTTCATCATTCACGTAATAGAAAACAAGGCAGGCAAATTGGCACAACGCAGCATAAAAGGTTCGTGTCTTATGGCGCTGACCTAAATCTTTCACTAACGCTCAGGACTCCTTTTATGCTGGGAACGTTATACGCCATAGCCTTGATAAAAAAAGTAGGAGGTTACTTAAATGAATAGAGGATCTGTATGGAGAAAATGGGATTTGCAAGTACACAGCCCCGCATCCTTTCATCATGAATTTAAGTTCCTCAACGAAGAAGAAAGAGAGGGATATCAAAATAATATTTGGGGAAAATATGTTGACGAGCTTCAAAAAATATCAGATGTCTCTGTGATAGGGCTAACTGATTATTTTACTATAGAAGGGTACAAGAAGCTGCTGGAGTATAGAGAAAAAGGCAGGCTTCAAAATTTTGATTTAATCCTATCAAATATTGAGTTTAGACTTGATAAGTTTGTTGGAAGCAGAAGGTTAAATTACCATGTGATCTTTAGTGACGAAATAGATGCAGACAAAATTGAGAAGGAATTTCTTGAAGAACTTCATATAAAAACACCCAGTGGGGAAGAGAGAAAACTCACTAAGGGAAACATAGAGGAAATAGGAAGAATTTTAAAGGAGCATCAAAAGAATTTCGAGGGTAAATCTGGTTACATTGTTGGATGCGAGAATATTACAGTATCATTAGATGAAATAATAAAAGTTTTGAAAAACAAGGAATCAATATTTGCTGGTAAATACCTACTGGTGCTGGCGGAAGAAGGATGGGATTCAATTAGTTGGGCTGGTCAAGATCATCTGACGCGAAAAGAAATTCTTGTGCGATCACACGCAATATTTTCTTCTAATGCAAAGACCCGGGATTGGGCATTGGCAAAGAGAGATCTAAGTCCTGAAGATTTTATAAATGAATTTGGTTCTTTAAAACCTTGTATCCATGGTTCAGATGCCCACTCTTTTGAAAAACTTTGCAAACCCGACGAAGATAAGTTTTGTTGGATAAAAACTGACTCCTCTTTTGAAGGGCTGAAGTATATTGTTTACGAACCAGAAGAGAGAGTTAGGATACAGCCCGAAAATCCTGAATACAGAAAAAGCATCTATACATTAGATTCAGTAAGAATTAGCAATTCACGAATAAGTGATGAATTATCAATTGAAGAACAAAATATACCATTAAACAGAGACTTGGTTGCAGTTACAGGCGGAAAAGGAAGCGGAAAGACGGCATTATTAGACCTGATAGCAAATTGTTTTGAAGACAGGTGTAAAAGAGCAAGGGAAGATAAAAATTCCTTTATTCAAAGAATTGAAGAGCAGAAGCCGGATTTAAAAGTAAAAATAAAATTTACCGGAGAAGATGTAGGAGAATTTTCTAAAGAACTCACCGAAGAAGAATTTTTTCAAGATACGAGGATTACATATCTTCCGCAAGGTAAGATAGAGGAATACAGCGGAGATAGGCAAAAATTGGATAAAAAGATCAAAGAAGTCATTTTCAGCAATAAAGAAATAGTAGACGGGAGATATAAACAAAAATTTGACGAATTAAGAGAGGAATTAGAAAAACTTACCAGGCAAATCGACGAAACGAATAGAGAAATATACGAACTTGAAGAAGAGACTAAAAAAGAAATTATAGCCGAAATTACAGGTAGAAAGAGAATTAAAGAAGGAGAGTTAGGAGATAAAAAAGATGAACTTAAAAAACTCACGGAAAGTATGGAAGAAGGCATTAAGGCAAGCATTGAAAAACTAAAAAGAGATGAAACCGAACTACGAATAAAGCACTCCAGACTTGAAGGTGTTAAAACCAAGTTAGAGCAATTTAAAGATGAGTTAAAAAGATTTTTAGGCGATTTTAATGCTACTATAAATGACTTGAATCGTGAGTTATCTGAGTTAGATATCGATTTAATAATTCCGCAATTAGATTTTAAGTTTCAACTTGATGTAATTCAGGAAGGACTTAAGCTTACCTCTCGAAGAATTGGAGATGTTACAGAACAAATTAAAGAGAAAACGGCACAGTTAAATAAACTCTCCGGAAGTGAAAAAACACATGCGGAACTCCTCAAAGAAATAGAGAATATACAAGGCAACATTGAATCTTTTAAAAAGCAATTAGAACAATTGGAGGTGGAAAAAGAAAGAATAAAATCGCTTGGAAGCGAGAGAATGGAAAAGTACAAAACCCTCTTGAGTAAGTATCGGGAGTGGAAGGAATATTATGAAGAGGTTATTGAGGTGTTTTCAAAGGGCAAAAGTGAAATAATGAGTGGAATTGATTTCACATCAACTATCTACTTTGACAAAGACGAATTTGTAGAATTTGGATTAGACATTGTGGACCAAAGAAGAATCAATATAGATGAGATGGAAAAATATGCTAATTTGCTAGAGAACGCAATTGACAAGAAAGAGAAATTGGAAGAATTTCTTGAAGAATTTATCCAAAAAATCTTTGAGAATAGAAAGTTCCTGAAGGAAACAAGAACAAGTTACGATTTTTACAAATGGATTTTTGACGATTATTTCTCATTAAGTACAGAAATTCGTTTCAAAGGAATATCAATGGATAAGCTATCAATGGGACAGAAGGGGACAGTTTTGTTAAAGTTATTTTTAGCAGAAGGGGATTATCCATTGATTGTAGATCAACCGGAAGAGAGTCTAGATAACAAATTTATTTACAGTGAACTCGTCGGAGCTTTCAGAGAGGCGAAAAAGAAAAGACAAATTATAATGGCTACAAATAATGCAAATCTTGTTGTCAATACCGACGCGGAGCAGATAACTGTTGCAGAATTTGAGAATAATAAAATCCATTATAAGTTAGGAACAATAGAGGATTTAAAATTACGTGAAGATATCATGCCAATCTTAGAGGGGGGTAAAAAGGCTTTTAGAAAAAGAGATGAAAAATATGGGATTTGAGGCTGCAGCGTATAACGAGACAGTTGGAAAAGCCCTATTTTTTTCGAGAGAATATAGTAAAAATTGATTTATATTTAATGTGGTATTAATAGGAGGGAGTAAGTCTAAAAGAAATATAAGTATATGTGGAATAAATATATGGGAGTTCAACAAAACAGAGGTTAGAATGATATGTTAAAAAATGACCATTTGGGAAGAATTGGACTTTATCAAAATGACTTTTCCGACAGTCTCAACACGGTGTTTGTGGGAAGCTATGCTTCCCCAAATCCGCCTTCGGCGGACTTCAGAAACACCGATACCGTTAGACGACATTTTGCTTGGCGACTATTACGTAAAAGTAGGTGAAGAAAAAATGCTCAATATAATTAGTGCGTTTATCTTATGGTTCAGGAAGATTTTCCATATTCGTATAGGGCAAAAATATGAGGAGAAAGAACCTCCAACTGAAGTCTTGCCCAAAAAGAAACCTATTGAAGTTACTCCTCCCTCTGAAAAGAAATCCGCACGGGTTATACTTGCAAAAGGGAAACCAGAAGAATCTTTATCAGTAGAAGAAAAGCCTGTTGAGGTGCCAGCATCTGGAGAAAGGCCGCCTGAAATTCCATCTGAAAAAGAAATAGTTGAGACTAAACCACCTGAGGAAAAAACACTAGAAGCTCCTCCAAACCAGAAAATACCCTCCGAATTTCCTCCGAAGGCGTCAGAAGAAATCCCAACAGTAGAATCAGAGGAAGGAGGTAAAACAAAAACACGAAAGCCTTATAGAAAGAAAACACCTACAAAAGAAAGAAAAAAAGAACGTAGAGAGCCGTCAGAAGATGAAAAGAAGCCACCCATTCCTAAACAAAGGAAAGAAATAGATTTAGGTGGAAGACATGCAAAGAGAACAAAAAGAGGCAAGACCCCGCAACCTGATGAAAAAGATAAAGTGAATAAAAAAAGAGAAGTTACTACAAGAGTAGAATCACCCTTTGTAGAAATTGATCTCGATGAAGCAAAGATTTTTCTTATCCTTCCAAAGCAGCAATTCAAACCCAGCACGGTAAGTAATATTCCGCAACAGCTAAATTATAAATTGGAGCTAAATGGAGAAGAACAGAGCATTTCTGTAAAGGTCAGTAATGATGATCAAGGTACTGCAAAAGTGGAAGAAAAGAGAATAGAATTAGAGAGACCTTTAAAGAACTTTCAGGTTGTTTTTCCCGATGAACTTCAAGGTGGACCATACAGTTACAACCATAGCAATGAAACTCTCTATGGCTTTGTTGCGATAGGAAACAACCGCGGCAGAATGCATTACCTTTATGATAAAGAGGGAGATATTAACTCTATCCCTAAGAGAGACGTTTGGATACTTCTTAACGAAGATTTTGAATTGAAAACGGAACCAGATGTAATCGAAGAGACATGGATATGGGAGAAGTATCAGCCATTCCGTGTCAACCTAAAGAAAATGAATGAACTGATTATAAAAAATACAAAAACCAGCAAGGAAAAGATACTACCTTGCGAACCAACTTTTTCGGTTGAAGGAGAGGTAATAGAAGATGATTTTAAGGACCAGATGCCTCTTTTAATAGGTAAGACCCTTAAAGTAAAAGCACCAAGAAAAAATCCATCAGGATGGATAGTTTGGATTCAAAACAAAGTCGCTGGCTACCAAATCGTTACCGATAATTGGAATGGTGCTGAACCACTCACTTTAAAACTTCCTGATGACATACCTGGCGAATGCGGAGAATTCCAAGTGGATATTTGCCAACAAGATACCAGAATACCTGATGAAACATTATTCTTTCGCTGGTTGCCGTTTATTGAGTTAGATTACCCAAAAGAACTCATCATTCCTAACCCCCATCAGGGACATAAGTCAGAATTTATCAAAGTTAAAGTTAGTGGTGAAGGATGGGTGTTGAGCTACGGAGCAGATCGAAAAGTAGAACCAATAGAATATAATTCTTACCAAATTGAGCTTCTACCCGAAGAGGACATTACTTGTTTTTCTATTACAAAAAAAAGCAAGCCAGAAACTGATACAAGATTTCGGATAACAATCCCAAGATTAAAATGGAGAACCTCGAAACAAAAGGTTTGGAACGGAAAACTTCAAAAGATAGAAAAGAAAGGATTGATACCTGGTGAACCCCATTACCTTTTTGTTTGTACCAATGATTTTGATAATAAATACGACCTCTTAGCTGCACTTGAAGCAAACGGTCGGAAACTACAGGAAGCAAAATTTGTCCGAAAAGGGATAGATTATAATCTGGAACTGAACCAATTCTATGATACAATGAAGCAAAATAAGAATGAGATAACACTTAAGATAAAAATTTGGAAGGCAGAAGACAAATTAGTGAGCAATGTTGAAGTCTTGCAGTTTCCAGGGGTGAAGGAATTAATAAAGAAGAACCGGCAAGAAAAGCCAAGGCTAATCTTCCCTAAACCAATAGTAAAAGCCAGCTTAGGAAAGAAAAGAAGTGGTAACGGTTTTAGCAGACAAGAGATAATTGCGGCTGGAATAGACATAGATAATATACATCGCTTGACTATACCCTTTGATAAACGAAGAAAAACCAAACATGATTGGAATATTAAAACCTTAAAATCAATAATAGAAGGGGGTAAGCATGCCCATTGATCCAATAAAATTAACGCAAGAGATTAAAGAAAGTTATACCCGTTATCTCACCAGCGCTTTCCGTCTGAGAGATGAAAAGCTGCGAGAATTGTTCTATCAGGAGACAGGGAAGTTTTGGTTCACTAATGGCCCAATATTAGAAGCAACACCACCATTTAAAAGTGGTTGTTACTTAAAAGATTTAATTGATGGAAGCCTTCTAAAGAACAAAGTGTATAAATTGACTTCTCCAAACTATGTTGAGAAAAATTTACAGAAAGAACAGAAAAACCCTCTGTACATATTTCAGGATAATCCTCTTTATCTTCACCAAGAAAAAGCAATAAGAAAGATACTAAATGGTCGGAATGTAGTTATTTCCTCGGGTACGGGCAGTGGAAAAACTGAATGCTTTCTTTTTCCAATTTATAATCACCTTTTAAAGGAACATGAAGTGGGCAAACTCACACCAGGAGTTCGTGCCCTTTTATTATACCCCATGAATGCATTGGCAAATGATCAGTTACGCAGATTAAGAGAAATCGCAAGAATTATGGAAAAAGAAATTCCAGATATACAAATAACTTTTGGTAGATACGTAGGGGATACACCAGAAACGAAAAAACAGGGCAAAGAAAAGTTTAGACTCGCAAATCCCGATGTTGACCCAGTAAAAAGTGAGCTTCTATCAAGGGAAGAAATGCGAGAGAATCTGCCGCATATCCTTATAACAAACTATGCAATGCTAGAATACCTTCTCCTGCGCCCAAAGGATTCTTCTTTCTTTGATGGAGAACATGCAAAACACTGGAAATTTTTAGTGTTAGACGAAGCTCACATTTATAGCGGAGCAAATGGTATCGAAATGGGAATGCTTATTCGGCGGTTAAAAGATCGGGTTTGCGACGGAAAAAAAGGGTTTTTACAATGTATCGCAACAAGTGCTACCTTGGTTAAGGAAGAAAAAGATTTTGGGAAAGTAGCGGAATTTGCCACAAACCTTTTTGGAGAAAGGTTTGAATGGAATGCAGAGGATGGAAATCGGCAAGATATAATAAAGGGCGAGAAAATTAAAACACAAATTCTTGAAAGTGGGACCTTTAAACCTTCAGTCCAGTTATACTCAATACTTGATAAAGCAATAAGAGGAAAGCCAGTAGAATCCTTGCTTCTAGAGCAATGCTACGAAATATGCAAGAAAAATGGAGTTCCACAGAACATTTTAACTGAAGCGAAAGGGCAATCAGATGGCGATACTAAGAAGTTTCTATATGAACTCCTATCAAGGGATGAAAAACTCGTAAAATTGAAGAATCTCCTTGAGGAAGGGCCGACTAAGTTTGAAAGTTGTGTTAATCAACTTTTTGAAAATGGTAACCCTTCAGATACACATCGTCAAGCCCTCATAAGTCTTGTGAATATCGCCGTTTGGACACGCCCTGACAAAGAATCATTACCGCTTCTACCTGCCCGTTACCATCTATTTGTTCGTGCACCTGAAGGCATTTTTGTATCATTTTATCCAGAACCAAGGATATTCTTGGAACGGCGCGAGAAAACAGAAGAAGGATATGCAGTCTTTGACCTTGCTTCCTGTCGTCGGTGTGGGCAGGAATACTTAGTTGGTGACATTGTAGATGGGAGGTTAAAGCACTCTTTTAGCAAGATGGAGACACAAAGAAAAAAGAGATATTTTCTTTTATGGAAGGGGGAAAATCAACTTGAGGAAAATGAAGATGAAGAGGTAACAGTTCCAGAAGAGATTGCGGAGAAGGGTAAGATATGGAAATTATGTACAAAATGTGGGGCGGTTTGGGAGGAAAATGAGGTTCCTACCTGCAATTGCAGTCATGAAAGTGGTACTATCCGGACACTGATTGAAATTATCCCTAAAAAGGGGAATCTTAATAAGTGTTATCTATGTGGTTTGCGGTCTATTAACATTGTTCGGGAATTTATTTTTCAACAGGATGCACCTGCTGCCGTATTAGCGACGGTACTGTTTCAAAATCTGAAAAAGAAAAAACAAAAGGAGAACAAAATTCTTGCGTTTTCTGACAGTAGACAAGATGCAGCCTTTTTTGCCCCTTACTTGGATTATACCTACAAGCGGATTTTATTTAGGCGTCTCATTATAGAGGCCCTACGGCAAAATCAATCTGTAAAAGATTATAGGCTACAAACTCTTTGTGCTGATGTCCTGAAACTTGCTGAGGAAAAACATCTTTTTGACCCAGGCATGGATGAAAAAGAGAAGAAAAAAGAAATATGGGGTTGGATATTGCAGGAATTTTGTGCATTAGATCGTAGAATTTGTTTGGAGGGGGTAGGTTTACTATCTTTCTTGCCAATTCCACCAGAAAAATGTAAACCAATAGATAATCTTTCTAAATCCCCTTGGAATTTATCTGAGGACGAATCTATAGCGTTGTACCAAATACTTATTAACACCCTTCGCTTCAATAAGGCTATAACTTTTCCCAATGATGGTCCAAGTCCGCAAGATAAGATTTTTGCTCGCTTTCACAGAAACAAAGAATACAAATTCCGAGGCGAAAATCAAGAAAAAAGCAAGGCAATTAAAAAAGGGATTTATTCTTTTATCCCAACTTCTGGACGATTTAACACAAGGTCAGAATTCTTACAAAAGTTGTATAAGCAAATCACTGGCAAAGAGGCAGATAAAAATGAATGTAGAAAATTACTGGGTAAAATTTGGGATGACTTAAAAACGAACTGGATAGATAAAGGCCTTTATCAGTTTAGTGATTCTAATCAAGGAGTACTTTTTCAACTTGATTATAAATATTGGCGAATTATTCAAGAAGGACAAAATATTTCACGTTTCATCTGCAATAAATGTGGTCTAATCTCGGCGGTAAATATTAGGGGCGTTTGTCCTACTTTTGGTTGTAACGGAAAACTTGAAGCATTGAATTCTTCATTGAGACGAGAAGAGATTATGAAGAGCCATTATCGGTATTTATATACTAATCTCTCTCTGGTCAACATGACAGTCCACGAACATACTGCACAACTCAAACAAGATTATGCTTCAAATATTCAGCAAAAATTCATAAAGGGAGAAATAAACGTATTAAGCTGTTCAACAACCTTTGAATTGGGAGTGGATCTTGGAAAGTTAGAAATAATATTCTTGCGTAATGTTCCTCCAGAACCTTCAAACTACATTCAGAGATCAGGAAGGGCAGGGCGCAGACTTGACTCGGTTGGCTTCACTCTGACCTTTGCTCAGCTTAGATCTCATGATCTCACATATTTCAGAGAACCAGAAAAAATGGTTGGAGGCAAAATAAAACCACCGGTTGTAGAAATTCGTAATGAAAAAATAGTTCGGCGTCACTTGCATTCAGTGGTCTTAGCAAAGTTTTTCAAAAAGTATCCCAGCTATTTTGGGAATGTAAATTCTTTCTTTAATCTTGAAGGAGGAGGAGTTTCGGGGTCCAAGAAGTTACAAGAATATCTTGAAAACAAGCCTGTGGTTATATTGGACTCACTGAAAAGGACTATGCCTAAAAATCTGCATGATATATTTGATTTGGAAAATTGGGGATGGGTAAAAGATTTACTTGACGATAAAGAAAGCGCTTTAGAAACTGCCGATGCACAAATAAAAGACGAGTATTTACGATTAAAAGAATTTTATCAGGAAAAGGGAGATGAATTAAAACAGATTATCGATTCTGGCGGAAACAGAATAAAGGAAAACCAACTGAACCGCGACCGTAATTGGGCTAGTGATAGAATGAATACTATCCAGAGAAGGCAACTTATAGATTTCCTTGCAACCCATACTATAATTCCAAAGTATGGTTTTCCCGTTGATGTTGTGGAACTTACGCCTTTGTCTCACATTAAGGAAGCAAAGAGTATTCGACTGGAACGGGATCTTCGTATTGCTATCTCAGAATTTGCTCCCGGCAGTCAGGTCGTAGCAAATGGATATGTTTGGGAAAGTGCCGGGCTAAAAGTTGTAAGAGACAGAACATGGCCTGTCCATTGGTATGCTATTTGTCCAAACTGTGGACGCTTTAATATCCAAGAAGGAACGATTGAAGATAACCCTCCAACCATTTCATGTAAAGGTTGTCATAAGAAGATACCACATCGTAAGATGCATAAATTCATTACACCTACTTTTGGTTTCGTTACAAGTAGAGAGCTTGAACCTCCGAAGCCAGGTGAGTCGAGGCCAAAGCGTGAATTTACTACCAGACCATACTTCTTTGACTATCAGGAGCCAAAAGAGGAAGAATTTAATATTGGAAAACTAAAGATTAAATGCCGATATTCATCTCATGGAAAGCTGGCAGTAATTTGTAAGGGAAGAAAAGAAGTGGGATTCTGGGTTTGCTTCAAGTGCGGTGCTGCATTTTCTAAAAGGTCAAAAGATAATACACATAAATCGCCAATCGGAGAAGAGTGTTCGTCTCCTTTAAGAGGCCCACTACATTTTGGTCATACTTTCAAAACAGATGTTCTTACAATTTATTTAGAAAAGTTTAATTTTTATGAAGCAAGAATGGACCAAAGTTTCTGGTATTCACTGCTTTATGCTGTTCTTGAGGCGGCAAGTCAAGCTTTAGGGATACGGCGCCAAGATTTGAATGGTTGCTTATACCCTTACGAAGGAAGGATTGCGCTTGTACTGTTTGATAATGTGCCAGGAGGGGCAGGTTATGTCAAACGGATAATGGATGAACAGAATATTTATGAAGTTCTTAAAAGTGCCTTGGATCGAGTGAAAAACTGTACCTGTGGTCCTGAAACAAGTTGTTATGGTTGCCTTAGAAACTATCAGAATCAATTCTGTCATGAGCAACTGAAGAGGGGTATTATCGTAGAGTTTTTATCGAATAACTTAGAAGTTGTAGAAACGACAAGTGAAAGATAATAATAATGTCGCCAAGCAAATCAGTCGCCTAACACATATTAAAGGCTTTTTGTCCCACCAAAAAGGACGGTGGGCAGGCAAGAACAAATCTCCTCCTGTAACGATTTTTTTAGCATCGTTTTCATTGCACAAATAAGGAGTTAATTCGCAATCTCTAATTTCGCAGTTGAAGATTTTTTGTTTGACATCTTATCCGTTACGTTGTATTTTGATGATGCATAATATGAAAAAGCTCTAATATGAGTATCAAGAGAAAACTCTGGAAAGATTGAGGTTACAGTTCCTATAAAAGTTAGTTCTTTGAATAATTTAGAAATGGAAGATGGCGGTAAATAAAAAGGAAAGAGTAGTTGTTGATGCATATCCAAAGTTTAGTTCACATATGCCACCGTATTGGTGGTATATGTGAACTCTTCCGCATATAGGGAGTTATCTGTAATCGTGAGCAGGGAGAGGAGCTTTAAAAGATGAATCAAAAATTGATAGAGTCCATCCGAAAAAATATGGATTTAAAAAACACCGAAGAATTGCTTAAAATATGGGAGGAAAACGATAGGCAAGAATGGTCAGATGAGACATTCGATGTTGTAAAACAATTGGTCTTAGATCGGGGTGAGATACTTTCGCCTCAAAAAGAATTCGTGAAAAAGGTAGGAGAATCAGAGATTGTAGAAGTCGCATCATGGGGCAAACGATTAGGTAATTTCATTATTGACATAATTTTGTATAGAATTGCCGTTCTTCTGTTACTCATTCCTTTTGCAGACACCGATTTCGTCCAATGGCTTGCGAAGAATGAAGGAGCAGACTGGTTGTTTGGAATATTTCTATTATTTCTTTATTACTTCGTTTTTGAATCAGCTTTTCAAAAAACTCCAGCGAAATTTATTACTGGCACTAAAGTTGTAATGATAAACGGCTCAAAACCGGATACCAATACAATTGCAAAAAGAACTCTGTCCAGATTTGTGCCCTTTGAACTGCTATCAGGGAGCAAAGGTACTTGGTGGCACGACCGTTGGACTAAAACGCGGGTGGTGAGAGTGGGTAAGACGGTGGTATTTTGCCCTTATTGTGGTGCTACCAATCCAACAAATGCAAAATCTTGCACCAAGTGTAGCAGAACTTTGGTGGGGGTTTTTAAAGAATCGGAATATGAGTGTCCCAAATGTCATTCTGATGTGCCACAGGATGCCAAATTCTGCCCGAAGTGTGGAGAAACATTTGAGGAATAAATACCAAAACGGAAAAAGAGTCAAGAAAATACGAGACTTTTCAGCAATGACGTTCGCAACGGTAGATAATAGCGTGTTTGCGGTTCACTTCGCTCACCTAAATTATACCCTTACGGACAACTTCGCAAACACGCAAGACGATAGCCAAAATGACGCTTCGCTTGAATGCCAGTGAGGAAAGGAATTAAACAGGCATAATGCAAAATATATGGTTAATTAAAACTATAAGGAGTGGAGGTAAGAATTTTGGCATTCATATTTTGTCTAGTGGGGTGGCAGATGAGCGAGGCTTCAGCCAGGTGAGTAAGCAGAGAAAAGAAAAGTTTCCGTCACTATTAGTAGCGAAGCGGCACTTCGGCTATCACGCGGATGAACGGCTGAAGCCCGTGTCTGCGTGTGCGCATGCACAGGCATGCAAATGTCCCTTCAGGACACTTCGCTCATCCGCCACCCCGTTATATGAAACTTTGGAAAATTGTTTTAAAATCAATAAAAAACATTTTGTATGAAAAAGATTAAACTGCCAAATTCCTTTCGTTATATTTTACCTTTCTTATTAGTTATCTGTCCTTTATTTGTATATTGTTTTTTCAGATGGATTGGTTTCATTTTAGGAATTCCAATAGCAATTCTTTTAAATATGATAATACATTCTATATTGGGAATGCGTTATTGGAATAATTGTAGAACCATATATGAATCCCTGATAGCGAAAAATTATACAAAGAATGAAGCTCTTATAGAAATATCAAAAAGTGCCCATCCAGAACTTAGCTTAAGCACTCATACTGCAATCATAAATAAATTTAAAGACCTTAATCTTTTAGTAATTTTTATTACAGGGGCTTTACCTCCCGGTAACAACGATGACGAATTTGCTTTGGAAATGTTAGATCATACTTCAATTCAGTATTTTGGCGGTGATAGATATAAAGTAGTTACTAAACGTAAATGGAACAGACCAGATGAAAAATCAACGGTGACACATCAAGCGAAGTACGATGATATTTATACTTTTTTAAAACATAGAAAACATTGGAAGGAGTTGAACGATAGTATCTTGGAAAATTTGAGTAAAATATTCGAAGGAGATTTTTCAAGTTTTAATGATTTTGTAAATATCTCAGAACATTACAGCTTGCTTAAAGAAAATTATTTGGAATTAGCAAAAGGATTCAAAGAGTCAAAAGAACTTATTCCATATTTTGCACTAACACTTGAAAAGTCTGGAGCAAGATTAATGGAGTTGTTTTCAAAAAAGGGTGATGAGGGTCACAAAGTAGATGCCAAAAAATGCTATGAATTATCTATAAAACTAAATCCTTTTCTTATCCCGTCATATGGAGGCTTAGCAGTTGTATATGGACATTCTGATAATAATGTAGATGTGGCTATTGAATATTGTGACAAGGGGATCGAGGTTTTTGAGGAATTAAAAAAGATCCCAAAAGAACAAATAAGTTATTATGATCGAGCTTTATTATTGGATACTTCAACAATTGAGTATTTAGAGGGGTTAAAAAATGAGTTTCTTGGGAAAAAATAATTTTTCAAAACATCATATAACACACCATAAGAAGTTCGCCATTTGAGCGCACCCAAAGTTTTGCTAAAGCAAAAACTTCTTTTATACTAAGAACTTTACTATTAGTATAGGTCATTTGGTTTATCAGGCATTTTGACATTTTTCTAATTTCCTAAGATTTATCCTCTTCTGAAAGTTAATTGCGAAAGTTTGGAAGTTATACTGCTCCCCATTGACAAGAGGCAAAAGTTAGTGTAATCTTGTCAAGAGGAAGGAGGAGCAGATGGGATGCAGATACAGAGTAATTAACTGATTTCACTTCACCTTCACGACTCTTTCAGCATTCATAACTTCAATGAAAGGAATTTCGACTCAGGCTTGATATCTATGATAACCGAGTTCGTCATCGGATACAAGTTGTAGAGTTTCCCATAGTTTTTTCATAATGACACTGGAAGCATCATCAGGATGCATTGACTCTGAGCCACATGATTCCAACAATTCCTTATTTCCTTTCGATAAGCCAAACTCATTTCTAATATACATCCCCAAGCCGAAGTGAAGCATGACTAGGTCTTCTTTTTTTGCTGTTTTCATCTTTATCTTGTCTTCGTCGGATAATCTTGTCATAAGGCAATGGAGTGCCTCAGTTATGGTTTTGGGCATATTTTCCTCTGTTTCTTGTTTGAATTTGCTTATGCCTAATTTCTTCATTTCGTTTGTGAATTCAAACATGTCTTTGACCAAATAAACAGTGTAATCTTTTTCAGTCAAGCTTAAAGCAGATTTGTCATCGAACAAATAGACGATGGTTGGAAACATTGAAGGAACATCTTTACCCCAGTCCGAATTGGCGACAAGTTCTCCTGCTTGTTGCGACCTTTTTTGAAGTTCGTAGTAACCCTTTGGCAGCCATTCCACATCAGGAAATTCGCTATCAACATCCTCGACTATTTTTTCCGCTATTGTTTCCTTCATTTTAGAGTTTGGTGATTACTTCATCTTCACCACTTTCCCGACATACATTCCATCAACCTTGAGGAAGTAGATGCCGAGAGGGACAGTATGACCATAGGCATCTCTTCCATACCAAAGCTCTTTAACTTCAGCAACAAACTTTCCTGAAATATCATAAATTCTTGTTTTTAAACAACCCTTAATGTTCAGTGAGTTAAAAAAGGGGTTTGGATAGACTTGTATCTTGTGTTCTCTGATAACTCTCTTCTTTTCTCTGTCAATTCCAATATACTCTCCACCTGCTTCCCTGTACCTTTCAACAAATTCCTGAAGATATTGATGGGCTATATCTGCGCTGTGGATAATTAATATGTTCTCATCATTATACAACTCGCCATTATTAGACCAGTTCTGTGAACCTGTTATCACAATTGCAGTAGAATCATAGTCCGAATCTATTATCATATACTTGTGATGGAGCTGTTTCGGACCCCAGGGAGCCTGCACTGAATCAGAGAAGACAGGAGCCGGAGGAGACCAGGGATTAGTGGTTGTCGTATCTCCTGTCATATCCCTGCTTTTACTATACTGGGTGAGCCACTCTGCTCTGTCAAAAACACCTTTTACCGATACTCCTGAATCCCATCTAGCTTTCATGGAATCACAGACGTCCTGCCTTGTATATGAAAGTATGCAGAAATAGATACTTGAATCCGAAGTGGTAATCACATTACAGATCTTCTCTGTTGAGTGGTCAGATGGGGAGAAATAGAGCTCAACAGGTATTGAATCAATCAGAAAAGAATGTTGGGTATTATCTTCTTTATTTCCGTGGAATTTTGAACTATCCGGGTTAGGAACACCTGAATCACTGCCCCACATTTCCTGAAATTCAAGGGTATATGCCCGTGCAAGTTCTTTGCCTTGAATCTCAACTGCATTATTTGCGTTTGACTCTGTGCCCTCATTTGTTGTGTTATACGAGCCTGTCCAGGACCAATCATCATCAATTGAGGTAGAATCCCTGAAGTCGAATATGGCAAATTTGTCGTGCATGTAGTGGTTCCCTGAGTTATTGCCAAATGCATCATCAATAACAGGTATCCCTGCATTTATGATGTCTATAATAGCCTGATTGTCAATATGGTCATGTTCAGTTATTACCCTTATATCAACTCCCCTGTAATAGGCGGATATGAGGGAATCTACCACATTCTGTCTCTTGATATTGTAAAAACAGAAATCAATCGAATACTGGGTCTGGACGATCCTGTCTATCAGTTTTTCATCAAGTGCCACAAAACCTTGAGCTTTGGTTGGATTGGCAAGAGTTGTGTCAACTGAATGGGAGAAGTAGATGTTTATTTCTCCCGATAAATGGGTTTTGAAAGAGAATGAGAGTATAAGCAAAATAATTAGTCTCTTCATCTTTGTGATACATTTCCGCTGGTTACAGTAATGAAGCATGAAACAAGAAATAGTATGCGTTATATGGAATGAATTACATATCAGTAAACCAGTTCCTTGATAAAATGACAATGAATAAAGCTGTTAACGAGATGCCAATGAAGGCTTCAGCTATATACAACAATTTGACAAAAAGTCCTGAAAGTAAAAGGAAATCCACGTTAGTTCCGAAAGTGAAAAAGGCTCCTGCACTCATCATTAGTCCATCAGAAAATCCAAATCTAATTATAAAGAAGATAGAGAAAATAACAAAGGAAAAAACCATACTCATAAGGACACGAAATGGTTTAACGCCATAACCGGTTAGGAGCTCCAGAAAATAGCCCAGGATTTTTTTTCGTAATCCTTTCGCGTTATAGCGAGTTTTGCACCTTTTTTGCCTGTAAGAGTACTCTCTTGATTTCGTAATGATGTTTCCGTCTTGATAACTTTCCTTGATTCCAGCATATATTGAGGTAAGTTTTTCTTTCCTTATCTCCTGCTTTGCGTTTTCATAATTGGGTTTGTTTCTTGGCCTACCGAAAGATGTGAGTTCGTCGAATTTGCAATCAAAAAACAACCTGTCAGCATAGAAGCAATTTTCAAACCTTGAATCAATTATATCACAATTGGTGATTTTATTACCTTCGATGAAATCGCAATTTGAGAACTTGACTTTCTCAAGTGTTGTCCCAAAAAAATGGGTATGAAGAAATATGCAATTGACAAATTCTAAATTGTACAATTTTGTGAAGTTGAAGCTGACAGTTCCAACAAATGTTGCATTTTTGAATTTTGAATGATAAATTGTAGCATATGAAAAATCAATTCCCCCGAAATTGTCCTTTATTGGGAAATCTACGTTTTCGTTAAAAATAGTAATTCCCTTCAGGTCCCACATATCCTCAAGAAATTCGAGTTTTCCCTGGTCAAAATCCCACTGAAGAAAATCTTCTCCTGCACCATCTCTAATCTTCTGAAGAATCGTATTGTGTAGTTTTCTCCCTTCACGGCTGTTCCAGCGATCGCAATATTTAGAGATTTCTTTTGCATTGAATTGAGGTAGCAAATATATTGGTCTAAACATTTTTGCTTTGTTTAAGATTCCTCACCTCACCTTCACCACTTTCGCGCCATACTTTCCATCAGCACTAAGGAAGTATATGGCAAAATGAAAAAAGTTTTGAACGGCAAATCTTGCTAAAAATCATTTTTGAGAAACCCATCTTTGGTTGTTTTGTCAAAATATTCTACCGATACCGTATATTTATTATTATATAGAAAAGGTCGTCCCAATCTGATAGAAGTTGAGGTAGTTTCCCAATATGCTGCTTCTTCTATCGGGTCTTGGTGAATTGGTTCTCCGTATTTTTCAGATAATAAATTCACAAACATTTTTAAGAGAGTGCTTGTTGGAAAATCCGCATCATATCCAGTTTCTAAAAGATATTGTGCCTTTCTAAGTTTAGTTTTGCTGAAAATGTATGCTATATAGCAATGATAAGAACTAATATATCCTTCGTACTCTAATGTATTGGCATTTTGGACTTTATCCCAACCTTCAAATGTGACTGGTCCTTCTTCGGTCTTTTTAACTTGCTTGATAGTCATACCCCATTTTGCATTTCTGAAATCATACTTAAATGTTTTTAGAATTTGTCTCCACAATCCACTTTTTATCAGTTCATCTTTAAGTTTAGGTGCAAGATTAGAATCAAGTGGTTTCAATATTTTGTATTGTTCAACAGCGGAAACGGTATTACCGAGTTTTATGTAGGATAATCCAAGTTTATAATGCGCATCTGAATAATTTGAGTTAAGTTTAATTGCTTGCTTATATGCTTTTACTGCTTTTGCGAATGTATTTAAAGCAAAATAATCATCACCAAGTGCACAATATGCTTCTGCATAATCAGGGTCAATTTCAATTGCTCTTTTGTGATAAACGATTGCGTTTTTGTAATCGCTAATTTTGAAATAAATGTTACCAAGAAGAAAGCAGTAATAATCTGGTTCTTCGTCATCAATATTATCAATACTGATCTTGATCGCTTTCTTATAGGACTCAATCGCTTCCTGATAGTTACCAAGCTTGCAGTAAGCTTGAGCAAGATCATGATAGTAGTAAGCAGAATTTGGTTCAAGAAGAATTACTTGCTTGTAAGCTCCAACGGCATTTTCATATTGCCCCATTTCCTCATAAACTGAAGCTAATCTACCATACAACCAAGCGTTCGCAGGTTTTAATTTAATTGCTTGTTTATAGTATTCAAGCGCTTTGGGATAGTTCTCAAGATTAGAATCATAAATCCGTGCCATGTTTTTGAAAGCTTCCAACTCTTTCGCATTGATATCGATGATGTGTTTGTTTAGTTCTATTGATTCATTATACATTTTTAAGGTAGTCAGATATTCCGCAAAAGAATAGCAAGTCTCAATATTGTTTGGTTGCAATTCTAATGCCTTTGTATATGCTTCAATTGCTTCTTCTCTGTTCTGCACTTTTGTATATTTTTCGGCGAGCTCTCGATAAATGTTTGCATCGTAGGGATTTATTCTCAATGCCTTTTTGTATGCTTCGATTGAAGCCTCTACATTATTAAGTTCCAAGTAATAAATTCCCCCAATTTCACGATAGGCTCTGTAGTCATTCGGATTCTTTTCTATCATCTGTTCATAGCATAAGATAGCTTTTTTGTATTCTTCCTTAGATTTTTCGGGTTGTTCAAGTTCACCATAAAAATATCCAAGAAAACAGTGAATCACAGGATTCTTTGGATTTTTCTTAACCTGTTCTTCAAGTATAGTGCCTGCCTGTCTAAGGATTTCTTTTTCCTCTTCAGGGCGTTCCAGCAAAGCCATGCAATTTGCAATAAAGAAATAAGCCAACCAATCATTGGGATTTTTCTTTATTTTTTCTTCAAAACAAGTGATGGCTGCTTCATAATCTTCTTTCTCATAGAGAGAATAACAGTCTGCATCTTGTTCCAAGATTAGTGAAGCGTAAGATGTACCATATAGCATTTTCTTTTTCTCGTCAATAGTCTGCAACTCTGATAATTGAAGCACTTTATTCTGAGAAAGGCTTAATATTTTCTTTGTGGGGACAGCAAAGTTTAAATTCTGTCCTTCTACTATCTGGAAGGTGGCAACGCCTATTACTTTGCCCTTCATATTGACCACAGGACTCCCACTTGAACCCGGAGAGATAGCTGCGTCTATCTGAATGATTTTTCCAAAATGTGGGATTTCCCTAACTGCAGAAACAATGCCAGTTGAAGCTGTTTTCTCAAGTCCAAGCGGACATCCAATCACCGCAATCTGTTCACCAACTTCGGGAATATCCTTGGAAAGAGACAATGGCACTATGTTATTTTGGGGAGATTTAATAGACAGTTTGATAAGGTCACTTTCTATATCTTGAGATAGAATTGAATCGATGTGGTATATATCTCCTTCGGCAGTTTTAACCTCTGCACTCGACGCTCCCTCAATCACATGATAATTAGTGATAATATCTCCCTGCTTGTTGATAAAGAAACCACTTCCTTGAGCAAGAACCTCGCCTTTCTCATCAAAGGTTACAATCACCACAACAGAGGGTGAGATTTTCTTGATGAGACCTGGTAAGTTCGCTTTTGCAAATGTCGGAGAAACTGCAATGATGTAGATAAACATAACAACTAAAAAGAATAATGCTTTATTTTTCATTATGTTCTTACTTTCTCAGTCCTAATTATGCTGTCCGATTTTTCAAAGTGATATTATAGAAGTATTTTATGGAGAAGTCAAGGGAAAATTATGATACTTTACGGAGCTTCCTTCTATGAATAGGACATTTCTATTTTGCCTTGACACATTTTTAGAATTTTCTTGACTTCTCATCTATTATGTTGTATTTTGATGATATAATATGAAAAAAGCTCTAATAAAGGTATCAAGAGAAAAGTCTGGAAGATTGCGATGACAGTTCCTATAAAAGTTACTTCTTTGGATAATTTAGAAATGGAAAGCGGTGATAAATAAATAAGCAAAAGGATATCTATAGGGATGTATATAGGAAACTTGAAAACGGGCGCTGTCCGTAATTTTGAATATGTGGACCAGAGTGGGGGAGAAGTCGTGGCATTATTGGAGAAATAAAGGCGGGTGAAATGAGCAATATTGACAAAATTGAAAATATCGTCGGGAAATTATATGATAGATATATAATGCGGGATCTTGCGCACATTTTTGCGGGTGCTTTTATTTTGGTCGTAATTGCATATTCTCTTGAACAACACGAGGTTTTTTTTGATTTCATTTCTGCGAATCTTGTAAATTTTATTATTTTTCTATTCCCTTCATATTTACTAGGGTTGCTTTTGGTGGAAATTCCAGCATTCATCTACACAAGAAAATGGTCTAGAATTGAGTATGATGATCACAATACAGACTTTCCAGAAAAAATGAAAGAAATTGAAAACAAATATGGATTTGACCCTCTAAGACTAATTGAAAGATTTGAATATTTAAGGCGTATTGGATTTTCTCTTTGCTCAGCTTCGGCTATTAGTTTTATTATTATTATTGTCAAATTGATATTAGGTTCTTATGAACCTATTGATATTCTTATAATAATAGGAATCATTTTTGTATTCTTCTCAAGCCTTCGTCTATTTCAGAGAATGAAAGTTCGAATAGAAGATGCTAAGCAGCATTATATTGATGAATTAAAGAAAAATCAAAAACCCTGCAAGGAAAAGCTCTGAAGGCGCTTCTATTATAATTTCATATTATAAGTGCCTTGAGAAAATTGATGAATAATATGTTTCTTGCAATTTGGCCAGGAAATTAGTGACAGCGTCCATGTAAAGACTTTCAACCAAGCTCATATGCGATATTCACAGTATATCAATTGGAAGATGGGGAAGAGCGGGCATCTTTATGCAGCGGTGAGATATGTAGAGAATAATTCTGTGCGAGCGGGATTAGTAAGACGGGCAGAGGATTATCCCTGGTCGAGTGCATTAAGTCATGTTGAGGGGATTAAAGACCCGATTTTATCTGATGATTTCCCGTTGTTGAAAGAGATAGCAGATTGGAGGGAATACCTTTCCATTTCAGACAATGAGGTTTTGGTTGAAGAATTAAGGAGGTGTACATTGACGGGTCGTCCATCTGGTGATAAGTCTTTTGTAAAGCGAATAGAAAAACAACTGGATCGCAGCCTTCTCGCTCAACCAAGGGGAAGACCACGAAAGAAAAGAAAGAGTAAATAAATGGTCGCTGTCCCCTTTTTTCGATAACAAAGGTTATATGCCATTGAAACGGCATATAGCCTTGACCGTTAGACGAAATCGCCCGTAGTTTGGTTGATATTTCAAAACAACTTGGTATGTAATAAGTTTGAATAAGGAGGAAAGTAGAGTGAAAAAAATATTTTTCTTAAGTCATAGCACTAAAGACAAAGAAACTGTTGAAAAAATAGTTGATTCGTTAGGCAAAGGAAAGTGCTGGCTATACGAGTGGGAAATTAAGCCTGGGGAAAACATTTTTAAGTTTGACAGGGGAATTGCTGGTTCACGTATATTTGTTCTGTTCTGGAGTAAAAATGCTGCTTCGTCCCAATGGGTTGAGGAAGAAACTAGCCAAGCTCGGATACGCTTGTCCCGTGATAAAGGATTCCGCCTCATTGTGGTAAAACTCGACATAACTCCGCTACCTGACTCACTTGCGTTTCGTTCATATATAGATGAAACTAAAGGAATAGATTATATTGTTGAGAAACTTCAGTCTGTGGAGAAAGAGTTAACACCCGAGGAGGTTTTTGTTGGTAAACTTATACTTAATGATTTTTTCCAAAACAGGCAGCAACAATTAGATAAGTTAGAGCGGTTGGCATTCTCGGAGGCATATTCTGGTGTCATGGTTTTGGGGCCAGATGGAATGGGTAAGACATCACTCGTCAAGAGGGCAATAACTCTCATTTTCTCCAACCTAACTCCGATTTGGGTTGACCTAAAAACTGCTTCCACTCCAGTCCGGTTATTATCATCAATTGCTAAACCCCTAAGTATTGCGATTGACCCCGATTATGCGGCAACGGACCCCATTAAGATGTGGCACGACAAACTACTTCCAGAAATTGCACAATCTGGAGAAATATTCATTGTTTTAGATAATATGAGACCTGAAAGTACTGTCCTTGCATTGGAAGGACGGACTATAGTAAGCCTGCTCAGCACAATCTGCAAAGACCTTGTAGAATTTGACAAGCCAGGAAATCCAAACGTGATAATAATTTCTTGGGGGTTGCCACATTTAGAACAGATAACTATTGCTAAATATGGAAGATTGAGATTAGGTTCGCTCGATGAAAAATTTATGATAAGAGCCTTGCGGTTCCATTTAAGCCACACTTCTTCTATGGAATACAAGTCAGAAAAGTTGGAATTACTAGCGATGCAATTGAAGGGATACCCGTTAGCAATAATCTTAGCTGCCATGCTGGTTGCTGAAAGGGGCATAGATGCCATTATTGAGGATACATCTGGCATGCATAGAATGCTGTTTGACATGGCACAAAAAATGTTTTCACGAGTATCAATAACACCGGAAGAGAAAAAACTACTAACTCTTTTGGCCACTTCAAAGTGTCCCCTAAATGCTGACCATCTACGGATTATTCTTGGTCGAAATTGGGGAACAATTATTGGACAGATTGCGGAGAGACAGTTATTAGATCCTACGTCGGAAGGATACTCATTACATGATATTTTATGTGATTATATATTGGAATCAATGGCTACCCCTGAGGAAATTATGGAATGTCATAAGGAACTTGGCGAGCTTTTTAAGACTGAATGGCAGAAAGCGCCTGAAAAAAGCGCTACATCAGCACAATATGGTTCATTGGCTTATTTTCATAATTTTTCCGCTGGCCAAGAGTCAACCGCAAGAATTATTAGATTTGCTTATTTAGAAGAGGCAAAGGAAGCATCCATAGAGTTATATAGGCGCGGACAGTATAAAACAGCATTAGCATATCTTGAGAATGTCAAAAAAATAGATAACCAACTTGATCCGATTTACGACTTCTATTATGCATTGTCCCTTAATAGGCTAGAGAGATCTAAAGAAGCATTACCTATAATGAAGGAACTCACCGAAAAATTTCCTAACATTTCCAGACATCACCATGGACTTGGAACAATCTTAAAGTGGTTACATGACTACAAGGGAGCCGCCAATTCTTTTCGAAAGGCGATTGCTATATCTTCGCGAGGAGGAAAACCTACCCCCTTATGCAGTCTCGCGGATCTCCTATGCGAACAAGGTAAATCGGTAGAAGCTCTTCCTCTTATCAAAGAGGCTCTGGAAATAGCACCAGGAAAGTCATTTGTAGTGGCTACTGCGAGTGATGTATTAGAGAAAGCCAATGATATTGATGGTGCTTTAAAGATTATCATGGAGGCTCTTAAAACAGCACCTACAGATACTCGGCTAAACCACAGGGCGGGTATACTTCTAAAAAAGATAGGTCGTTTTACACAAGCGAAAGAACATCTTGAGATTGCCGTTTCAGACCCTGCTAACGCTTTTTCGTACACTGCCCTTGCGGATGTTTATCTTCAACTTGGGGATGTTGATGAAGCGCAAAAAACTCTGGAAAAATTTCCTGGAAGAAAAGAAGACAATGCGAGTTATTTATCGACAAAGGGAAATGTATTAAGACTTAAGGAGGAATTCGGAGAAGCAGAAAAATTTCTGAGAAAGGCCAATCGATTAGAGCCAGATAATCCAGTACATTATGGTGGATTAGCACAATTGAAGTATGATCAAGCGCAACTGGCTATTTCAAATGATAAGAAACAAATTGCTTTGATATCTATCGATGAAGCAAAAAGTTTTTTATCTAAGGGGTTAAATTTAGATAGGAATAACGAGGCTCTCCTTTCGATACAGCATACGGTAGATGAATTCGAACGCGAGGTTGGCCGAAAGTAACTTGCGGGCTGTATCCAGCAGATTTGAAGAACTGGGATTATTAGATGGAGGATACTGTAATTATCTTAAAAACAGGTCACTTCGCCTAACAGCGTATTTGCGGTTCGCTTCGCTCACGCAAATGCCTTCAGCACTTCGCAGACACGCCAGCCGTTATCGGTAAGATTTTGGAAGAGAGATAAGAAGATTTGGGAAAAATATGACAGATAATAGAAAATCAAAGCTTTTAGACCAAGTAAGACAGATTATCAGAATTAAGCATTATAGCTTGAGAACAGAGGAATCGTATATTAATTGGATAAAAAGATTTATCTTCTTAAAATAGGGACAGCGACCTTTTTGTGTTGACATGGGAAGATATATTTGATACAAAATATTCTATGCCACGAATAGCACGGGTTGTAGTTCCGGGTATTCCTCACCATATGACTCAAAGAGGCAATTACGGGCAGATAGTTTTTCGAGAGGATGAGGAGAGGGAGCAGTACCTTCAATGGATAAAAGAATATGGCGACAGCTATAGTCTTAAAGTCTGGGCATACAGTTTGATGGACAATCATGTTCATCTTTATGGGGTAGTGCGGTATGTAGAGAACAATTCTGTGAGAGCGGGATTAGTAAGACGGGCAGAGGATTATCCCTGGTCGAGTGCATTAAGTCATGTTGAGGGGATTAAAGACCCGATTTTATCTGATGATTTCCCGT
>Ga0307376_10000547_pt1 | contig 45948 bp, 35 predicted proteins | sample TR2MG_FD_202536 | JGI IMG/M metagenome (GOLD analysis project Ga0307376, IMG submission 202536) | Soil microbial communities from Risofladan, Vaasa, Finland - TR-2 | ecosystem: Environmental > Terrestrial > Soil > Coastal area > Acid sulfate soil | place: Finland: Risofladan, Vaasa | collected...
GGAAGAGGGGAATGGGGACTAATACGCGGAATAGGCCGTTGGCCTAGCGAGCGTGGGAGTTCACCCCGTTCTCTTCTTCTAAAAGTAGTAACTTAAAAACAGTAAGGCAAATCTAAAGGCCAGCGGGTGAGGAAGGCTGCTAGATTAGCAGCTGTGTTTTTATTTATTTCAACTCATCAACAATTTCTTTTGCAATTTCAGGGGAGAGTTTGCTCCAATTACCTGATCTGTCAAAGCCTATTACTGGGTATTTCCCTTTTTTCCCTTTGAAAATCTTAGCAGTTTTTTTCATAGTAGTGAAAGTAAAATCATTAAAAGTTTGTGTTCCTATACAAACAATTGTTTTTGGCTTAACGAGTTCAACGAGATCTTCAATGCTTCTAATAAAATATCTTTGAACATCCCATTTCCTAATTAACTTTGATTTCCCAAAGAGAGATTTTAGACTGGGCTCTTTTGATAATGACTTGAAAATATGGTCCAAGTCTTTAATGTCTTTTGTTGAAATTGGATAAAGATTTGTGAACATTATATTCTGCCCAAAATATTCATACCAAAAGGGTTCTTGATTTTTTTCTATTCCTTTATCAGGAAATTTTAACTCTGAAACTTTATAAAGTATCTCAATCATATTGAAAACGAACGAATTATTTGTTTTTTCTGATTTTTCATACCATTTGTAGGCATGCCACTTTTTTTTGATAAAACATCCTTTTGCATTTCCATCCTTGTACCAATCAAGATCGGTTCTAATTTTAGGATCAAAGAGCCGCACTGGAGCTTCATTTATGCCTCTGTTTTTGCTTTCACGAAATGCCCCTTGACCAGGGTTGATGCCAATGAATAAAATATCTGGATTTAATATTAGAGGGCTTTGAATTGTAATAAATCCTTTGTAAAGGCTCTTGTACTTTTCATTTGTCTGATTCTCTACTAAAAAATTCATAATGGGATAGAGCTTCTGCTCTATATTTAGATAATCATCAGAAAGCATTTCTTTGTTCATAATTATTATATAAAAATATGATTTCGAATATCATATTCCTCGCCATTGATTAATTAATAATATAATCATTGGCTGAGTATCGTTTAACAAAGGTAGATATCATTTGTAAATGCACATCATCTTTAGACAACCTTACCTCAAATCTAAGCGGTATTCTGGAACACCTCCTCCAATACTTTATATCCTAAGGACTGATGCTTTCTCTTGAAATTATATAACAGCATATGCCTCATAATTTTACGGTATAGTTCGATGCCATTATCCGCTGGTTTGATATATTTATTCTCTTACTTTATATTTCTCCAGAATCACTCAATAACGATATTTTTTATTGCCCTTTCCTTGCCATCCACGCGGAACTGAATGTCCTCCTGCTTTGGGACAAATTCAGTAACCCATTTTCTTAATATCCATTTGGCTTATTGCCTGCATGACTTTTTTTTGAGGTCTTCTACAATTTGTTAATCGAAACTATTAACCTCAGTTGTCCTTATCTTGAATCTTCTTTAAGTAACTTAAATTCATGCCCTGCACGGATCATTTCTAAATATTCTGAAATCTCGAAATCGTATTCAGAAGTCCCAAGATTTAAAAAAATGAAATGGGTATTGTCGTAAATAAAAATAGATTTGTTGAGGTTCACGATCTGCATTAAGGAATGATACTCTAAATAGTCATTTTCCAAGCGTTCAAATGCCTCTGCTATTTCGAACTTGCTGTTATTCAGAGCTGCTGTTTTGTTTTCTCTGAATTCCTCAATTGCTTTAGTTGTTATATGTTCTAGGTTAATCGTTTTAATGACAGGTCTATATATGGCTATCATTGTATTTATGAGGGAAACGGTTTCATTTATGTCAGCATCCGTTTTGTCTCTTAAATCATTCAATTGAGAAATGATCTCTTCGCTATGTTTTAATTCAATCATTGCTAGTTTGTTTTATTGTAAAACGAAATGAATCAATGTCGTATTGGGCCAATTCATGCATGAATTTAGTTCACTAACCTCTAATGTTCCATTGGTCTTTGGTAGGTTCTGGTCCAAAGATTTATTGTTATCTGTTGATTCTTTAGTATAACCATTTCTTTAATTGGTTTTAACATACAGAATCTCTGTTAAAAATCTTTTGGTGAATGTATCATTATCTGCATTCCCAAAATGGAAATAAAAGAAAAAATTCTGGTAGGTATAAAATCCCGATTTATTTATATTGCAAGCTTGTTTTATAGCATATAGTTCAAAAATTCGATTTTCAGTTTTTTTTATCTCGAAGGCCTCCAACAAATTGCCACTTCTTATACTCCTTAACTTGGCACTATTTATACCCTTCAATTCATCGACAGTATATTCATCGAAATTATAAATACGGATTTCCACGTTCATATGGTATACGAGTATCTTTAAAAGGTTTTTTAATCTTTCAGTGTCGTAGGCTGGTGTGTTGAACAATCTATTTAGGTCATCAGCAAATTTCTGTCGTTCTACCATTTTAATATTGTTTTAAAGTGTTTTTGAGAGTTGCTTTAATTTGGTCAATTAAATTCTGAGGTTCAATTACTCTTACATTGTCACCATGCGATAGGATTTCCATAATAAAGTCGTAAGTAATGAATAAGGTTAACTGTATGCGCAGCTCCTTGTCGCTATCAATAATTATCTTTTGCGTATCATGAAGTGGTAAAGATTTAATGTACATGTTTTGTGAGGGTTTGAACGAAAGAACTACCTTTTCCGGCGATTTACCATTCGGACTGATTATTCCAAAGCTATACTGAAAAATTTTCTTTACATCAAATTCCTTTGGAAACTGGAAGTGTCTTTTTGTAACAACCAACTCGGTTAGTCGATCGAAGGCAAAGCTCTTAATTTGGTTGTTCGTTGTATCGTTGGCAAGCACATACCACCTTTGTTTAAACTCTTTGATGGCGTATGGTTCTGCCATACGGTGGGTGGTGTTTACTTCCCAATACTTGTGATAGGTAAATTCGATTTGAAGTTTGTTCTTTATGGCCTGCAGGATGCCAAGCAAATTATCGGTTCCCTGAGGCCTTCTTTTTTCGAAGTGTATGTAGTTCGATAATCTATCGTTGATATTTAGAGCATTGAAGATTTCAAAAGCCTCAACTATTCTTTCATTAATATCTGGTTGCTGGTCAAGGTCGAGGTAATAGACCTTTCTAGTAAAATCATACTGTATGTCTATGTTGTAAATGGCCCGAATATCATCCAAATCACGCTGGAATGTCCTCCTGGAAACATTAAAGTTATATTCTTGCAGTTCCGATTCAAGTGCTAGATATTCTCCTATTTCTTTAAAGGAAGCAGGTTTTCTTCTCAGCTTTCTTATAATTAAGTTGTAACGACTTATGGCTTCTTGTTTTGACATGCTTTCATGAATTTTTAATATAGCTTGTGAAGTATAATATTTGCATCGTTTGTGGCGAATACTAATATCTCTCCTTGTTGTTTCACCTCAAAACTGCCAGTTTTAAACTTGGCATAGTTGATGAATAGTTTATGACCTTCAATCCTGTAGTTTGCAACACTAAAAGCGGCTTTTTCTGTTCCTGAGAACAATTCGACCATAGGGTTTTTGAAGTATATTCTAATTTTGTTGTTGTCCATGAAAACAAATTTAAAAGTAAAGCCGCCCATCTGCTCCAAATACATATTAGAAAGTTGGTTTTCCATTTCCATCTTTCCTTGGTAAGCACCATCAAGATACATATAACTTTCTCTTGGCACTATTTTGTCCTGGTAAAAATCTAATGCGCCAGGTAAGGTTAAGTTTTGAATGCTTTGACTTAGGTTTATGTAGAAGTCATTTCCTATAAAAAGTAGGGTTTTGGAATTTTTAGTTTCATTATATTTTATGCGTAAAGAAAAGTTGTCTCCATTGGGACTGACATATGTTAAGGTTGAGTCTGATTTGTGAAATTTTTGCATTAGTAATGTATCGTTCTGGGAGCCGAATATTGCGTTGGCGAATATATAAAGTGTGTCGGCTTTCATCTTTAGCTTAACCAACGACAATGGTTTGTCATCACTTTTCCTTATTAGCTCTCCTGTCCATGTTCTGTCCTTAATCTCATCTAACGGTTGTGAACATGAGGTGAGAAGTAGCGACAATAGGAGCTGTGCAGAGATTAATTTTTTAAACATTTTTGTCATAACAATATTTTTTTTATTGGCAAAAGTACATGGTCACTTTGCCAAACTATGTCACTCTTCATTTTTGAAGATTTTTTTTGTAAAAATTTCACCTGAAGAATACGGTAGCCTTTATTATTTCGGGTCTAGGTAGCCACAGCCCAAATAGTTGCCTTCTATTACTTGTTGATTTGGTAATTAGAACGGTGTTGTATATTGAACAAGGCTAATGGAAGGGACGTAAAGCTATTTCTGCTAAGCGCTTAGCTCTTGTTGGTTGGTGGTGGCTAGGGGCAGAGGGAGGAGGCTATTGATTGAGCGGAACCTAAATAACCTTGTGCTTTTGTATAAAACATGGTGGCTATAAACCAGCACGGGCCGTAAAGCTCCTAGGAGAGTTACAGCCCGCGTAAAGGTTTGGCTAATGGCTACCTACCTTCGGTCGGAGCCCTGGCGCTCAATCATCCAGCCGGGGTATTCGGGCGAGAGTTTGCTTACCTCGTCCAGCGTGGCGAGCTCGTCAATGTTGAGTTGCACGGCCACGGAGCCAAGGTTGTCGGCGAGCTGCTGCGGCTTGTTGGCACCAATAATTACCGAAGTTACGGCGGGCTGGTGCAGCAGCCACGCTAGGGCAACTTGGGCAACGGTAACCTGCTTGGCGGTGGCAATGGCCCGCATTACATCTATCACGTGGTAGGCCTTATCCTTGTTTACCGGAGGGAAATCGAAGCTTACGCGGCGCCCCTCCTTGGTTTCGGCATTGCGGCTATACTTTCCGCTGAGCAACCCGCCGGCCAGCGGGCTCCATACCATAAGGCCCATCTTTTGGTCGAGCAGCATGGGAACAATTTCGCGCTCCAGGTCGCGGCCGGCAATAGTGTAGTAGGCCTGCAGCGATACAAACTTGCTGAGGTGCTCCATGGCGGAGATGCCACGCGCCTTTACTATTTGCCAGGCTGCCAGGTTGCTGCAGCCAATGTAGCGCACCTTTCCGCTCCTAACGAGCGAGTCGAGGGCCTCCAGCGTTTCGTGCATTGGCGTGGCGGGATCGAAGCCGTGTATTTGGTATAGGTCGATGTAGTCCATCTTGAGGCGCTGCAGGCTCTCGTCGGCCTGCTGCAGAATGTGCTTGCGGCTGAGCCCGGTGTTGTTGGGCCCTTCACCCATCTTACCGCGCACCTTGGTGGCAATAACCAGATCGTGGCGGTTGAGCCCGAGGTCGCGAATGGCCTGCCCGGTGAGCTGCTCGCTTAACCCCTCGCTGTACACGTTGGCGGTATCGATAAAGTTAATGCCGCCATCCACTGCCTGCTTTACGAGCTCGTTTACCTGCTGCTGCGGCAGCGATCCAATGGCGGTCCACATGCCGCGTCCACCAAAGGTCATGGTGCCCAAGCAGAGCTCCGACACCTTTAATCCTGTGTTTCCTAACGAATTGTATTTCATGGTTTGTGCATATTTGGTTCAACAATGTTAGCAGCCGTATGGTGCGCTTTTTTGGAGCCGAATGCGATGTGCAACGGCTAAAATAACCTTGTAAGTAACACGGTGGGGGAAGATTGGTTTAGGGGGAGGCGGAAAGTGGGCAGCGCAGTGGATTTGATAGCACGGAAGGGGGGAGCAACGGGGGCGGTAGATTGGAAAAAATAATTTGGGAATTTGAGAATTTGGGAATTTGAAAATGATGGAATTGCTAATATCCTTCAGTGATTACGGTGCATGGAAATGCTGGTTCAATGAACGCTATTTGTGCGTGCACCGCCCGCGCTTGGTGGGTTTCTTTTCCGGGGGTTGACACCCCCGGTTACAAAGATGCCACCCCTCCGGGGTTATGTTCTATTGTTTTGATTCGAGGTTGGAAGGGACGAAATGTTTTAAAGCCCGAAGGGCTGGCATGATTATAGAAAATCCACGCTAAGCGCAACACAAAACCCGGAACGGGTGACAGAAATGCATTTCAACTTCTTTGCTGTTGCGGTGCAAAAATAATTTGAGAATTTGAGGATTTGGGAATTTGAGGATTTGAAAATGATGGAATTGCTAATATCCTTCTGTGATTACGGTGCATGGAAATGCAGGATCAATGAACGCTATTTGTGCGTGCACCGCCCGCGCTTGGTTGGTGTGGCTACCATGGGCTAACGCCCATGGCTATTATGTTTAACCGCTTCGCGGTTTACGCTGAAATAATGGGTTGCTGGTTTAAATATGGGGGCGAAAAACATTTCGTGCCTACGGGTGGTGGAATTCTTTTTATTCCTTTTAGTTATTACGGTGCATGGAAATGCTGGTTCAATGAACGCTATTTGTGTGTGCACCGCCCGCGCTTGGTGGGTTTCTTTTCCGGGGGTTGACACCCCCGGTTACAAAAGATGCCACCCCTCCGGGGTTATGTTCTATTGTTTTGATTCGAGGTTGGATGGGACGAAATATTTTAAAGCCCGAAGGGCTGGCATGATTATAGAAAATCCACGCTAAGCGCAACACAAAACCCGGAACGGGTGACAGAAATGCATTTCAACCTCTTTGTTGTTACGGTGCAAAAATAATTTGAGAATGAGATGATTTGAGAATTTGGAAATTTGAGGATTTGAGAATGATGGAATTGCTAATACCTTTTGGTTATTGCGGTGCGGGGTTGGTGTGGCGCATTGAACAGCTGGGGTGGCGCACCGCCCGCGCTTGGTGGGGTTTCTTTTCCGGGGGTTGACACCCCCGGTTACAAAGATGCCACCCCTACGGGGTTATGTTCTATTGTTTTGATGCGAGATTGGATGGGACGAAATGTTTTCTCCCATACATACGGTTGAATTCTTCTAATCCGTCAATGGCCGGATCTTCGCTACGCTACGACTTCTTCTAACTTCTTCTAACTTCCTCTAACTTCTTCTAACTCCCGAATAACTCCCGTTTAACTTCCGTATAACCTCTTTAATTTTTAGCGGCAATGCTGTGGGAACTAGAAAATCAACTCGAAGGTGGTGGTTCCTCCGTTGCTGCTTACGGATATGGTTCCTTGGTGCAGCTGCATAATCTGCTTGGAGAGGCTTAACCCAATACCCATCCCATTCTCCTTTGTGGTGAACGAGGGAACAAAAATGCTGTCGAGATATTCTGGGGGTATGCCGCAACCACTATCGGTAACCTGAATGGCTGTTTTGCCATCGATGCGGGTTGCTGCGGCTAAACGAATGAACCCTTTCGCGCTCGATATTGCCTCAACGGAGTTCTTAACGAGGTTTATCACCACCTGTTCCACGAGCTCCTCATCGGCCGCAAGCTGCAGGGTGGGCGGTGTAACGGCTATGTGGAGCTGGATTGCCCGCTTTTTGAGTTCCTTGGCGTAGAGGGTTCCAATCTTCTGAAAGCAGCTCTCCACCGAGAATGTGCCAATGGTGAGGGCTGGCGGGTTGGTGAGGCTCTTGAACTTTTCAACGAAGGCTATGAGCGCCTTGCTTCGCTCCTCAATTACGTCGGCGCTGGTCAGCGCATCGTTCACGTTTTCGAGGCTTACAAGCTCCATGGCTTTGGTATCGCCGTTCCTCGTAAAGTTCCTTCGAATGGCGGTGGTGAGGGTTAGAATGGGCGTAATGGAGTTCATTATCTCGTGCCGAAGTATGCGAATGAGCTTTCGCCAGGCATCAATCTCCTGCGCCTCCAGCTCGCTTCTAATATCGTCGAAGCTCACCAGCGTAATCACCTCGTCGCTAAACCTTAGGATGTTTTTTTTAACCGCCAGATGAACCAGCTGGCCTTGCTTTACCAGCTTAACGAGGGTGGGGGCGGTGGCCGAGCTGCTGCTGAACACCTCCACGAGCTCGGGGTATTGATGGGTTAACACCGAGATATTCTCCGTTCGATTCACCCCAAAGAGCTCCTTGGCCGCCCTGTTTACAAGATCGATTTTACCGGTGCTGGTGTAGGCAATTAGGCCCACGCTCACCTGCTCCACAATGGCATTGATGTAGTGCTGCTGCTGCGCCTTTTCCACGCCTGCCTGGTGCAGCTTTTTAACAATCCTATCGAGATCGATTATGATGTTGCCAAAATTCTTCTCCACCCGCTTTTTTGAGTAGGCAAGGGTGGTATCGTCCTCCTGAAGGTAAACAAGAAAGTTGATGAGATCGCGGTTAACCCTATTGAGGTAGTGAATTAGCGAAGCAAGCTGAAGGGCCAACAGAATAACGAGGAACAGGATTGAAACCAATCGGTTGGTTTGCTCCACATACCAGATGAGCGCAAAGCAGCTGAGTGCGATTAGCGCTACGCGAAGAACAATTATGGAGCTGAACCTGTTGGCTTTCAATGGCGAGCTGTTTTATAGGTTATACTTCTGAATTTTGGCATAGAGGGTTGTTCGTGAAATTTTGAGGGCTTTGGCAGCCATGGAAAGATTTCCCTTGTGCTTCTCTAAGGCTGCCGCCACAGCGTTGCGCTCAACATCGAAGAGGCTCGCCGCTTCGTTGCCAGTGGTGGCTAAGGTGGTCTCATATCGTAACCCAAGATCGACGGGTTGAATGGTCTCGGTTTCGCAGAGGATTACCGCTTTTTCGATTGTGTGCTTTAGCTCGCGGATGTTGCCGGGCCAGCCGTGCCGTTGCAGCGCATCGAACGCTTTTTCGCTTAGGCCAATGGCTGGCTTGCCATACTTGGGTGCATACTGCTTAATAAAAAAGTCGACCAGCCCCGGAATATCATCCTTTCGCTCCCTGAGCGGTGGAAGCTGTATGGCTATTGTATTTATTCGATAAAGGAGGTCTTCGCGGAAGAGCCCCTGTCGTATCATCTCGTCCAAATTCTTGTTGGTGGCGGTAATCAACCGAATATCGATGGGGATGGGGGTGTTCGATCCCAACCGAAAAATCTCCCTGTTCTGCAGCGCGGCAAGGAGCTTTGCCTGCTGGGGTAGGGGGAGGTTAGCCACCTCATCCATAAACAGGGTTCCACCCGAGGCTATTTCGAAGCGCCCCGCTCTATCGTCGCGCGCGTCGGTAAAGGCGCCCTTCACATGCCCAAAGAGCTCGCTCTCAAACAGCGATTCGCTAATGGCTCCAAGGTCAACGTTGATAAAGGCCTCATCGGCACGCTGCGAAAGGCGATGGAGCCTCCGGGCAATAAGCTCCTTTCCGGTGCCATTCTCGCCGTAAATAATCACGTTTGCATCGGTAACTGCAACCTTTTCAACGGTTCGGTAAACCTCCTTCATTGCTTGCGACGGTCCGGTGCAGAGCTGGAAATGGTCGTCGATATCGCTGTTTAGCATGGCCTGCCGTCCCTGAAGGCTCTTCACCTTTACCTTATGCCGCCTTAGCTCGAGGGCATTTGTAAGGGTAATAATGAGCTTATCGGCATCCCATGGCTTGGTAACAAAATCGGTGGCCCCATTCTTAATGGCCTGCACGGCAAGGTTGATATCGCCGTAAGCGGTTATGAGGATTACCACTGCAAGGGGATCGCGCTTTAGGATTTCGCCAAGCCAGAAAATTCCTTCGTTTCCGGTGTTGTTCGGATTCTTAAAATTCATGTCGAGGAGGATAACATCGAAGGCGTTCGGTGTTAACTTTTCCACAATACCTTTTGGATCGTGAAAGGTAGCAACCTCCTTAAACTCATGCTTCAGCAGCAATCGCAGCGAATCGAGGATTTGAAGATTATCGTCAATTATTAAAATCTTACCGGAGAGAGGCTTGCTCATACTCTGTTACCGCTTGGTGTAGTGCTAACACAAATGTAGAAAATTGTTCAGATGTTGAACACTCGCTGTTCATAAACTTTACAGTGAGGAGGTATTCAATTTAACGGATGTTGATATATTCAATAGATAACGAGGTAGTTAGGAGTAGCGGCACGTAGGTTGGAATAGGGTGTGTAGAAATAAATATTTCGACCTGACAGATATGTTGAGCTATTAAATAAACTAACTTACCACTATGAAAAGCAACTTAAAAGCCTCGATCAGAAGCATCTATAAGCACAAGGTGAGCTCTGCGATAAACGTAGCTGGACTGGCTGTTGGATTTTCTGCCTTTATCCTGATTTCTCTATTCGTTCAATATGAGTATAGCTGGGACAAGCATAACGTGAACTACGACCGAATTTACAGGGTGCAGCGCACCTATGTAAAGGCGGTTGCCGCAATGGATGGCAATAACATTTCGCCCCATACACACGGCATTACAAAGAAGCTGCTGGAGGCTCAATGCCCGGAGATAGAAAAAGTGCTGATTACAGAATATGCCGGAGGTCGCTACCTGTCGCCAAACCCCAGTAAGCAGATATACGACAACGAGGGCATAATAATGGAACCATCGGTATTTGAAATCTTTACCTACCATTTTATTAAGGGCGATTCGAGCACAGCCTTAAAGGAGCCAAACTCTATTGTGCTTTCGAGCACGCTGGCGGGTAAGCTTTTCCCGGATGGCGATGCCATGGGAAAAACAGTGCTTATTGAGAAGCAGATTGGGATGAAGGTTACCGGTGTTTACAAGGACTTACCTAGAAATTCGGAGGTTCGGCCATCGTATATTATCTCGCTTTCGACCATTGAGCAGATGCGAAACGTGAAGGATAGCTGGTCGGGAAATGTTTTGACTTACGTATTGCTGCGATCCAATAAGGATTTGGCTAGGGTGAATGCAAAAATCTGGGATCTATACAAGGATTACAAAGGGCACGAGGAGGAAAAAGTTTCGCTATGCCCGCTATCCATGCTATACCTCGACTTCAACGGGCAGGATGATTACTTAATTGTTCTTTTCCTATACCGCTTGATTGGCATCTTCATCCTACTGCTTGCTTGCTTCAACTATATAAACCTGGCCACCGCTCATGCATCTACCCGAACAAAGGAGATTGCGGTAAAGAAGGTGTGCGGTAGCAGTAGGTTCGCACTAATCCAACAAATACTCACCGAGGCAGCCATAATCGCCTTAATTGCGGTGATGCTCTCGTTCCTGATTGTGGAGAACTTCCTACCAGTTTTCAATAGAATAGTGAGTAAGAATATGGAGTTTTCGATAGCTGGCAACTGGCCGTTTGCGCTACAGATTGTTTTAATTGCCATTGTAGTGGGGCTAGCTTCGGGGGCCTATCCTGCCTTTTTCCTCGCAACCCGTAAAATTGTATACCTGCTGAAGGGAAATTTATTTAAGACAAAAAAGGAGGCATTTGGGCCCAAGAGAATTCTGATCATCCTTCAATTCTCGATTTCACTCTTTCTAATCATCATAACGATGGCCTTTTCGGAGCAAATTAAATACTTGCTGAATAAAAATCTGGGCTTCAACAAGGAGAATATTTTATTCGCCAAATTCTCCGTCAATGCAAAGAATGTGCGATTCGATGACCTTAGAGACAGAATTCTTGCTCACCCTGAATTTCAGAATGGATGTTTTTGCGAGCATATCCCTTTTGTAACCTTTGGAGGGGGGAATATAAACTGGGAGGGATGCCTACCCGGAGAGTCGGTAAATGTTAGGTTTAATGAGGTGAGCTACGATTTCCTAAGTAATTTTGGAATGACCATCGTAGCGGGGAGGGGATTCTCCAGAGATTTTCCATCGGATACCGTTAACGGGTGCATTATTAACGAAACGGCATGGAGAAGTTTTGGCTGGAAGGACCCAATTGGAAAAAGGCTGGATAACAATCGGCTGGAGGTTGTTGGGGTGGTTAAGGATTACAACTATAAGGATATGCACAATGGCATTGAACCGGCCATACTGGTTCTTCAATCGGAGCCACGGTCGGGCGATTGGTCGTTTGCCTTTAGGGTTACGAAGGGCGATATGAGCCAGGCAAAAAAGATTATTCAGGCGGAGTTCGAGAACTATTTTCCAAACAGCGTATTTGAGTTTGGCGAGCTGGACGAAGCTTTTAAGCACGAAAACGTTCTCCAGGTATACAATTCGGTGGATAATACCCTGCTGTTCTTTACCATTCTCAATGTATTCTTGGCAATTATCGGGTTATTGGGCTTGGTATCGTTCACCATTATGCGTAAAACCAAGGAGATTGGCATTCGCAAAATTAGCGGCAGCTCCGATATGAGCATCTTTACAATGCTTACCAAGGAATACCTTTCGCTAATTGTTTATGCAATGATAATTTCGTGGCCGGCAGCCTATGCAATGTACGCGATCATCCCCGGCGCAAACAAGCAGCCCATTAACTTTTCTGTATACATAATAGCATCGCTAACGATAATGGTTATAGTAGTGCTTACCTCGTGCTATCAAACCATTAAGGTTTCGAGGGCAAACCCCATTGATGCATTGAGGTATGAGTAGTTTGGTGGGTTGAAGATGTTGGTGTAGACGGGAGAGTTGGCGTGACAAAATGGTGACAAGTGACTGAATAGTTATGAGTTACCGAGAGTAATTGCATAAGTGGTTTGGCAGTTGTTCTTGCTGGGAGTTTAGGCGATTGGGTAACCTATTTGATTACATATAGTTAATTATTCTTTTGCATCCCAAATATCGTAATTAGTCCATTTTGTTTCTCCAATTCTCATCGTATCGATTTTGTTTTTTTCTTTTAAAATCCATTTGGTTCCTTGTTTATTATAAATATCTCCTTTTGAAATAATAATCCCATTTTCATCACAACTTTCAATAAGTCGGATTTGCAGCCTTAAATAAATGGTATCTTTTGCAATTACTAATCCTTTTGCAATGCAAGAATCATACATAAATTTGTTTTCCTGTTGCATTGAAATAAAGTCATAATTATATTTAAAAGCAACAGTATCATTTAGGTAGAATTCATTAAACTCTATATGTTCCCTTGCACTTTCTGCAAGTTTGGTTTTTTCCCAATAGTCTTTGTAGAATTTAATCTGTTCATCAAGTTTAATGTCCGTCTTATTTAAATATCTATGAAATGATGTCAGAATAATACCTGACATATCATCTGGATGATAAATTCCCAAGTCGTGAAAATATTTTGCAATTTTTGAATCTCCTTTCCATAATCCCCAACTATTCCTAATTCCCATACCAGTCCCCAAATGAAGTCTGTTTACTGCCTCATTTTCAGGTATTTTCTTAAAACCTTCTTTATCAGACTTACTCCATAAACAATCAAGGTAGTTTAAGGCATCATTTAAATCAATCGGTATATATTTCTCAGGATATTTGTCACAATTAGTTTGTGCAAATAGAGAAGTCGTAATCAATGTCAATATAACTATCAACTTAGCAATCATTTCTTTATGATTTTTAGCAACTCATTTATAAGTATAACAAAATCACCCTTATATGTCAAAATTAGCAATTTTTTATTGGTAGCCAAACGATGGTTTTTGTTTTGGATTTTGTAGATTGGACTCTTTGGGTGCTTGTAGTGGAGGGCAGAGAAAATGAGTGACTGGTGAAGAAGATGTTAAAAGTCGGAAGACGAAACCAACTTATCAATGTGGAACTATCACACCAAAAGACTTGTATAAACTGAGTAACACTGAGTAACCCCTGTGTCGCTATTCCTCTCCTTAAGTATTTCCGAGCGCGATTGTAGCATTTAAAGGCAGGGTGAAATAAAATGTTGAGCCGGCTCCCTTTTCACTTTCGACCCAAATTTTGCCACCATGTTTTTCAACAAATTCCTTGCAGAGGATTAAGCCCATGCCGGTTCCGGTCTCCTTATCGGTTCCGGTGGTTGAGAAACTTTGGTCAATCCGAAACAGTTTTTCAAAGCTGTTTTTTGGTATTCCTACACCGGTATCTCGTACCGAAAAGATGATTTCCTTTTGTTGTTTTATTGCTGAAATGGTGACCTCGCCACCAGGATTAGTGAATTTTATGGCATTGGAAATCAAGTTTCTGAATATAGCGCTTATCATGGCCTTGTCGGCAAATACTGGCATGCGGGATGGTAAAACCATTTTGATAGCAATTGATTTTTGCCCGGCAATGTCATCGTAAGGAAATGTTGTTTCATTTATGAAAGCCATCATTTCGAAGTGTTCTGGATTGAACGCCATTCTGCCAGTGTGCGATTGCGCCCATTGCATCAGGTTCATGAGCAAATCCATTGCCCTTTTGGACGATAGCAATATAATATTGGCAAACTTTTCAATTTGTTCGTATTCCTTTTTTTTGATTTTTTCGGTGAGAAACTCGCTAAAACCAATAATTGAATTGAAGTGACTTTTTAAATCATGGGCAATGATGGAGAGGAACATGACCTTCTCGGCGTTTAGCTTTACCAATTCCTGATTCTTCAATGCTATTTCCAGCTCCTCATTTTTACGTTTACTTATATCGTTTAAAGTGCCCGTCCATATGATATCGCCATTTTCCAACACGCGGGGAATTGATTCAAAATGAATCCAGACTGGGTTGTTGTTAACCACGAAACGGCCTTCCCAAGTAAATGGAGTCACATTTAAGTTGGCTTCTACGTTTAACCTTACGAATTCTGCCTTATCGGCCTCAAAAATTAGATCGTTAATTATTCCGGGATTCTTTTTAAATGCGACGCTATCCAAATTTAGTATTTCAAAGAATCGGTCATTCGCAAATTCAATAGTATAAGGTGAATCATTGGAACTGGCCCATTTCTCTTCGTTTGAAGACATGTCATGAAAGACTCGTAAACGGTATATTCCAGAAGGGAGTGCATTTGCCAAATCGGCATAAAATTTACGCTCATGATCTAGTGCCTCAGCAACCTTCCTATGATTGTCCTCAGCCTTTTTTAGTTGGGCAATTTCGACTTCAGCTTGTCGTAAATCATTTACAAGCTGCTCTTTGGATCTATCTTGAGGTTTCATTTTACGTTAGATTCATCGCGTTGATGCTGCATCTGCAATAGCTCGTAATCCCAATTATGCAGGGCTATCTGCCCCAATGGATTTATTACCTCAATTTTTAAAAAATCTGTCTTTTGTCAAAGAACGCAATTTTTCACAAGACATCAAAAGGTAACTTTGTCTTTTTCAGGTGTTAGGCTGCTGTTTACCTTGTGCCTACCTCGAATATATGGTTAGCTGCAAATCGTCGACTAAGAACTGTCCCTTGCTGTTGTTCCACATGTAAACCTTGATTTTGTAGTCGGGGAATCGGTAAAACCTTGGAATATCGTAGTCAAACACCATTTTTTGCCATTGGCCCTTTGCCAGCTCCTCCGCAGCCATATCTTTTGACTTCCACTCCATAAGGATGCCATCCTTAACGTGCCATACCTCCAGCACAAGATGTGCATTGGTAAGGGAATCGGTGGTGTAGAGCATGGCGCTTGCTTCGGCACGGTAAATCTCTGCATAATTCATGGTGCTGAAGTTGGCCTCCAGAGCAGGAGAGTAGGACTCTGAGGGTTGCATTATAAAACTACTGTGTCCTGAAAAGGCGAGGGAGTCGGAGTACCTTTTGGGGGAGTCGCCCACCTCTTCAAAATTATTGGTAGCCGAGAAGGCTACCTTGCCGGAGGTGCTGCTATCCTCATGCAGGGCTTTGCGGTTTTGGGCATATAGAATTCCAACGCTACCGGTGAGGAGTAGGAGCAGGGAGGCTACGCGCAGATATCTTCCAGCATTGGATGGTGGAGTGGCTATCCAGGCCCTTACCGAGGTTTCAACTTGCCGCATTGCCATAGAGAGCATAATGGCGAAGAGCACAAATAGCACGGCAATAACCAGCGAGGCCATTGGGGAGCTAAAGTAGTTGGCCAGCTGGAGGAAGTTGCCGCGCAGGAACCCATGACAGGCAAATAGATACATGGATATGGCTCCCGTAAAGGTTAGGAACGACGATACCATATTCATTTTACCTTTTACACGGATCAAGAGCTGGATGAGGGTAATGAGTAGTATCGCTGCCGAAATGTTGGCAATGGGCCACATCCATCGAAAAATATTACCCCCAACAAATGTGAGCAAGGCCAATGCAATGAGCCAGATGGGTAACTTCAACTCCTTTTTTACGGCCAGCAGAATTCCAAAGCAAAATTCGGGGAGGTGGCCAACAAAAAGGTAGAGCGGATTCAACGCTACCTGTCGCATGGGGTCGTAGAGAAGAACGGTGGCGATAAGTCCAAGGATGGAAATTGCCACCAGACCGCGAGTGTTGAATTTCTTTACAACCCACATAAAGAGTGGGAAGAGCGCATAGAATTGGAAGATGAGCGAGTAGAACCACCACGGTCCGGTTATGGAGAGTGCCTTATCGGGAATGAAGTTTGCAAATAGCGAAAGCTGAATGCCTAAATCGGCAAGGGTTTGGTTGTCGATAAATCGTCCGGTGGAGAGTATAACCACCAGAATGTATAGCACCGCTGCAATTAGGAACGAGGGGTAGAGCTTATCGAGCCGGTGAAGTAGGTGCGATGTATACCGGGGTCGGTTTTTCTGATACGAAAGGGTGAGCCCATAGGCGCTGATGAAGATAAAGGCCTGGACGCCATAATGCCCAAGGAAATTAAATACTACGTTGAAAACCTCCATGGGATTGTTCCCCAGGATAATGAAGAATTTTTTGATGTAGAGGCCTGAGAACCAAAATTCGTTTTCGCCGGTGGTTGGGTTCACCGCCCTAAAAAAGTTGTGGAGCACTATGAGCAGTATGGCAAAACCCTTTAAAAAGAGGGTGTCGTCTTTGGAAAAGGGAGCAAGGGTTATCTTTTTTAGCATACTTGTAAATGGATAGCTGTAGTATTAAATTCGCTGGATTGATTGAAAAATGATGATGTAATATCTAGTCAAACGATTTATAAGCCACACCCAATTGCGCCTTCCGTTTCTCCATTGGATGCATAGCAATGCTTAACCCAAATGTATAAAATTATTGGTTAGGCAGGGGATATTTTTGGCGAGCCATTTTTTAACCGTTCGGTGATTGTGGTGAAAAAAGTAATTTGAGAATTAAGCGATTTGAGGATTTGTGAATGATTGGGATTTTAAAACCGTATGGTTATTGCGGTGCGGGGTTACTGTGATGTATTGAACACCATAGGCGTGTGCACCGCCTGAGCTGGGCGGGGTTTGGCTTAACGCCCATGGCTATTCATATTTAACCGCTTCGCGGGTTACCATTCAATAATGTTTTGCCGGCATAAAATGGGGGCGAAAAATTTTTCGCCCCAACATGGTCTGGTTCTTTAATTCGGCAAGGAGGGATTTGTGAATGTGGTGGGTATTAAGAGACTCACGATCGTGCGTCTCTAGCCGTCAATGGCCGGATCTTCGCTTCGCTGCGACTTTTTCTAATACGGCAATGGTTTCCGATTTCCTCTAACTTCCTCTAACTTCCTCTAACTTCCTCTAACTTCCTCTAACTTCCTCTAACTCCCTCTTTCTACAATGCCAAATGTAGTCCAATGCCCACGCTGCCATCCATCATCAGCGATGGGCCAATGGATAGCTTGCCTTTTCCCTCCTCTTTGGGTCCCATGCGCTCGATAGCCTTAATGGTTATTCCGCGTGAGGTGGCAATTTTAGCGTAGGTGTAACCTAGGGCAATGGCCAGCGGATAGTCGCTAATCCAGTGCACACCGTTGTTTATCATGGCAAAGCCAACCAAGCCCATCATGGTGTAGCCCACTGGCCTAATGAACTTTAGCTCTGGGTAGTTGGTAGCGAGAATGGTAACAGTAGCCATGGCGGTGGCCATGTGGCCAGAGGGGAAGGCATCGTGCGCTGGAACCGATTTTTGGTATTTCTTTAGATTGGTGAAGAACTGCCACTTTCCACCCCGCTGGGTGGCAACAAAGGGGCTTTGGCGACCGGAAATATGCTTGAAGAGCTGTGCCGTAATCCCCATGGCGATGTAGCACTCGGCAAACTGGCTGGCGGTTCGCACGTCACGCTCATCGTGCTTAATGAGTCCATTCACCAGGAGGCCTGTTGCGAAGGTAATGCTAGGCCATCCTTCTGCAATAAAGTAGAGTGTGGTGTTGAAATTCTCGGGTAGATCGAGCATGTTTACCTTTGTGCCACCCACGTAAAATTTTATGGCATTGTCATTTTTTCGCGTGGCGTCAATGCCGGCCCATCGGCCAAAACGTTGAGCACCGTTGGTTACATCTTGGTCTACCAGCAAAAGAGCAGCCGTGGAGGCGGCAACAATGCCAATGGTAATCAGGCCTTTTCGGGAGGCAGTTCGTTTACCAAAGTCGACCCAGTCGCGAGGAAGGTTTTTCCCAAATTCGTAGATGCGTGGTGCGTGAAAGGTGGTTTGAATGGTGTCGAAGGTGTAAACCGAGTAGCGATGCCCCAGGCTATCAATTCCCGAGGAGTCCTTTGCACAGGCTGCGTAGGATGAATTCATAGAGCACAGCCAGAGCATGGCAATGCCAACAGGTAATAGGCGCATTTAGTAGTCTTTGTTGGGTTAGCGTTATTTATTTTGGAAACAAAACGAGACTGCAGATTAGGGGCTACAGCCTCTGTTTCCTACTTCTTATCTACTTTGTTTAGTCCATGAACAAACATATATTCAGCGGTTTGGTAATATGTTACTGCATTGTGCTCCAGAGTGGTGTCGGGATCCATCTTTGTCTCTTCACCTGTATGGCGATCGAACTGGTAGAAGGAAAATCGCTGCTGTGGGCTTAGTATGGATAGCTTGTTTCCCTTCAAGTAACCCAGCTTCTGGTAGGTGCCAATAAAAGCACGTTCCTGGTCGGGTGTCATCTTCATAATGTCTTTACCGTAGAAGGTGGACTCGTAGCTCCAGTTGAGAATACCCAGCAGGGTGGGTGTTAGGTCAATCTGGCTACAGAGCTTATCTACCTTTTGGGGAGCAATAATGCCGGGGGCATACATTACTAGTGGTATTTGATACTCCTTCACCGGAATTTCGGTGCGACCAGCGCTACCACCGCAATGGTCGGCCACCACAATAAAAATGGTATTCTTAAACCAAGGCTTGTCCTTAACATGGTTGAAGAACCAGCGCAACGCATAGTCGGTGTACATTACGCCACCTTGTCTGGTTTTGGGGAACTTAATACCAACATCAGGGAAGGTGTAGGGGCGATGGTTGGAAGTGGTCATGATGAAGTTAAGAAATGGCTCTCCTTTTTGGAACGACTTGTCGGCCTCCTTAATTGCCCGCACGTAAATATCTTGGTCGCAAACACCCCACACGTTAGCAAAGGTGATTTCGTTTTCTGAAAGTTCACTACGGTCTACAATCTGAAATCCGTTGTTGCTAAAAAATTCGTTCATGTTGTCGAAGTAGCCGTATCCGCCGTATAGGAACTTGTTGGTATATCCCTTCTGCTTAAATATGTGGCCCAGCGAGTAGAGGTTTTCGTTATTAGGACGGCGCACAATGCTATTTCCTGGGGTTGGTGGAATGCTCAGGTTGATGGCCTCAAGTCCACGAACCGTGCGGTTACCATTGGCGTAGAGGTTTGTGAAGAAGAGCGACTGGTTGGCCAACGAGTCCATGAACGGCATGGTAATGCCCGAGGTGTTTGGAATGTAGGCCATGTATTCACCGCTGAGGCTTTCCACCGTGATCAGGAACACGTTGTAGCGCTTCTCCTCACCCGTAGCGGTATTCATCCGAACTGGGTTCATCACATCGGGTGAAATGAAATGCGAGCTGCTGTCGGCCAGCAAGGTGCGAAGGTAGGTAAAGGCCTTCTTGTTATTTTCGATAAGGTAAAACTGGTTGTAGTCGAGTTCGTTATTCTTGAACGCCTCAAAGAAGGAGTAAACGCCATTTTTGGAGAGTTCCTTGTTGTAGGTATTGTTGCTGATCTCGCTCCAGCGTTGTGTTACAAATAGCAGACCAAATACCGGGACAATCATCAATAATCCTGCTGTTTTCAGCCGCTGCAGAAAATTGTCGTCGTTTTGCAATGCTTTAGTAAGCCATCCCTTTCGGGTGACAAACCAGATAATGCCTGCGGAGATAACCAGAATGGCAACAATGAGCAGAGGAATGTTGTACGATTCCCAAATATTACCCAGCACCTCGTTGGTGTAGATGAGGTAATCCACAGCAATAAAGTTGAACTTTACGTTGAACTCGTCCCAGAAGAAGTATTCGGCAAATGCCGTGTATACCAAAATTACCGTAGCTAAGGTGTAGAAGGTATAGGTTAGGTATTTTGAGATTTTCTTAGTGGCCAGCTTGTGAGGCACGAGTAGCGTAACCAGCACAAAGGGGATCATGAAGTAGCCGTAGGCAATGGTGTCGAAGAAGACGCCTACAGTGAAACTTTTTAGCAGCTCCCAAGGGCCCTTGCTGAACTGCGAAAAAGAGTATGCAAAGAGCACTATACGGGTAACAAAGGAGATGGAGATAAAAATGAGGTAGAGCATGAACACCCCACCGAATCTACCGCTAAATAATTTTTTCATTCCAAGTCAATATTATGTTTTGTATCTATTTTTTTGTTTGATTGCAATGAACAAGAGGATTATAGCGCTTGTGTTGCAAGAATTAAAAATTTTATGGCGCAAGGTAAAGTATGTTTCTCATTTTTGTGGCAAATTCATTCCCAATTTATCGGTCTGAATTGTTAAAATTATGAATCATTGCTGCTGTATGGGGTTTGCTTGTATGGAAAGGATTGGGTTTATATGACCAATGTGGTGTAAAGTTAAGTGTCCCATCGTTATTTTTGATAATTGAGCGCTATCTTGCATTCGTAAAAGTTTAACTATGGCTACAACAATAACGGTAAAGCCTGCAAAGCATTCTAGGATGGTAAATGCTGGGGTTTTATTAATACTCTACAATCTGATTTTTTTTGTGGGAACCTCAAGGTCTGCATCTTCGGACATGTTTATGTTAGGCAATGATGCTACCTCATATTGGGATATTGTTCAGGGACTGGTGAGCATTGCAGTGATTATTGGCGGAGCCATTTGGTGTGGTATCGTTGCGTCAAACTTAAATAGGAATATTCTGTTCTGGATAATTTTTGGTGCGCTGTTTACCCCATTAGCATTGATTATTCTAGGATTACTCGATTCTAGGCTTGCTAATCAGGAGGCTCAGGAGATAATGGCGAAGTTACGATCTCAATACTTGCAAGAGGTGGAGGTGTTCAACCAACGTTACAGGAAAAGCGAACTCTCTTGGGAGGCCAGTCAAGCATCGATTGCCAAAATCAGAGAGAAATATGACGCCATGTTGCATGCCGAGCTGGATCGGCTGGATCGAATTGCACAAAAGCAGCATGATAAGTCAGTCATTGATTTGGTGGAGGGCGATGGCGTTCCGGTTGAAGTAATTGATACATGCCCTGCCTGTGGGGCCAAGTTGGCTGATAACGATAATGTTTGCCCAGATTGCGGATTAAATCTGGGATAGAAACGAGGCACCAGCTTGTAATTCTTTTACCTCTGACTTCCCTTTTTTTTACCTTTTGGTTATTACGGTACAAAAAAAAATGAAAATTTGGGAATGAAGGGGATTTTAAAACCATTCGGTTATTGCGGTGCATGGAAATGCTGGTTCAATGAACACTATTTGTACGTGCACCGCCCGCATTTTATGGGCCTTTGGTTCCGGGGGTTGACACCCCCAGCTATTACATTGTCACCTCTTCGAGGTTATGTTCTATTGTTTTGATGCGAGATGGAATAGAATGAAATATTTTTTGTCCAAACATCCGTATTAGCGTCTCTGACTTCCTCTACTTCTCCTCCTTCAACAATCCCGGTCGAAGTCGCTGAGTTCGTTCCGTGGCTTGCTCCATCTGCCACTTCTCTATTTCGGGGAAGTTGCCCGAGAGCAAAATTTCGGGAACCTTCCAGCCGTTAAATTCAGCTGGACGGGTGTAGGCCGGAGGGGCAAGCAGGTTATCTTGAAAGGAGTCGGTGAGGGCAGAGGTTTCGTCGGAGAGCACGCCAGGAATTAGGCGCACCACAGCATCCACAATAACTGCGGCGGCCAGTTCACCACCGGTAAGCACGTAATCGCCAATGGAGATCTCTCGTGTAATCAAGTGCTCTCTTACGCGGTGATCCACCCCCTTGTAGTGGCCGCAGAGTATGAGCAGATTTTTTTTGGTGCTGAGCTGGTTGGCCAGCTGCTGGGTGAGCAGCTCTCCATCGGGGGAGGTGTAAATTATTTCGTCGTAGGTACGCTCCGCCTGCAGCTCCTTCAGGCACTCAAAAATGGGTTCTATCTTCATTACCATTCCAGCATCGGGGCCAAAGGCATAATCGTCCACTGTTCGACGCTTATCGTGCGTATAGTTGCGTAGCGGGTGCACCACAATTTCGGCGAGGCCTTTTTTTTGTGCTCTTCCAGGAATGGAGTTGTTAAGTGGGCTATCGAGCAGCTCGGGCAAAACGGTTACAATGTCTATTCGCATTGGAAAACAGTATGTTTTTTCTGATGCATGAAGTTGGTACAAAAGTAATACCCTTTCGCGTTACAGCAAACCTGATTTATTGATAATCCGAAATCATTTGGGCTTGTTTTCCTGTTTTTTCCAAAAAACTTTGAGTATTAACTCACAAATAGTTAATTTCGTCAGCTGAATGTTGACCCCGGGCTCACAGGATTGGTGCTAAGTAAAAATGTATATTAAACTCCTTCCCACCTGTTTACCCGCATTATTGTTATAAAGCTTGCCTCATGGAAACTAACGAAATGAAAAACTCTGTTCCTGAAGAACAGCCTGGTGAAGAGTTAAATACCACCAGGAATGTGGAGACTCCTGCAACTTCTGACCTATCTGCTGAAGTATCCTCTGAGCAGCCAACAAGCGCTGCTTCCGATCTGCAACACGACGATCAACCTAGTGAAGAGTTAACTAGTGCCGAAAATGCGGAAACTCCAGCAGCATCTAAATCTGCTGCAAAAGTATCCACAAAAAAGGTAGCTAATGATGCTTCCGATCTGCCACACGACGATCTACCAGGTGAAGAGTTAATTGCCACCGAGAATGTGGAAACTCCGGCAGCATCTAAGCCTGCAGCAAAAGTATCTGCGAAGAAGGTCGCTAAGGATGACGTTGATCTGCAACACGACGATCATGAAGAGCATGTTCACGACGAGCATGTCGATTTCTCCGATGAGGAGGCTATCATAGCCAGCACTGAGCTCGACGATGACGAGAGTGACGACGACGATGATACGGCTTCTCCCTCTTCGATAGGAAAAGAATACGCAGGATTGTCGAAACCAGAGTTAATTGCCACACTCAAAGAGTTGGTTGAAACAAACACGGCAACGCGTATTCGGAAGGATATTGATGCAATAAAAATTGCTTTCTACAAGCGGCATAAGCTCGACGTAGATAAGGAGCGCAAAGCGTTTATTGATGGGGGCGGGGTTCCAGAGGAATTCCAGTATACCACCGATACCTACGAGAACGACCTGAAGGAATATCTTAAGCAATATCGCGAGAAGAGATCACAGGAGAATATGTCTCAGGAGCAGGAGAAGGAGAAAAATCTGGAGGTTAAGCTTTTAATCATTGATGAGATTAAATCGCTGGTTGAGAGCCAAGAAAATTTCAACGAAGTATATAGCAAGTTTCGTGAGCTTCAGAAGAGATGGAGAGAGCTGGGACCAGTTCCTCAGGCACGGGTTAATGACCTCTACGAGAATTACAACTTTGCCGTTGAGCAGTTTTATGATTTTCTGAAGATTAATAAGGAGCTGCGCGAAATAGAGTTTAAAAAGAACTTTGAGGCCAAAACCACACTTTGCGAGCAGGCAGAAGACTTGCTCCTAGAGCCCAACGTGATGGAGGCATTTAAAACCCTACAGCGTTATCATGAGCTTTGGAGAGAGATAGGCCCCGTGGCCGTGGAGGTAAAGGAGACCCTTTGGGATCGCTTCCGCGAGGCAACGGTTACCATAAACAAAAAGCATCAGGATTACTTTGAACGGCTTCGTTCGGAACAAAAGACTAACCTTGAGGCCAAGAATACGCTCTGTGAAAAGGCAGAGGAGCTTGGTGCCATGGTTATTACCACCCACAAGGAGTGGAACAAGCGCTCGAAGGACCTTGTTGAGCTGCAAAAGGTTTGGAAATCCATAGGCTTTGCACCCAAGAAGGAAAATAACAAGGTTTACGAACGTTTCCGTAAAGCGTGCGACCAGTTTTTTGGCAATAAGCGCGAGTTCTACCTTGAACTGCGCAAGGAGATGGATAACAACTTGCAACTGAAGAACGATCTCTGCATTCAAGCGGAGGGGTTGCAGGATAGCACTGAGTGGAAAAAGACTACCGAAGACCTTATCAATTTGCAAAAGCGCTGGAAGGAAATAGGTCCAGTTCCTCGCAAGCATTCCGACGAAATTTGGAGGCGATTTAGGGCGGCCTGTGATAAATTTTTCCAAACAAAGGGGGCACATTTCAGCTCCATCGATTCCAAGTACGATGGCAACCTAAAGCAGAAGGAGGAGCTCATTGCCGAAATAACCGCCTTTGTTCCCACCGAGGATACCGAGGAAAATTTCCGCATGCTGAAGGATTTTCAACGCCGCTGGTCCGAGATAGGTTATGTGCCCATTAAGGACAAGGAGCGTATTCAGAATGAGTATCGCCAAGCGCTAAACGTGCATTTCGAAAACCTTAAGATTGATGAATCGCAGCGCAACCTTATTCGTTATAAAACTAAGTTAGAGACGTATCAGTCCCAGCCCAAATCAGAAAAAAGGGTTAGGCAGGAGCGCGATCGGTTCTTTATCCGCATTAAGCAGCTGGAGAGTGATATTCTACTTTGGGAAAACAACATTGGCTTTTTCGCCAAGTCGAAGAATGCAGAGGCCATGATTCGCGACGTAAAGGCAAAAGTTGAAAAAGCTAGGGCTGAAATTAAAATGCTAGAGGACAAGGTCCGGTTGATCGATTCAATGGATGAATAGGCTTTATACATCAGAAATACAATAACATGAGCCAATCTACCAAGTATATTTTTGTAACAGGCGGTGTTACATCATCGTTGGGTAAAGGAATTATTTCGGCATCGTTGGCCAAACTTTTACAAGCTCGGGGATACGCAGTAACCATTCAAAAGCTGGATCCTTACATCAACGTCGATCCGGGGACTTTGAATCCTTACGAGCACGGTGAATGCTACGTAACGGAGGATGGTGCCGAAACAGACCTTGATTTGGGTCACTATGAACGGTTCATCAACCTTCACACCACTCAAGCCAATAATGTTACAACCGGTAGGATTTACCAAGCCGTAATTAACAAGGAACGTAAAGGGGAATACTTGGGTAAAACGGTTCAGGTTATTCCTCATATTACCGACGAAATAAAGCGCCGCATTAAGCTGCTCGGCACCAAGCATAAGTTCGATATGGTGATCACCGAAATTGGTGGTACGGTTGGCGATATTGAATCGCTTCCCTACATCGAGGCGGTTCGTCAGCTGAAGTGGGAGTTGGGACCAACCAACGCGCTGGTTATCCATCTAACGCTAGTGCCCTATCTTTCTGCCTCTCGTGAGCTGAAGACAAAGCCCACGCAGCATTCTGTTAAGGCACTGCTGGAGTTGGGAATACAGCCCGATGTTTTGGTGCTGCGCACGGAGCATACGCTGCTACCAGACCTTCGGAAAAAGGTGGCACTATTCTGCAACGTTGAGAGTGAGTCGGTGGTTGAATCCATCGATGTTTCTACCATCTATGAGGTTCCTCTGCTTATGCTCAAGGAAAACCTTGACAAAACAGTGCTACATAAGCTAAATCTACCTTTGGGGGAAGAGCCACAGCTAAAGGCGTGGAAGCAATTTGTTGCCAAGCTCAAAAACCCCAAACAGGAGGTGAAAATCGCACTAATTGGTAAGTATGTTGAGTTGCCCGATGCTTACAAGTCCATTATTGAGGCCTTTGTGCATGCCGGTGCCGCCAATGAGTGTAAGGTGAAGTTGGAGCTTATTCATTCTGAAAAGTTGGAAACAGAGAATGTTGCTGACCTGCTCAAGGATATGAAAGGCATTTTGGTTGCACCAGGATTTGGACATAGGGGCATCGAAGGAAAGATTGCGGCTGCAAAGTACGCGAGAGAAAACAATGTCCCATTCTTTGGTATTTGCCTTGGAATGCAATGTGCGGTGGTTGAATATGCACGTGACGTGCTAGGCTATGCCGATGCCAACTCCACGGAGATGGTTCGGAATACTAACTACCCGGTAATTGATCTTATGGAAGATCAAAAAAATGTTACCGACAAGGGAGGTACCATGCGTTTGGGAGCATACCCCTGTGTAGTTTCTAAAAACACAAAAGCATTTGAAGCCTATGGCGTTGAGGAGGTATTTGAACGCCATCGTCATCGCTATGAGTTTAATAATGAATACCTCGACAACTTTATTGGTGCCGGAATGGTTGCCTCAGGAATGAACCCCGATACCGGACTGGTTGAAATGGTTGAACTACCTAATCACCCTTGGTTTGTAGGTGTTCAATTTCATCCTGAATACAAGAGTACTGTGGTGAACCCACATCCTTTGTTCGTCGATTTTGTAAAGGCTGCCCTCAGTTGGTAGCCATTTCTTTCAGTTCTCGTTGGGTTGAAGTGTGGAACTTCTACGCATTAAATTTGTTTAATTAGGATATTTACTTCAGATGGATAAGAATACAATTTATGGACTTGTTGCAGTTGGGATAATTCTAATTGGGTTTAGTCTCTACAACGGTAAGCAGGAGAAGAAGTATGCTGCAGAAAAGCATCGCCTCGACTCCATTGCTGCCCTAAGTGCCCCGGTGAACTCCACCAATGTAGCTGGCGATACAGCTTATGCTGCCACAGCAAAGGCTGCCGAATCAGCCAAATCGGATAGCGTATATAAGGCCAGCGTAAGCCAAAATCTTGGTGAGATGGGTAGTGCGCTTACCGGTAAGGAGAAGTTTATTACTCTCGAAAACGACTTGGTTAAGATTACGTTGACCAATAAGGGTGGTAAAATCTATTCCGTTGAGCTCAAAAAATACAAAACTTATGGAGGTAAGCCGCTAATCCTATTTCGTGGAGAGAGTGAGAAGTTTAGCCTGAACCTGTTTTTGAAGGAGTCGGTGGAGACGGGAAACTTCTACTTCTCAACTGATTCCGATCAGAGTGATGTATCGGTAGCGAAGGGCGATAGTGCAAAATCGGTTGCCATGCGTTTAAATATAGCCGATAACAGCTACATGGAGTACAAGTATACCTTGCGCCCAGGTAGCTATATGGTCGACTACCAGATAAGCATGGTAAATATGAATAAGTATATCTCTCCACAAACCACCGGAATAGATTTAAAGTGGGAGGCCGACGTTTACCATTTAGAAAAGGGAGCTGAGAATGAGGATAACTATACCACCATTGGGTATATGTTCACCTCCAACGAATATGAGGAGTTGAGTCCTCGTAAGCCTAGTGAGAGTGAAACCATTTCAACCAAGGTACAATGGATGGCGTTCAAGCAGCAGTTTTTCTCTTCCATTATTCTGTCGGGCGATGGCTTTAGCAATGCAGTGTTGGGGTATACAAACAATCCTTCGCTAAAGGATACCGTGCTGAAGCATTTTAAGGCTGATCTTACTATTCCGTATAGCCCACAGGATAACAAGCCAATTAACCTTCAGTTTTATTTTGGACCAAACGGGTACAATACACTGAAGTCCTATGGCCACGATTTTCAAAAAGTGGTGCCAATAGGTAGCTGGATAATCAGGTGGATCAACCGCTATGTGGTTATTCCCTCCTTCGATTTACTTGGACGCTACTTTACTAACTACGGGCTAATTATTTTGCTGCTTACCCTCGCCATTAAGCTGGTGTTATTCCCATTGACCTATAAGTCGTATCTCTCTTCTGCAAAGATGAGGGTGCTCAAGCCCGAGGTTGATAAGATTAATCTGAAATACCCAAAGAAGGACGAGGCTCTTAAGAAACAACAGGAGGTAATGGCGCTCTACAAAAAGGCGGGTGCGAGCCCATTGGGCGGCTGTTTGCCCATGGTGCTGCAGTTCCCCATCCTTTTTGCAATGTTCCGGTTCTTCCCGGCATCCATAGAACTTCGTCAACAGAGTTTCCTTTGGGCCGACGACCTTTCATCGTACGACTCCATATACCATCTACCATTCAATATTCCACTGTATGGCGACCATGTAAGTTTATTTACCTTACTGATGGCTGGTGCACTGTTTGTTACCTCCCGTATGAGCTACACCCAAATGGGCGATACCAATGCGCAGATGCCAGGAATGAAGTTTATGATGCTCTATTTAATGCCAATCATGATGATTGGGTGGTTCAACAACTACTCCGCTGGGTTGAGCTACTATTACTTCCTTTCCAACATGGTAACTTTGGGTCAGACCTACTTTATTCGCAGGTTTGTGGACGACGAAGCATTGCTGGCTAAGCTAAGGGAAAATAGCAAGAAGGTGGTGACGAAGTCGAAGTTTCAGCAGCGACTTGATGACATGGCACGATCCCAGCAGAAGAAAAAGAAATAGATTTTTTAACGGATAAGATGATAGTTACGCAACAAGCGCGTATGAAGAATATTTTCCTTAACATGCTTAGACAATGCTCTTGGGGGTGTTGATATGCTTGGTATGTTTGAATGATTAATCTTTTTGAAAAAGGCGGAAGTTTGTAATACATTCTTCCGCCTTTTGCTTTATGTGGCTTCAACTTTGAGTTGAAGTTTTTTGTTATTTATAGGTAAAAATGATCGAGAGTTTGTTTTACATAAATATGGTAGCACTTTTAGCCTAATCATAAATACTTATAAACTGCAATTGAGCGTTAAATAGTAATTTAACCATATGTATTTACTCAAATTGGTTTACATTAGAGGAATAGATGTGACACTTTTTTGGTATGACATTATCCCAATCATATTATGATGTCAAAAAAGAATGGACAACCGAAAACAGCAATGACCACTCCTCCCGATCCGGATGCGCTGGTGCGTAAGCAGGTAGGTCTCATTGTTGACAAGATGAGTGGCCATGCCATATTCTTGGTCGACCGTAAGGGAGTTGTTAAGAGTTGGAACTTTGGTGCAGAAAAAGCATTTGGCTACACTGCCAATGAAATGGTTGGAGAATCGGGAAATAAACTGCTTCAAAAAGGGGGGAATGGTGTATTCTTATCCAACTTATTGGGCGATGTTGATTTTCAAAAGTCGATTGACTTCGAACAGTGGGTTTACCGTAAGAACAAAACTCGATTCTGGGCAAGCCTCGAAATTTCAGCAATAGCAGGTACAAATGGTGGTGAGTCAATTTTCGGATTCATTGTGCGTGACATAAGTGAGCGTAAGCGGGTGGAGGATAGCTTGAGGGATAGCCAGCAAAAGTTAAGGGCAATTCTGGAGGCAATGCCCTCTCCAGTTTTTGTGAAGGATACGGAGTTGGTGTATACCGAATGCAACCAAGCGTTTGCTGAGTATAATGGATTGGCTCGGGAGCAGATCATAGGATCAACCATATTGGATTTATTTGAAAAAAGCAAAGCAGAGATATATAAAAAGGCAGACCTTGATTTATTGAAGAAGGCGGGAACTCAGGTATATGAATCCAAGGTGCGCTTTAAGGATGGAACAGATCACAACGTGGTTTTCAGGAAAAGTGTTTATAACGATGGGGGTGAAAAAACACTTGGTATTGTTGGCTTAATTGAGGATATTACCAATAGGGTAAGGGATAAGGAGAATCTTCTACAAATCAATAGAATATACCAGCTAATACTGGAGAACAGCATATTTGGCATTTCACTCATTCAAAATCGCAAATTCAAATGGGCGAATAATAGGCTAGGAGAGATGCTTCTTCGACCATTAGAAAAGCTTCAGGGAGTATCCACCAGAATAATGTATCCTTCCAATGAGTTTTATGAGCAATTGGGGCATGAAGCATATCCACTTTTAGACAAGGGCGAGCCTTACCAAAACACTATTCAGCTCAAGCGAAGTGATGGCACGCTATTTTGGTGCCGATTCATTGGCAAAGCAATTGCTCCCGAAAGCCCACAGGAGGGAACGATTTGGATGTTTGAGGATATTACCGATTTGAAGAAAATTCAGGATGAGCAGAAGATGGTCGAAATGGCATTAAAGCAGAGTCAAGCGAATCTTCTTGCACTAATTGAGAATAACGATGATTGCATCTGGTCGTGTGATGCTAACCTGATAGTTACAGCCTATAACAGCAAGTTTAAAAGGCGGTTACAAGATTTGTTTGGGCTTAACCTAAAAATTGGAGCTAAAATCTCCAAACTACCGGGAGTATCGTTCTCCGTTTGGAAAAATAGGTTTGCGAGTGTTCTTCGAGGCCAAAAGTTTTTGTCAGTTGATGTTTTTACTGAAAACAGCGCCTTTGTCTACAATGAGGTATCGTTATTCCCAATTCAGGTGGAGGGTGAAGTTACAGGGATTGCCTGTTTCTCAAGAGACATTACGCCGCGAAAACTTGCAGAGGAGGCGCTTCTTAAGAGTCAATCAAAGCTTACAGTAGCCATGGGGTTATCTAAGATGTGCAGCTGGGAATTCGATGTGCCAACTAGCACGATTATTTTAGACGAACATTTTTACGAAATCTATGATGATACGTCGAAAGGGCAAGCGCGTCAGCTAACCGTTCAGGAATTCTTCGACCGCTATATATTTCCTGAGGATTGGCCAAAAATTTACGAAATCTTAAATGCAAGCATCGCCTCAAATGGTGAAGGCACCCTCAACCAATTTGAGCATAGCATGAAGCATAAAAATGGTGAATGGAGGCATGTGGTTGCTCGGTTTACGAATGTTAAGGATCACGATGGAAAGCTTATTCGATTCCTAGGAGCAATACAAGATGTTACCGAACGAAAAAGGATTGAGATTCAGCTGAAGGAACTCAACGCATCCAAGGATAAGCTTTTTTCTATTATCGCCCATGACCTAAAAAATCCATTTCATACTATTATTGGAATTAGTGAGTTGATTAAGGCAAAGGTCTCCTCGAAGGATTATGCTCCACTTGATTATTATGCAAAATCGCTGTATGACGTTTCCGCACAAACATATAACCTACTTGAAAATTTGCTCGAATGGGCAAATTCGCAGAAGGGTGGAATTACTTATAATCCGAGGAAGGCTAACCTACTCAGCCAAATTACCGAAGTTGTTGACCTTTTATCAGGGATGGCCAGCAGAAAAAATATTAGCATTACAGTCAACATCCCAAATATTATTACCGTATTTTCCGATTTGGACATGCTAAAGACGATTTTACGAAACCTAATCTCCAATGCTATCAAGTTTACCTATACAAATGGTAATATTCACCTTCAAGCCACCATCTCGAATTCGATGGTGCAGCTTTCTGTACTCGATAGCGGAACGGGCATGAACGCTGAAACGCTTAAAAATCTCTTTAAATTGGAATCTACCAAGTCTATTCTTGGCACTAGCAATGAGAAAGGGACTGGCCTTGGTTTAATACTTTGCAAGGATTTTGTTGAAAAGCAAGGAGGTGTTCTCTGGGCTGAGAGTGTGGAAGGGAGAGGGAGTGTTTTCAGTTTTACTCTTCCTATTGCGAATAATTAAGTGGGATATATCTTCTTTTACCAACGAAAAAGCCACCATCCGGTGGCTTCTCATTTTGATATATATGAGTTCGACGATATTACTTACTCGACCTGCCGCATATTGTGGAAAACGTTGGTCACATCCTCGTCGTCTTCGAAACGGGAGAGCAACTTTTCGATATCTGCCATCTGCTCCTCGTTAAGTTCCTTGGTATCGGTTGGGATGCGCTCAAATTCTGCGGACACGATTTCGAAACCGTTATCTTCCAAATATTTCTGTAGTGGTCCAAAGGCCTCGTATTCGCCATAAATCACGATATCGTCATCTTCCACAAATAGCTCCTGTGCACCAAAGTCTATAAGCTCAAGCTCAAGCCCTTCGGGGTCAACACCTTCTTTGCCCTTAACCTTGAAAAAGCACTTGTGCTCAAACATGAAGTCGAGGCTGCCGGAGGTTCCCAGCGTTCCGTTAAGCCGGTTGAAGTAGCTACGCACGTTTGCTACTGTACGGGTAGGGTTGTCGGTTGCAGTTTCTACAATAATGGCAATGCCGTGGGGACCATAACCATGGTATGCTATCTCCTTGTAGTCAGCCTGATCCTTTGATGAGGCCTTTTTAATGGCACGCTCCACATTTTCCTTGGGCATGTTGGCTGCCTTGGCATTTTGAATCAGCACTCTCAAGCGGGGGTTACTTGCTGGATCTGGTCCTGCCGATTTCACGGTCATGGCTATCTCTTTTCCCAACTTTGTGAAGGTTCGGGCCATATTGCCCCAGCGCTTCATCTTGCGTGCTTTCCGGTATTCAAACGCTCTTCCCATGCTTCTGTATCGATTTTATTCGTAAAAGTTGTGCAAAAATAGTTCAACTTGCCTTATTTCGAATAAGATTGTAAAAAAACTTTTTGAGCGCTTGATAAAAAAAGGGAGAGCCACCCTCTCGAGCGGCTCTTAACCCAAACGTAGTAAACCTAATCAAAAAAACTATTCATATTTTAACGTAATGGAAGGACTTGTTCTCGCTGCCTTAATGGTTTGGAATATTACCGTAACTACAGCAATTGCATAGGCAATTAACGAGGCTTCAATAAATTCCCATGGCGACAAGCTAATGCGGTAGGCAAAGTTGTTGAGCCAGCTGTGCATCAAGTAGTAGGCAATAGGCCAAGCTATGATGGTAGAAATAATAAACAGTTTGTTTATCTCCTTCAGCAGCAGGAATACGATGGTGGAAATTTGTGCACCCATCACTTTTCTTATGCCAACCTCACGGGTTCGTTGCTCTGCAGTAAAGGAGGCTAATCCAAACAGGCCAAGGGCTGCAATAAATATGGCCAAGATGCTGAAAATGGTAAATAGGTAGCCTGCTCGTCGATCATCCTTGTATTGAACGTCGAGCATTTGATCGAGGAAGGTGTAGTCGTAGGGATCAACTGTTCCTGCAAACTCTTTCCATTTAGCCTCCCCACTCTTTATGATTGAATTCACATTAACACCATCGGCATACTTAATGGTTACATACGATCCATTTCTATTGTCGAGTACTATGGCTAGCGGGTTTATTTTGCTGTGTAGACTTTCGAAGTTAAAGTCTTTCACTACTCCAATAACGGTTAGGTGCTGTGAGGTGTTTGCCACAATTTTAGTCCCAACAACTGGCTCTTTCAGCCCCATAGCCTTTACTGCAGCTTCGTTAATTACAAGTCCTGCGGTATCTGATGCAAAGTCACGGCTATAATAGCGACCTTCCACCATGGTTAAACCTAGCGTTTTTGCAAAATCCCAACCGGTGTTGAAAATGCTGAGCACGTTAGTCTCCTGCGAAGGTGAGCCTTCGGGTAAGAATACTGTAGAGCCAATAAGTGTGGATGGTAGTGCTCCGGAAAGGGCTACACTCTTAACGCCGGGAATGGCTGCCAGTTCCTTTAAAAATGCGTCTCTCCTTTCTTCGGGAACGGTGAATGCCCTATTTATTACCAGCTCATTGTGGCGGTCAAAACCGAGGTCTTTGGATCGCGTGTAGTTTACCTGTTTGTAAACAACAAAGGTGGATCCTAGCAATCCAATTGTAATAATAAACTGAATCACCACTAAGGCACCGCGCAACCAAACGCCCGATGCACCTGAGCGAAGCTTGCCCTTGAGCACTTGCAGTGGCTGAAAGCGAGCGAGGAAAAAGGCTGGGTAACTTCCGGCGAGGAGCCCAACAGCAATAATTATTCCAAGCAGGGTAGCAATAGTGATGCCTATCGGCAGGCTTGTTATGGATAGTTGTTTTTCGGCCAGTAAGTTGAAATATGGAAGAAGAAGGGCCACCAAACCAATGGCAATTAGCAGCGAAAAGAACGTAAGAATTATTGACTCAGTAAGGAATTGATTGATGAGCTGCGATTTTGTGGAGCCTACAACCTTTCGAATACCAACCTCCTTTGCCCTTTTTGCTGAGCGCGCGGTGGCAAGGTTCATGAAGTTAATACTGGCTATGGCTAGTATAAAAAATGCAATAATCATAAAGACGTAAACCATGATTAGGCTTCCTCCGGGCTCAATTTCAAAGTTTTGCTGAGAGTGTAGGTGAATATCCTTAATGTTTTGCATGGTAAAGCCATAGCTGTTATCGCTTTTTGAAAACTGCTCCGGCGTAATGCCTAGAAACTGTTCTACCTGGGGACCAATATATTTCTTTACAATCTCAGGAAATTTAGATTCAATAATTTTGGCATCACCCTTATTTTCCAACAGAATGTAAGTATAGAAGTTATTTGAAATCCACATGGTGCCGTTGATGAAGTTGCTATCCATGGAGTTCATGGAGGCAATAAGTTCAAAGTGAAAGTGGGAGTTATGGGGAAAGTCCTTTGCCACTCCGGTAACCTCATAGGCTGTTTTTTCATTACCCATATAAATTGTTTTGCCTATTGGATTCTCGTTCCCGAAGTATTTGTTGGCAATCGATTCTGTGAGCACAATGGTGTGAGGGCGAGTAAGCACCTTTGCCGGGTCGCCTTTGAGTAATTCTAATCCATTGAATACTTGGAAGAAAGTGGAATCGGCAAAGGTTATGTGATGCTCCACAAAGCACTTTTCACCGAATTGTATTACCGGCGTACCGATGAAGTTAAAAACTCTACAGAAGTTTTTTACCTGAGGGTAGTCCTGCATCATGGCGCTACCCATAGGAGCAGCAGTAATTGGACCACTGAATTCGGTGCCCATCATTTTGGCGTTAATGCCAAGTCGGTAGATACGGTCGGCATTTGGGTGGTAGTTGTCGTAACTTAGCTCATCGGCTACATAGAGCATTATCATCAATGCTGAGGCAATGCCAATGGCCAATCCAGCCACGTTAATCAGCGTATAACCTTTTTGACTAATTAGGTTTCTGAGTCCAACCTTCAAGTAATTTTTAATCATAGCCTAAGTTGTGTTGATCAGATTAATAAGTTGTGATGGTTTTGAACTATCAAACCACGTTCCGATGTGTGTATTATGTTAGTAAACAGTATTATAATAAGTTTTTGAATTGTTGTTTTCTGTTCGGTTTTATTTCAACAGTGTTCGTTATCGAACAAAATACCTTTGTCGATGGCAATTGAATTGGGAAGCAGAATGGGTTTTGGCCTTTCGAAGTTTGATGTGGGCATAAATGTTTCTATTTTTGGTTGGATTATTAATGCCACGATGAACGATAAAATAAACCCTCAGATTGAGGAGAGTTGGAAAAGTGCCTTGTCCGAAGAGTTTGAAAAGGACTACTTCAGGCAGCTGAAGAACTTTTTGGTGGCTGAAAGGCAATCGCACTTGGTTTTCCCTCCAGGAAAGAACATATTTGCAGCATTTGACCATACCCCATTGCCGCAGGTAAAGGTGGTGATTCTAGGGCAAGACCCATACCATGGACCGGGCCAAGCACATGGATTATGCTTTTCGGTACCGAGCGGAATTCCTAAACCGCCATCCCTCATCAATATTTTCAAGGAGATAAGCAACGATTTAAAGATTTCCATGCCAGTAAGTGGCAACTTGGAGCGGTGGGCCGATCAAGGCGTTCTACTGCTTAACGCAACCTTAACGGTGAGAGCCCATATGGCTGGGTCGCACCAGAAAAAGGGGTGGGAAGAGTTTACCGATTCCGTAATTAGGACCATATCGGAAAAGCGTGACGGTGTTGTTTTTTTGCTTTGGGGTGCCTACGCCCAAGCAAAGGAGAGCATAATAGATACCTCCCGCCATTTTGTGCTAAAAGCGCCACATCCTTCACCGCTTTCCGCCAGTCGAGGGTTCTTTGGTTGTGGCCATTTTTCCAAAGCTAATGAGCTGCTTCGTAAGCAGGGGCTTTCAGAAATCGATTGGCGATTAGAGTAATGCAAGTAGATTCCATACTAGCTATTGTTAAATCATGTGAAAAGGAATACCACCCCTAAACCTTTTCGCGTTTTAGCTGTATTGTTTATGCATAATAAGGTATTTTTGATGCTCTTAATTCTCAAATAAACTATGAAAAGAAATTTCCTATTTGTCATTCTCTGGCTTTTCTCGCAATTGGCCTTTGGTCAATCTCAGCAGTTGGAACTTAAGGTGCTTCAAACATCCGATGTGCACGGAGCCATTTTCCCCTTCGACTTTATTAATAATAAACCGCTGGATGCATCGCTTGCGCAGGTTGAAACCTACGTTAAAGAGGTAAAGGCCTCCGGTATTCCATATCTTTTGCTCGACAACGGCGATATTCTGCAGGGTCAGCCCGAATCGTATGTATACAACTACGTGAGAACAGATGTTCCTCACCTAGTTGCGCGAGTGTATAACTACATGGGTTACGATGCTGCCGAAGAGGGAAATCACGACATTGAAGCTGGCCATCCGGTTTTTGACAGGGTGGTAAAGGAGTCGAATTTTCCTTGGCTTGGAGCGAATGCTGTAAAGGAGGGTACTCACGACCCTTACTTTAAGCCTTACGTAGTATTTAATCGCGATGGGTTGAAAGTTGCTGTGCTAGGGCTAATAACCCCCGGAATTCCTAGCTGGCTGCCCAAGGACTTATGGTCGGGGATGGAGTTCGATGATATGGTTGAAACCGCCAAGCGTTGGATGGAGGTTATTAAGACTAAGGAAAAACCGGATGTGATTATTGGGCTTTTCCACAGTGGTACCGATCCTGCCTATGGCCATGTTGATTCTCTCTCCTACAAGAATGAAAATGCCAGCGTTGTGGTGGCCATGAAGGTTGCCGGGTTTGATGCCATCATGATCGGGCATGACCACTTTGCCATCTGTAAAAAGGTTGTTGGCCCTACTGGTGATTCCGTAGTTGTGTTGAACCCGGGTCATGGGGCACAATACGTTTCGGAGCTTACCATAAAGGCATATCGCGATAGTAACGGAAAACTGGTGAAGCACTGTAGTGGAAGAATAGTTCCCATGAGGGGTGTGGCAGCCGATCCTGAATTTATGAAGACTTTTGCCGACGACTACAAGGCTGTGAATGATTTTGTGTCGAAGCCAATAGGTTCTTTCGCTAAGTCGATAAGTACGAAGGATGCCTACTTCGGTCCTTCTGCCTTTATCGATTATATCCACTCTATTCAGATAAAAAACAGTGGTGCTGATGTCTCTTTTGCTGCACCCCTTTCGTTTGTAACCGAAGTTCATGCCGGACCAATATACGTGCGCGACCTATTTAAGCTCTATAAATACGAAAACCGATTGTTTACTATTTGGCTTACAGGTAAGGAGATTAAAAACTACCTAGAGTTCTCGTATGGTGACTGGTTCAACCAGATGAAGAGCGTTGATGACCACCTTATCCTTTTTGAAACTGATGCCCAGGGCAACGTGGTCCTCGACAATAGAGGGCACGCAAAGGTGAAGAATCGTTACTACAACTTCGACTCAGCATATGGTATTTATTACACCGTGGATGTTACAAAACCTGTTGGAGAGCGGATTACCATTTTGAAAATGGCCAATGGCGAGCCGTTCGATATGAATAAACGGTACACCGTTGCCTTGAACTCCTACCGAGCCTCTGGCGGCGGGGGACATTTGACCTTGGGTGCAGGAATTCCCGAGAGTGAGCTTCATAGCAGAGTTGTCAAGATGGGTGATACCGATTTCCGTATGGTAATACTGGAGGCAATATCGGCACAAAAAGGTGCTGTAGATCCGGTTGCCGCTGACTTCTGGAGCGTTATTCCTAACGCATATTTAAAGGCCGGTAAGGCTAAGGACTTTCCGCTGCTTTTTGGAACAAAAAATGATGGAGAATAGTATGTCTGAGGTCGATATATTTGAGGGGGGCAGAAGGCTTCCCCTCGTGGAGGATTTTTATACAATTCAGGGCGAGGGCTTTAATAGCGGTAAGCCTGCCTACTTCATTCGCTTAGGTGGTTGTGACGTGGGCTGCAGTTGGTGCGATGCTCGCTATACCTGGAACCCTAAGCTCTATCCACCGGTTGATATAGACGAGATAGTTGCCCGTGCAGCGTCGTTTCCTGCTCAAGCCGTGGTGGTTACTGGGGGAGAACCCACATTGTATCCACTCGATCAACTCTGCAATAAGTTGAAAGAGAAGAATATTCTCACCTTTATCGAGACGTCGGGGGCGCACCCGCTCACAGGAACATGGGATTGGGTTTGCCTATCACCAAAAATATACCAGCCGCCGCTTCCGGAAGTTTTTGCTCGGGCTAGTGAGCTCAAGGTGATTATTAATTCGGAGCGTGATTTTGAATGGGCAGAAGAAAATGCTGCAAAGGTGCTGGATAGCTGCATGCTTTATCTTCAGCCAGAGTGGAGCGTATATAAGCGTATAATTCCTCTTGTAGTTGAGTATGCAAAGGAGCATCCTCGATGGAATGTCTCCATACAAATTCACAAGTATATGCATATTCCATAGTGGTGTAAATTGCATAGTGCAAACATAAAAGCAAATGAAAAGTTTAAGGTATTGGTTGGCTGTTTTTTCTTTGGTTGTTGCCATGGGTTTCAACAACAGCGCTGCTGCACAGCCAGCGCTAACGACACACTCAAAAAAAGCAGTTGAACTTTACCACAAGGCTCAGTACTTCTACGATAGGTATGGATATGCCATGGCCATAACCTCGCTGGAACAGGCCGTGTCCATCGACCCAAAGTTTGTGGAGGCTTACCTCTTCCTTTCGCAGATGTATCAAGATTTGCTGCAGTTTAGTAAAGCCATAGAGTATGGCGATAAGGCCTTGGCTCTTAACGATAAAGTGTATCCTGAGATACGCTTTTCGCTTGGTCAGATGAAGCTCATGCTTGGAAGATACAAGGATGCCTTGTCCGACTTTGAGCAATTTGAGGCTATTCCTAAGCTGTCACCCATTAAAATTGCTTTCACCGATTCACTCATGGCTCGTTGTCGCTACGGTATTCAAGCAATGGAGCATCCTGTACCGTTCAATCCTGTTAACCTTGGCGATAGCGTAAACAGCGAGTACGACGATTACTGGCCGAGCATTTCGGCCGATGAGAAAACACTGGTAATTACCTCCAACATTCCTCGTGATACTCTTTTACCTTATTCAGAGAAGAATAGGCAGGAGGATTTCTTTATATCCACCCAGAAGGATGGACATTGGACTGCGCGTAAGCCACTTGGTCCACCTATAAACAGTGAGATTAACGAAGGTGCTCAGTCACTCACCGCCGATGGCAAGGCCATGTATTTTACCATCTGCAGCCGTAACTGTAACATTTTTTACTCCAAGCGCAATGGTGATCGTTGGGGAATTCCGGTTGCTCTGCCGGAGCCAGTAAATTCAAGATATTCCACTAAACAACCTTCGATTTCACCTGATGGCCACACGCTCTACTTCTCAAGCAACCGGCCAGGTGGTAAGGGTGGCTTCGACCTTTGGCTCTCGCACCTGCTCGATGATGGAAGCTGGACTGAGCCTGTTAATTTGGGCGATAGCATCAATACGCGTGGAAATGAGTTTTCTCCGTTTATTCACTTCGACAATTCAACCCTTTACTTTTCCTCAGATGGTCATATGGGGATGGGAGGCGAAGATATCTTTGTTTCGCATAAGCTTGGCAACAATATTTGGAGCAAGCCTGTAAATGCCGGATATCCTATCAACACCTGTCAAGTGGAGGATGGTTTGGTGGTAAGTGCAAAGGGTGACCACGCCTATTTTTCGTCGGTAAGGGAGGGAAGTAGAAGGCGCGATGTTTACATGTTCGATCTTCCTAAGGCAATTCGACCAACTCCTGTTTCCTATATCAAGGGAATTGTGGTTAACGCGGTTACGGGAACACCCATTGAGGCTAAGGCTTCGTTGGTGGATTTGGCCGACAATAAAACCCTGATGGAGGCAAGCTCCGATCCTGAAACGGGCGAGTTCCTGGTGTGTATCCCCGCCCATAAGAGCTATGGCTTTACGGTGGAGCACCCCGGTTACCTATTCTACTCCGACAACTTTATGGTGAGTGGCGATTATGGCATCGATCACCCTTTCGAGAGAGTAATTAAGCTGGTGCCGGTAAAGGCGGGAGAGACGGTTATCCTTCGTAATATTTTCTTTGCTCTTGACTCGTGGCAGCTGCTGCCCGATAGCTATCCTGAGCTTGAAAAGCTTATCGGACTGCTCAACCAAAATCCTACCATGAAGATTGAGGTGAGCGGACATACCGATAATACCGGAACGCACGAGCACAACCAGCAGCTATCCGAAAATAGGGCTAAGGCTGTGGTTGATTACCTAGTGTCCAAGGGGGTAGCTGCTAGTCGACTCACCTACAAGGGCTACGCCGATACCAAGCCGGTTGCTGATAATTCGACACCAGAAGGACGTGCCCTGAATCGACGCACGGAGATGAAGGTGGTGGAGTAGGTAATCCAATTCAAACCTCTTTCTGGGTTAAGGAAATTCTTTTATTGGGGAAGGTGGAAAATAGAAAAGCCCAAGTCGCATGACTTAGGCTTTGTTGAGCCGGTGATGGGAATTGAACCCATGACCTCTTCCTTACCAAGGAAGCGCTCTACCCCTGAGCTACACTGGCCAATAGAGCGGGAGACGAGACTCGAACCCGCGACCCTCAGCTTGGAAGGCTAATGCTCTACCGACTGAGCTACTCCCGCTTATTGATTGTGTTTTGGTGGGGAGAGCAGGATTCGAACCTACGAAGGCGTACACCAGCAGATTTACAGTCTGCCCCAGTTGGCCACTTTGGTATCTCCCCGTTGCTGCAAAGAACTATTTGCTCGAAAGCGTTGCAAAAGTAGTTTTTTTGCCCGAAAACAAAAGGTTTCCGAAGGTTATTTTCAGAAAAAAGTTATTAACAATGAAAACAGATTTGAAAATCAAACCCTTGTGTTGCTAAGCTTCCGAAAAGTCTTCTAGGTTACGTTGAAGATTGACCATCTTAATGGCAGTTACAGCAGCTTCGTCACCCTTATTACCATGCTTTCCACCAGCTCTTTCCCTTGCTTGCTCCTGCGTGTCGGTGGTAAGCACGCCAAAGATGAATGGCATGTTATACTCCATGTTGAGGGTGGTAATACCCTGCGTTACCCCTTGACAAATGAAGTCAAAATGGCGGGTTTCACCTTGAATTACGCATCCGAGGCAGATAACTGCATCAACATCGGCACTCTCGGCCATTAGCTGTGCCCCTAGGGTGAGTTCAAAGGTGCCAGGTACAGTAACTCTAACGATGTTTTCCTTCTTTGCACCATGTTTCAGTAGGGTGTTGTAGGCCCCCTGACTGAGTGCTTCCGTAATTTCTGAATTCCATTCGCTAACTACGATGCCAACCTTCATATCGGCGGCAGAGGGGATTGGACTTCCCTCGAATTTGGATAAATTTTTTTGTGCTGTGGCCATGGTAGGTGTGTGTTAATAAAAAAAGGAAAGTATCAATGTTTATTGATACTTTCCTTGCAAAGGTATAAAAAGATTACTAACCTTAATTTCCCATTTTCATAGTAGCACGAGCAATATATTTGTCTATATCTCGAGCTTCCGTTGTCTTACTGTATTTGTCCTTAATAATTTTGTAGACCTCAACGGCATCCTTATATTTTCCCAGAGCCTCGTATACGCCTCCTGCCTTCATGAGTGCAGTAGGAGCGGTAAAATCATTGTCATTCAGGTCGGCAGCCTTCCGGTAGTATTTTGCACCTTCGTCAAGTTTATTCAACTCAACGTATGCATCACCAATCCCAATCACTGCTTCGGGGCCAACTATCATGTCGTTTCCATCGTAGCCTTTAAGCAGATCGATTGCAGCCTGAAAGTTGCCAAGGTGGAGGTTGCACATGCCTGCATAGTACTTGGCTAAATTGCCAGTCTTCGTTGAACCAAAGTTGCCAATAATCTGGTTAAACCCGAATGCGTTTCCATCGCCATTTAAAGCGAGTTTGAAAGAGTCGCGCTCAAAGTATTGCTGGGCCTGATAAATTTGCTTCTGGGCCTCCTTTTCCTTTGGGGCCAAAATTAGATACTTGTAGCCGAGGAACAATCCAACAATCAAAGCAATCCCTGCGAGACCGTAGAGAAAACTTTTGTAGTGTGTTTCAATGAACTGTTCAGTTTTGGAAAGAGTTTCCTCGATTTTCACGATATTTTCCTCTGTAGAATTGCTTTTCTGTTTTGACATAATGGCTCCGTTTTCAATAAACCTTGGCAAAAGTAACCTTTTTTGAGAAACTAGGAAATATTTCTTTATCTTTTTAAACCCATTTGAATTGCGGCGCGATTGCCCTAACTTTACACCCAAATCCATTTTGCTCATGCGGCTCGACCGTCTTTCGCTACTAAATTTTAAAAACTTTCAGGAGGTAAGCATTAACCTTAGTGCCGGGCTAAACTGTTTTGTGGGTGCCAACGGTGCTGGGAAAACAAACCTTCTCGATGCGGTGCACTACCTCTCCATGAGCAAGAGTTTCTTGATGACTGCCGATATTCATAGCATTCGGCATCAGGAGGAGTTCTTTGTGCTGCAAGGTGATTTTTTTCGCGATGGACGTGAGGAACGAATCTACTGTGGGGTGAAGCGAGGAGTGCCCAAAGTTTTCAAGCGCAATGGGAAAGATTACGAGAAGATTTCTGACCATATTGGCTTACTACCGGTGGTGTTTGTTTCACCCTACGATACCAATCTGATTGACGGCCCCGGTGAGGAGCGTCGCAGGTACTTAAATAGTGTTATTTCCCAGCTCGACTCCTCTTATCTCACAGCCATGATGGATTACAATCGGGTTTTGAGTCAACGGAACCGTTTCTTAAAGCAGGCTTGGGAGAAACGCCATCTTGACGAGGAGGTGATGGATGTGCTCGATTTGCAGCTGTCTACTTTGGGTGCAGCAGTATATGAGCGACGCAGGCAGTTTGTGGACGAAATAGTTCCTCTATTCAACAATTACTACCAATTTGTAAGTGGTGGTAAGGAGAAGGTGGAGTTGGGCTACGAGTCGAGCCTCTCAAAAAAGCCGCTTGTTGAGCTGCTGAAAATGAGCCGTGAAAAGGATCGCTTTCTTCAGCATACCTCCGTTGGTGTTCATCGTGACGACATTGAGCTGTTGATTGACGGCTTTCCTGTGAAGCGGGTTGGTTCGCAGGGACAGCAGAAAACGGTGCTTATTGCACTTAAGTTGGCACAGTTTGACTACATTAGCAGGGCAACGGGATTGAAGCCGCTGTTGCTGCTCGATGATATTTTCGACAAGCTCGACATGCAACGCGTGGAGCAGCTAATCGCCTTGGTAGCAGGGGAGGGATTTGGCCAGATATTTATTACCGATAGCAATAAGACTAGGCTCGACGGTATACTGCGGCAAACCATGGGGCAGCACCGCCTATTTAGGGTTGATGATGGATTAGTAATACCAGTGGACGATGAGAAATAGTAACAGCAAAACCATAGGCACCATTTTGAAGGATCTTATCAAAGAGCAAAACCTTCAGCCCGGCCTCGATAGAGCCAGAATTATCTTGGCTTGGCCCGAAGTGGTGGGCCTTAACGTGGCGCGAGAAACGCTGAAGGTTTCGGTACACAATCGTGTGCTCTTTGTAAGCTTGCGCTCGGCCATCGTACGCTCGGAACTACTCATGCTCCGCAAGGACATTGTGGCAGCCATCAACCGTAAGGTGGGCTACAGCGTTATCGACGATGTGGTGCTTCGCTAGACTGGACGAAAAATCTCCCTCTGCGAAAAAAAGAACTCCATCTCTATTTGAGCATTCTCATCGCTGTCGGAGCCGTGAACAGCATTCATCGTTTTGCTGACAGCATATAGCTTACGGATGGTACCATCTGCTGCTTGGCTGGGGTCGGTGCTTCCCATAAGTTTGCGGTAGTCTTCTACAGCGTTCTCCTTTTCCAAAACCATTGCCACCAAGGGTCCAGAGGTCATAAATTCAACCAATCCGCCAAAGAACTCCTTTCCCTTATGCACTTCGTAAAAACGTTCGGCTTCCTCCTTGGTAAGTTTTACCATTTTAATGGCCCTGATGTAGAAGCCAGCATCGGTTACCATGTTAAGTATGTGCCCAATGTGATTTTGCTTAACTGCTGTGGGCTTTACCATCGAAAATGTGAGATTTCCTTTCATGTTTTATAGTTATTTGAGTTACTAAAAATAGTTGTTTTTATATTACGGCTCTCTTCCCCGATGCAGAATTTCATTCGAATTGAATATTAGCCTTCACGATTGAAATAGGCGAAAGTCTCAAGACCAAATCAGACTTTTCCCCATAAAGTTGTATCTTTGAACTTAATTTAAAACCGTAGCGCTTTGATTCTAAGTGATAAGGCTCGTTTTGTAGAGCTGCTGATTCCAATACTTTCCACCTCGAAAAACATTTGTATCATTTCGCATGCCAACCCCGATGGAGATGCCATTGGCTCTTCGCTGGGACTCTTTCATGTGCTCAGTAACAACGAAAGGCGCGTCAATGTTTTGATGCCTGATCGATTACCCGAATTTTTACGCTGGCTACCCGGAGGCGCCGATGTGGTAATTGGTTACGACCAGAAGGCTCAGGCCGCTAAGGTGCTTGCCGAAGCCGACCTTGTAATCTGCCTCGACTTTAACCAGCTCAACAGGGTAAACGGCCTTGAGGAGGGACTTACTAAAACAACCGCCAAGCGCATCCTTATCGACCACCATCCAGAGCCCGACGACGTTTTTGCCCTAGGTCTTTCTGTAACCTCTTCCAGCTCCACCTCCGAGCTGGTATACGATGTTGCCGAAGGGTTGGGCCTTACTACTAACCTTTCTAAGGAGGCAGCTACCTGTATCTATACCGGCATAATGACCGATACCGGTTCGTTTAGCTACGGCATTGCCAGCGGACGACCTTTTGCAGTATTGGCCCACCTAATGGATGCCGGCGCGGAGAAGGAGAGAATCCACGCCGCTGTTTACGACAGCTTTTCCGAAGGTCGCATGCGGCTAATGGGGCTATGCCTCAAAGATAAAATGGTTGTATTACCCAAATTACGAACGGCATACATTTCGCTTACAGCTGCTGAAATAAAGCAGTACAGCAACAGAATTGGTGATACGGAGGGCTTTGTAAACCTTCCGTTATCCATTGAAGGCATTGTGTTTACAGTGCTTTTTGTGGAGCGTGAAGATCAAATTAAGCTATCGTTGCGCTCCCGCGGAAATTTTGCAGCCAACGAGTTTGCAAAGAAGCATTTCAGCGGTGGAGGACATAGGAATGCGGCAGGAGGGAAATCGACCAAAACTCTTATGGAGACAATTGCCGAGTTCGAAAAACTATTGGAAGGCTATGAAAAGGAATTGCGTAACGCATAGCATTATTTTTTTGGGTTTGCTGTTGGCTGGTTGTCACAATGCAAAGGAGCAGCCTCAGCTTCCAATTGACGCTTCAACGCTAAGTAACAGAATACAGAGCGTTAATAAGGAGTTGATCAATGAGGATAAACACCATATAGTTAGGTATTTCGAACGTAGAAATTGGCCCTATAAAGCAACTGGTTCCGGTCTTTATTACTATATTTACCATCAAGGTAATGGTAAAAAGGCTGTTAGTGGATGCGATGTAACAATCTCCTATAGCATAAGCCTACTCAATGGAACTATTTGCTACGGTGGCGATAAGCCGGTGGAGAAGAGCATTGTTCCGGGAATGGGCAAGGAGGTATCGGGATTAGAGGAGGGAATTTTGCAAATGAAAGAGGGAGATAAAGCAATCTTGGTGATTCCACCACATTTGGCTCACGGACTGCTTGGTGATGAGGAGAGAATCCCGGCCCGGTCCATAATCGTTTACAATATCACGCTGTTAAAGGTATCTCAAACTCAGTAACCATGAATAGAGTAAGCACTTTTCTACTTTTGTCATTTGCTGCC